>WNGO01001455.1_pt1 | contig 15290 bp, 12 predicted proteins | sample 5400511 | NCBI WGS metagenome assembly WNGO01 (sample SAMN13153380, study PRJNA577476) | soil metagenome | isolation source: 20 cm soil or saprolite under Garry oak tree replicate 2 | place: USA:California | collected 2016-06-15 | reverse complement strand
CACCAGCCCGACCGCGCGACTCACGTCCTTGAACCGGTTGCCGCCCAGGTTGCGGTAGAGAATGCTCGCTTCGGCGCGGTCGGGGTGAAGGTGGCCGAGGAACGCGTCGTTCAGCGCGACATAGTAGCCGCCCCGCCCCCGTGCGTTGCTGGTGAACACACCGACATTGGTCACGAACAGATCGAGCAGGCCGTCGCCGTCATAGTCGAAAAACACGGCGCCGGAAGAGTGGCCGACGTATCCCACTCCCGCCTGCGCGGTGATGTCGCGAAACGTCCCATGCCCTAGGTTTTCGAACAGCCGATTCCCGTGGCGCACCGTCGTGACGAACAGGTCGGGGTCGCCGTCGTTGTCGATGTCGGCGAACGCGCAACCCACCGCGATGGCGTCCGGGGACGCCAGCCCGGCTGGAGCGGTGACATCCACGAAGCGACCGTTGCCGACGTTCTTCCAGAGCTCGTTGGTGCCGAGCTGCGTGACGAAGTAGAGATCGGGGAGACCGTCGCCATCGACGTCCGCGGCGCACAGGCCGCTCCCGTGGTCGTAGTGCGCGAGCTTATAACTCCTGCCCGCGTCGTCGACCACGCGGTTCTCGAACGTGATGCCGCTGGCCGGTCGCTGATCGGTGAACCGGAAGTCGTGAACCGTCTGGGAGCGCGCGGCCAGCTCGGCTTCCTGGCGGCCCCGCTCGACCAGCCATGCCGGCGTGCGGGGGGAGCGGCACGAGGCGACGAGGAGGGGGAATGATACGAGGATCCCGGCGGGCCACGAGAAGCGACGCGACATGAGGTCCTTAGTCCTGCTAGTAGCGGCGGTCGGACTCGAACCGACGACTGGGATCGTGATCTTAGCCGGAGTGCATCATACCGTATCGAGCCCTTTCGTCAACTGCTTGGCCTATAAGAGAGTAGACAGAGAACTCGGCGAAATGTTGGTGGCCGCACCTGTGGAGCGCTGTGTTACGACGACCCCATCGTGGGTGGATGCGTCATCTCGACCGGCCTCAGCGCAGATCGATAAGGGCGATCCTCGCCGTTCCGGCGAAACTGTCCACCACGATCAGCGTGCTTCCGTCGGGCGACACACGTAAGTATCCGGAGGCGCTGAATGGTGTCGGCCATCGGTCGAGCACGGCGCCGTCACTGGTACGCGTCCGCGCGATGCCCCGGAACCCCAGGACGCTGTACAGATACATCCCATCCTTCGATAGGGCGGCGCCTGGCACGGCCTCGCCGCCATACACCGAGGGAAGTCGGCGAAGGAAGTCGAGGTTGGGGTCATAGATATCGAGACCGATAGTGACGCGCGCCCCGCTGCCGTCCACGCGCAGCGGGCCATAGATGCTTCTAGCCGCGTGGAGCGGGCCGAACGCATCGAGCGTGACGTCGTACCGCTCCAATAGGTCGGTCCATCGATCGAAGATGAGGGCAGTCCGATCGAAAGAGCGTTCGAACCTCACGCCCGCGATGTTCGCCGAACCGGGAACCAGACGCTCCGTCCCCGTGGCGAGATCCACCTCGAGTAGACCGGAGGGTGTGGACGTTGGTCCCTCGAGGATAACGTACGCCTTGCCGTTGGCACCAACGCGAACCTGCCACGGCGCCTGCTGCGTCGTGGTGTCCAGTGAGTGGAGCGGCAGGACCGTTACCGTCCTGGGCGACGCCTGGAGCAGATCGATGATGCCGAGCGCGCGCTCGTACGGCAGCACGAGGACGAGCGAATCATCGCCGGGCGTCAGGTCCAGATCCGAGGCGCCCGTCCGCAAAGGGATCGATTCCCCCATCGCCAGATTCGCTAGCGAGAACACTCCGATTCGAACGCTGCCTTCTGCTTGCACGAGATACAGCATGCCGCGCTTCGAGTCGAACGCGAGGTCCTCGACATCGCCTGCGATTGTCGTCCAGCGCGTCGGCCGCTGCACGGTCGGATAAATGGGCAGGCCGGGGATCGGCGCAACGAGGGTGTCGCTGACCAGACCGCTCATGTCCCTGGCGAAGAGGCGAATCTGGATGCTGGCCCCGGCCCATTCCGGACGGATTGGGATATCGACGAACCGGCCGCCCGCACCGCTGATGGAGTCTCTCAACCCGCCGGGTTGGACTTCCCAGATGATTGATCGAACGGCCTGGTTGTCCTGCGCCCAGACGAACGGTCGCAACGTATCGCCGACAAAGTAGTAATCGGTCGCAGTCGGCCAGTGATCGCCAAGCACTTGGGGTGGCGTACGATCCACGACGGTGAATGATCGCGGCGACAGGACCGTCGTACTCTGGAGGACCGCGTCCGTCGCGATCACCTGGAACGACAGCGATTTCCCCAGCGTGCACGTCCCCGGGATCACGAGAGACACCGTGCGGTCGCTGCTGCGCAGGAGGCGCTCGGAGAAGGCCTGCTCAAGCGTGCAGGCGCCCGACGTCTTCACAGATGACGTCCAAAGCCCGACGTCGCTCTCGGCGATGTAGTGCACGATGAGTGTGCCACCAGGTTCGATCTGGCTTCCGGCCGGTTGGACGCTGAGCCCGCTGATTGTGGGCGGCTGCGGGTTGGCTACCTCGGGGCCGCAGGTGAAGGTGACGCTGGTCGAGCGGACACCACCCGTCGGCGGTTGGTAGCGATACACCAGGGCAGCCCCGAACGGGATCGCGGCCGAGATGCGCCATCCGGACTGCTGTGTATCACCGGGCCCGATGTCACTCGCGCCCCACGAGGTCTGGATCTCGCTCATCGGGATCAGCGCCGAATCGACGGGCGTGGCGCGAGCAGGGCCGGCGTAGAAGAGCAGCGTCGCGTCGCGCCACGTGGCGCGCGCGGTGCCGCTGCCGGTAGCGGAAGCGCTGAGAGCGATGCCGCACTGGACGCGTTGTTGGCCGGCGCCCAGATCAGAAATGTCCGGCCCCGTGAGCTGCGTGACCGTGATGGTGACTGTGACGTCAGGCGCGGGGCCGGTGGAGTCACCGCCGCACGCCGCCGCGAGGGCGGCCGCTGCGCCGAGGACTGACATGACGCGGGCTGGACGGGGACCGGTCACGCTGCTCCTACCGCCAAGTGCTCACACCGGCACGACCGCTAGGAAAAGTCGAGAGTAGCGGCGGTCGGACTCGAACCGACCACCCGCGGATTATGATTCCGCCGCTCTAACCAGCTGAGCTACGCCGCCAGGATTACCGGCGGCAGAATGCTTAAGGGCTGCTACGTGGTCGTGCTGTGCAAGTAACCATTGCGCAAGTGGTGTACCGGGAGCGACACAGCATACAGCCAAGCGTGATACGATCACACCATGCAAGCGTTTCGCGAGCCGAGATCGTACAGGAGAGAACCCAGAGGTCCCACAAGTGCCCGAAGGGGCGAAGCACGCCGGGCACAGAGGTCCTTGTGAGGCAGGCAGCCCCGAACGCGAGTTGCTGGCGATATGAACTTCGCTATGAAAAAGGCCTCCAGGACTGAATCCTGGAGGGCTAAGATGCTATAGCGGCGGTCGGACTCGAACCGACGACCCGCGGATTATGATTCCGCTGCTCTAACCAGCTGAGCTACGCCGCCGAGCTTGCAGGGGAAGAACTTAGCGCGCCCGCTACGACGGCGGGAGTGGCGAACCCATTCGGCGCCTGCAGAATGCGAGACTAAAGCCGACACCCGTAGGGCCCGCGACACACCCGTTGCTTCGAGTCCACACCCAGCGGCCTCTGCCCCTACGAAGCCCCCCGAACTGGCGTTTGCGCGGCACGCCGACGCGGTGCGCCCCTTGCATGGCTGACCGGCACGGCCATGAAAGCGCTCTCGGTTCTCCTGCTGGCCCTCTTGGCGGTCGGCTGTCACTTCGACAAGCTGTTCAACGATGCGAGCGGCGGCGCGGCGTCCCGCGGAGGTCCCGCACCGCCCACGGCGACGCACCTGATCTTCATCACGGAGCCGAAGAACACCGCACCGGGTACTATCATTACTCCGCCGGTGCGGGTCGCCGGGGTGGACGACCAGGACCAAATCGTGACGGGCTTCAACAGCACCATCTCGATCGCCATCGGACAGGACGGCAGCGTGCTCGGCCCCGCGCAACTCTCGGGGACGACGCACGACGTCCCCGTGGTGAATGGCGTCGCGACCTTCGCGGATCTGAGTATCGACCGGGCCGGGATCAACTACACCCTCGTGGCGCGCAACGCTCAGTGGAGCGTCGAGAGCGCGACCTTCAACGTCGGCGTGCCCTGATGCGCTGCCCCCGCTGCACGCTCGCCGAGCTGCCCGAAGCCACCGAGACCTGCTGGCTGTGCGGTTATTCCTCGGCGGTCGCGACCGCCGTGGAGGACCCTCCCCCACCGCCCACGCCGACCGAGCTCGACGCGCGACGCGAGCTGGCCCGCGACTTCCGAATCGACAGCCTGCTCGAGCGGCCGCCGGGACCGATCGTCTACCTCGCGCGCGACGCGGAGGATCGTCTGCTGGCGGTGAAAGTCCTACCGCGCCCCGAGGCCGGTGCGACGGCCGACCGCTTCGACGCCGCGGCCGACGCGGCGGCGCAGCTCGATCACCCGCACATCGTCCCCGTCTACGGTCACGGCGCGACGGAGAACTTCCTGTGGTGCGCGACCAAGTACGTCGGCGGCCGGTCGCTCGCGAGCATGCTGCAAACCGATGGACGGCTCGAGCACTCCGCCTGTCTGCGCATTTTCGAGCAGGTCGCGAGCGCCTTGGACTACGCGCACCGGCGCGGTGTCGCCCACGGCGCCCTGACACCCGACAGCATCATCGTCGATGCCAACGAATGGGCCCTGGTAGGCGACTTCGCCATGCGGGGGCTCGTCGACGCGGCGCCCGACGGTGCTCGGGCCGGCGAGCCTGCGGCCGGCGCGGATCAGCGCGCGCTCGCGGCGATCGTCCATGCGTCTCTCACGGGAGCGCCGATGGGCGATGGTCCGCCGGTGGTAAAAGACGGCCTCCCCGGACTCCCCCTGCACGTCTCGCAGGCGCTGCGCCGCGCGCTCTCGAGCCGGCAGGCCGACCGGTTTCCCGGCGTGCTCGACTTCGTCGCGGCGCTCGGCGGCACGCGACCCGAAGGCCGGACGACGTGGTTCGGTGCGAATCCCCGCAAGAAGGGACCGGGCTCCCCGGTCGTGATCGTCGACGCCGACCAAGACCCCGCGGCGAAACACCTCGGCCGACGGGTCGCGGTCGCCGCGGCGGGCCTGGTGGTCGCGCTCGGCGGCGGGGCGGCGTGGCTCGGCATCTCCTCCATTCCCGCATCGCCGGCGAGTCGAGAACCCGCCGCCAGGGCGCCGGCGCCCGCTGCCAGCGTTCCAGCAGCGTCGCCGAGCACGAGCCGCGACACGTTCGTGGCCGCCGCTCCGGACCCCGTGCCGCCCCCGCCCCCGCCCCGGTCCGCGACACGCGCGGCGGTGCGCACGACGCGCCCTCCGGTCACGACGCATGCCCCAGTAGTGACGCATGCCCCAGTAATGAAGCGGCCGGCGCCCGCGCCGTTGCCCGCGGACCCACGCGACGTGGAGCCCGGTCTCCTGTCGATCAATGCGATCCCGTGGGGGAGCGTGTCGCTCGACGGTCGGCCCGTCGGGAACACCCCACAGATCGACCTCCCGGTCGTACCCGGCCCGCACCGCCTGCGGGTGGAGCGTGAGGGCTACCGGCCGTACGACCGCGTGATCGACGTGGCGTCGGGGCAGCGGCTCCGCATCACCGACATCGCGCTGGTGGAGCGCTAGCCGGTGACGCGCGCCACGGTCTTCCTCTCCATGTCCCTGCTGCTGTGCGGAGCACGGGGGTTGCGTGCCCAGGCGGCGAGCGAACTCCTGGGACAGGGGGTGCGGGCCTATCAGTCCTTGGAGTACGATGCGGCGGCGGCCCTATTGCAGCAGAGCCTGGGACGCGATGCGACAACGGGGCTCGCGGACTCGCTCCGGGCGCGGGCGCTCACCTATCTCGCCGCGACGGAGCTGTTCCGGCAACAGCGCGACTCCGCCGTTGCCGCGTTCCGGCAGCTGGTCATGCTCAACCCGCGCTATCGACCGGACGAGCTCATCTTTCCACCCCAGGTCACGAACCTGTTTCAGGAAGTCCGCAAGGCGACCAGGGCGATCGCGGTCGCGGTGCCGCCCGTGACCGCGCTGCGCACGCGGCTCGAGCGATTCACCGCCGGGGTGCTCGTGAGCTCGCTCGCGGACGTGACGGTGACGCTGGCGCGCGAGGACGGGACACCGGTGCGGACGCTGTACGAGGGACCCGTGGCCGACAGCCTCGCCGTGAAGTGGGACGGTCTCACGGCGGCGGGAACGACTGCCGATAATGGTCGCTACCTCTTGCAGGTAGCGCCGCGGACTCCCACGGCGGATGGGCCGCGCGCGCGCCAGGTCGTGCTCGAGGTCAAGCAAGAGCTCCCCGATACCCTGGCCTGGCCGCCGCCGCTCGAGAGCCCGCCGTTGTTGCCGGAGCGCACATCGACGGGGCCGGCCTTCCGGTCGCTCGCGGCGGGGCTCGTGACCGCCGGTGCCGTCGTCGCACTGCCGTCGATCATGGCGCGGGGCAAGGACGCGACGGGCGCGCGCTTCGCGGTCGGCGCGGCGGTGGGCATCTCCGGATTCGTCGGCTTCTTCGCGCGGAAACCCCGCCCGCTCGAAGCCAACGTGCGCGCGAACGCATCGCAGCGCGATGCCTGGAAGAAGAAACTCGATACGGTCAAGGCGGAGAACGCCGCCCGCCTGCGCACCATGCGACTCGTCGTCCGCGCAGGGCCCGAGACCGTCGCGGAGCGGGGATCACAATGAGGACCATCGTACTGATCGGAATCCTGGCGCTCGTCGCGTCGGCCGTCGCCCGCACGCAGGGTCGGCCGACCCTGGCGTTCCGGGGCGACGCGGGATTCATATGGGTGCGGAGCGACTCGACGGCGGCGGGGGTGGGGGTGGGGGGGGCCGGCGCGGCTCGGCTGCGCGGGCCGGTCCTCGGAGGGGAGGGCCGCCTCGTTTTCAATGGATTCGCCGTGGGAGTGGGGCTCCTGAGCGGCACGCTCCAGGCCGCGGATCAGGGGACCATGAAGCGCGACCTCATCGAAGGGCGGCTGGTCGTCGCCGCGCGGCCTGTCCCCTGGCTCGAAATGAGCGTGGGTCCCTTCGTCCGGGCGTACGTCACGGACTCCGTCACCGAGCGCTGGGTGTTCTGGCAGGCCCGGGCACGCGTCGACGCACCGATCGTGACCGCGAGCCTGACGAGCTACCTCGAGCTGTGGCGCGCGTTGTCCTCCGAGGTCAATCTGGTGGCCGGGGCCGGTCGGGTGCAGGGAGGCGAGGCGGGCGTGCTGTACCGACCGCCGCAGCGCCCGTACTGGGTGCGCCTTTCCTACCGTGTGGACGACGCGGTCGTACGCGCGGGGGGGAGCGAGACGCTGGAAGCAGTCAGTCTGGCGATCGGCGTGGGCAGTTGGTGAGACGTCCGGCCTTAGTCGCGGGGCGGTAGCGAGGCCGGGTCGCTCCCTACGTCCACCTTCGGCACCAGCCGATACAGCAGCTCGCCTTTCCGGATCATCCCGAACTGTTCGCGCGCCGCGCGCTCCTGGGCGGCGGGGTCGGTCTCGAGCGCGTGCGCCAGGCGCTGCAGCGAATCGAGCTGCCGCTCGAGGTCGCGCACGCTCCGGCGTGCCTCGGCGAGCTGGCTTCGCAGCGTGAGCCAGTCGAGCGTGCCGTACTCCCCCGCCTGAAAGGCCAGTCCCGCGAGTACCACCGCCGCGGCGATCCCGATCAGCCGGGGGCGCGTCATAATCCGTACAGGTGGCGACCGGGGTAGTACGCCGTGTCGCCCAGCTCCTCGGCGATGCGCAGCAGCTGGTTGTATTTCGCGACGCGGTCGGTGCGCGAGGCGCTCCCGGTCTTGATCTGCCCCACGCCGGTGGCCACCGCGAGGTCCGCGATGAACGTATCCTCCGTCTCGCCGGAGCGGTGCGAGATCACGGCGCCGTATCCGTTGGAGCGTGCGTGCGCGATGCACTGCAGCGTCTCGGTGAGCGACCCGATCTGGTTCAGCTTGATGAGAATCGCGTTCGCCACACTCTCCTCGATCCCCCGATCCAACCGTTCGATGTTGGTGCAGAACAGATCGTCTCCCACCAGCTGCACGCGGGCGGACAGCGCCGCCGTCAGCTTCGCCCAGCCCGCCCAGTCGTCCTCCGCGAGCCCGTCCTCGATCGACACGATCGGGTAGCGGTCGATCCAGCTCTTGTACAGCGCGATCATCTCGTCGGACGACTTCGTGCCGGCGCCGCTCTTCTTGAAGACGTAATTCCCCTCCTGGTAGAGCTCGGACGCCGCCGGGTCGAGGGCGATCGCGACGTCCTTCCCGGGCTCGAGCCCGGCGGCCTCGATCGCCGCCATCACCGCCTCGAGCGCCGCTTCGTCGGTCGCGAGATTGGGCGCGAATCCCCCCTCGTCCCCCACCGCGGTGGACAGATTGCGCTTGGACAAGACCTTCTTGAGGGCGTGGAACACCTCGACGCCGATCCGCAGTCCGTCGGGAAAGTTTTCGGCGCCGATCGGCACGATCATGTACTCCTGGAAGTCCACGGTATTGGCGGCGTGGGCTCCGCCGTTGAGGATGTTCATCATCGGCACGGGAAGCACGTTGGTGACCGGCCCCCCGAGATAGCGGTACAGCGTGAGGCCGGCGTCCTGGGCCGCCGCCCGCGCCACGGCCATCGACACCGACAGAATGGCGTTGGCGCCGAGGTGACTCTTGTTGGGGGTGCCGTCGAGGTCCAGCATCGCGTAGTCCACCGCGATCTGCTCCTCGGCCGACACGCCCTCGAGCCGCGGACCGATCACCTCGTTCACGTTCTTCACCGCCTCGAGCACGCCCTTGCCGCCGAATCGCTTCGGGTCGCCGTCGCGCAGCTCGACGGCCTCGTGCTCCCCGGTGGAGGCGCCGCTCGGCACGGCGGCACGGCCGGCCGCGCCGCTCGACAGGGTGACGTCCGCCTCGATGGTGGGGTTGCCCCGGCTGTCGAGGATCTCACGCGCGCGCACCGAGATAATCGTGCTCATGATGGCCCGTACCCTAGCGGGCGGTGCGCTCTGCGTCAACGCGCGCCTTGCAGGCGACGATCGCGGCATGCACCCGGTCGCGCAGCTCCTGCCGCCGCTCGAGCGTCATCCCCGCCGTCGCGATCGGATCGCCGATCACGATCCTGATGGGCCGCGGTCGCAGGAAGAACCGCCCCTTGGGCATGATCTCGAACGTATTGCCGACGTACACCGGGACCACGGGCACCTGGGCTGCGATGGCGAGCCCGAAGGGCGCGTTCTTGAACGGCAGCAGCGCTCCCGTGCGGCTACGCGTCCCCTCGGGAAACAACAATGCCGACGTGCCACCCCGAATCACCTCGGCGGCGCGCTGGTAGGCCTCGAGGGCCCGCGCCGGATGTTCGCGGTCGATCGTCAGGTGGCCGGCGGTGACCATCGCGCGGCCCAGGAGCGGGATCCTGGCGAGCTCCTGCTTCGCCACCATCCGCACCGATCCCGGCAGCGTGGCGGCAAGAGCCCAGATGTCGAACATCGACGAATGGTTCGAAGCGTAAACGACCGGCCCGTCCGGAATCCGCTCCATCCCTTCGACCCGCACCGGCGTCCCGGCGGCCCGGAGTATCTGGCGCGACCAGTCGTTCGTCCCCCAGTCGTACACCCCGCCTCCCCCAGGGCGCCGCTTGACACCCAGCAGCGCCGCCGCGATGACGCCGACGGAGTGGATAACGCTCGACACCACGAGCACCACGTAGAACCATAGAGTGCGGATCATCGCGCTGGGAAATGATCGAAGCCGGAGGGAGGCGGTATCGGTCGTCCGTCATCGGTGATCCGTAAGCCGCGGCCCGCGGTGCAGGCGCCGATGCGCGTGAGGGACAGTCCCGTGGCACGACGAAACGCACGGGCGCCCGCGTCCCCGAAGCTTCGCGGCATCGCGACCAGCAGCTCGTACTCCTCGCCGCTCCGGACGGCGGCGAGCGGCGTCGCACCCGGCCAGCACGGAACGCGCTCCAACTCGATCGCAATCTCGACGCTCGAGGCCGCCGCGAGGTGCCCCGCATCCCCCGTCAGCCCGTCGGAGATATCGATCATGGCGCGCGCTCCACGCCGCGCCAGCCAGCGCCCCGCGGCGATCCGCGGCTCCGGGCGGGCGAAGCGGCGTCGCAAGGCGGGAGCGAGGCGCCCCCCCCGCCCGCTGCGGAGCGCGGTGAGCGCGAGCCCCGCACCCCCCAGCCGCCCGGTCACCCACAGCCCGTCACCCGGCCGTGCGCCGCTCCGCCGCACCGGTCGCCGGGCGACGCCGAGCACGCAAACGTCCACGAGGTAGCGGGCCGACCGCACCAAGTCGCCGCCGAGGACCTTCGCTCCCACGCTGCGCACAGCGGCACCGACGCCGGACATGATCTCCACGGCAGGAGAGGCGTTGCCGGTACGGCGTTGCCGGTTGCCGGGTACCCCGAGGGAGACCATGACGCCGTGCGGGGTCGCGCCATCCGCGGCGAGGTCGGACAACGCTGCGGCCGTGGCGCGCCACCCGATCTCTGGAAACGAGAGCCAGTCCGTGCGGAAATGCACGCCCTCGAGCGACAGATCGATACTGATCGCGAGCGTCCGGCCGCCGATGCGAACCAGCGCGCAATCGTCACCCAGGTCGCGGCCCGCCGCACCGAGCGTCGCGAAAATGGCGCGCAACCGGTCGAACTCACTCCCCCCCCCGGGGCCCAGCCGGCTCGACCGGCGCGTCACGCCGTCTCCGGCGGCTCCAGGACCGTGAGCACCGGAGGCCCCACCGACTGCGTGTTGGTCCACGCGCGCCAGATCTCGGGCAAGGCGGCCAGGACATCGGCGGGGCGCAGGCTGCGTGCCGTCCACTGGCGCGCGCCGTACTCCGCCGCCCGCCCCAGCGCATGGGCGCCCAGGGCGGCGGCCTCGGGCCCGGCGCTGCCGCGCGCGAGGAACGCGCCGATGAAGCCGGCGAGCAGGTCGCCCGAGCCACCGGTGGCGAGTCCCGGGTTGCCGCTCGCGACCACGTGAATCGGCCCGCGCAGGTCCGCGATCACGGTCGGCACGCCCTTCAAGAGCACGGTGCCCTTCACCTTCTGCGCGGCCTTCGCGGCGGCCGCCCAGCGATCGTTCGCCGCCGCGTCGGCGAGCTCGTCGCCGAATTGGGCACGGAACTCGCCCAGGTGGGGCGTGAGCACGACCGGCCGCTCCGGGGGGGGACCGCGGAACAGCATGAGGGCATCAGCGTCGAGCACGGTCGGAATCGGTCGGCGTGCCAGCACGGCCTGCAGGAACTGGGCGCGGGGCGGCTCGCGGCCCAGGCCCGGACCGACGACGAGCGCGTCGGCCCACTCGAGTGCCTCCGCGGCCTCGGGCTCGAGCTCGGGGCCGAGCGTCGATTCCACCGTGAGCACATCGGGAAGGCTCGAGCGCGCGGCCGCGATCGTCTCCTTCGCCGCCACGAGCTTCACGAGCCCCGCGCCCGCGGCGAGCGCGCCGCGCGCGGCGTGCAGCGCGGCGCCGGTCATGCCGTTCGCGCCGCCCGCCACCGTGACCCGGCCGCGGTCGCCCTTGTGCATGGTCGGCATGAGCTTCGGGAGTCGCGCCCCGGCCCACACGTCCGTTACGAGCACGGGCCACACGGGATCGGCGGGCGGCAGCCCGATATCGACGATCACGATCTTGCCGCACCACTCGCGGGCGAGCAGGTGGCCGCGGCGCGGGCCCCCGAACGTGATCGACAGCTCGGCGCGCACCGGCCCGTGCGCCTCGCCGCTCGACAGGTCGAGTCCCGTGGGGCCGTCGATCGCAACGACCGGGGCGCCGTAGGCGACGAGACGCTGCGCCAGCGCCAGCACGTCGCCGCGCGCCGGTCCGGCGGCGCCGGTGCCGAGCAGCGCGTCGATCACCACGGCGGTGGCGGGCCACGGCTCTTCCCGCCCCGTCTCGCGCACCCCGTCCACGCGGGCGAGCGCGCGGTTGTCGATCGCGTCGTCGGTCTTGGGGTCGAGCGCGGCCACCCAAACGGCGATGCCGCTCGCATGCAGCGCGCGCGCCACCACCCACCCGTCGCCGCCGTTGTTCCCCGCCCCGGCGACCACCAGGGCCCCGCGGGCCAGCACGGCGGGATAGTCGCGCACGATCAGCCACGCGATCGCTCGTCCGGCGGTCTCCATCAACACACGCGAGGGAATGCGGTACTGCGTGCGGGCGGCCGAATCCCAGGCGGCGGCCTCGGTCGCGGACAGCACAGGGATCGAGTTCACGGGATCACCACGCCTCCGTATCCCACCACGGCGTCGTCGTCTCCTGTCACCATGCCGGAGTGGCTGTAGTGCACGACGTCGGCGCGCTCGGCACCGAGCGCCCGGGCCGCGGCGATCACGGTGGCCGCGGGCGCCCGGCCGCACATCGAGATGCGCTCGCGGCGGCAGCGCGCCAGCAGCTCTGCGCCGTCGAGCGCCGCGACGGCATCGAGCGCCAGCCGGTCCTTGCGCTCGGACGCGGCCGCCGGCTCGTAATGGTTCAGATCGCTCGACGCCAGCAACAGCACCCGGTCGGGCCAGCGCCGCACGAGCCCGGCCAGTGTCTCGCCCAGCCCGCGGCATCCTTCCCACGCGTCCCACGCCAGGACGAGCGGCACGATCCGCACGTCGGCCCGCCGGAGCTGGAGGAAGGGCAGCTCGACCTCGACCGCGTGCTCGGCGGCGTGGGCGGCGTGGTCGGGCCCCACCAGGGGCGACGACTCGAGGAGCGCCCGCGCGAAGCCCTCGTCCACGCTCACGTCGCCCAGCGGCGTGCGGAACGCGCCCGCTTCCCAGAGCGATGCGCCGCCGGGCGCCCGGGTCACCCCGGTGTGGTTGGGCGCCACGATCACCACGATTGGCGGGATCTCGAGGCGCGCGAACACGTGCGCCGCGGTGAGTCCCGAATAGACGTAGCCCGCATGCGGGGCCACCGCGGCGCGCGCCGGGGCCGGGCGCGCCTCGCCGACGGCGTCGAGCAGCTGCCGCACCGTGCGCTCGAGCTCACCCCTCGTTCCCGGGTAGAAGCGCCCGCTCACGGCGGGCGCGCGCACCGCGTCCAAGCTTACTTGAAGCTCTGGCCGATCGCGCGACCGAAGGAGATCTCCCCGTTATCGATGCGGATGTTGAACCCGCACTCGGGGTTCGAGCACACCCAGGCCTTGTACGTGATCGGCGCCCCGTCGCGGCCATAGTCCGACAACGGGATGAGGAGACCTTGTTGACATTTTCTGCAGGCGGGCCATTCCCTGACGTCGTCCATGCGGCACCCCCCTTCACCCGATCCGACGCCCCTATCCGCGCTCCACTCCGGGCCACGGATAGCCGGCCCGGAACACCTCCGCGAAATCGTAGACCCGCTCGAAGTCCTGCAACTTGTCGGTCGGCTGGCTGGCGAGCAGGCCCACGTCGATCAGCATGAACACGATCCGTCCCAGGTCCTCGGTGCTGGCGATGCCCCAGTGTCCGAGGACGGTGGGCGCGAGCAACCCGAACTGCTCTCGCGCGAAGTCCCGGCACGCCCAAGCGAGCTCCCCGCCGCTCAGGTGCCGGCGCGCCGGGAGCTTGCCCTGCGCGTACTCGAGGGCCGCCAGCACGAACAGGTAACCGCGCTCGTGATAGCGGTCGTCCTGCCGCCCGATGCGCTGGAAGGCCTCTTCGAGCGTCGCAAAGTCGCTCACGGCCGCGCCTCCGTCTGTCCCGACGTCCGCGCCCGCACGGCCACGGGCCGCAAGGGGTGCGGCTCGAGCAGCGCGAGCTCGAGCACCTCGTCGATCGTCTCCACCGGCTTGATCTCGAGCAGCTGTTTCACTTCGTCGGGGACGTCCACGAGGTCGTTCTGGTTGCGCGCCGGCACGAGCACCGTCTTGACGCCGGCGCGCGCCGCCGCCGTCAGCTTCTCCTTGAGCCCGCCGATCGGGAGGATCCGCCCGCGCAGCGTGAGCTCGCCCGTCATCGCCACATCGTGGCGCGACGGACGGCGGCACAAGAGCGATGCCAGCGCGGTGGCGATCGCGATCCCGGCCGACGGACCGTCCTTCGGCACCGCCCCGGCCGGCAGGTGCAGGTGCACGTCGGTCTGCGTGAACGCGTCCAACGGAATCCCGAGCGACCCGGCACGCGCGCGCAGCAGGCTCCACGCCGCCTGCGCGGACTCCTTCATTACGTCACCCAGCTGCCCGGTCAGGGTGATCTGCCCCTTTCCCGGCATCTGAATCGCTTCGATGAACATGATGTCGCCGCCCACGGGCGTCCACGCGAGCCCGGTCGCCACTCCCACCTCCGCCTCCCGTCCCGCAACCTCGCTCTGGACCTTGGGCTGGCCGGCGAACTTCTCGAGGTTCTTCACGGTGATCTTGATGGTCACCGCCCGTCCCTCGACCACTTCGAGGGCGGCCTTGCGGAGCACGCCCTGGATCTCCCGCTCGAGCTGGCGCACGCCGGCTTCGCGCGTGTATTCCCCGATCAGCCGCTCGAGCGCGCCGTCGGCGATGCTCGCCCGCTCCGTGTGGAGCCCCGTCTCCTTGAGCTGGCGCGGCAGCAGGTAGCGCTTGGCGATCGCGAGCTTCTCGCCGGGCGTGTACCCGGGCAGGGTGAGCACTTCCATCCGGTCGAGTAGCGGGTCGGGGATCGGCGCGAGGCTGTTGGCCGTAGCGATGAACATGACGCCCGACAGGTCGAACGGCACCTCGAGGTAGTGGTCCACGAAGGTGCTGTTCTGCGCCGGGTCGAGCACCTCGAGCAGCGCGGCCGTCGGATCGCCGCGTACGTCGGCGCCCATCTTGTCCACCTCGTCGAGCATCAACAGGGGGTTGCGCGTCTCGCAGCGCTGCAGCGCGTGGATGATGCGTCCCGGCAGCGCACCGACGTAGGTGCGCCGGTGGCCGCGGACCTCCGCCTCGTCGCGCACGCCGCCGAGTGAGACGCGCGTAAAGCGGCGCCCCAGCGCCTCCGCGATGCTTTGGCCCAGCGACGTCTTCCCCACGCCGGGCGGGCCCACGAAACACAGAATGCCTCCGCGCGCCGCGGGATTGAGCGTGCGGACCGCCAGGTACTCGAGGATCCGTTCCTTGACGGTCTTGAGGTCGTAGTGGTCGCGGTCGAGGATGTCGCGTGCGGCCTTCAGCTCGAGCCGGTCTTCCGACGTGCGGCTCCAGGGCAGCGTCGCGATCACTTCGAGGTAGGTGCGGGCCACGTGGTACTCGGCCGATTGCGGCGACATCTGGCGCAACCGCTTGAGCTCCCG
>WNGO01004310.1_pt1 | contig 15302 bp, 13 predicted proteins | sample 5400511 | NCBI WGS metagenome assembly WNGO01 (sample SAMN13153380, study PRJNA577476) | soil metagenome | isolation source: 20 cm soil or saprolite under Garry oak tree replicate 2 | place: USA:California | collected 2016-06-15 | reverse complement strand
GGGCTGACCGCGAAGATCTTTCTCGCGTCGTCGCTGCTCGTCGTGGCGGTGCTGGGCATTACGTTCGGCGTCACGTCCGTGAAAGCGAATCACACCGCCGATGCGGCGATTCACCGCGCGCTGCTCTCCACCCGCCGCGCCGTCGACGACTATCTCGCCGCGCGCACCCGCACCCTGGGACGTGCCAGCACCGTGGCGACCGACGTTCCCCAATACCGGCAGCGGTTGCTCAACCAGCGGGCGCGCGCCGAGGCGCTGGATCAGGCGGATGACATTCGCGGCCTGATCGATGCCGCCTGGGTGCTCGTCACGAATAGCGACGGCATCCTGATCGCGCGCACCGATTATCGGGAGCAATACGATCGCGATCTGTCGATCGCGCCCCTGGTAGCGAACGCGCTGAGCGGCGATCAGACGAGCGGGGCGTGGCTCGACGACGTCCAGGGCACGATGTTCATGGCGATCGGCACGCCGCTGCGCGATCGTCCCACCGCGGCCCCGCTGGGCGTGCTCGTCGCCACCTACCAGGTCGACGACTCGCTCGCCGGCGCCATCAAGCAATCCACCAACTCGGACGTCGTCTTCTTCGCGCTCGATACGCTGAACAAGCCCGTCGTCGTCGGCAGCACGGTACCGGCCGGGGATATCGGTCCCGCGTTGCAGAGCACCGTCAACGCCGAGGCGCTGGCGGCGGACACCGGTGGGGAAGGGATGGCGCTCGCCGCCGAGCTCGGGAAGCAGCATTTGATCGGGCTGGCGGGGGCGATTCGCTCGCCCAGCGGCGACGTGCGCGGCGGCTTTGTGGCGCTGCGCTCGCGCGAGTCGGAGCTGGCGGCGTTCAACGCGCTGCAGCGCACCATGCTGTGGGCGGTGGCGCTGGGAGTGGTGCTCGCGCTGGTGTTCGCGTTCGTACAGGCCCGCCAGATTGCCGGCCCGGTGCGGCGGCTCGCGATCGCCACGCGCCAGCTCCAGGAAGGCGACTACAGCGTCGACATACCGGTCAAATCGCGAGATGAGATCGGCATTCTCGCGAACGCATTCAGGGGACTCGCTGCTGATCTGAAGGCCAAGGCGGCGCTGGTTGACTACATGATGCAGGCGTCCGGGGCCGCCGCGACGCAACGCATGGACTCCGTGCCCACCGCGGTACGCGCGGCCGGCGGTGAGCTGCGTCCCGGCGTCACATTCGCCGGCCGCTACGAGGTCAAGGAGATCATCGGCGCCGGCGGCATGGGCGTCGTCTACCGGGCGTTCGACCGCGAGCTGCAGGAGCCTGTCGCGATCAAGACACTCAAGCCGGAAGCGATGGCGGGCGGGACGGTGGCGCTGGACCGCTTCAAGCAGGAAATCCGTCTGGCACGCAAGATCGCGCACCGCAACGTCGTCCGCACCTACGACCTCGGCGAGCAAAACGGGATGTACTACCTCACGATGGAGTACGTCGAGGGCACATCGCTGAAGCAGCTCATCGTGTCGCGCGGCAAGCTGCCGGTGCCGGTCGCACTGACGGTCGGCAAGCAGTTGTGTCGAGCCCTCGAGGTCGCGCACGCCGAGGGCGTGATCCACCGCGACATCAAGCCGCAGAACATCGTGGTGGAGCCGAGCGGCTTTCTCAAGGTGATGGATTTCGGCATCGCGCGGCTCGCCAATCCCCCGCAGGGCAAGGGGCTCACCGAGGCCGGGGTGTCGATCGGCACGCCCGACTACATGTCGCCCGAGCAGCTGTCGGGCGCTGAGCTCGATCCACGCAGCGATCTGTATGCCGCGGGCGTCGTGCTGTTCGAATGCCTGACCGGAAAGGTGCCGTTCGAGGCGGAGACGACGTGGGCGCTGGTCGCCAAGCATCTGGAGGAGCAGCCGCCCGATCCGCGTGCGACCAATCCCGAGGTACCGGGGCCGCTGGCGCTGGTGATTCTGAAGGCCATGGCGAAGCAGCCGGCGGATCGTTTTGCGACGGCGGCGGAGATGCACGACGCGTTAGCGCGTATCGGGTGACCCCGCAGGCTTCCGCCGCTTCATTGCCATGGGTGCCGGGGGCTTCTTAGATCACACGCCCGCAAACCACGGATAGCCCTGGTCCTCCCAGTAGCCACCCGGCCGGTCCGCTGTGAACGTCATCGAGACCAGGTACTTCGTCATCTTGTAGCCGAGTTTGGTCGGTGCGTAGAGCCGCAACGGCGCGCCGTGCGCGGCCGGCAGCGGATTGTCGTTCATCCCGTACGCGAGGATCGTTTGCGGATGCATCGCGCTCGCGAGATCCCAGCCGTTGGAGTAGCCGGAGTCGAACGAATCGAACCGCACGTAGCGCGCCGCCGGCAGCAGCTCGCAGCGCTCCGCGATCGCGGAGACCGCCACACCGTGCCACGTCGCGATCGCGCTCCACCCCTCGACGCAATGATGCTTGACGGTGTAGGTCGTGCGCGGCATCGCGCGCAGATCGTCGAGCGACAGCGACTGCGGCTTGCGCACCAGCCCGTCCACGCGCAGCTGCCACTTCGCCGGATCCTTCAGCTCCGGCATCGTCGGCGAAATGAAATAGCTCGGCAGCCGCGCGGTACGCTCGGAAACGTCGTACTGCCGCGCCAATCGACCGGGCGAAAACAGGACCTTCTCTCCCACCCAATCGTTCAGCCGGCTGACGTCCAGCAAGAGCGGGCGACACGCGGCAATGAGCGAAGCACCGCCCGCCCCCGCCGCCAGTCGCAAGAACGCACGCCGGTCAGTCATGGCTGGGGAACCGGCCGCGATACCATCCTGAGATCATCGCGCGCAGCGACGCGGGGTCCACGACAAAGACGAGGATGACGTGGACGACGAGAAAGCCGGTGAAGACCCACACCGCCCAGAAATGCCAATAGCGGGCCGCCTGAAAGCCACCGAACAACGCTGTGAGCCAGGATAACTGCGTCGGCTTGTAAACCGCGAAGCCGGTCAGGACCGACAGAATGCCGAGCAGCACGATGCACGTGTAGGCGAGCTTCTGGAGCGGGTTGTGCTTTCCCTGGGGCGGGTGGTCCTTCCGTAGCCGCAGGTAGTACTTCTGCATCTCGATCGCGCCGCGGATGTCGCGCGGGCGGAACAGGAGCGACCGCCATTCGCCGCTGTAGGCGAGATACGAGACGTACAACACGCCCCCGGCGATGAGCGGCCACATCAGCGCGAAGTGCCAGTTCAACGCTCCCGCGAGCCAGCCGCCGAGCCGGCTCCAGGCCGGGAATTGGCGGTCCTGGAACGCATTGTAGTAATAGGGTCCACCGCGCTCCCCGAAGCGCGCGTACGCGCTGTAAATCTGCAGCCCACTCATGATCATGCCCAGCAGCGAAACAAACGTCGTCCAGTGCGTGAGGCGCACGATCCAGTGATGGCGTTTGACGGCCGGAGCCTGCGGGACCGGGGGAGCGGGGGGAGCAAGGGTCATGGGCTAAGTATATTGTCCGCCATGCGCGCAGCAACGTTCCTCGCGATCGCATTATTGGCGTCCTGCCGGCCACAGAACGCCGCCGTCACCACTCGCACCAACGACTCCCTCAACGTCGCAGACCTGACGCCGCGCGACTCGGCGGACAGCGCGCTGCTCACGCCTCGCCTCGTGACGCAGCAGACGGTCGTCGTGTTTTGGCTGGCGGCGGCAGATACGCTGTCGGCCGCTGATCAGGCCGAAGCGCTCGACGAGCTCAACTTTACGACCGAAGCGATCGTCGGCACGTTGGGGAAAAACAACATCACGCTGATACCGACGAATTCCGACACGATCTACGTCGCCCTGCCGAACCACCAGCGCCGCATGATTCTGCTGAGCGGCGTGGACTATCCGTTCGGCTACGTGCTGGTCGAGCCCGGCACCGCGGAGCGGATCCTCGCGGGAGTCTACTCCGACGAGGAGCTGCTCGATGAAGTGGAGGCCTATTTCGATTTGCCGTCATCTGCCGATAGCGGCTCAGCCCATCCGCGCATCGCGACCTGATGCTGTTGCTCGTGCTCGCCGCGGTGACGGCGGTCCAGGAGATCACATGGCGGCCGGCGCTGCCGCGTCAGGGTTCGCTCATCGTCGTGTCAGCACCGGACGCCGTGACCGGCGACGTCGCGGGCGAGCCACTGCATTTCCGGGATGGGAAAGCATTCGCCGCCGTGCCGCTGACCGCCTCCGACAGCGTCACGGTGGTGACACTTGCCCTTCGCTGGGACGGCGCCGTCATCGGCCACAAGGCATCCGTGCCGGTTGTGGCGCGCAAAGCACCGGCGAATGAGGAGGTGCGCGCCGCCGAGCGATTCACCCCGCCTCCCGACAGCGCGCTACGGGCGCGCATCGATCGCGAACGGGTGTTGGCGCGTGACGTGGCGCGACGCGCGCACGAGCTGCCGAGGCTGTGGAAAGCCCCCTTCATGCGTCCGCGCACGTCGCGCGTCACCAGCGTGTTCGGGTCGGGGCGCAAGGTGAATGGCGTGTGGCGCAGCCGGCATTACGGGCTCGACCTCGCCGGCCCGAAGGGCGCGCCGGTGCGCGCGTCGAATCGCGGCGTCGTGGCGTTGGTCGGCGATTTCTTCTACGGCGGTACCTCCGTCTTCCTGCACCACGGCGACGGCTTAATGACCGTCTACCATCATTTGAGTCGCGCGCTGGTCGCCGCCGGTGATACCGTCGAGCGCGGCCAGCTCATCGGCCGCGTGGGCGCGACGGGACGCGTGACGGGACCACACCTGCACTGGGGCGCGCAGTACGGCGCCGTCGCCTTCGATCCCGCTGATCTCTTGAAGCTCCGTTGAGTAAACCGCTGCTGTTGAAAGGCGGGCGCGTCGTGACCATGGACGCGTCGCGGCATATCCTCGATGCCGATGTGCTCGTGGAGAACGGGCGAATAAAAAGCGTTGGAAAGTCGGAACGTGGGAAAGTTGGAACGAATAAGGCTACGATTCTGGATTGCAGCGGGCTCGTCATCCTCCCCGGACTCGTTCAAGCCCACATTCATCTCTGCCAAACGCTGTTTCGCGGACTGGCCGACGATCTCTCGCTGGAAGCGTGGCTCGCCAAACGGATCTGGCCGCTCGAAGCGGCGCACACCGAGGCGTCCATCCATGCCTCCGCGATGCTCGGCGCCGCCGAGCTGCTGCTCGGCGGGACGACGGCGATCCTCGATATGGAATCGGTGCATCACACGGGCGCCGCGTTCGAGGCGCTCGAGGCCAGCGGCATTCGCGCGACAGCGGGGAAGTGCCTGATGGACGCGGCGACGAGCCCACCCTCCCTGCGTGAACCGACCGACAAGGCGCTTACAGAGAGTGCGGATCTCTGCGCTCGCTGGCATGGGGCAGCGGATGGAAGGCTGCGCTACTGCTTTGCCCCCCGGTATGCGCCGAGCTGCACCGGTCCACTATTGCGCGCCGTGAGCGATCTCGCCGAAAAAGCGGGCGCGGTGATTCATACGCATGCCGCCGAGACGCCCCTGGAGCTCGATACTGTGAAGCGCGAAACCGGCCACGACGAGATCGCCTATCTCGACTCGGTCGGCATTTCCGGGCCGCGGGCCGCGCTGGCGCACTGCGTCTGGGTGGACAACGACGCAATCGCGCGGCTGGCGCGCCAGGCGACCAACGTCGTCCACTGTCCCAGCTCGAACCTGAAGCTGGGCAGCGGCATCGCGCCGATCCCCGAGATGCTGTCTGCCGGTTGCCGCGTCGCCATCGGCGCCGATGGGGCGCCGTGCAACAACCGGCTCGATGCATTCGCGGAGATGCGGCTTGCAGCGCTGATTCAGAAGCCCCGGCTCGGACCCGAGGTGATGCCGGCTCCGATCGTGCTGGAGCTCGCGACACTCGGCGGCGCGCGGGCGCTGGGGCTCGAGTCGGAGATCGGGTCCATCGAAGTGGGGAAGTGCGCCGATGTGGTGGTGCTCGACCTGGCCGCCCCGCATGCCCAGCCGGAGGACGCGGACCTCATTTCCCGGATTGTCTACAGCGCGCAACCCGCCGACGTCCGGCATGTGATCGTGGACGGGCGCATTGTCGTGCGCGACGGTGTGTTGAAGACTGCGGATGTCGACGAGGTGCGTCGCACCGCCAACGCTCAGGCTAAACGGCTGCTCACTTCGAACCGGCGCCGTTGACCCGGAAGCGCCGGATCGTCTGCGCCAGCGTGGCGGCGGCATCGGACAGATGCTGCGACGTGCTGGTCAGCTCGCCGAGTGAGGCGAGCTGCTGCGCCGTCGCCGCAGACGTCTGGCGCGCGCCCGTGGCGGCGCCGTCCGCGATAGCGGCGACCTCTTCCATCCGTCGCAACACTTCGCGCATCCGCTTCGTCTGATTCTCGGTCTCCGCGGCGAACGTCGTGGCGAACTGGACGGTGGAGTTCAGGTCGGCGAAGATCGCATCGAGTGCGCCGTGCACGGTCGTCGCGACGCTGCCGACGCCTTTCGCCGCCTCCCGGCCCTTCTGCATGGCGTCCACGACCCGGCTGATCTGGTCCTGGGTGGCGCGCACCTTCGCCCGCACTTCGTCGGCGGAGCGTGAGCTTTGCTCCGCGAGCTTTCTGACCTCGCCGGCGACGACACGGAACCCGAGCCCGTGCTGCCCCGCGCGCGCCGCCTCGATCGCGGCGTTGAGCGCCAGCAGATCGGTCTGGCTCGCGATGCGCGTGATGCCGTCCACCAGCTTCCCGATCTCGCGCGACTCCTTGTCCAGTACGGCCGCGACTTCCGAGGCATGATCCATGTGGACCATCAAGTTCATGAGCAGCGTGCTGGCCTTGGCGACCTCCTCGCCGCGGCGATGCGCCTGCAGGGCGATCTCCGTGATCTGACGCTCGGCCTCCTGGGCGCGAGCGTGCAGCGTGGTCGCGAGACCGGAGGCCGCTTCAGAATCCTGGCGCCCGTAGCCGATGAGCTGGCGCTGGCGTTCCGTACCCTGCGATAGCTGATCCGTCGTCGTGGAGATCGATTGGGACGCGGCCTGCAGCTCGCGGGAGGCCCCGGCCAGCTCGCCCGCCATCGTGGCGAGCGCCTGGCCCTGCCGGCCGATCTCGCGAATGATCTCCGCGATCGCCGCGGTCGTGCGATTCACGCTCACGCTCAGGTAGCCCAGCTCGTCGGTCGCGACGTCGGTCGCGCTGCTGTCCATCTGCCGGGTGAGGTCGCCGCGCTCGATCTCGCCGAGCACGCCGCGCGCGCTCCGCAGCCGATCGACGATTTGGACCAGCATCGGCACGAGCGCCACGCAGACGAAGACGAGGACGAGGCCTTCCTGGATGTACAGCGCCCACGGCCACCCGTGACCGGTGACCTGGGCGAGTGCGGTGACCAGCGTGAACGCGACGAGGTTGATGATCAGCGCGCCCCACGCCTCGCGGCGCTCGAGATACAAGGCCGCCTGCAGCGGGGCGATGAGAAAGGCGCCATAGAGCACGTGGCCGTTCGGTCCCATCGCGTAGAGCACGGCCGAGATCAGCAGGCAGCCGACGACCAGATTCAGTTGCGCGTACCACGGCTGGAATGCGCCGCGCTGCACCAGCCGGCGCACGCCGGCATTCGCCGCCGCGAAGCTCGCGGCGAAGGCAAGTATGAACCACGACGAGACCGGGGTGATACCGGCAAGCTTGACCGCCGCCAGCAGCACGATGCCGAACCCCACGAACCCCCAGCGCGCACGGGTGTTCGCCAGCACGTACTGGCGCTGCTTCGCGAGGCGCTCCTCGAGGAGCTGATGGTCGAGAGTGATCACATCCGAAAGAGATAACTGGCTTTGAGGAAGAAGCCATCCGCGGTGCGCGACAAGCGCCGGAAGCTGAGCGGATCCTGCTCGGTGAGCGAGCTGCCGTAGCCCAGAAACAGCACGGTACCGGGCATCGGCTTGTAGGAGAACAGAAAGTCGTTCCGGAATTCGGGCTCAGGCGGCAGGTTGCCGCTCACGATGAGCGAGTCGCCCGTCCGCGGGTCACGCAGCGCGTCCCGTCGCTGCGCGGTGTATTGGCCGACATACCGGAAGAAGATGTCGCGCTTCAGCTGATACTCGATCTTGAGGCGCGGGATGTCGGCGGTCGAGAACCAGCTGCCGTCGCGGGCGCGCGTGATGCGTTGATGCGGCCATTGCGCCGCGAAGCGAAGTGAAGACGTCGGCTTCCATTCGAGCGCGGTGTAGACATTGAGCGCGCGCCCTTCGGACGCTTCGGCAAAGATCGGGCCCGAGACATAGCCGATGCTGACGTCGGCCTTCACCGCACGATTGGGTGTGCTGATGGCGCCAAGCCCGCCCCACATGTTGTAGAGACCAGGCGGAACAACGAACGGCACGGCGGTGCCGCCGGAGTCTACTTGATAGCCGCTGTAATCGGCGCTGTCGAATCGCTGGTGGAGATTTTGCCACAGCGCCGTCACGAACCAGCCGCCGCGTAGCGTGAATTGCAACTGCTGCTGAATCGAGCCTTCCAGCGTGCGGCGAAACTTGAAGAAGTCGTCATAGCGCCACGTGGGCTGAATCAGGAGATAGGTCGTCGCGTTCTCCAGCGCCGCGCCCGGCTTCCCGTACCGCGTAAACCGATTGAAGAGCCGCCCGTTGACGACGTTGACGCGATTCACGAAGCCGCTCGACGCCTTGAAATCGGGGCTGATGCCGACGAGCTCCGCGTGGTTGCCGTACGAATACCCGGTCAGATCGTAGAGCGTGACGTCCCATAGCTGCCCGGCCGCGTCCTTGGTCCAGGATCCCGCGAACTGCGCCGACGAAAACCAGATCTTCTTCCAGATGACGCGCGCGTCTGCCGCGAGCACGCGGTTCCAATCGCTGCCGGCAACCCGGTCGGTGTAGGCGAGCCCAACGGTCGACGAGGCGCCCAGATCGCGACGCAACCGGAGCATGTTGAACACCGGATGGGGGCCACCCGGTGCCTCGTTGTCATCGACCGCACCGATATACGCGATCCCGGTGCCACCCACCTTGCCCGTGAGCTTGGCTCCGCCAACAGGGGCGTGGATTTGTCGCGTGTAGATCAACGCGTTGGGCGTATCGAATTGCTCGAGGCCTTCCAGGAAAAACGGCCGCTTCTCGGGGAAAAACAGGGCGAAGCGCTCGTTGACGGTCACCTGGCCGACATCGGCTTCCACCTGGGAAAAATCGGGGTTGACCGTGCCGGTCCCCCCCCCCGGCCGGTGCGCCGTCCACGTGAGACGTGAACTCGGGGTTCACGTCCATGACCAAGCCACGGCGCATCCCGCTGAGATTCTTCAGCGTCCCTGACTGAATGAGAAAACTCGCGCTGGCGCGCACGACGGGGGTCCACGTGTCTTCGTAGCCGGTATGCTGCGTGACGCGGACGACTTGCATGCCCCAGTCCTGCGTTTCACCGCTCTGGTAACGCAGACTCTTGAAAGGGATCCGCACTTCCACTTCAAAACCCCACGGCGTCACTCGGCCGTGAGACTCGTAAACGTAGTCAGGATTCAAGTCGACAACGCCGTCGAAGCGGCCGCCGGCATTGGCACCGCCGGCGGCGCCCGCGATCCCCTCGCTGCGCACGCCGTCCTGCTGCACGCCCAGCGGATTGACCTCGAACAGCGAGGCGCGACGCCGGTCGTTGAACGTGTCGAGCAGGATCTGGATGTTGTCGTCGGCGCCGATGTTGTCGCGGTCGGCGAGCGTGGCCCGCACGACGCTGCCGTGCGCCTCATACGCGCGAATGCCGAAGTAGATCGCGTCGGGTGCGTAGAAGACGAGGACCTGCGTCGAATCCTCCGCCGGCCGGCTGTCGACGGGGCGGTACTGGCTGAATCCGGTGAGCAGCGCCGCCTGGCGCCAGACGTCCTCGTCGAGCACCCCGTCGATGCGCACCGCCGCCGTCTCGATGCGGGGGGCGCGCACGTCGAGCTGACGGAGGTGGCCGTCGTAAACTGATTGCTGGGGGGTGGCGGATTGGAGGAAAAGAAGGACGGCGAGCATGGGACTAAAAGTACAATGCGAAATGTGGAATGCCGAATGCGAAATGCCTGACGCCAGTGACGGTTCGTCAGGTCAATTCCGCATTTCGCATTTCACATTCCGCATTCTACTCGTATCGCAGGGCTACGATCGGATCCAGTGCAGCAGCCCGCCGCGCCGGCCAGATGCCGAAGAACAGGCCCACAATCGCGCTGAAGACGAAGGCGATGAGGATGGCGAAGAGATTGAGGGACGTGTTCCAGTGCATCAGCGTCGAGAGGCCCACGGCGCCCAGCGAGCCGAACAGGATACCGAGCAGACCGCCCACCAGGCACAACACGAGCGCTTCGACGAGGAACTGGAACAGGATGTTGAACCGGGTTGCGCCGAGCGCTTTGCGCACGCCGATCTCGCGCGTCCGTTCCGTGACCGACACGAGCATGATGTTCATGATGCCGATGCCGCCCACGAGCAGGCTCACCGCCGCGATGCCGGCCAGCAGATAGGTGAACGTCTTCGTCGTGTCCTGGAAGGTCGCCAGAATATCCGACTGGTTGCGGATCTGGAAATCATTCTCTCCGCCCGGACGGATCTTGTGCTCGCGCCGCAGCACGCGCTCGATCTCGATCATGGCGAGCGTCATCTGCGGCACGCTGGCCGCGTCGACGGTGATGGACCGCAGCCGGTCGGTGCCCATGACGCGATAGCGCGCCGTCTGCAGCGGGATGAGAATCTGCTCGTCGGGATTGCCAAACCCGGCCGCCGATCCCTTGGACGACAGCACGCCGATGATCTCGAAGGGGATGCCGCGAATCTGGATCTCCTGGCCGATCATGGCCGCGCCGTTGGCGTTGAACATGTCGGGAATGGACGATCCCAGCACGGCGTAGCGGCGGCGCCCTTCATCCTCCCCCGCCGTGAACATCCGGCCGGCGGTGAGGGTGTAGTTCTTCACGATGGCGTAGTTCGGCGTCGTTCCCACGATGTTCACATTGGCATTCTGACCGCCGCGTTTGACCTGGAAGTTGCGGGTCAGCTCCGGCACGACGGCTTTGACGTAGCGGGCGTCGCTGGCGAGGGCGGCCGCGTCGTCCACCGTGAGGCTGACGCGCTGGCCGAAGTCGATCGCAATGCCGCCGCGGAACGACTGTCCCGGATAGAGCGACAGCAGCGTGGGCCCGAGGGCCTGAATGCGGGCCTGCACCGCCTTTTGCGCGCCGCTGCCCAGCGCGACCATCGTGATGACCGCGCCCACGCCGATGATGATGCCGAGCATCGTCAGGAACGACCGCAGCTTGTTGGCACGGATCGCCTGGAGCGCGACCTGGAAGATTTCGCCGAGCAGCATCGCTACGGTCTCGCGGGCGTCGCCTGAGGCCGCTGCTGCGTCGTCGTCGGCTGTTGCTGCAGGCCGGGCAATCCCCCGCCGGTGACGTTCCGCATCCGCTGCTGCATGTCGCGCTGCGCATTGAGCAGCGACGCGCTCGGCAACACCAGCACCGTGTCCTGCTCCGTCAAGCCGCTCACGACCTCGATGTAATCGAGATCGGTGAGTCCCGTGCGAATCTGCACCGGGGTCGGTTGCCCCTTTCTCATGACGAACACGATGTAACTCGACGGATCGCCGCTATTGCGGCGGAATCCGCCGGCGCCGCCGGCGCCGCCTCCGCCACCGAAGCCTCCCCCGCCGCCCATGGCCGAGAAGATGGCGCGCGCGGCGGCCCGTTCTTCATCGCTCGGCGTTCCGCCCGCCTGGCGCTTCTGCATGGCGCTTTGCGCGAGTCTCACCTGGGCGGCCGAGATCCCCGGTGGAACCGGTACCGTGCGGCCATCCGGCAACGTGATGGTCAGCGGAGCAGCTGGCGCACCGGCCGAGTCGCCTCGCGCCGGGCTGCCGCCCAGCGAGGCGCTGTCCCGGGGCGCGGTTTGCTGGCGCGCGGCCGCGAGCTGCTGCTGTACGTCGTTCGGGTCGAGTCCGAGCACCTGCGCCGCCGACGTGACGTCGCGCTGGGTCCGCAGCGCCGCGTTCGGCACCGCGAGCACGTTGTCACGGCGCCCGACGTGAATCTCGACCTCGGTGTTCATACCGGGCTTGAGCAGATGATTCGGATTGGGGATCCGGACCAGTACGTTGAACATCGTGACGTTCTGCTGGACCGTCGCTTGCGGCTCGACCTTCAACACGGTGCCCTCGAAGGGGCGATTCGGATAGGCGTCCACCGTGATCGTGGTCAACAACCCCGCTTGCACTTTGCCGATGTCCGTCTCGTCCACGAGCGCGCGGATCTGCACGGTGTCGAGATTCGCCATCTTGAACAGCACCGTGCCACCGCCGACGTCGGTCGTCGGCGACGAAATCACGGTGCCGAGCTCCACATTCTTCGTGATGATCGTGCCCGCCAGCGGCGCCCGCAGCTTCGTGTCGTTCATGCGATCCCGCGCGTTCTCGAGATCCGACTGTGCGCGAATCACCGAGGCGTTGGCGTTGGCATAATCGAGCTTCGCCTGGTCGTACTCGGTCTGCGTAATGGCTTGCGCCTTGAACAGCGTATCGGACCGCGCCAGCTGGGCCTTGGCGTTCGCGAGCTGCGCCTGCGCCACCTGGAGGTTGGCTTGCGCCTGGGCCAGGTTATTGCGCGGAATGCGCGGATCGATGGAGGCGAGCAGCTGCCCGGCCTTCACGTCGTCGCCCGTCTGCACGTTCATTCCGATGATCTCGCCCGACGCCTTGGACTTCACGTCCACGGTGAGCACGGGCTCGATGGCGCCCGACGCCGACGCCGACACCACCAGCGTGCGGCGCGAGACGGGGACCGCTTCGTACGTGGGGGCGGCCTGGGGCTTGCCGCAGGCGATGACGCCCGCGAGCGCCGTCACCGCGGCCCGGGAATATGTGTTCATGGCTGACCTTCCATTCTCTCATCGCGCGCGATTTTGCCGTCGAGCAGATGAATCTGGCGGCGCGCGTGCGCCGCAATGTCGTGTTCGTGCGTCACCAGCACGATGGTCTGGCCCGAGTCGTGGAGCTCGTGAAACAGCGCCATGATCTCGCTGCCCGTCGCCGAGTCGAGGTTTCCCGTCGGCTCGTCGGCGAGCAGAATGCTCGGGTGATTCACCAGCGCGCGCGCGATGGCGACGCGCTGGCGCTGGCCACCCGACAGCTCGTTGGGCCGGTGGTCCATGCGGTCGGCCAGCTGCACCTGCTTGAGCGCGCCGGCGGCGCGCTCGCGCCGCTCTTTGGCCGACATCCCGGCATAGATCAGCGGCAGCTCGACGTTGTGCAACGCATCGGCCCGGGGCAGCAGATTGAACGTCTGGAACACGAACCCGATCTCCTTGTTGCGGATCCGCGCCAGCTCGTCGTCGCTCAAGTCGCTCACCTTCTGCCCGTTGAGCCAGTACTCCCCGCTCGTCGGCGTGTCGAGGCAGCCGATCAGGTTCATGAGCGTCGACTTGCCCGAGCCCGACGGCCCCATGCACGCGACGAACTCGTTCTTCTTGATCTGGATATCCACGCCGCGCAGCGCATGCACCACTTCGGCGCCCATCTGATACTCGCGCGTCAGATGATGGGTGAGGATCACCGTGTCGGGCGTCGGGGTGTCGCCCGTGCGGAACAGCGCCGCTTGCGCGGTTGTCATAGCGTCCGTCCGACGACCGCTTCGACCTGCGCGCGGGCGATGAGGTAGTTGAAGCGAGTCTGCACGAGGTTGACTTGCGCCTGTGTGAGCGCCGCCTGCGAGGTCAGCAGGTCGAGAATCGTGGCAGCGCCCACCCGATAGCGCTCGTTCTGCACCCGCAAATCCTCGGTGGCCGCGGCCACGTTGGCCCGTGCGATGTCGATTTGCTCGAATGCCGTCGCAGCTGCCGCGAACTGCTCCGTCAGCGCGGCGTTCACTTGACGACGCGTATCTTCCGTTTTGGCGTTCGCGATGTCACGCTGCACCACAGCCGACGTCTGCTGCTGCTCGCGCTGGAAGCCGTTGAAAATGGTCCAGATGAGGCCAAAGCGAAGCTGATTCAGGTTGCGATTCGGAAGATTGAATCCTTGCCACGGCTCGTTAACCCCCTGGCTCGAGGTGGTGTACGTCAAGGTCACCGTTGGTAGATACTGCGAGCGTTGGTCCCACACCGTCGCGGAGAGGGCACGCGCCTGCGCCTGGGCCTGAACGACCTGTGGGGAATTCTCGAGCGCGGCCGCCCGCAAACCTGCGGAATCGGGCAGTGCGGGCAACGTGCTGTCGGGTACCGCCCGCACCAGGTTGTCGATTCCTACCTGACGGCCAAGGTCCGCCTGCGCGGTCGCGAGATTCGCCTGCGCCTGGAGCAGCGCAATACGCGCATTCCCGTAATCGACCGTGGATCGGAGCGAGTCGGAGCGCGTCGCCGAGCCCGCGTGCAGTTTGTCCACTGAGATCTGCAGCTGTTGCTGAGCGCGGCGCACTTGGGACTCCGCCACTCGCACGAGCTCTTCGGTCGCAAGAGCGTTGTAGAACGCTTGCTTCGTTTGCAGCGTCACCTGAAACTGCTGGTTCGTGTAGCCGGCACTCGCGGCCTCGGCGGTAGCAGCGGCGTTGCGGTAACGCTGCATGCGTTTCAGCCCGTCAAATAGATCGACGCTGAAGGTAAGCCCGGTGTTGTACTGATAGACCCCGGCTTGTACCGGGAGGCCGTTTACAATCGACGTCTTGTTCTGCCGGAACGCGCTTGAGTTCAGCGTGACGCTCGGGACAAAAGCGCCAACGGCCACGAGACGTTGCACACCGGCGTTCGATTCCTCGCCGCGCGCCTGCACCATCGCCGGCTGCACCTGCAGGGCGCGCTGGATGGCGTCATTGAGCGTCACCTCGATCTGCTGCGCCGCCGCGGGCGTCGCGATCACCAGTGCGAGAAATCCCGTAACCCAGCGCATCAGTGCTGTCCTCCGGCCTTTCCCTTGGTGGAGTCTTCCCGCTCCCTACGGTGATGCTCTGCCCGGTCGATCAGTTGCTGATGTTTGACGCGCTGAGCGGGCGTCAGCTGCACGTCGATCTCGGCACGCATGCGGGTCTTGATCGAGTCAAACCGCGGCCGTACCTGCGCCCACAAGGCGTCGGTTTCGGGCCGGTGCCGCGCGAAGATCGCGCGCACCGAGTCGCGCTGCGCGGCGCTCAAATCGAGCTCGCGGCTGAGGTAAGCGACCAGCGCATCAGGGCCGTGCCCGCGGGGACCGTACCCGTCGTGCTGCGTGGCCTCACGCCCACCCCACCCGGCGAGACCGCCGGCCAGGAACACGGCGGCCAGTAGTCCAACGGCGGCGAGTTTCGATCTATTCAGCATGGCTCCTCGTTCTTCCTTATTGTGGCTCGACGAGTGACGTAAACACGACGCTCGGATCGGGCGGATCCTGCGCGGTGACCAGC
>WNGO01002487.1_pt1 | contig 15303 bp, 19 predicted proteins | sample 5400511 | NCBI WGS metagenome assembly WNGO01 (sample SAMN13153380, study PRJNA577476) | soil metagenome | isolation source: 20 cm soil or saprolite under Garry oak tree replicate 2 | place: USA:California | collected 2016-06-15 | reverse complement strand
CAGAACAACAGCCTGAAGGCGCGCCCGCCCGTGGGTCCGAGCTTCCGGGCGAGTTTGTCTCTGAGGACCTGCGCGCCGACTGCGCCCGCTTCCTCGAGGAGCTACGAGCGCAGATCGAGGGGCGCGCCGACGTGCCGCCGGGGAGTACGGGGTGGGTGCCCGGCCCGTCGAGTGACCCCAGACCGAGACGCCGGAACCAATAGCATCGTCCCTAACGTCTATGTATCGTCTCCCGCGGTAGGCGAGGACATTCAGGGCCCTGCGGCGTATGGAGCCGGAGCACCTCCTGCCTCTCCCCGGAGGGGCGCTCCTTCTAAGCCGCAGCGGAACGGGCGCCACGCTCCGGCTCCACCTACGCCCACTTTTACTTTGAACGCACCGCTGCTCCGAGTTATCCTCGTGTTGGGAGCCGAGCGGAGAGTGAATGGGGAGAGGGCTCGCCTGTGGTCGCTCGGCTCTCTTGAAAAAGTGCGCCCTGGAACTACTTCCGCAGGCGCTTGTACAGCCGGTCGATCAAATCCGGCATCGCCTCGAGGCGCTCGGTGATCACGCGTAGGCGGTACTCACGGAAGTGCTCGGGCTCGACGCCGAGCGCCTTCGCCAGAGTTCGCATCACGTCGTCGGAGGGCACCGGCCGGTTGCCGTGGACGAGATGATTGAGATAGCCGGCGGAAAGCTTCGTCTTGTCGGCGAGCGCCCGGTACGTCACGCCGGTCTCGTCCATCAGCTTCTCGACCGTCGGGCCGAATGGCTCATCGCTGAACCTGCGCTTTCGGCGAGCCACTAGAACGCCTCCCCAAGAGATGCGATCGCCACCCGGCGCTCCTCGCCCGTCGCCCGATCGCGTACGTCCACGGCACCGTCCTCGACCGTCTTCCTGCCGACCGTGATTCTCGTCGGCAGACCGATCAGGTCGGCGTCGGCGAACTTCTCGCCCGCGCGCGCGTCGCGGTCGTCCAGGAGGACGCTGAGGCCCGCGGCGTCGAGAACTGTCGCCGCCTCGTGGGCCTGCTCTTCGACGCCTGGGAGCGCGACCACGTGCACATCGTACGGTGCCACAGATCGGGGCCACACGATTCCCTGCTCGTCGTGACTCTGCTCGACGATCGTCGCGAGCACGCGCCCAGGGCCGATCCCGTAGCTCCCCATGACCAGGGGCTTCTCGGTCCCGTCCTCGTCGAGGAAGGTCGCCTCGAGTGGGATCGTGTACTTCGTCTCGAGCTTGAAGATGTGACCGACCTCGATCGCCGTCTGGAAGCGGAGTCGTCCGCCGCAGACGGGGCAGGTGTCGTCCTCCTTCGAGGCGCGGAGGTCGGCGAAGCGGGGCTGATAGTCGCGGCCGGCCTCGACGCCGCGGAGGTGGACGCCCGTCCGGTTCGCGCCCGCGACGTACTGGCCCACGCCGAGCGTCTCGTCGGCGACCACCTCGCCGTCGAAGCCGATCGGCCCGATCGAGCCAGGGTCGGAGCCGAACGCCTGGCGAATCTCCTCCTCGGTCGCGGGCCGAAAGTCCGACCCGAGCGCCGACAGCATCTTCATGTCGTCGAGTCGGTCGTCGCCGCGGATCAGCGCGAGCACGAGCGTCCCGTCAGCCTTCACGACCGGCATCGCCTTCGAGGTCGCCGCTCGGTCGACCGATAGGAGCGCCGCGAGCGCCTCGATCGTCGTCGTCCCGGGGGTCTCGACCTCCTCGGGCCGGTCGAGCCGCTCAGGGAAGTCCGGCGGCCGCGGCATTGTCCGCGCGACCTCGATGTCCGCCGCGAAGTCGCCGTTCTCGCAGGTGACGAGCGTGTTCTCGCCCGAGCCGGACGGCGCCAGGAAGTCCCTCGAGCCGCTGCCGCCCATGATCCCGGACTCGGCCGCCACCTCGTAGACCTCGATCCCGCAGCGCTCGAAGATCTTCCAGTACGCCTCGCCGTGCTTGCGGAAGCTCTCGTCGAGACCGGCCCCGTCCCGGTCGAACGAGTACGAATCCTTCATGATGAACTCGCGGACGCGGATGAGGCCGCTGCGGGGACGCGGCTCGTCGCGATCCTTGGTCTGGAAGTGGTACCAGGACTGCGGCAGCTCCTTGTAGCTCTGGATCTCGCGCGCGTGGAACGCGAACGTCTCCTCGTGCGTCAACGGCAGGACGTAGTGGCGCCCGGCGCGGTCGTCGAGCTTGAAGAGCTCCGTGATCGCATACCGCCCGGTCGCCTCCCAGAGCTCCGCCGGGGTGAGCACCGGCGCGAGCCACTCCTGCGCGCCGATCGCGTCCATCTCCTCGCGGATGATGTGCTCGATCTTGCGGTGGACGCGCCAGCCGAGCGGCGTGAACGACCAGAGCCCCGCGGCGATCTGTCGGATGAACCCGGCACGCACGAGCAGCTTGTGGCTGACTGCCTCGGCCTCGGCCGGCGCGTCGCGCAGGGTCGGCAGGAAGAGCTGTGAAGCGAGGGCGATCACCGTTGTCGAGCCAGGCTACTCGATCGGGATCAGGGAAGCCTCTGCCATGGCCAACGCGGCGGGTTTGGCCATTTTCAGGCGCTTCGGCCGGTGCATGCCGTCCGCGATCCACTCGTCGATCGCGTGAAAGAGCTCATCGACGAGGATGTCCGACGAGACCTTCTTCAGGACGCGGCCGTGGGCGTAGACGAAGCCGACGTCGCGGCCGCCGGCGATGCCGAAGTCCGCGTCGCCCGCCTCCCCCGGTCCGTTGACGGCGCAGCCGAGCACCGCGACCTCGAAGTGCTGCGGGTAGGCGTGCAGGCGCTCCTCGACCTTCTCGGCGAGGTTCTGGACGCCGACGTTGTCGCGCCCGCAGCTCGGGCAGGCGATCATGATTGGCCCCCGCTCGCGCAGGCCCAGCGCCTTCAGGATCTCGAAGGCGGTCTTGACCTCCTCGACCGGGTCGGCGGTCAGCGAGACCCGCACCGTGTCGCCGATACCGTCCACCAGCAGCGCGCCCATGCCGACGGCGCTCTTGACCGAGCCGGAGAACGGCGTTCCGGCCTCGGTGACACCTAGGTGGAGCGGATACGGAACCTTCGAGGCGAGCAGCCGGTACGCGCGGATCATCGTCGGCACGTGGCTCGACTTGACCGAGATCTTGAAGTCGTAGTAGTCGAGGCTCTCGAGCAGGCGAACCTCCTCGAGCGCCGCCTCGACGAGCGCCTCGGCCTGGTCGCTCTGCGCAAGGTCCGAGAGGTGCTTTGGAAGTGAGCCGGAGTTGGCACCGATGCGCATCGGCATGCCGGCGGCCTTCGCCGCGCGGACGACCTCCGCCACCTTGTCCGGCCCGCCGATGTTGCCGGGGTTGATCCGGACGGCGGCGACGCCGGCCTCGATCGCGCGGAGGGCCAGGCTCGCGTTGAAGTGGATGTCCGCGATTACCGGAATCGGCGAAAGGCGCACGAGCTTGGGCAGAGCGTCGGCGTCCTCTGTCTTCGGCACGGCGACGCGCACGATCTCGCAGCCGGCCGAGGCGAGCGCGGCGATCTGGGCGGTGGTCGCCTCGACATCGTGTGTCTTCGTCAGCGTCATCGACTGGACGACAACCGGCGCGCCACCGCCGATTTGAATGCCGCCTACATGAGACCCGCTCGTAGACGGCGCGGCCGACCGAACGGCCGCGAATTCCCTCGATCAGCGAGAACGCGATGTGGCCCCCGTCGAGCGGGAGCAGCGGCAGCAGGTTGAGCAACGCGAGCGAGAGGCTGATCAGCGCCAGGATCTCCAGATAGTCGCGGTAGTCCGTCTTCACCGCCTGGCTGGAGACGTCGACGATGCCGACGGGAGACGAGACCTGTTTGCGTCCCGGGCCCTCGACGATCGAGACCAATGACGTGGCGATGCCTTTGCTCACGTCCCAGGTGTCTCTGGCCGCGAACCCGACCGCGGTGGCAGGGTCGTACCGCTTGTAGACGACCCCGGCCGGCTGGAAGCCGTAGATGTAGTAGCCGTTCTGCTTGATCGTCTTCTCCGGAGGTAGCTCGATGTACCTCCCCGGCGGCCGGCGCACCGAGACGATCACAGGCTTCCCCTTGGTCGCTCTGATTGCCTTCGAGACCTGCTTGAAGGTTTTCGTCGGCTGCAGGTTCACAGCCACGATCTCGTCCCCCGGGCGCAGGCCGGCCTGCGCCGCCGGTGAGTTCGGCGAGACCTTCTCGACACGGCGAGACGCGCCGTCAGGGATCCCCAGCATGTAGACGACCGCCAGCACGACAATCGCGAAGAGGATGTTCGTCAGCGGGCCCGCCGCGATCACGAGGACGCGCTTCCAGGTTGGCTGCCGCCAGTACGCCTCGGGGCCGAGGGCGTCGGCGAGCTCCTCGCGGCCGCGGCGAGCCGCTCGCGCCGGCACTGGAGGCAGCTGCGCTCGCGCCAGCTCCTCGTCGAGGCTTGCAAGGGCGGTGCGGGCCTCGGCGAAGTCCCCCTCAGAGACCAGGCGCTTCAGCCGTTCGACCGGCCCGACGAGCGACGGGTCGTGGAGCAGCGCGGGCCCGAAACTCGTGTCCAGGTCGGACGGCGCCGGCCTATGCATGCCGGGGATCTTGACGTAGCCCCCGAGCGGGATCGCGCCGATTCCGTACTCGATTCCCTTCCGCGTGGTCTTGAGGATCGCCGGCGGAAAGCCCACGTAGAAGCGTCTCGGCTTCATGCCCACCGCGCGCGCGCTGAAAAAGTGGCCGGCCTCGTGAATCAGCACGAGGAAGGCGAGCCCGGCGATCGCGATCAGGATGCTCACGCCCAGGCCTCGCTTGCGAGGCCGTCCAAGAGGTCGGCCGATTCACTCGGCCGACCGCTAATCCCGGTCCGTAGGGCGTCGCGAGTCGAGGTGGAGCGAGCCGTCATGCCGTCGCAGCAGTCCTCTCGGCCAGTCGACGCGCCTCGGCGTTAGCCTCGACGAGTTCGTCCAGATTGCGGGCGGGGGCACCTTCTACCGAAGCCAGCGTCTCCTCGACCGTCTCCGCGATGCCGAGGAACGGGAGCCGTCCTTCGAGGAACGCGGCTACCGCGACCTCGTTCGCGGCGTTGAACGCACAGGGATACGTACCGCCCTGCTCACCGGCGCGGCGGGCCAGCGCCAGCAGCGGAAACGTCTCCAGGTCGGGGGCCGCGAACTCGAGCGTCAGGCCGGACGCGAGATCGAGCGGCGGCACCGGCGTCGCCGCGCGGTCGGGATACGTCAGCGCGAAGGAGATCGGCACGCGCATGTCGGGGTAGCCGAAGTGCGCAAGCGCGGCGCCGTCGCGGAAGCGCACGAGTGCGTGAACGGTGGAGGTCGGGTGGATCACGACCTCGATTTGCTCGTAGTCGAGGCCGAAGAGGAAGTGCGCCTCGATCAGCTCGAGACCTTTGTTGGCGAGCGTTGCCGAGTCGACCGTGATCTTCGGGCCCATGTTCCAGGTCGGGTGCGCGAGCGCCTCCGCCGGCGTCACGTCGCCGAGCTCTTCGCGGCTCCGTCCACGGAACGGGCCGCCTGAGGCGGTCAGCACCAGCGAACGCACGGTCTCGGGCGCCCGGCCCTCGAGGCACTGCTGCGCGGCCGAGTGCTCGCTGTCGACCGGCAGCAACCGCCCTCCCCCACGTCGCCAAGCGCTCGTCGCCAGCTCGCCGGCGGCCACGAGGCTCTCCTTGTTCGCCAGCGCCAGATCGACACCCCGCTCGAGCGACCAGAGCGTCGCCGGTAGGCCAGCGAAGCCGACAACGGCGTTGAGGACGACGTCGGGCTGGGCGCGCTCGAGCAGCTCGGTCAGGTCGCCGCCGACTTGAGTCAACGGCGCGAGTCCATCGATCGGCTGCGAGCCGGAGGCGGCGGCGGCCAGTTCGAGGTCCGGGTGCGCAGCGATGATTTCCAGCGCCTGTCGCCCGATCGACCCGGTGGCCCCGAGGAGGGCGATTCGCTTCATTGCATCAGAGTGTACGAGTCCGAGGTGGCGTCGGTTCGCCTGGGAGAACCTCCCGATCGCTACGCGTTAGTTTCTCCCCTGGTCCGCTGCGCGGACAGGCCGCTTCGCGGCCGGATTCAGGCCCAGCCAAAGGCGCGAACGAGGTAGTACGAGGCAACCGACGCGAACAGCAACGCGTCGATCCGGTCGAGCATCCCGCCGTGGCCGCCGAGCAGGCGGCCCGAGTCCTTGACGTTCATGTCGCGCTTCAGCGCGGACTCGAACAGATCGCCCAGCGGGGCCGAAATCGCGATCACGACGCCCAGCGCGAGGGATTCCCCGATCGTCAGGAAGTGCTGGTGGTAGAGCGCGAAGAACGGAACCAGAATCGCCACGATCGTCCCTGCGACCAGGCCCTCCCACGTCTTGCCCGGTGAGAGGACCGGGGCCATCTTGTGCCGGCCGATCAGCAGGCCGACGAAATAGGCGAACGCGTCCGCCGCGAAGACGGTCAGCAACACCGTGAAGACGGCCAGGCGCCCATGCTCGGGGATCGAACGCAGGAGCAACGCGTGCCCGAGCCCGAGGCCGATCCAGGCGACGCCGAAGACCGTGATCGCGATCGCCACCGCCAGCGACTGCCGGGTATCGGAAATGCCTTTGAGGACGAACGCCACCGCGATCGTGCTCAGGAAGCCGGCCGTCATCCACGGAATCCCGCCGAGCTGGGCGCCGAGCAGAGCGAGCACCGTGCCGGCGTAGCCCGCCAGCACGAGCGGTCGCAGCGGCCGTGCGATCCGATAGAGCTCGTGGAGCGCGATCAGCGCCGCCACGAGTGCGAGCACCCAGAGCCACCAGCCGCCGAGATAGACCAGCCCGAACACCGCCGGCAGGAGCACGGCGCCGACGACGATCCGCGACCAAAAGGAGCTCAACTAGTGCGCCTTCCAGTAATGCCGCCGAGTTTCTGGGTCGCGAGAACCAAGCCAGAGGCCGCACTCGCTCGCGGCCAAGGCTGGCAGCCTTGGCAAGAGCGAGGGTGGACTCTGGCGCCGTCTGATCGCGGGCCAGAAGCCGGCATGTATTGCTGGAAGGGGCACTAACGGCCGCCGAATCTCCGCTCGCGGCTCGCGTACTCGGCCAGAGCCGCGCGCAGGTCTTCCTCCCCGAAGTCCGGCCAGGGCTTCTCGACGAAGACGAGCTCGGCGTACGCGAGCTGCCAGAGGAGGAAGTTCGAGATCCGCTGGTCTCCAGCCGTGCGGATCAGCAGATCCGGATCGGGGAGCTCCGGCTCGTACAGCGCCCGGGCAAACGTGTCCTCGTCGATCTCGTCCGGCTGAATACCCGCCTGGACGAGCCGCCTCGCGGCATCGGCCAGCTCGGCGCGGCCGCCGTAGTCGAACGCGATCCAGAGGTCAAGCCGGTCGTTCGTACCGGTTCGCGCCTCGAGGTCGGCCATCTTCTCGTGCAGCTCGTCAGGCGCGCGGTCCCGGCGGCCGAGAAATCGCACGCGGACTCCTTGCTTCGCGAGATCCGGCAGCTCGCGATCGATCGTCTCGCTGAAGATCTCCATCAGGGAGTCGACCTCGTCCGGCGGCCGAGTCCAGTTCTCGGTCGAGAAGCCGTAGACGACGAGCGAGCCGATCTCGAGCTCGATCGCCGCCTCGACCGTCCGCCGCAGCGCCCGCGTCCCCTCCCGGTGGCCCTCCGCGACAGGGAGCCCTCGCGACATCGCCCAGCGCCCGTTGCCGTCGAGGATGATCGCCACGCAGCCGACCGGCTCCGGCGGCAGCTCCGGTGCCCGAGGTTTGCGGAATCGGTCGAGCAGGCCCACGGAGGCCTCAGACTTCGAGGATCTCCTCCTCTTTGCGTTTGAGGAGGTCGTCGATCTTGTGGGTGTGGTCGTCTGTCAGCTTCTGGACGCGCTCTTCGGCCCGGTGTTCCTCGTCGCTGCCGACCTCGCCTTTGTCCACGAGCTCCTTCAGGTGGTGCATGACGTCTCGGCGGACGTTCCGGACAGCAACGCGTCCGTCCTCCGCCATCTGCCGCGCGACCTTGACGAGCTCCTTGCGGCGCTCCTCGGTCAGCTGCGGGATGGGCAGGCGGATGATCTTGCCGTCGTTCGACGGAGTCAGGCCGAGGTCGGACTCCTGGATCGTCCGCTCGATCGACGGCAGCGAGCTCGGGTCGAACGGCTGCACAGTTAGCAGCCGGGGCTCAGGCGCGTTGATCGAGGCCAGCTGGTTGAGCGGCGTCTTCGTGCCGTAGTAATCGATCTGGATCCGGTCGAGCAGTGCCGCCGAGGCGCGGCCCGTTCGCAGCGTGTTGAACTCGTGCTGGGCGGACTCGACGGATTTGTCCATCCGGCGGGTCGCGTCGTCAATGAACTCGTCGATCGTCATCGGTCTGCTCCGGAGGTCGGGGTGGAAACGATGGTGCCGACACGCTCCCCGTCGACGACGCGGCGGATGTTGCCGTCCGCGAGCGCGAAGACGTGGATCGGCAGATGATTGTCCATGCAGAGCGAGAGCGCCGTCGTGTCCATCACCTTGAGACCTCGCTCGATCGCCTCGAGGTGTGTGATCTCGGGCAGGAACTCCGCGTTCGGATCGAGTCGCGGATCGCCGTTGTACACCCCCTCGACCCCGTGCTTCGCCATCAGGATGGCCTCCGCATTGATCTCGAGCGCGCGCAGGGCTGCGGCCGTGTCCGTGGTGAAGAACGGATTGCCCGTGCCCGCAGCGAAGATCACGATCCGCTGCTTCTCGAGGTGGCGGATTGCCCGCCGGCGGATGTACGGCTCCGCGACCTCGGAGACCTCGATCGCCGACTGGACGCGTGTGTGGGCACCTTGCCGCTCGAGCGCGTCCTGGAGGGCGAGCGCGTTGAGAAGCGTCGCGAGCATCCCCGCGTAGTCCGCTGTCGCCCGGTCCATTCCTTCCGCGGCAGCAGCCATGCCGCGGTAGATGTTCCCGGCGCCGAGGACGATCGCGAGCTCAACGCCCTGTTGCTGTACCTCGATGATCTCCCCGGCGACCGAGTCGATCCGCTCCCCGTCGAGCCCGTACTCCTTGTCGCCCATCAGCGACTCCCCTGAGAGCTTCAGGAGAACGCGGCTGAAGACCGCGCGTGCGGGCTCGGAGACGACCTCTTCCGAGCTCAGGGGCACGAGTGCCCCTTCAGGTGATGCTGTCTAGCCTCTAGGTCGCGAGCACCAAGCCAGGGGCCGCACTCGTCCGCGGCCAAGGCTGGTTGCCTTGGCAAGGGCGAGGGTGGTTCCTGGCGCCGCGTGATCGCGGGCCAGAGGCGGGCGTGCATTGGCTGGAGGGGCACTAACCGAGCTGGAGACGCTCGAACTCGAGCACCTCTGCTCCCTGTTCGGCGAGCACGTCCCCGACGGATTTCGAAGCCTCGTGGATCCAAGGCTGGTCGACGAGCACCTGCTCGGCGAAGAAGCGCTTGTTCAGCATCCCCTCGACGATCTTCTCACGCGCCTGCTCGGGCTTCGACTGCACCTCGTCCGAGTTCGCGTAGATCTCGCGCTCCGCTGTGACGAGCTCCTCCGGCACGTCCTCGCGGCCGATCCAGCGCGTCGCCGGCGATGCTGCGATGTGCAACGCGAGCTTGTGGGCGAGCTCGTTCGAGCCGCCGCGGACCTGGAGGAGCACGCCGAGCTTATTCGCGGGCGGGTGGGAGTAGCCGTCGATCACGGCGCCGTCGACGGCTTCGAACCGCGCCGCTCCGGTGACGACGATGTTCTCGCCGAGCTTGGCTGCGAGCTCCTGGCGTTCCTCGTCGAGCTGCTCGACTGCAGCGGGGCCCTCCCGCTCCACGGCCTCGAGCACCTTGACGGCGAAGCCGAGGAACTCCTCGTTGTTCGAGACCGGCTCGGTCTCGGAGCCGACCGCGACGATGACGCCGAGCTTGCCATCGTCGGCGACCCGGTAGCCCACCTTGCCCTCGGTCGTCTCGCGGCCGGCGCGCTTGGCGGCGCTGGCGAGCCCGCGCTCCCGTAGCAGCGTCTTGGCCGCCTCCAGATCGCCGTTCGTGTCCTGCAGGGCGCGCTTGCAGTCCATCATTCCGGCGCCCGTTTGGTCGCGGAGCTCCTTGACGAGCGCCGCCGAGATCTCGGTCACGCGCCCTCGCCCGCGGGCGGTGAAGTTGCCGCTGTGGCTACCTCGGGCGCCGCCTCAGGTTCCGGCTCGCCCTCGGGCGCAGGCTCGGCCTCGGGTTCGGGCGGTGCCTCGGCCTGCGGCTGGGGCTCCTCCGCAGGAGGCTCGGGCTGCTCCTCTGCGGCGGGCTCCTCGGGTTCCGCGGCAGGAGCGGCCATCTCGGCCGGCGTCACCTTGGCCTTGCCGGCCTCGAGCGCATCTGCGATCGCGCGGATCACGAGCGAGCACGAGCGGATCGCGTCGTCGTTGCCGGGAATCACGTAGTCCGCCTCGTCCGGATCGCAGTTCGTGTCCACGAGGGCGATGATCGGCAGGCCGAGCCGCCGGGCTTCGCGCACCGCCAGCTGCTCCTTGCGCAGGTCGACGACGAAGACCGCGTCGGGCTGCTTGCGCATGTCCGCGACGCCGCCGAGGTTCGTGTCGAGCTTCTCGAGCTCGGCCAGCATCGCGATTCGCTCCTTCGAGGGGAGCAGGTCGAGCTGTCCGTCGTCGCGGAGCCGGCGAAGCTCGTGCAGCCGCTCGATCCGCTTCGAGATCGTTCGCCAGTTCGTGAGCAGGCCGCCGAGCCAGCGGTGGTGGACGTAAGGCATCCCCACGCGCTGGGCCTGCTCGGCGATCGCGTCCATGGACTGCTTCTTGGTGCCGACGAACAGCACCGAGCCGCCGCGCTCGGCGAGATTCCTCGCGAACGCGGCCGCCTCCTCGAGCCGTTCGAGCGTTTGCTGGAGGTCGATGATGTAGATGCCGCCGCGCTCGCCAAAGATGAAGCGCTTCATCTTCGGGTTCCAGCGGCGCGTCTGGTGGCCGAAATGCACTCCGGCTTCCAGAAGTTCTCGCATGCTGACGACTGCCACGGGCTAAGCCCCTTTCTGTTGGTTTTGGCTGCTGTGCTGCCGGTGGAAACCGGGTGGAACCGGGCGTCGTCTACGCCGGCACCGCCACCCAGCCGACCCACCGGGTCGGGTACGTAACCGCTGCATCTTACCAACCACCGAATCCTCCCAGAACTCGCTTTTTAGGGACGCCTGGGGTCGAGTTTCCCAACCGGGATTAGATGGACGCCCGGGCGAAGCCCGGCCGTCCTTTGGGTCGGTGTCGCAAGCGAGCACCTTGTTTAGAACTCAGGTTTGTTGCAACGGATGCCGATGGTTGCTGTGTGGAGGCGCCGCTGCCCGAGACGTCAGAATCCCTCGCCCACCTCGCCAACGAAATCCGCGCCGAAGCATGGGAACTCGCGCTCGCCGTGGTCGCAGAAGGACTTCGGGACGACATGATTCCGCCCCTCGCCCGGCTCGGCCGCATCGGCCAGCTCGGGGACATGCCGACCTTCATCGCCGAGCTCGCAGAGCACCTGCACCATCCCAGGCCGGAACGTCTCCGCCGCGGCAGTCAGCTCGCCGCGCTCGTCCGCGATCACGCCCGCGAACGCGAGGCGCTCGGCTTCGCGCCGCGTGACATCGTCACCGAGTTCCTCGTCCTCCGGCGAGTTCTTTGGCGGCTCGTGCGCGAGCGCAGCGCCCTCGAGGCCTCTGACGTCTTCGTCCTCGAGGAGCGCCTGCACGACGTGATCGACAGCCTGGTCACCGAGTGCGTCGTCGCGTACTTCGACCGTGCGACCTCGGAGCTCGCTTACCAGGCTCGCCACGATGCGCTCACCGATCTGCTCAACCAGACGTCCTTCACACGGGAGCTCGAGCTCGAGCTCGAGCGCGCCAAGCGCTACGGCTCCGGTGTCACGCTCGTCTTCTTCGACCTCGACGACTTCAAGGAGCTCAACGACACGCACGGCCACCAGGCCGGCGATCGGGCGCTGAAGCAGGTCGCCAGGCTCTTGCGTGAGGAGATCCGCCAGTCCGATCTCGCCGGTCGGATGGGCGGCGACGAGTTCGCGGCTCTGCTCGTGGAATCGGATCTGAGCACCGGCGAGACCTTCCTTGGCCGGCTCAACGCCCGCATCGACGAGGTCGTCGACTCCGGCGAGCTGGCGGTCCCGGTCGGCCTGAGCGCCGGCGTGACGCGCTACCCGGACGACGGCGACGACGCGCAGGCGCTGTTCGCGCTCGCCGACCTGCGTCTCTACGAGGCCAAGCGCGCCAGCGCTGCCTGAAGCTCGTCGGGCAGCGGCGACTCGGCCTCGACGGTCCCGCCGCCGAACGGATGAGGGAAGCTCAGCCTGTTCGCGTGCAGGAACTGCCGGCCGAGGTCGGGGTCGGGGACGCCGTAGACCGGGTCACCAACGACGGGAAGGTCGATCGCGGCGAGGTGAACGCGGATCTGGTGAGTCCGTCCCGTCTCCAGCCTGATCGAGAGCAATGCGTGCTTCGAAAGCAGGCGCTCGACCTCGAAGTGCGTAATCGCCTCGCGAGGCGTGTCCGTGTCGAGCGACCGCCGCAGCGGATCGTGACGGTCGCGGCCAATCGGCGCCTCGATCCGGCCCGTCCGTGACCGCGGCCTGCCGCGGACGAGCGCCAGATAGCGGCGGTCGAGCGCCCGCTGCCGAACGAGGTTCTGCAGCCGTGCATAGGCCTCCTGGGAACGAGCGACTACGAGTAGGCCCGAGGTGTCACGGTCGAGACGATGGACGATGCCGGGGCGTTCCGGCACGTCACCGCCCGCGATCCCGCGCTCGAGCAGCGCCTGCACGAGGGTCCCACCCGAGTGGCCCGCCGAGGGATGGACGACCATCCCCGCCGGCTTGTCGACAACGAGCAGCTGCTCGTCCTCATAGGCGATCCGCAGATCGCGCGTCTCCGGCTCCAGGGCGACGTCCCGCCGCTCGGCGGCATCTACCTCCAACAACTCGCCGCCGGCGAGGCGGTGGCTCTTCGGGCGCGGCTCGCCGTCCACCCGCACTGCACCGCCCGCGAGCAGGCGCTCGGCTTCGGCGCGCGAGGCGACCTCCGGCAATGTGGCAACGAACCGGTCGAGCCGGTCGCCGGCAGCGTCGGGGGGAACCCGGAGGCTGACGGAAAAACTCAGCGGCGGGCGTCGCCGAGCAGGATCGCGGCGAAGAGGATGCTGACGCCGACCACGATGAACGTGTCGGCGAGGTTGAAGGCCGGCCAGTAGCGGAAGTCGAGGAAATCGGTCACGTGGCCGAGCCGGATCCTGTCGACGAGGTTGGAGGAGCTGCCCCCGATCAGGAGACCGAGCGCGACCGGCAGCACCGGGTGGCGGGCGCCGGAGCGGGCGAAAAAGACCAGCATCCAGCCGACCGCGAGCGCTGTCAGCGCGGTTACGAGCGCGGTCGCGTTCGCGAACAAGCCGAAGGCGATCCCGGAGTTCTGGACGTGATGGATCGAGAACGGGCCGAGAACGTGAACCGAGTCGTCCAGCGCCAACTGGCTGGCAACGATGTGCTTGGTCACCTGGTCCGCGAGCACGGCCGCCCCGACCACGAAGCCCAGGGCGATCCACTGCGGCCAGCTCGCCGCGAGCGAGCGCGTCGCCACCGAGATCGGCGTCAAGGCGTCGGTCGACGAGCCAACGCGCACGTCAACCGCGCGCGACTCGCTCAAGGCATCGCTTGCGACGCCGTCTAAGAGGTCGCGCGATTCACTCGCGCGACCGCTAAACCCGGGTGTTGGCATGGCTTCCGTCTGACGTGTGATCAGGGCTAAACCTCATCCACGGCCTCCCCGGGCGTCGTCGGCGCATGCCGTCGCCCACGGCAGGTATTCGAGCCGCTCCGGCTCGATCGGCTTGCCGCAGGCTGTGCAGAAGCCGTACGTCCCCTCGTCGATGCGCTTCAGCGCCCCCTCGATCTCGCGCAGCACGTTGCCGGAGTTCTCTTCGAGCGTGTAGTCGATCTCGCGGTCGATGGTCTCCGTTGCGAGATCGGCGAGGTGATTGTCCCCGGGGCCCATCGCCAGGTCGCCCGTGATCTCTTCCGGCACGGCCGGGTTCTCCTTCTGGAGATACTCGATCGCGTTTCGCACTTTCCGCTGCTCGTCTTCGAGGCGTGCGCGGAAGTGCTCCGTGTCGATTTGCGTGCTCATCGCGGCTATCAGGTCTGCCCGAGCCGGCGCTCCGCCTCCGCTGCGTCAATGCCGTGCAGCTCGACGATCTTGTTGCGGCTCGACTGCCCCGAAACGAGAGTCAGGCTCTTACCCGGCAGGTCGAGGCGTTCGGCCAGAAGTCCGAGTACGGCGACGTTTGCCTTGCCGCCCTCGGGCGCGGCGGTCACGCGAACCCTCCACCCCTCGCCGTGCCTGCCGACGATGGCGTTCGAACGCGCTCCAGGAGAAACGCGCAGGCGAAGACGGGTCGAGGGGGCGGCCATGCGCCCAGTATAGGTTTCGGCTTTACGCCGCCTCGGCCCGAGTCTCCGCATCGGCGTCGTCGACGGCGTCGAGCGCCGCTCCGAGCAAGGCCTTGATCCGGTGGGTCTCGGCTCCCAGCCTTTCCCGCTCGGCCAGCGCATCGCGGGTGATCCTCCGCGCCTCTGCGTGCGCTTCCTCGAGCACCAGCGCCGCTTCGCGGCGGGCCTGGTCCTTCAGCTCGTGGGCGGTCTGCTCGGCGCCCGTCAGCGTCGTGCGCAGCAGCGTCTCGAGCTCGCGATGGCGCTTCAGGTCGGCCTGTAGCTGTTCGATCCGGTCCGCGTAGTCAGCTCGCTCGCGCCAGACGGTCTCGAACGAGTCGGCGACCTCGTCGATCGTGCGATCGACGGGTGCGCGTTGGTAGCCGAATAGGCCGCGCTTGAAGCGGACATGTCTCAGTTCGACGGGCGTGTAGGCCATGGAGAGGCCCCTCCTTTCTCGGGTCAGATGCTGTTGAAGATCGCGTCGACCACTTGTCTCAGGATGACCAGGACGATGACCGCGACGACCGGGGACAGGTCAAGCGGCCCGAACGAAGGCAGCAGGCGACGAAACACCCGCAGGTATGGCTCGCAAACGTCGCGGAGGAAGTCCTGGATTCGGCGAAGCCAGGGCGAGTACGGGAGCCTGACCCAGGAGCTGAGGACATAGATGAAGATCAAGAGGATGTAGACGAAGATCAGAATGTCGATGAACCGCTTCGCCGACGAGGCGGCATCGAAGAGCACGACGGACTGCGGGCTTAGGCCCATACGGCTAGGTTCGGCTCCGGAGTCGCTCTTCCTACGCTCTACGCCTGGTTAAAGAAGCCGCCAGTCTCGAGCAGGCGGGCGCGCTCTTCGGCGGAAACCTCGACGTTGCGAGGCGTCAGCAGGAAGACCTTGTCGGCGACACGCTGCATCCCGCCGTCCAGGGCATACGTGAGGCCGCTGGTGAAGTCGA
>WNGO01001454.1_pt1 | contig 15303 bp, 15 predicted proteins | sample 5400511 | NCBI WGS metagenome assembly WNGO01 (sample SAMN13153380, study PRJNA577476) | soil metagenome | isolation source: 20 cm soil or saprolite under Garry oak tree replicate 2 | place: USA:California | collected 2016-06-15 | reverse complement strand
GAGCCCGCTCTAGCCGAGTGACCCTCGTCCGTCAAATCCGCAATGTCGTCTCCCCGGAGGGTTCCCCGCGATGAAGATCTACGATCTTTCGCAGCCCCTAAACGAGCGCAGCTCCTTCTGGCCCTACTACCCGCCGTTCGAGGTGAAGTACATCAAGCGTAAGGCCGAGCACGGGGTGAACGCGCAGTACATCATGACGTCGAACCATATGGGCACGCACCTGGACGCGCCGCGCCATTTCGTCACGGCGGGCAAGACGATCGACGAGCTGCCGCTCGAGTGGCTGTGCGGTCCCGGCGTGATCGTGGACTTGAGGGACGAGATGGATGAGCTGGCGGTGTACACGCCGCAGATGATCGAGAAGCGCGTGCCGGTGAAGCAGGGGGACATCCTGCTGCTGCACACAGGGTGGCACAAGTACGCCGACTTCGGTGCCACCCCGGACGAGGAGCGCTACTACCACTATCACCCCGGCGCGCATCCCGACCTCGTGCCCTGGCTGCTCGAGAAGAAGGTCCACGTCTGGGGCGTGGACTGCGTGTCCACCGATCACCCGATGAACCTGCCGATCGGACGATTTCTCGGGAAAGGCATGCATGGCCAATGTGACAAGGTGCGTGCCAAGGCCGAGCAGAAATTCGGCGGCAAGGCCGCGGTCGATAAGATGTTCCCCGACACGGCGTACCAGCTCACCCACAACGCTCTGTTCCCGAAGGATTGCATCCATATCGAGAACCTGGGCGGAGAGATCGAGGCGCCCGAGCTCCAGAACAAGCGGCTGATCGTCGGCTGCTTCCCGTGGAAGTTCAAGGGTGGCGAAGCCGCCTTCGCGCGCACCGTCGCCTTTGTGGGGGAATGGACGATCTAGCCGACCGCCCGGCCGGCGAGCTGGCTCGGCTCGTCGCGAAACGCGAGGTCTCGCCGGTGGAGGTCGTGGAGGCGTGTCTCGCGCGCGTGGAACGCTACAATCCCCTGATCAACGCGGTGGTAACGCTCAACCCGCGCGCGCTCGACGACGCGCGTGCACTCGAGCAGCGGCTGGCGCAGGGCGTGGAGGTCGGGCTCCTCGCCGGGGTGCCGGTCGGCATCAAGGACGTGACGCCGGTCGCTGGCCTGCGCACCACGTACGGCTCACCGCTGTACCGGGATCACGTACCTGTGGAGGATGCCCTGGTAGTGCAGCGACTGCGTGCCGCCGGCGCGATCATTCTGGGCAAGACCAACTGTCCCGAGTTCGCCGCCGGCGGCAACACGTTCAACGAGGTGTTCGGCCGGACGCGCAACCCCTGGGATCCCACGAGGAGCGCGGGCGGGTCGACCGGCGGCGGCGCGGCAGGGCTCGTGACCGGGATGATCGCGCTCGCGGAAGGCACCGACCTGGGCGGCTCGCTGCGCATTCCCGCGTCGTTCTGCGGCGTGGTGGGGCTGCGCCCGTCGGTGGGGCTGGTGCCGACCTATCCGGCCGATTGGCTGTGGGACACGCTGCAGGTCGAGGGCCCGGTGGCCCGCACGGCGGCGGACGTCGCGCTGATGCTTCAGGCGGTGAGCGGTCCCAGCCCGCTGGCCCCGCTGGCGCAGCCGCGTGACGGGCGGAATTTCGTCGCCGCGGTGGAACACGGTGTGCTGAAAGGACTGCGGCTCGCCTACTGTCGAGACATCGCGGGGATCGGCGTGGATCCCGCAATCGAGCAGGTGTGCGCCCGTGCGGCGCGAGGGCTCGAGGAGATCGGCGCTACCGTGGAAGAGATCGGGTTCGACCTCGCCTTCGGACGCAAGGCGTTCCTGGCTCTGCGCGGCCTGTGGTTCGTGGCGCAGATGTATCCACGGTTGGATCAGCTGGAACGGTTCGGCCCGAATGTCGCGGGCAATATCCGGGCCGGGCTGGGCACCACGACCCTGGAGCTGGGGGCCGCCGAGGAGGCGCGCACTCGAATCTGGCGCATGTTCCGCGATTTGTTCGAGAAATTCGACCACCTTCTCACGCCATGTATGGCGGTCCCGCCGTTTGCGGTGGAGCAGAACTATCCCGAGACCGTGGCCGGCAGGAAGATGGAGACGTACGTGGACTGGCTCGCGCCCACGTTCGTGTTGAGCCTCACGGGTCTTCCGGTGGCGTCGGTGCCGTGCGGGCTCGATCCCGACGGCCTACCCGTGGGTCTGCAGATCGTGGGAAAGCCGCAGGGGGAGGAGGCGGTGCTGGCGCTGGCCGCCCGGCTCCAGCACCGCCATCCCCTCGGCCGTCCAAAACTGCGCGTCTAGAGCGTCCCGCCCGCCTTCTGCTGCGCGTCTTTCCTCACGAGCGCGAAGCCGAGCGCATTGAAGTTGTAGTCCGCGATCTCGCGGAACAGCTTCTTGGCCTGCGCCGCGTCGCCGCCGCCCTCCGTCGCGACCGCAAGTTGGTACTTGATGTACGGATCGAGCAGGTTGCCCTGCCGGAAGTGGGCGGCCGCGTCGGGATACTTGCTCTGATACAGTGCGATGAATCCCTCCAGCTGGTGCATCGGCTCGAGCTTCCGAGGGTTGGCGTCAGGCGCGAGCAGCTCGTTGATGCGGTCAGCCTGTTTCTGCGCGGCCGTGTAGTCACCGCGGCGCGCGGCCGTCCACCCTTCGAGATACGCGATCTGGGCTTGCTGTCCCCGTTTGAACGCGGGGTTGCCACCCTCGTCGGCCTGTTGCATCAGCAACGGCTCCAGCTGCTTCAGGGCCTGCTCCGCGGCCGCACGGTTCTTGGTGTGGGTCGCAATCACGACGACGTTCGTGAGCGCGGCCACCTTGTTGGCCTTTGGGTCGGGGACTCCCATCCCGTCCACGGACGCGACCAGGTCATTGAGCTCGGTGATCGCCGCGGCGGGATCGCCGGCGTACACGCTGACGTAGGCACGGAACGGCGCGTAGGCCGCCTTCTCGTTCGCGCGGCCAACGGCCATGCCCGAGTCATAGTCGGCGCGCGCGGCCACGTAGTTGCCCAGGAACGTGTCGGCATGTCCGAGCTTCACGAGCAGCACGCCGCTCTTAGGATCGAGCTCGTGCCCTCGCGCGTATTCGTCCCGCGCTTTCTGGAGATTGCGCTGTGCCCGGTAGGCATCGCCGACGAGGAGGTGCGCGTTGGACTCATTGGGGGCCAGCGCCTCGGCGTCCTGCATGTGCGCGAGCGCCTTGGTGAAGTCGCGCGGCTCACCGAAGATGTAATCGTTCCCGACGGTAGCGTGCGCCGCGTACATCTTGGGCGCGATCGCCAGCGCCCTCGTGATCGAGGCACGCGCGTCTGCGTTCTTGTTCAGGGCAATCTGGGCTCCGGCGAGCGCCAGCCAGGAGCGCGGGCTGTCGGGATACTTCTGCACCAGCTGCTGTCCAAGGGCGAGCTGACCCTGCAGGTCGTTGTCATAGCCCTTGCGGACCATCTGGATCTGGAGCCGCTCGGCCTCCGACGCGCCCGCGGCGTGCTGCTCCGCCAGCGCCAGGTTGGTCTTGAACTCGTCGAGCGAGTTCGCGGTGTTGGCGACGTTCACGTACGCGAACGCGAAATTCGGGTCCGCGGCGACCGCCGCCTTGAAGTGCGTGTTCGCGTCGATGAACCGGCCGAGATCGAGCTCGCGCTGGCCTTCGAGGTACTGGTTCCGTGCCGCCGGCGAGGACGTGGTAATCGGATGCTTGATCAGGTCGCTTGTGATGGCATTCAGGGCGGATCGCCCGTCCTGTGCGGCTACGCCTGCGTACCAGGCGCAGCTCGCGAGCACGACCGCCAGCGCCGCACGCGCGGCCGGGTGGCTGACACGTAGCATGGTCGCCTCCGAGGTGGGGGTGGCGGTGACGCTGGCGGCAGGCGACCCGAGGTCGGGAGCGTCCCCGTGGAAGCGCGAACTTGCCCGCCCGTCCGGGACCCCACAAGAGGTTTCGCCGGACCCTAACACGTCCTTGACAACGACCTGTATCAGGTCCGCGGTGCGGGCGCCGCCCGGCGCGCGAACGAAGTCCACACGGCCAGGCTCGCCACGATCACGTTCGCCACGATCACGGGCAGCGCGTGGATTGCGAGGCCGTACGCCGCCCACGCCAGCGCGGCGACGCCCTGCACGCGGCGCAGGGCTTCAGGCGTCCGGCAGAAGTAAGATACCGCGAAGATCGCCGTCGCCAACCATCCGATCCAATCCGCCATGCTCATGCCACCAGGGGTGAAGCCGCGTCGGTCTCGCGGATCGTCAGCAGGTCCGTCTGGACCTTGTCCCACTCCTGGAGCACCAGCCCGTGTGACTCGAACAGGGCGTGGATCCCCGAGGCGCTCATGCCGACGATCTCCTCGAGGATCGGCACCAGGACGCTCACCGCGTCGTCCGAGAGGACGGTGCGCTTCGCGATCTGCGCGAGGTACTTGTTCTCCGACACGGCGATGGTCATGCCGTTCAACCGATTGACGTGCAGCATCACGTGAATGTCCGAGCTCCCGTCGCCCACGTACACCACACGGTCGTGGCTCACCGGCAACTCCGCCCGGAGCTGTTCGAGCAGAGCGACCTTGCCGTATCCCGCGGTGACCCGCTCAATCGACTCGATCTCCCCCGACACGGGGTGGTAGCGGAAGCGCGTTCCGTGAATGTGGTCCGACGGGACGATTCCTTCCAGCGCCGACTGGATCACTTCCTGTGGAGCCGCGGAAATGACGGTGAACGTGAACTGATACCCGTCCAGCTCGCGGAGCAGGCGGGCCAGGAGAGGCAGGTTCGTCTTGAGGCGCACCCGCTTCCCCACCTCGACGAGATGCTCTTTCCGCACTCTGCGGAATTCGGGATCGTGGAGCAGCAAGTACGCCAGCTCCGCGCCCTGCTGCACCAGGTGGGTGCTCGCCAGTCCCGCGCTCTTCTCCTGGAAGCCCGGGATCCCGAGCATGTCGCTCAGCACGATCCCCGAATCGTTGAAGCTCAGGGTTTGGTCAAAGTCGCTCGCCAGCAGATATCGCTTCATCACTCGCTTCCTCGTTAAAGCCATAAACGTCGGCGCCCCCGCCGGAGCAGCTCCGGCGGGGGCGTCAGCGCATCGTCGTGCGCAACCCAGCGGGCGTGCTCGCTCAGGTACTCGTCCAGCGGCAATTGTGGTTAGACGTCGAGCGAAACATGCGGGTTCCCGCGTTAGCCGTTCGTGCGCACACTAGACAGGGAGGCGCGGGCTGTCAAGGAGAGTTCTACGTAAACAGTTTAGCGACATCGTGTTTCGTGACCTTCCCGATGGCGTTTCGTGGCAGCGCCGTGACCGAGCGAAGCGCGCGCGGAACCTTGTAGGGAGCGAGCCGTTCCCTGGCCCAGTTCTGCAGCGCAGCCAGCGTCAGCTCCGGCTCGTGCCCGCCCTCCCCCCGTGGTTCCACCGCCACACAGACGCGCTCCCCCCATTCGGGGTCTGCGACGCCGACCACGGCGCACTCGGCGATCGCCGGATGCGTGCGCAACACCTCCTCAACCTCGAGCGCCGACACCTTGTACCCTCCCGTCTTGATGATGTCCACGCTCGAACGACCGAGGATGCGATACGCGCCCGCGTCCAGCACCGCCACGTCGCCGGTTCGGAACCAGCCGTCGCGAAACGCGTCGCGCGTGGCTTCCGGTCGCTGCCAGTACTCGAGGAATACGGTCGCACCGCGCACGTCGATTTCCCCGGGCGTGCCGGGCGCCACGGGTTGGCCGGTTTCGCCGACCAGCCGCACCTCGACGCCCGGCAACGGCGTTCCCACGAATCCCGGTCGCCGCTCGCCGTGCAGCGGGTTGGACAGCGCCATACCGATCTCGGTCATGCCGTATCGTTCGAGCAGCACGTGGCCGCTGATCTCGCGCCACCGTTCCAGCCGCTGCACCGGAAGCGCGGCCGACCCCGACACCATGAGCCGCATGGGTGGCGACGCGCACCCCGCCGACCACGCCCGGCGCCGCTCGGGCGGGGCGGACTCCCAGGCGCCGATCAGCTTGCCGTAGATGGTCGGCACGGCCATGAACAGCGTGAGCTCGCGCGCGGCGATTCGCGACCAGACCGGTTCCGCGTCGAATTTCGCGAGCATCTCGCAGCGCGCGCCGGCCCAGAGCGCGCACGTCACAACGTTGATGATCCCGTGCACGTGGTGTAGCGGCAGCACCAGCAGAATCCAGTCGTCCGGCCGCCATTCCCATGCGGTGACCAGGCTCGTCACCTGAGCCGCGATATTCGCGTGTGTCGTGACCACGCCCTTGGGTTTCCCCGTGGTGCCGCTGGTGTAGACCATCATCGCTCTCCTCCCCTCCGCCACGTCGGGGAGACGGGAGAGGGGAGAGGTATTGACCGCTTCACTCGAGGTGACGGTACGCACGTTTGGCGGCGAGCGCGCGGCGCTCATCACACCCGCGAACTCAGGATGGACGACCACGATCTCCGCAGCGGCGTCGTGAATCACATACTCGAGCTCCGGGGGTGGGTGCGACACGGCAAGCGGCACGGCGATTCCGCCGGCGCGCCAGATCCCCCATTGGACCGCCACATGGTGAAAGCCGGGGGGCACGAGAAAAGCGACGCGCGCCTCCTCGAGGTCGCCCCGTCCGCCGAGCAGGCATGCGGCTACCCGGGCGGAGGCCTCGAGCAGATCGCCGTAGGTGAACGTGCCTTCGGACGCGAGGATCGCCGTGCGCTTGGCGTGGCGGTGGGCCCGGGCGACCAGCGGGAGCTCGGACACCTTTGTGCACTCAGTTCGGAGCCGGCCCTTTGGGTTGGGAGGCTCGCCGCGCGCTCATGTGACGCACCATGATCCGCATCAGCTCGGCGTTGGTCCAGGGCTGCCAGCCGTGGGGCTTCTTAGGGCGTCCGTACGCGAACTCGGCGTTCGCGGCGGGTCGGGCCCGCTTGAGAAACTCCTCCAGCCGGTACACGGCCAGGTTCAGGTAGAATGTGTCCATGTCCCCCGTGAACACGTGGATCTGGCCGCGCAGCTTGGGACCGAGCGTCGCCCAGTTCCGCTCCAGATACTCGCGCAGGTCGTAGTCATGGGACCGGAAGTACTCGGCGACGCTGCGGTCGATCGTTCCCGTGCCAAGGTCCCATAGCTCCGCCGGGTAGCCGTCCGCCCCGACGGGGCCGTAGGTGGCCTCCCAGATCGCGAATTGCTCGCCCGAGCGCGCGCGGCTCCCGAGCACCGCCTCGAACTGGCTCTCCTGCCGAATGGTGATCCGCGGCTGCGCCGTGACCTCCTGCTCGGCCGGCACTTCGGCGGTCATCCACTCCGCCACCTGATGGATGAACGCGTTCGTGTCGCTGTAGATGTCGGGAATCTCGTAATGCCGGAAGTCGACCGGGTCCGGGTAGAGCACCCAGGTGCCCCCAAAGAAGTCGGGATGGTACACCTGCAGCGCCAGCGCTTCCCACCCTCCGGTCGACCCGCCTGTGAGCACCCGCGCCCAGGGCTGGCGGATCATCCGGAAGCGCGCTTCGAGATAAGGAATGAGCTCCTGCAGCAGCGCATCGCCGTACGGACCGTTGTTCGCGGAATTCACGGCGTAGGAGTCGTCGAAGTAGGGTGTCGGATGCTGGAACGTCACCGCGATCAGGCGGGGGAAGTTCGCCGAGTTCCACGCCCGGTAGAACTCGAACCCGGTCTCCCGCGCCGACCGCTCGAGGCGCGCCGCGCGCTGCTCGGCGGTCTCGGGCGTCGAATCGCTGGAAAACCCGAAGGGAGGATTGAGTGTGAAGTGACCCTGCTGGTACACGGTGGGGTAGCGACGGGCGGTGTCCGTCTCATAGCCGCGCGGCAGGAGCACGGTCGCGCCGAGATACATCGGCCGGCCCCACCAGGCCGTGAGCAGCTTGCTCTGGATCTTGACGTGCTTCACCCACCTCGTGTCCGGCGGTACCTCGACCGGCGGGAGCGCCCGCGTGAGCTCGAGGCGAAGCGTGTCGGCCCGCGCTGGATCGAGGTGCACCTTACGCACCTCGCTCACCAGGTTTCCGGGAGACTTGTTGAACTGTTGGCCCTCCCACTGATCGTCGTGCAGCCACAACGTGTGCCCGTCGGCGCGGCGAAACTCGCTGTACACGCTCAACAGGCCCTGCACGTAGTAGTCCCCCGCGCGGATCTCCTTGAGGCTCGAGACGGGATAACCAAGGGTCGCGCCGTCGATCACGGCCGCCGCGCCGCTCCGGAGCTCGCTCACGTCCACACCGAAGAACGGTGTGCAGTCGCTCTCGTGACGCACCTGGAGGCGTGGCTCCGTGTCGTCATGTCGCGTCACGAAGACGTACATGCGTCCGGTCACGGGGGTCGAGGCCAGCGCCGACGACACAGTCAGCTCGACGCGGGGACCCTGGGCGGCGGCTCGCGGGACAACAGGAAGCACGAGGGCGATGGCGAGGGGGAGAGACAGCGTGACGGAGCGCAACGCGGCACCCTCTGGAAAGGTGGCGCGCTAGAGTCGCCTCAAACGCACCAGTCCGCAAGCAGTCGCGACGCGGTGGAGCGGCATGCGCCTTGCCGCGCAATCCGATGGTGGGCGGAGCACTTGCACGACGGGCCTCGACGGTCTACTGTCTCGACGACCAAATGTCACCAGCAACACGCTACATCATCCAGGTGGACCGGCCGGGGGAGCGAGTCGACATGGCCTCGATCCGCGCCCTGCTCGACGGCGTTGGCGTGGTCTTGGACCCTGCCTACGGCCCGGTCCCGATCAACCCTCAGCTGGGCCGTTACGTCGTCCGCGGTACAGCCTCACCCGACGCGCGCACCCGTGCCGAGCAGATTCCCGGAGTGCGCTTCTTCGCCGACGCCGTGCAGGAGCCCGCTTCCTGATCGCCTACACTTTCACCCGCACGCGCCTCCGGGCCATGGCCTTCGGGCGCAACCCTTCCACCGCCGCCCGCGCGTCTATCACCCCGTAGCCGAGATCGAAGTCCCAGCCGGAGCCTCCCAGGTCTCTGGCGGTGCGTTGCAGCAGGCCCTTGAGTTGAGCGGGCGCGAGGCGGTCCGTGGCAAAGCCCTGGCGCAGCGCGGCCGCGACGCCAGCCGCGACCGGACTCGCGGCCGAGGTGCCACCGTCGGCTGGATAGACGCCCGAGCCCACGAAGTGACTGAAGCCGGCGAGGTCGGGTTTGCGGGCGTAGAGCGCGCCCGGCCCCTGCGACGAGTACCCCAGGCGCCGGTCGGTGACGGTCACCGCGGCGACCGACACGACGTCGGGGTGGGAGTTGGCACCATGGATCGAGGCGCCCGGGCCCGTGTCATGAGCGCCGCAGCGTGCGTCGGGACAATCGGCTCCGCAGTTGCCCGCGGCGAAGAACACATCGGCGCCTGCGGCGACCAGCGCCCCGGTGATTTGGTTGAAGGGGTGATCGGGGTTGGCGCTGTAGTTGTCCGGCGAGCCGATCGGCGCATCGCTCGCCCGGTCGAACAGTCCCCAGCTGTTGTTCACCACCCAGCGGCCCGGCGTGGCGTTCACGCGCGTCACGAGGTCCGCGAACGCGGCGATCGCGTCCGACAGGAATCCGGCCCACGTGCCGGCTTGTGATTTGAGGAGCGCGTAGTCGAAGATCTCCGCGTCCGGCGCCGCGATGCGGACATCGTATGCCACCATCGTGCCGTGCGTTGGCGGAGTCGAGCCGGGCACGTAGCCGGGCGTCGGCGCCCAGCCGCCGGCGACCGGAATGCGCGAGCCGTCGATTCCCGTGTCGACGACCGCGACGTGGACCCCCTTGCCGGTGAGCCCGGCGCGGGCGAGCGCGGAGACGCCGAGCTGTTTGGCCACGTCCTTCGTGGCGCCGATCGCGGCCTCGCCGCAGTACGGCGCCGGGAAGGTGGACACGGGGACGTCGACGTACACGCCGAGAATGTCCGGGGAGCGATCGCGCCGCAGTCGCGCGACGGCGTCCTCGTCGGCGACCTCCACTCGCACGGCATAAGTGCCAGCCGGCGCGTTGGCGTCATAGCTGAGGCCGTCGGGCACGCGGTGCCCGACGCCGATGCGGCGCAGCACCTCCACCGGATGGTAGGTCTCGTCGACTCGCACGCCGATGACCTTGCTCAGGCCCTCGAGCAGTGGTCCGGCCGGACCGAACGAACGGGCGCGCCACGCCTGCTCGAGCGACGCCTGACCACGGATCAAGACGATGCGACGCGGCATCAGCGCCTCCCCTCTCCGTAGTCCGGGAAGGAGTTGACCACTCTGTCGCAGTAAGTATCGACCGGCGGGGCGGGCGCAACCAGCGCCCCTGGCCAGGCTACGCGAACGTGACGACTCATCGGTGCAGTCCTCGCGTCGGAGGTTCGGGGCGCATGTGTTATACCCCGCTGCCGCGGGCGGTTCTGGCGTCCGACGACGCGGCCTGGATTACGGGGGTTATCTTGGACGTTCGCAGGCTGGGGCCGTCATGCAGTTGTCTTCGTCTGTAGAGGAGGCCCGATGCCACAGGGCGATCACGACCGCCGAATCGACTATATCGAGTTCGGCGCGACCGACATCGGCAAGACCAAGGAGTTTTACCAACGAGCGTTCGGCTGGAAGTTCGAGGACTACGGCCCCGACTATACGAGCTTCCAGGACGGGCGCCTGAGCGGCGGGTTCACGAGGGACGCCAAGGTGCGACCCGCCAACCCGCTCGTGGTGATTTACGCGGTGCGGCTGGAGGAGACCGAGGGCAAGATCACGCAAGCGGGCGGGAAGATCGTCCGCAAGACGTATGCATTCCCGGGTGGACGGCGGTTTCACTTCGCGGATCCCAGCGGCAACGAGCTGGCGGTGTGGACCGACAAGTAGCGAGTTGACAAGCCCTCTTACCGTTCGGGCGAGACTCGGCGCGACTATTTCACCGACGAGCCCCACGGTCACGTCGCGATTCTTGCCGTGGCGCGCGAAGCGGTGACACCCCACTTGGGATAGCGTGCGCTAGTCCCGCACCCGGATCGCGTCCGCCACGACCACCGCGCCGCTCGCATCCTTCCGCAACAGGACGACCCGATTCCACCCGGCGGGCAGCGTCCACGTGCCCAGGGTATGCCACATGCCGCCGCCGGTCGTCTGGTCGAGGCGTACGACGCCGGCGGTGTCGCCCGTCGCGGCGACGACCGCGTAGGCCGCCCGCGAGGAGCGGTTGCTCCCGCTGGTCCAGCGCGCGTCAACGGTTCGCGCACCGGGGGCCGCGAGGAGGAACGCGAACGCGGCGCCGTCGGTCGCGGCGGGTTGCGTGGGCGCCCAACGATAGCCGCCACCGTAGTAGTCGGGCGTCGTGTCCGCTGTGGGCCACGCGGCCGGCAGCGTGGCGACCGCGACGGCGGGGTCGTTGAACTCCGCTGAGTCGTCCACCACGATCTCACCGCACCGTGCCTGCACCAGGTGCACGTAGGCGATCCACGGCCAGTTCGCTCCCGGGTCGTGGCGGTCCGCGGGCTGCAGCTGCCCGTGGCCGACGATGTGCTGCCAGTCGCGCGGGATCCCGCGGTCACGCGTCACGTCGCACACCAGTGTCGCCGACGCGGCGAGCTGCGCCGCGGGGAACGAGGCCTGTGACGCAAAGCCCGCGTGCTCGATCCCGACCGTGAAATGATTGCTTTGCACGCCGTTCAACCAGCAGTCGTGGCGACGGTTGAGGGTGCAGTCGTATGACGCCGCGATGTGCCACGCCCGACTCTGCTCGCGCACCAGTTCCGAGATTTCGCTGCCGTCCTCGTTGACGACGTAATGCGCGCTCACCTGAGAGACGGGATTCACGAGCCAGCTCCAGCAGCTCGCGTAGTTGCTCTCGCATGTATGGATGATGACCATGTGGATCGCGCCGGTCGCGTCGCTCGCGCGCTGGTCGAAATTGGGCGACGCGCGCCACACCGCGGAGGCGTAGTCGGGCGCTCCACCAGGCGGTGGGGAGCAAGCGCTCGCCGCGACGGCGCGAGGGGCGCGACCGGCGCGCACACCGCCGCGCGCCAGCGCGCGATCGACCTCGCGCAAGTAGGCCGCCCGGCCGTCCGGGAGCTCGATGTCGCTGTACCGCGTCACGACGGTCGACCACTCTTCGATTCGGGTGCGATCGATCGCGGCGGCGGTCGCATACGCGTCGAGCAGCGCCGCAGCGGCGCGGACGTTCGCCACGGGATCGCGTTCCGCGGCGTCCACGGTCACTCCGGCGAGCGCTGCCGCGCGTTCGAGCGCGTGGCCGCGCAGCGCCATCACGCCGAACCGGGCCTCTCGTCCGGGGAACTCTTCCGTTCCGCGCACCATTTGCCAGCGCGTCTCCGCCCAGCCGATCGACGCGAGCAGCGCCGGGGGCACGTGGAATTCCGCGCCGGCCGTGGCGAACAGCGAGTCAAAGGGCGAGGGCAGGGCAGGGCCCTGCGCCTGATGAGCGGCGACCTGTTGAGTGGGGCAGGGCTGCACCGGTGACCCACGGCAGGCGGCGGCAAGCCAGACGAGCAGCGCCGCGTCAACGCCGAGCCGCGGCTTCAGCCGCGCGATCACGGTGCGCGCTTCACATCGAGTACCAGGCGCGCCGGCCTCGCGAGCTCAGACACCCGATATGGAGCAGCCGCCGCAACGCCGAGCACCCATTCGACCTGCCCTTCGAAATCACACACCAGCTTCATCTCCTTGACGACGGGGAGGCCGACCGCGCGTTCCCGCTCCGCGGGGAGCGGGCGGCCCGCTTCGTCGTGCGCCTGGGCGGGCGCGAAGCGGATCACGAGCAGCACTGGCCCTTCGAACTGCACTGGGTCTCCCGAGCCGCAGCGGCGCACCGGACCGTGCACGTACTCCGCATGGTATCCGGGCACACTGTCACCCGTGAACGCGAAGACAATGCGGTCGTAAGCCTGGGTCGTGGTTGCCTCGACCCCGTGAAGGCCAGCGGCTCCGGCGCGCGTCGCCCTTATCCGATCGATCGGGGCAGTCGTGCCTGCGAAGGCCGTATCCTGGGGCGCCGGCGCTACCGCGGCCGGCCGGCCGGGCGGGGGAGGGGGGGGGGGAGGGGGCTCCCGCCGGCAGGCGCCGCCCGACAGCAGCACCATCGCGATTGCCGTGACGCGTGGCATGACTCGAGTTATACCCCTCGTGCGACACCTGGCCGCCTCGTCTTCCGTACGGATCCCATCTCTTTCCTTCATTGGGTCAACTATGGCCAGGCCGCTCCTGCAGCTCGCCGCGCTCGGCGTCGCGGGTTTCGCTCTCTGGAAGATCGGGTCCATTTTCCTGCTTCCGCTTCTCATGCTCCTCTTCAAAGTCGCGCTGCTCGTGGGGCTGGTCATGCTCGCGATCTGGTTCTTCAAGAAGAGCGACAAGAACAAAGGGGATGCGACTCCGGGGAGCAGCGAGGCATCCTAAACGCCCTCTCCGGTAAGCACATCGCCGGGCGCCACGGCGCGGATCTGCCCCGGTTGGCCTGTGAGCAGGCGTCGATGGTAGTCCAACTGGCCCAGGTGGTAGGTGAAATGGGATATCAGGTGAATGAGATAGTCTCGCGTCGTCACCTGCAGTCCCTTCGGCGGGTCAGGGTACGGCCTGGCCAGGTCGCTGTCGCTCACCTGCGCCATGCCGCGTTCCACGGCGAGGAGCGCGGCGTCGATCTGCTGCAACAACTCCGTTCGCTCCACATCGCGCAACGCGAACTCGGCATCCCGGTCGCGCAGGTAGCCGGTGCCGCCCAGCACGGTGCCGATGTAGTACTGGATGTTCCCAGCCAGGTGCAGCGCCAGGGTACCTGCTGAGTTGCTGATGCCGGGTGGCACGCGCCACACGTCGCCCTCGTCGCCGAACGACTCGATCTCTCGCCGCAGCGCTCGTAGGTCGCGTGCCAGGATCCCGGCGATCCAATCGCTTGCCTGCCGTTCCTTTTTCATTTCGCTGTCTCCGTTTTCGCGTGAGGCGGCTCACCCGCTGGCGCCGGTGTAGCGCTTGAGCGCCGCGCGCCACAACGCCCGTGCCAGCGTGAACGCCACTCCGGCTACGAGCGCGGCCGCCAGTGCGATCTCCGGCCGCAGCCGCCCTGTGAGAGCCGATGCCGGAATCGTCGTTGTCCAGGCGATCGGGATCAGGTACACGAACAAGAACCGGAGCGCCCCCGGGTACGCCGACACGGGATAGCGCGCCCCCTCGTACACCGCGTCGAACAGCACCGCGATGTTCTCGACCGACACGAACCAGAAGGCCAGGCTCATCAGCACGACCCAGATGGCGTAGACCACGACCGCGGCGGCGGCGAGCGTCACCACGAAGGCGCCCAGCTGCGCAAACGATGGCGCATGGTGCAATCGAACGAGCGCGTAGCCCGCGAGCCCGAGTCCCAGCACGATGTCCGCGAACCGCCAGATGTCGAGGTGGCGAAACGAGACGAACCCCTGAGCGTCCACCGGCTTCACGAGCACCAGGTCCAGACCGCCGCCCCGTACCTCCCCCGCGAGCCGCCCGATCCCCGGGCGCAACACCGCCTCGACCACGCCCGTGAGCGCGTTGAAGACGCCGAGCAGTACGACGATCTCCCAGTAATCCCAGCCACCGAGCGCACTGGTGTGCCGGAAGAAAAGCGCCAGCGTCAAGAGTGCCGTCGCCATGGAGAACAGGGTGCCGAGCACGCTCGCGATGAAGTTGGCGCGATACTGGAGTTCCTCGGCGAGGTTGATACGCCAGAAGGCCCCGAGAAGCCGGACGGTCATCCCCCCACCGCCCCGTACTTCCGAATCCCACGAGTCCATGCGATGCGGTACGCGAGGATCCAGATGCCGAGCCACACGACCTGCGATGCCAATCCGCGCAGCACGGCATCGCCGCCTTGCACGGCCCCGGTCAGAAGGTCCACCGGGAACGACAGCATGCCACGGAACCACAGCACGCCGGCGATGCCCGCGACGGCGGAGGGCAACAGGGCGAGCGGCGCGATCCGGCCGGCGAGAAACAGGGACACGCCCGCATGCAGCTCCATGATCGCCGTGGCGCGCGTCGTCCAGAACGCCAGCAGGCCGGTGGTGAAGCTGATGAAGAATCGCATCGCGGCAGCGAGCAGCACGGCCAGCGCGGTGAGCGCCAGGCGTCCGGGGTCGATCGACAAGCGGACCGCGGGCCACGCCGCCGCGCACAGGATCCACACGATCAGAATGACGCTCGCCGTGCGCGCCTTGTACGCGATGTTTTCCGCCACAGCCTCGTGTGCGGGGTGCAGCGGGCGCGCCAGGCGGTAGTTGAGCTCGCCCTCGCGGATCCACCGGTCCAGATACCACGAATCCCAGGCGATCGTGAGCTGATTGATGAGCATCACCGCGAAGAAGTAACGCGCGAAGTCGGCGCGCGCGTAGCCGCCCACGGATCCGGCGCCTGCGATGGCCCACCAGAT
>WNGO01001505.1_pt1 | contig 15309 bp, 13 predicted proteins | sample 5400511 | NCBI WGS metagenome assembly WNGO01 (sample SAMN13153380, study PRJNA577476) | soil metagenome | isolation source: 20 cm soil or saprolite under Garry oak tree replicate 2 | place: USA:California | collected 2016-06-15 | reverse complement strand
TGTTCCGGGCCTCGATCTGCCCGGCATCGACTTCGTCCTGTTAGCGCAGGGGCTCGGCTGCGATGCGGTGCGCGTGACAAGATCATCCGAACTCGCGCCCGCTCTCAAGCGCGGCCTGGTGCATCACGGCGTCAGCCTGATCGAGGTCATCGTCGATTCGGCGGTGCCAGTGCTTTACGCGCAGAAGAGTTGAGTTAGGACCGCACCTACGCCGTCATTGCGAGGAGCGAAAGCGACGAAGCAATCCAGTTTGCCGAGCAATGGATTGCTTCGCTTCGCTCGCAATGACGGAGATGGTCTCCTCAACTTCCCGTAATCTTCGCGCATTCTGGCCTGGATCTTGGCCATGCCGGATATCCAGCGATCGTAATTTTCCGTCTTCTTGCGCATGTAGCCGAGCACTTGCGGGTGCGGCAAAATGGCAAATGTTTCCTGCTCGATTCCCTGCAGGGCATCGTTTGCGACTTGCTCCGGCGTCAGATCGCCATCGCCGGATTGCGGGCCTTTCGGGATCGAGCGGAGCATGTCGGTATCGACCCCCTGCGGGCACAGGATGGAAACCCGGATGCCATGCGCCTTGTGCGAGATCGCAAGGCTCTCGGCAAAGCCCACCGCCGCATGCTTGGTGGTCGAATAGGCCGGACTTCCGATCTGCGACAGCAGTCCGGCAGCTGAAATGGTGTTGAGAAAATAACCTTCCCCGCGCGCCTTCATGCGCGGCACCAAATGCCGCGCAGCGTAGACGTGGGCCATGACATGGACCGCCCAGCTTCTCGACCAGGGCTCGTCGGAAGTTCCGCCGGCGTTATCCGCCAGGGGATCGAACCCGCCGCCGATGCCGGCATTGGAGCAGAACAGCGCAATCGGGCCGAACTGCCGCTCGGTTTCCTCGACGACGTGGCGGATGTCGGTCTCCTTTCCGACATCGCATTTGAACGCCGCGCCGTCGACCTTGGCCGCGACCGCTCTCGCTCCGGCCGGATCGATATCGGCGACGACCACCTTGGCCGCACCGGCGCGATGAAAGACATCGCAGAGCGCGCGCCCGATGCCTTTGGCGCCGCCGGTGACAACCACGATTTTGCCCGTCACCTGCACCGCTACCTCAGCCTTTTTTGCAATCCGATCTCTAGGTCAGGACGAGGTCGAGCACCGCCGTGTAATGGCAGGCCGCGCCCAACAGCACGAAACAATGCCAGATCACGTTCTGGAAGCGAAGCCGCTGCCAGGCGTGAAAGATCACACCGAGACTATACAGCGCGCCACCCGCGATCACGAACCAGAGCGCCATCGCCGGCAGCGCCGCCACGACAGCATCATAGAGCATGGCGCCGCTCCAGCCCATCGCCAGAAAGAGGCCGACCGAGAGCCGGTCGAAACGGCCCGGCAACACCAGCTTGAGCGCCGCCCCGACAATCGCCACGCACCAGACGCCGATCAGCAGCGCGACGGCGAAGATGCTGTCCTTCAATTGCGTGATGAACGGCGTGTAGGTCGCCGCGATCAGCACATAGATCGCGGAGTGATCGAAGCGGCGCAGCAGCCATTTGGCCCGCGAGATCGGCCATAGATTGTAGGTCGCCGACAATACCAGCATGGCCAGCAATCCGGCGACGTAGACCGAGACAACCGCCACTTCAAACGGCGAGGCATAGATCGCGGCGAGCACGATCAGCACCGTGGCCGCGACCACTCCGCCGAACACGCCAATTCCATGTACGATGCCATCGGCGATCAGTTCGGCCCGATCGTAATTCCAGCGGATGGCGCCGGCCGCCGCATGGGCGGAGCTCGAGGCGAGTTGCTTTAGTCTGAAGACGGTCATGGCGGTTCCGGCAAGCTTGGTAGTAAGAGTTAAAACATACCCCGGGGGAGGTCAACGAACCCTGAAACTCCTCGCCTCAAATCGCGTCGTAAGTATGAAACTTGATTTCTGCCCGCTAATCGCCACTTTCCGGATAGCTCTCGCCAATTGTTCCTCCCCTAAAATCGAGTCCTCCGCGCCCGTATGGCCCCAGGTTTTTCCGATATTGTCGAGGAAACGCGCCTGTCGGCGCGGGCCCTGCTGGAATATGCCGACCACTTTTTCCATCCGACGGTCAGGCTCGGCGTTACCGGATTGTCACGCGCCGGCAAGACCGTCTTCATCACGGCGCTGATTCACGGCCTCACCCGCGGCGGTCGTTTTCCCATTTTCGAACCTTTCGCCACCGGCCGGATTGCTCGCGCCCGGCTTGAGCCGCAACCTGACGACGCGGTGCCGCGCTTCGACTATGAGAACCACGTGCGCACCCTGATCGAGGAGCGGCGCTGGCCGAATTCGACCGTCGATATCAGCGAATTGCGGCTCGCGATCGACTACCAGCGGCAGAATGGCGCGGATCGCACGCTCACGCTCGATATCGTCGACTACCCCGGCGAATGGCTGCTCGATCTACCGCTGCTGAACAAGAGCTACCAGCAATGGTCCCGCGAGAGCCTTGGCTTGTCGCGAGAGAGACCACGCGCGCGGCTCGCGGCGCAATGGCATTCGTACCTGGCAACACTGAACGCGCAAGCTCGCGAAGACGAGCAGGCGGCGCTGACGGCCGCGCGAATGTTCACAGATTATCTGCGCGCCTGTCGCGACGAACGCTTCGCCATGAGCCTGCTGCCGCCCGGCCGCTTTCTGATGCCGGGCAATCTCGCAGGATCGCCGGCGCTGACCTTTGCGCCGCTCGATCTGCCGGCTGACGGCACGGCCGCCGAGGGATCGCTGTGGGCGATGATGACCAGGCGCTACGAGGCCTACAAGGATCTGGTGGTTCGCCCGTTCTTTCGGAATCATTTCTCGCGGCTCGATCGCCAGGTTGTTCTGGTCGATGCGCTGGCGGCCTTCAACTCGGGACCGGAAGCGCTGCACGACCTCGAAGCAGCGCTGGCGGGAATTCTGGATTGCTTCAGGATCGGCCGCAGCACCTTGCTCTCGAGTTTGTTCCGGCCGCGGATCGACCGCATCTTGTTTGCCGCAACCAAGGCCGATCACCTGCACCATTCGAGCCACGATCGGCTCGAGGCGGTGTTGCGGCGGACCGTGACCAAGGCCGCGTCCCGCGCCGAAGACACCGGCGCCGACATCGACGTCGTCGCGCTGGCCGCGGTCCGCGCCACCCGCGAGGCCCAGGTGCAACGCGGCCGCGACAAATTGCCGTCGATCCTCGGCACACCCGCCTGCGGCGAGATCGCGGGCGGCGAGCCCTTCGACGGCAACACCGAGGTCGCCACCTTTCCGGGCGACCTGCCGGCCGATCCGGAACAGCTGTTCAAGGGTGACAGCGCGTTTCGCGGCCTCTCCAGCGCCACAGCCGAAAAGAGCGATTTTCGCTTTCTTCGCTTTCGCCCGCCACGGCTCGAACGCGAAGGCACCGACGAGCCCGTCTTGCCTCACATCCGCCTTGACCGCGCCCTCCAGTTCCTGATCGGAGACAAAATGCAATGAGCGAGCGACCTCATCATCGGCGGCCGGCGACGTTCAAGCTCGACGATCCCGGCGTCATCGTGATGGATGCGGAGGATTCAAGCCGCCCGCCCCGCGGCACGGTCCATGTCACGCCCGAAGTTGAACCTGCCGCGCTGCCGGTTCCGGTCGAAACGCCGATCCTGCGCCCGCAGCGGGGTTTTCGCTGGGGCGCGGTGTTCTGGACGGCGATCGGCGGATTGATCCTGCTCGGCGCCGGGCTTGGCGTCACCCACTTGATCGAGGATCTGTTCGCGCGCAGCGAGGGCCTCGGCTTTGTCGGACTGGCCTTTGCCATTGTCGCCGCACTGGCATTTGCCATTGTTGTCGCGCGCGAGGCATTCGGACTTACCCGTCTTGCAGCAATCGAAAAACTGCATCTGCGCGCCACCGCCGTGCTCGCAAGCGACGATCGTGCCGAAAGCCGGGCTATCGTGCGAGAACTGCTCAGGCTCGAGCATCCGAATCCGCAATTGGCGCGGGCGCGCGCCACGCTGCAAGGTCATACCGACGACATCATCGACGGCGCCGATCTGATCCGGCTGGCGGAGCGCGAGTTGATGACGCCGTTGGACCAGGAGGCGCGCCGCCTGGTCTCGTCGGCGGCGCAACGCGTTTCGCTTGTCATCGCGGTCAGCCCGCGCGCATTGATCGACGTGCTGTTCGTGTTCGCAGCGTCGCTGCGGCTGATCCGGCAATTGGCGCGGCTCTACGGCGGACGGCCGGGAGCGCTCGGCATGATCCGGCTGATGCGTCACGTCATCGCGCATGTCGCGATCACGGGCGGTGTGGCCGCAAGCGACGGCCTGATCCAGCAGGTGCTCGGCCATGGCATCGCGGCAAAACTCTCGCAACGTCTTGGCGAAGGAGTTCTCAACGGATTGCTCACCGCGCGGCTCGGGCTCGCGGCCATCGACGTCACCCGCCCGCTGCCGTTCACTGCATTGCCCAGGCCCGCGCTCGCCGATCTCGCCAAGGACCTGCTGCGCAAGCGCGACGGCGAGGCGTAAGCCATCCGGCGCGATTTGCCGGGTTAAACAAAACGGCCGCCCGAGGGCGGCCGGATTTGATCTTGTTCAAGCAGGAAGCGCAGAAAGTTCTGCGATCAATCGCAAACCTGGACGCGGCGAACTTGCCAGCCATAGCCATCCCAGAAGCGCTCGCGAACGAGACGGCAAGCAGGCTCCTCGACATAGACCGGCGCCGGCGCGTAATAAACCGGCGGCGGCGGTGGGGGCCGCGACGCCAGAGCGCCACCGAGCAACGCGCCACCAATAAGTCCACCCACCACGCCGGCGGCGATTTGACCGTTCTCCGCGCTTGCAGATACCGGCAATGCAAGCGGACTCGTGACCAACGCAACCACCACGATAGCTGACGCGATTTTGCCCATAATGTTTTCCCCAAGTCGCGGTACACGGCCGCCGTACCGACCATCATACATTGCGCAATTAAAGCTTTGTTAAGTCTGAACGCGAGCGGGCGAATTATTTTTGCAAGCCCGGTCGCGGATTTTGTGGGGAAAACGGGGCGATTTACTGCCTGCTGAATGATTTCACGAGCCCTCCTGGGGCTGCTCCCTGGCATCCCGAACGCTTTTGCTCCATCGCCACTGCGCAGCGTCAACCGGCGTCACCGCGCCGGACAAGGTTGACCGGTTGGAAGCACGCATGGCTTTCCGGGCGCCGGAGCCGGACGCGCAGCCGGAGGCGGTGGCGGAGCCGGGCGGGCCACGGGCGGCGGGGGTGGTGGCGGAGCCGGACGCGCCACAGGTGGTGGCGGGGGTGGCGGCGCCGGACGCGCAACGGGAGGCGGCGGCGCCGGACGCGGCGATGGCGGCGGAGCCGGACGCGCAACAGGCGGCGGTGGTGGAGCCGGACGTGCAGCGGGTGGCGGCGGCGGAGCCGGACGCGCAGCAGGCGGTGGCGGCGGCGTCGGGCGTGCAGCCGGCGGTGGCGCTGGCGTCGGACGCGCAGCAGCAGGCGGCGGAGGCGGTGGTGTCGGACGTGCAGCCGGGGGCGGCGGCGGTGGCGGCGTCGGACGTGCAGCAGGCGGCGGTGTTGGCGCCGATGGTGGAGGCGGTGAAGTTGAGGGCGCGACCCCTGGTGGCTTCGGTTGAGCCGGCAGAGACGGCGGCTGTCCGCCTTTGGTTTCGGGCAATGATGGTTTCGGCGGCTGCCCTGGAGCCGGCGCTTGTGTCGGCTGTGAAGGTGCAGGCAGCGGCTGACCGGTGGCCGGTGGCTTGCCGTTTACTGAGGGCAGCGGCTGTCCGCCAGCCCCCGGCAACGCTTGCCCGCCTTTCGTTCCGGGCACTCCTTGCTTCTGCGCTTGGCCAGGAGCCGTCGGCGAAGGTGCCGGCACCGGCTGACCGGTGACGGGCGGCTTGCCGTTTATCGGCGGCAGCGGTTGTCCGCCCGATCCCGGCAGCGGCGTTCCGCCTTTGGTGTCGGGCACAGCCTGCTTCTGCGCCTGGCCAGTCGGCGAAGGAGAAGGCTGCGGCTGACCGGCGACCGGTGGCTTGCCGTTTACTGGCGGAAGCGGTTGTGCGCCTGATCCGGGCAGCGGCTGTCCGCCTTTGGTTTCAGGCACAACCTGTTTCTGTGCTTGCCCGGGAGCAACCGGCGACGGTGCAGGCTGCGGCTGACCGGCGACCGGTGGTTTGCCGGGTGCCGGTGGCGTGCCGGCGGGCGGCGTCGAACCGGGAGCCGGAGTGCCTGGCGGAGTCGTATTCTGAACCGGTACCGCCTTTGGAGCGACCGACGGCGGCAGCGAAGGCGCGAGCAAGGCAGCAGCGCCCGCGCCGGCAATGCCGGCAGCAGCAACGCCGGCACCCGGCGATGATTTTGCGCCGCCAGGCGGAGGCTGCGCTCCTGGAGGTTGCGCTCCTGGAGGCTGCGGTCCTGCAGCTGGAGCCTGCGGTTGGGACGCAGGGGATTGAGCCGGCGGCGAGATTGTCTGAGTCTGCCCGGCCGGATTGGTCACCGTAACCGTATTGGTCGTGTTGTTGATGACAACGGTATTGTGAACGTTGTTGTAGATGAAGTTGTTCGGCGGCGGCGCAATGTACCGCGGTGGGTTGACCCACACCGGCACCGGCACGTAGACCGGAACGGGAAGAACGTATTCATAAACCGGCGGCGGTGGCGGAGCCAAATCGATGAAGTAGACCGGCCGCGGCGGCAGGAAAAATACCGGCGGCGGCGGTGGAGGTTCGAATCCGAAATCCGGATCGTCGAAAATCAACACCGGCCGGTCGACGTAAATGATTTCTTCGGGCGGCGGCGGGGGCACATCGTAGCTGATGATATCGAATCGCGGCGGCGGCTCGAGAGCGGCCGTCAAATAGGCCAATCGGCGCCGCGCATCGTTGGCATGGAAACCGTTGGGGTAGCGACGCAAATACGACCAGTAAGCGGCGGGCGTATCGACGCTCCGGCTGCGCCGCCACGTGATGGCCTCGCGGCGGGCCGCTACGATGGCTCGCACCCGTCGCGCCATCGGATCCCCGGGATAGGCGACGAGGAAGCTTTCGTAGTCCTGCAGGTTGTCGCGATCGAGGGCGGCGAGATAGGCCTCCCGTGCGTCGAAATCGCGGATCGGCCTCGATCGGATCGTTGACGTCTGTTCCGGCGAAACCTGGGGCGGTGGCGCATCCGGCGCCCGCTCAAAAAAGTAAAACGGCGCCTGTAGTTTTGAGGCGTTCCATGGCACCTGCGCGCCCTTGGTGATGTCGTTGACCCGAAGCCGAACCCGGTTGAACACCTCCGTCACCGGCAGTCCGCCCTCGCGCATCATCTCCGCAAGAGCCTGAGCGTAGGACGAATAGGGACCAGCCTCGTTCTGCGCGACCGTTCCCGGGCCAGCGTTGAAAGCGATCAAGGTTCCCGGATCCGGCTCGACAAGGGCCAGGCCACCCGCAAGCGGAGGACCGGATTTGGCGAACGGGTTGGCGCGAGCCCCGTCAAGAACGACGATGCTCGCCTTGATCCCGAGAGCCGCGAGCGGCTTGGTGTAGTCCGAAAGACGTAACGCCTCGGAGGAGACATTCACATCGCGTGCAATGTTCGCGTCCGTCGGCACGAAATAGTTTTCGCCCTCCAGCTGCAATCCGTAACCGCCGAGATAGACGAAAGCCACCGTATCCGGGCCTGCCGCAGATACCTTGGCAATAAAATCCCGGAACGTCTTCCGCAGAGAATCCTGATCGAGGTCGCGAACGCCGACCACATCGAACCCGGCGGCCTGAAGCGTTTGCGCAATCAATCCGGCATCGTTGGCAGGTGTCGGAAGAACTCCGGACGAGTAGTTCGCGTTGCCGACCACCAAAGCGACGCGCGTCTCCGCCGCCTCGGCAGTGGCCGAGGCCAAGCCTCCGAGCATAAGCACCGAGAGCAAGGCCAATACGAAACTGCGCTGATGCTTCATGACAAACCCGGGAGAAGTAATCTGAAGGGGAGCATCAGAGCCTGACGCTGAATGGGGTCTGAATGGAACAGGTCAAAAGTGCGACGGAACGCTGATGTGCCATTTCGTCACAGCCGAAGCAAGCTGGACAACCGCGCCGCGGCGCAACGGCTGTTGAAAGTCGCCGGCCAGCACGCGCCAGCGATAGAGCGGTGAGTCCGGCGGCGGTGAAAGCTCCGGCGTCCAGCCGGTCAGTTTTTCCAGCGCATAGGTATCCATGACGATGCCGCGCCAGCTGCGGTCGACCCGTCCGAGCGGCTGCCTGATTGCCGTCGTGGAAGCCCACAACGGGCTGGCATTGTCGGGCTCGCGCCCGACATAGAGCCCGGTATGGCCTCGGATCGCAGCCATGCCGGGGTCGCGAAAGCCCAGGAACCGGCCGCGCTCGTTGATCTGGATCACCGGCACGCGGCCGTTGAAATACCAGCGCAGCATGGCGTAGGTCCGGTAGTCGGTGGTCGCGATCCAGGTCGCGCCGATCTTTTGTAACTCAGCCTGCGCCCGATCCACGACCTGTTCGTAACCAGCTTCCCCACCGATCGGATCGGTCCTGCCAATGAAATTCCAGGGCGTGACGACATAATAGAGAAAGACCGCAACAACCATCGCGATGCCGGAGACAACAGCGATATTGGCCCACGAGATGGTCGATCTGATCATCCAGGCCGGAAAACCTTCTCGCGGCAGCATCGCGATATTGATGGCGGTTGCGGCAAATCCCGCGGGCCACATGAACATCGGCCAGGTATCGCCGACGCGCAGCGTCAACGATTTCCAGAAAAAATAGCCGAAGGGAACGATCACGGCGGTCGAGAGCAAAATGGCCACGACGTCGCCGCGAACATATCCCCGCCACGCCGTCAGGGCCACACCCGACAATACCACCGGCAGCAGGATGAACCCGACCAACCCGAACTGCAGGCCGATGAAATCGGCGACGGTGCGCAGCGACAATTCATGGGTCGCGATGGCGCGGACCAGCTGAAATCTGAACGACGCCCAGTCATGCTGGGCATTCCAGATCAAGACCGGCAGGAACAGCACAAGCGCAATCGCCGCCGCGAGCCATGGATAGGGACTTAGCAGCCAGCGCCGACGCCAGTCCGGCACCAGCATGAATGCCAGCACGGCCGGAATCAGCATCACGACAGTAAACTTCGACAATAGCGCCAGTCCGGCGAACACGCCGGCGGCGAGCCACCAGCGCCCGTCGCCGATTTCATTGAGGCGGATCAATGCCCACACCATCGCCACGGCAAACGGAATCAGCGCCACGTCGGGCGAGACCTTGGCCATCAGCAGCCCGTAATAAAGCGCTGCTTCGGGCATCAGCACCGCGAGCACGATGGCGCGGACGTCATGGGTCACGCGAAGGACGATATCGGCGAGCAGCAATTGCGTGACCAGCATCGCAAGGATGCCGGCGAACCTGACGCCCAAATTGGTATCGCCGAAGATCGCGGTGCCGAAACGGATGAACCAGGCAATCATCGGCGGGTGATCGAGGAAGCAAAGCACGTTCTCCTTCGACCAGGTCCAGTAATAGGCCTCATCGGTGCGCAGATCGATCACGCTTGCGTAAATCACCCGCAATATCGTGAGCGTCGCGATCAGCGCGGCAACGGCGAGCCATTGCCGAAGGACGGAACTGTCCGGCTTGGTGCTGCTGGTGGCGGGCTGGGCAATCGTCACGGCGCTTTCTCCCCGACTCCGATTGCGGTGTCAACGTATTGAGTCGTCCCGGCGAAAGCCGGCATGATGCGCGGAAAGCTTGCCAATGTGACGGCCCGGATGAGGTGGCCACTGAGGGAATTAAACTCTACTATTGTCAGTCTATTGTTGATGAGCCTTTGATTGGATCGCATGGCGCTATCTCAACAACAGATTGCAAAGTTCATCCGCGGCATCAGCGTCCGCCAGATTCGTCTCGGCTGCGGGCTGGTGTTGTTCGCCTATCTGGTCAGCCACTTTCTCAACCATGCGCTCGGCAACATTTCGATGGATGCCCTTGCCGACGGCGTCTATTACCACGCCGGGTTCTGGCAATTTCTCCCGGTCGCGATCGTGTTTTACACCGCGGCGCTGGTCCACACCGGCCTCGGAATCTGGGCGCTCTATGAACGCCGGCAATTTCGCTGGAAGGCGATCGAGCCGCTCCAGCTCGTGCTCGGCTTGAGCATCCCTGCGCTCGTCATCACCCACATTGCCGGCGTGCGGTTCGGCCAGACACTTTTCGGACACGAAAAGCTCTATCCGCAAGTGCTGTTCGCGTATTGGATCGTGTGGCCATTCAAAATGTGGCTGATGTACGCTGTCATGATCATTGCCTGGGTTCACGGCTGCATCGGACTTTACTTCTGGCTGCGGATGAAAGCGTTCTACCAGCGCGCCGCGCCATTTCTGCTTGCGACAGCAGTACTGATTCCGACGCTGGCCATGCTCGGTCTCTATCAGGGCGGACGCAGCGTCGTCGACAGCGATAGCGTCGAATGGAGGGCGGAGAACCTTTCGCCGCGTCAGGTCGGCACGCCCCTTGAACAATCCGTGCTGGAGAGCATCGAGGAGTATTTCCTGATCGGATATCTCGGCCTGCTGGGCCTGGTCCTGCTGGCAAGGGGCGTGCGCGCGTTAACCGAGCGCCGCGGCGGCATGATCACGCTCTCCTACGGCAATGGCAGGACGGTTCGGGTGCCGAAGGGCCTCAGCGTGCTCGAGGCGAGCCTGCGCAACAACGTCCCGCACGCCAGCGTTTGCGGCGGCCGCGCCCGTTGCTCCACTTGCCGCATCCGCATCATCGGGGATTATGCATCGCTGCCGGAGCCGTCCAGGCGGGAGGCGTTCGTGCTTGACCGCGTTGGGGCCGGCTCGGATCCGGCGATCCGCCTTGCCTGTCAGCTCAGGCCCGAGGCCGACCTGTCTTTCTTCCAGATATTTCTGCCGCAGGTCACGGCGTCCAGCTTGCGGACCTCGCGTCCCTCCCGCATCGGCGAGGAGCGCTATCTGGTCAGCATGTTCGTGGACATGCGCGGCTCGACCAAGCTTGCGGAAAAGCGCTTGCCGTTCGATACCGTTTTCATCGTCAACCGCTTCCTCGGCGCGGTATCGCAGGCCGTGATCGAATGCGGCGGACAACCGAACCAGTTCGTCGGCGACGGACAATTGGCGCTGTTCGGGCTCGCTACCGGCCCGCAAACCGCCTGCCGCCAGGCGCTCAAGGCGGCAGCCATGATCGCCGCCAATGTCGACGAGCTGAATCTGTTTCTCAAGCACGACCTGCGTGAACCGATCCAGTTCGGCATCGGCATTCACGCCGGCGAAGTGATCATCGGCGATATCGGCTACCGCGATCACATGGTGTTCACAGCCCTCGGTGACCCCGTCAATGTCGCAGCACGGCTGCAGGACATGACAAAGAGCCTCGCATGCGAAGCGGTCATCTCGGAAGAGGTGCGCGTTAGCGCCGGCCTTGCGGCCGATGATTTGCCCGAGCAGGAAGTCGCAATTCGCGGACGCGCCGAACCCATGATTGTCCGTGCGGTGAAGAATGCGAAGACATTGTCCGCGTTGACTAGCGATGTGAGCGTTGTCGCTGCATAGCAGCGGCGCATTGATATGCGATGCGTTCCGCCCCTAATATTCATTCGGGAATGGCACTCGGGCCGAATGCCAATTTGTGCATCGCAACGTCCCGCCCACGCTGCGAAAGCATGAATTGACTTAAGGCCGAGCGATGCGACTATCGCATCCAGTGACCAGCGCGCCACTGAAGTCCGGTGGCGATCAGCCCGATAGACAGACTTCGGAGGAAGCATGCTCGACAGACGAGAGATGATGAAGCACGCTGCAATGGCGGCGCTCGCGGCAGGCTTCGGTTCGGCCAAGGCATTCGCGCTCGACACCGTGACGTTACCCTTCGATAACGGCGAACGGCCGCTGGTGAAATATCCGCAGAAGCGCCCGATGATCGGTTTAACCAGCCGGCCGCCGCAGCTGGAGACGCCATTTTCGATCTTCGACGATGGCCCGATTACGCCGAACAACGCTTTTTTCGTCCGCTATCATCTGGCGGATGTGCCGCTCGATATCGATCCGGACAAATTCACGCTCGAGATCAAGGGCAAGGTCGATCGTCCGCTCAAGCTATCCCTGAAGGAAATAAGAAAGCTGCCCGCCGTCGAACTGGTGGCCGTCAATCAATGCTCCGGCAACAGCCGCGGATTTTCCAATCCGCGCGTCGCCGGCGGTCAATTGGGCAACGGCGCTATGGGCAATGCGCGCTGGCGCGGCGTGCCGCTGAAGAGCCTGCTCGTCAAGGCCGGGGTGCAGCAGGGCGCCAAGCAGGTCACCTTCAATGGCATGGACGGACCGGTCAGCGACAAGACGCCGGATTTCGTCAAGGCGCTCGATATCGACCATGCGCGCGATGGCGAAGTGATGCTGGCCTATGGCATGAACGGCGATGATTTGCCGGTGCTCAACGGTTTTCCGCTTCGCCTCGTCGTGCCCGGTTATTACGGCACCTACTGGGTAAAACACCTCAACGAAATCACCGTGATCGACGATGTGTTCGACGGCTTCTGGATGAAATCAGCCTATCGGATTCCGGACACGCCATGCGGATGCGTCGAGCCGGGCACCGCGCCCAAGGCAACGATCCCGATCAACCGCTTCACCGTCCGCTCTTTCATCACCAATGTGAGCGACGGCGCGAAACTAAAGCCAGGACGCACGGCGCTGAAGGGAATAGCGTTCGACGGCGGCAAGGGCATCAAGGAAGTCGCGGTTTCGATCGATGGCGGAAAGAGCTGGACACCGGCAAAACTCGGCAAGGACCTCGGAAAATATTCGTTTCGCGAATGGAAGCTGCCGGTGAAACTCGCGGCAGGGGCTTACGACCTCAGGGTTCGCGCCACCAACAATTCCGGCGACACCCAGCCGATGGAGCCGACATGGAATCCGCCCGGCTACCTGCGCAACGTCGTCGAAACCGTTCGCGTCACCGCGGCGTGAGGAGACCAGTCATGATCCGTCCGTTTCTCCTTGCGCCCTTGTTCGCTACTGCCGCCGTCGCGGGCTTGGTTTTCGCTTCGGCGAACGCAGCGCCGGTCTCCTACACGCTTCCGGACGAGACCGCGGCGTTCAAGCCGGGACCGAATCTCGAGGTGGTGCAGAACAATTGCACGGCCTGTCACTCCGCGGATTACATCAACACCCAGCCGCGCGGGCCGAAATTCAAGAAGGATTTTTGGCAGGCCGAAGTCACGAAGATGATCAAGGTCTATGGCGCGCCGATCGACGACGCGGATGTCGACAAGATCGTGGATTATCTCACCGCGACCTACTGAGATTGGACACGAATCGAACCTCGCGCGCTCGCCTCGAATGGCGTGGCAGCGCAAGTGCTTCGATTCGTAAAGTCCGGAGCGGTTGAGTATTACCATCGCTTCATGACTTCAATGAGCGCGAAAGCGGCAAAATGGCCAATTGCGCCGCGATAATGAGGGTTTTCACCAGAAATTCCGATGCCGTTTAAGCTATCAAGCGTGCCCCAGACCGCGTATCGTGCGCGCCTCGGGCATGGCCGGTTTGCGGGGACCGGCAGTTCGCTATTGTTTTTGCTCCCGCGGAGACGACGTGATGGCTAAAGGTACTGTTAAGTGGTTCAACCCGACCAAGGGTTTTGGATTCATCCAGCCCTCCAGTGGCGGCAAAGACGTTTTTGTTCATATTTCGGCGGTCGAGAAAGCTGGCCTTTCCACGCTCAACGAGGGACAGACGGTCGAATACGAAGAGGTTGCTAATCGCGGCAAGACCTCGGCGGAGAACCTCAAGGTTTAACGCCAAGCGGGCCGTGACAGCGCACTCTCGGATGTAATCCGGGAGTGGAGCTTTCAGGAAAATCTCAAAAACAGACTGAGTGCAATCGGCGGGAGTGGACGCCGCGCTTGCGCGTGTCCGGTTCGACGCGGAACGCGCCCGTTCGACTCAATCTTCCGTGACCCATTGTTCGACGGTCATGACATCCGGCGGCTGCAAATAACCGCGCGGCCACATGTCCACGACCCACTCGACCTTGGTCGCGCGCTCGACCAGCACCGCGGTGTTGTGCGGCGTCTGCAACACCAGCGCATTGCCGCGATAATGCGGGTCGCCCACCACATGATGTTTCAACAGGCCCCATTGCTGCAGCACCAGCAGCAGGCTGGTGGTGTTGCGGGTGGTGTCCCAGCAATCGTAATTGTGCCTGGCGTCGAAGTAGCGGAAATCCGCTTTCGCAACGCGCTTGTCGGTCCCGATCAGCGGCCCCATCCGGCGGTCGAACCAGATCACCGCCTTCTGCACCGCCGCCCTTTCGGCCGCGGCAGAGGCGCGGCCCGCGGCAAGGATCTGCGTCAGCGCGTTACGGTCGGCGGCGGTGAAATCGAGAATCTCGCGGCGCCTGCAGACGAAGCCGTAGCAAACAGTCATCGAGTCCGCCGAGGGCGGATAGATCGATACCGTGGTGTAGAGCGCTTCCTGCGGGGCGCTCAACTCGATCGCCAACGCCGGCAGCGGCGCGGCGACCAGGATCAATCCGATTAAGCTCACGGCAGAAGCGCAAAACGCCGGGATTTTGCCCCCGTCGCCAGATATTTCCCGCCCTCCCATCAGCCCCATTCGTCCTACTTCCGATAAAAAATTCCGCGAAAAACTATAGCAGCGGTTTCACGATGCCAATAGCGGCTGCATGATAGCGCACGGGAACTTGAGACACGCCATGAAAGATCCCTCGCCTTTTCCGTCATTCAGGGCGCCTTACGCGCCGGACGACGGCATCATTGCGGCACGGCTTCTCAAAACCGCTGCCCTGAGCGCGGAGCGGAATGCTCGGATCGACCGCACGGCCACGCGCCTGATCGAGGCCATTCGCGCCAATGACGACCGCCTCGGCGGCGTCGAGGACATGCTTCGCGAATTCGCGCTCTCCACCAAAGAAGGCCTGGCGCTGATGGTGCTGGCCGAAGCCCTGCTGCGCGTGCCGGACGCCCGCACCGCCGACCAGTTCATCGAGGACAAGCTCGGCCAGGGCGACTTCGTGCACCACGAGACGAAATCCAGCGCGTTTCTGGTCAATGCGTCGGCATGGGCGCTGGGGATGTCGGCGCGGGTGATCCAGCCCGGCGAGACGCCGGAAGGAACGATCGGGCGTCTGGCGAAACGGTTGGGCGTCCCGGCGGTACGCGCCGCGACAAGGCAGGCGATGCGGTTGATGGGCAGCCATTTTGTCCTGGGCGAGACTATCGAGGCGGCGCTTGCGAAGGCAGAGCCGCATTCGGCTGGTGCCCCGCGCTATTCCTTCGACATGCTCG
>WNGO01001452.1_pt1 | contig 15309 bp, 12 predicted proteins | sample 5400511 | NCBI WGS metagenome assembly WNGO01 (sample SAMN13153380, study PRJNA577476) | soil metagenome | isolation source: 20 cm soil or saprolite under Garry oak tree replicate 2 | place: USA:California | collected 2016-06-15 | reverse complement strand
GCCGATATCGGCAGCTTATGGGCTAATCGCCTTGCAAAAAGAACCTGACCGTATCGAGGGAGCCCATGAACGAGCATGTTCAGACCGCGACAACCGGGCCGCTCTTCAACCCGCTGGCGCCGGAATTCATTCGCGATCCCTATCCCTATTACGAACGGCTGCGCACCACCGACCCGATGCACCTAACGCCGTTCGGCATGTATGTCGCAAGCCGCCATGCGGAGGTGAGCCTCGTGCTGCGCGACAAGCGCTTCGGCAAAGAGTATGTCGAGCGCACCATTCGCCGTTACGGTCCGAAGATCATGGAAGAGCCGGTTTTCCGCAACTTCGGCCTCACTATGCTGCAGCAGGACCCGCCCGATCACACCCGCCTGCGCGGCCTGGTGGTCAAAGCCTTCACCGCGCGCCGGGTCGAGGACATGCGCCCGCGCATTCAGCAGGTCGTCGACGAAACGCTCGATCGCATCATCCCGCGGGGCAAGATGGACCTGATCGAGGATTTTGCGTTCCGCCTGCCGGTCACGATCATCTGCGACATGCTCGGGATCCCCGAAGATCATCGCGAGACGTTTTATGCGGGCTCGCGCGACAGCGGACGCATTCTCGAGCCGGTGCCCATGACGCCGGACGAGATCAAGGCGGGCAACGCCCGCAATGCGATGGCGGCGATGTACTTCCAGCAGCTGTTCGAGCTGCGGCGCAAGCAGCCCGGCGACGATCTGACGACGCAGCTGGTGCAGGCCGAGGAAGACGGCAGCAAACTCACCAATGAAGAACTGACCGCCAACATCATTTTGCTGTTCGGCGCTGGCCACGAGACCACCGTCAATCTGATCGGCAACGGGCTGTTGGCGCTGCACCGCAATCCCGAACAGCTCGCGCTTCTCAAGGCCGATCCCGGTCTGATCACCAACGCCATCGAGGAATTCCTGCGCTACGACTCCTCGGTGCAGTCGACCGGCCGGGTGGCGCTGGAAGACATCGACGACCTCGCCGGCAAGAAAATCCCCAAGGGCGAGGCCGTGCTCTGCCTCTTGGGTTCCGCCAACCGCGACCCGGCGGTCTATCCCGACCGGCCGGATCGTCTCGATATCACCCGGCCCAATGTGCGGCCGCTGTCGTTTGGCGGCGGCATTCACTTCTGCCTTGGCGCCCAACTGGCGCGTATCGAGGCGGAAATCGCGATTGCGACCCTGTTGCGCCGGCTGCCGGATCTGCGGCTCGATGACGCCGAGAATCCGGAATGGCGGCCGACCTTTGTCCTGCGCGGCCTCAAAAGGCTGCCTGCAAGCTGGTGATCGGCTGCGCCGTCAAGCCGTCGCGCGATGCTGCTGTGACTTCGCCACAGTTGGCCTTATATATGGCCCCGATCCGGCGCTGATTTCAGCGCGGCGGCGGGCGGATGGCTCTGGCATCACCATCGCGCGATGGCGCGCCTCGCCCGGCGGATGAACCGTCGTGCCGCGCTGAAGCCGGCGCACCGGAACGTGCTCAAAAGGAGACCCCGTGCAGACGACGCTGCTCGGACTGTCGATTGCCTTCATCATTGCGCTGATTGCCGCGCTGATCGGGCCGTACTTTATCGACTGGAATCAGTTCCGGCCGCAATTCGAGACCGAGGCGACGCGGGTGGTCGGCGCGCCGGTGCGCGTCAGCGGCGAACTGGATGCGCGGCTGCTGCCGACCCCGTCGCTGCGGTTGCGCTCGGTGGTGGTCGGCGGCGCCAACGATCTCGGCAAGGTCCGCGCCGACAAGCTCGATGTCGAATTCAGCCTGGGATCGCTGATGCGCGGGGAATGGCGCGCCACCGAACTGACGATCAACGGCATGGCGCTCGATCTCGGCCTCGATTCGCAAGGCAGGATCGATTGGCCGACGTCGAGCGGAAAGTTCAATCTGGGGTCGCTCGCAATCGACCGCGTGAACCTGACCGGCCGCATCGCGCTGCATGACGCGGCGAGCCGCAGCACCCTCGAGCTCAACGATATCGCCTTCAGCGGCGATGTGCGCTCGCTGGCTGGCTCGGTACGCGGCGACGGTAACTTCATGCTGTCCGGTGTGCGCTACCCGTTTCGCGTTTCGTCCGGTCAGAGCGCGGACGGAAACGCCACCCGGGTCCATCTCAACATCGATCCCGGCGCGCGCGCATTGTCCGCCGATCTCGATGGCACACTCGCTTTCGAGGCGCGGACGCCGCGCTTCGAAGGCGCGGTCGTTTTGGCCGTTCCCCCCGGGCTCAAGGCTGACGGCGACGTTCCGATAACGCCGTGGCGAATAGCGGCCAGGGTCAAAACGGATCCGGCCGCGGCGCGGCTCGAACAGATTGAAGCCAGCTACGGCACTGAGGAAAGCGCGCTGAAATTCGCAGGCACCGGCGACATCCGCTTCGGCCCGTCGCCGCTGCTCCGCGCCGCGCTCTCGGCGCGTCAGCTCGATGCCGACAAGCTTGTCGCCAAGGACAACAACTCAGCCGAGCCGGTGCGGGTATTGCCGGCGTTGCGAGCGCTGATGTCGGGAATCCCCGAAGCGCCGATCCCGGCGCAAGTCGAACTCAATTCCGAGCAGGTCATGCTGGGCGGGCGTCCGCTGCAGGACGTCGCCGCCGAATTCCATACCGATTCGAAATCCTGGACCGTCCGCCGGCTGGATTTTCGCGCACCAGGTGGAACGCGGGTGTCGTTGGGCGGGACCGGCGCGCAAGCCAATCCCGCCGGCGATTTCAAGGCCGCGCTCAATGTCGAATCGTCCGATCCGGATACGCTGATGACGTGGTTGCAGGGACGGAGCGAAATTACCTATCGCAGCCAGAAGCCGCTCCGCCTGCGCGGCGATGTCAGCGTGGCTTCGGATCGCGTGACGATCGAAGCCATGAAAGCCGAAATCGATGGCGGCGCGGTGGAAGGGAGGATTACGGTTTCGCATCAGCCGCCAAATAGCGGCTCCCGGCTCGAAGCCGAGCTCAGGGCGGAACGTCTCGATCTCGATGCCGCGACGGCCTTGGCGCGTTCACTGGCGGGCCCGCAAGCCGAGTGGCCCGACGAGGCGCAGCTGTCGCTGGATATCGACCGAGCCATTTCTGCCGGTCAGGAGTTGCGCCCCCTGGTGGCGAAACTCGGCTACGGCCCGAAGATGATCACATTGGATCAGCTCAAGATCGGCGGCGCCAGCAATGTGATGGTGGAAGGGGCCGGCAGTTTCGACTGGGTCAATACGACCGGAAGACTGGCGCTGAATTCAAGTACCGCATCGCTCGGTCAGATCACCGCCCTGATCGCGCCGCTCGCGCCGGCACTGGCCGCTCGGCTCAATGCGATGGAGGCAAGCCCGGGCCCGGCGCGTCTCAAACTGACGCTCGATGTCGACAAGAACGCCGAACGGGCCGATCGCGCCAACGCGCGCGTCGCGCTCGAGTTCGACGCGCCGCAGCTCAAGGGCGTTGCCACCATCACCGTAAGGCCGGAAGTCGCGGCGATGCGCACGATCGATCTCGATGCGCTGCAACGCAGCGACTTCAGTATCGAATCGAAACTGTCCTCGGAACGCGGCCGTTCATTGCTTGCCTTGCTGGGCCTCGACCGCGCCATCGCAGGCGGCGAAGGCGCGGCGCAATTCGAGGGATCGGTGGCGGGGGTGTGGCGCGCGCCGATGCGGCTGAAGGCAAAAATGTCGGGAGCCGGATTCGATGCCGAAGCGCAGGGTACCGCCGAACCGTGGGCGGCCGAGCCCGGGGCCAACGTCAACCTCGCCGTTCGCGGCGTCAATCTTGCTCCGCTTTTCAATCTCAAGCCGTCGGATTCGCTTGCGCAAAATATCAGCCTGTCCTCGCGCGCGTCGCTGACGGCCAACAAGCTGACCTTCGATGACCTCGGCGGCACGATATCCGGCTCGCAACTGCGGGGACGCATCGCATTGGCCCTGGATGGCGAAAAGCAGGTCGAGGGTGAAATCGGCCTCGACACACTCGATCTCGCGCCGGCATTTGCGCTCGCCATCGGCGCCGCCAGCCACGACGCGGCTGAACCGCTCGGCGCGGGGTTGTTGAAGGGATGGCGTGGCCGCATCGCATTTCAGGCGCTGCGCGGCGTGCTTCCCGGCGGCGGCGAATTGCGCCCGGTCAGCGGTGCCGTCAAGAGCGACGGCCAATCGCTGACCTTCGATGCCATCAAGGGCGGCATCGGCGGCGGCGAGGCGACCGCCAGTATCGACGCCAGGCAGGGTGCGGACGGAATTGCGCTGAATGCGCGCGTTCAATTTTCCGATGTCGATGGCAAGGCCCTGCGCTATCGTACGCTGGCGATGCCCGCAGGTCGCGTGTCAATGCAGATGACGCTGGCGAGCCAGGGCCGCAGCGCCTCGGCGCTGACAGGAGCATTGTCCGGAAGCGGAACGCTCACGCTGGAATCCTCTCGCGTCGCCGGCTTGGATCCGCGCGCCTTCGATGTTGCGATCCGTGCCAGCGACAATGGGCAGGCGACTGACGACAACAGGCTGCGGCAGATCGTCGAGCCGGCACTGTCGGGCGGCGCCTTGTCGGTCGCATCGGCGCAAATTCCGTTCAATATCAGGGATGGCCGGATTCGCGTGGGCGCGACCACGCTCGATGCCGAAGGCGCGCGCGCCATCATCTCGGGTGGATACGACATCCCGGCCGACCAGGCTGACATTCGCGCCAGCCTTGCCTCGACGGCAACCGGATCTGTGACCAGCCGTCCGGAAATTCAGCTGTTCGCCGTCGGTTCGCCCGATGCGCTCGATCGCACCGTCGACGTCACGGCGCTATCGTCATGGCTGGCGCTGAGGGCGATCGATCGCGAAACCCGAAGGCTTGATTCGATCGAGCGCGGCGATCGGCCGCCATTGCCGGCATCCATACCGCCGCGTGCGGCCGTCGGAGCGCCGGATCAACCGCTTTCCGGCCTGCCGATGCCCGGCCGCAATCCACAACAGGCGCCCCCAAAACCCCGGCTCGGCGTTGCGCACCCGCCGGTCACAGCTCCAACTCCCAATGCGCCGCCTGCCGTGAGCCAGCAGGTCGCGCCGCTCCCGCCACCGATCGAGGTTCGTCCGGCCCCCGGACCGGGTGTGGCGCGGCCGCCGAAGCCGAAGCCGCCGCTGGTCCTGACGCCGCCGGTGGCCGCTCCACAGCGCTCGGCTTTCTAGAGCGCGGACTTAGCGCCTGGCGCGAATTCATCGATCGCCCTGATCGGCTCGGGTGCGAAGCTGCGCCTGATGCGAGCGTCAATCGGTCGAGAGCGGCGGCCGTCAGGCGTGGCGAGACGGAAACTTGGCGTCTCCCGCGCAAGGGCGTGAACCGGCGAGCGATCAACGGCGACTTACCAGGAAGCGATCTGATGGATGCGGCCGACCGGGTCTGCGATCGGCAGGGACAGCTTTGCTGCCCGATTTGGTGGCCGCTCCTGTGAGACAGCTCACAGATGGATCGTCGGCGGAAGGGCAGAAAAGCTGTCATTGTCAGATGAATATTGCGATGGAGGTGAGATTATGCGCCATCCTGTTTCTCTTTTTCGCGACCTGTTGTTCGTAGCCGGGCTTTTACTGTTTCTCCCGATTTCGCTGGCTCACGCCGCATCCGCCGAAAATCGCGTTGCGCTGGTTATCGGCCAATCGGCCTACCGCGCCGTTCCGGCGCTGCCCAACGCCGAGAACGACGGCAAGCGAATGGCGGAATTGCTCACCAATGCCGGCTTCGAGGTTACCGCAGCCCCCGATCTGTCGCAGAACGACATGCGCCAGACCATCAGCGACTTCGCGGCCAAAGTGGCGGCGAGCGGACCCGACACCATCGCGCTGGTGTTCTATGCCGGCCATGGCTTGCAAATCGATGGCGAGAATTACCTAGTGCCGATCGATGTCGATCCGAAACGCGAAGCCGACATTCCGCTGCAGGCGGTCCGGCTCAACGACCTTCTGAACACGTTAGGGGCGCTGCCGACCCGGATGCGCATCATCATGCTCGATGCCTGCCGCAACAATCCGTTCCCGGCACTTAACCAGACCGCCGGCCACGGCCTGGCGATCGTCGAGACCAAGGCCGGCGCCCCCGGTTCGTTCATTTCCTATTCCACCTCGCCGGGCGCGGAGGCCGAGGACGGCGCCGGCGCCGACAGCCCCTACACGACGGCGGTGCTATCGGTCGCGAAGCAGCCGAATCTGCCGATCGAGGAAGCCTTCAAACGCGTCCGGATCGCCGCGAGCCAGGCGACCGATGGACGGCAGATTCCCTGGGAGAGTTCATCGCTGACGACTGAGTTCAGATTCTTTGGTGGCGACGGCAGTCGGCCGGAAGCAACGGCGCCGAAGTCGTCTTCGACGACAATGCGGAGCGTCGACGACTGGCGCAAGGATCTGCAAGGCAAGGAGCCGAAAGTTGCCTACGAGCTCGTGATCGCCGATGACTCGGTCGCAGCCTACGAAGCCTTTACGATGCTGTTCGCGCAATCCTCGTACACCCCGCGCATGCGTTCGCTGCTGGAACGCCGGCGCGAGATGCTGGCATGGAATACCGCCGTTGCCATCAACACGGCGGCCTCCTTCGATGAGTTCCTTGCAAGCTATGGCAACAGCGATCTGGCAGCGACCGCGCGCAAGATGCGCGAGCGCGTCCTCAACCGCTCGCTCGGCGCCCAGGCCGCGCTCACTCCGCCGGTCCTGCAGCCGACCAATGTTGCGCTGGGGCCGACTTGCCCATGCACCATTCAGCCGACGCTGCCGTTGAAGAAGGATGTCGACACGCCGATCAAGCGGGTCAATACACCTCCGGTCAAGCAGGTCGATATACCGCGGATCAAGCGGGTCGATACCTCGAAGCCGAAGCGCCGGCCGCCGCCCGAGGAAGTTGTCGTCGAGCGTCGTCCATCCGGTCCGCCGCCAGGCGCCATTATGGAAGGCATCGGTATCGGCATCGGTCTCGGAGGAGGATTTGGCGGCCGCGGCCACGGCGAACCAATGCCGCACCGCGATAACTATCAGAGATAGCCACGCTCGCTTCTTGCCGGTCGTGTCAACTTGTCGGCGCTAGCGGATCAAAGGGATTGGCAGGCAGCGCTATTCCGCGGCCTGCGATGAGGGCAGGCGCATGCTGTCAACGCCGTCCGCCTTTGTCGCCGAGATGGTCGTGCGGATCATCAGGCGCGCCTCATGCGCCGGCCATGGCCGGCCGCGATGCATGGTCGCGCGGTTGTCCCACATCACGACATCGCCGCCGCGCCATTGGTGCAGGTAGCTGGTCCCCGGTGCGGTCGCGGCCACCATCAATTCGTCGATCAATTTCTTGCCGGCTACCGGCTCCATGCCCTCGACGGCGTAGGCGTGCGAGGCCAGATAGATCGCGCCGCGGCCGTTGGCGGGATTCTTCCATACCATGCGCCAGCATTGCGGCGGCAGCGCCGCGCGCTCCTCCGGGCTCGCGAGGTCCGCCGTGATCTGGCTGCGCGAATGCGCGTAGTCGTGCCAGGCAAAGGAATTTTCCAGCTTCTCGCGCAAGCTCGGATCGAGCCGCTCGAAGGCCAGCCGGGTCGAGACGAATTCGGTCTCGCCGCCGCGCGCCGGGATAATCCGCGCCGACAGGATCGAGGTCAGCGCCGGCACCCGCTTGAACGAGGAGTCGGTGTGCCAGAGCTGGTTTGCCTTGTTGCGCAAGGCGATGCGGTGATCGGGAGGGACCACGTTTCCGTCGGGGCCGATGGTGCTCAGGATCACGAAATGCGTACCCGTGCCCTGCGAGCCGACCTTGGTCACTTCCGGCGGGCCGAAGCGGCGCGAAAAGGCGAGTTGAATCTCGTCGGTCACCTCTTGGCCGCGAAACACCAGAACGGAATGGTCCTCGAAAGCCGCGCGCGCCGCCGCATACGCTGCGTCGTCCGAGGCGACATCGGCAAGCGTGACAGCACGCAGTTCAGCGGCGAATCCCGGACCCAACGGCACAACATCCATTCGGCAGGTCCTCCATGATTTTTTGTTGGGTAAGTTTATGGCAAAACGGCCCGTCCGGCAACGACACGAGCCGGACGCGGTCGTGATGGCTCGGTCGCTGACAGCTCTGCTCGCTGACTTGGTCCAGAAGCTGCGTCGAATCGCCAATTCTCCAGCAACGAAATTTCCTCGGGAATGTTTTGAGCAAAGCGGGGTTTACAGGTGCGGCTGGAGGTATCAACCAGATAGGAAGGCAGGAGGCGCGCATGATCAGAATAGCAACCCGCTTGATGACGCTCGCAAGTTTTTCGGTGGTGCTGATCGCGGCGCCGCCGGTGATTCCGGCATTTGCCGCGGGAGGGGGCGGCGGCGGCGGTGGTGGAGAACCTCCTCCTTCTTCTTCCTCCGCGCCGCCGGACACCAGGTCCAACGCGGTGAAGTCCACCCATAAGGCCAAGAAGAAGCCCAACAAGCAGTCCAGCATCGAAGATCCCGCATTTGCGCAAGGCTATCGCGCAGCCTATGCGACGATCTATGACCGCAACGATTATGCGGTTGCCATCGAGCAGCTGAAGGCGCTCGGCCACGACGATCATCCCAACGTGGCCAATCTGATCGGTTATTCCTATCGCAAGCTCGGCGACTACAAGCTCTCGCAAGTCTGGTACGAGCGCGCCCTGAAGGCGGACCCCAACCATGTACTGACCTGGCAGTATTATGGCCTGTGGCAAATCGAGCAGGGCAACCGCGATCAGGCGCAATATCACTTGAGCCGGATCGCTGCGATTTGCGGAACCGACTGTGAGGAGTATCGGTCCCTCGCGGCGGCGCTGGAAAAGCCGCCCGGTACCGGTCTGGTTTACTAGCTTACGCGATGCGACGCGGGTGCGCCTCCGTTGTGGAGCGGCCGCAATCGTTCCAGCCTGTCGTCACGGCAGCGTCCGGATTTCGATGCCATCGAAGCGCGTTACACTGTCGGCCTTGGTCCAGAGCGCGACCTTGCCGGCGTTCGCGATGGTCGGGTCGGTCGCGGTGAACAGTTGTTTGCCGTCAAAGGTGATCGTGAACCGCGGGCCTTCCGCCCGCAAGCCGAGCTGGTGCCACTCGTTCGCCGTGACCTTGGTGTTGGCGCCTGCGATCTGCATGCGTTGGCCCTTGACCACACGATAGAAACGGACGTTGTCCTCAAGCGCATTGGCGCGCACGACGTAGTAGTTATCGGGATCGCTGAGCCGGACGGCGATGCCGCCGGCCTGATCGACTTTTCCGGCAACCGGCTTGAATCGAATCGTGACATCGACATTACCGGCCAATATCGCCTGGTAGATCGCGAGCGGAAACCGGTAGTCGGTCCTGTCCGTGCTGGTCTGCTCGATGGCAACGCCAGCGGCCGCCAAGGTGTCTGATGTCACGGTCCATTGCGCCGGCCCGCCCTGGCCGGTGCGGGCGAATTCGAAGCCGGTTGGCGCCGCTCCCGGCGTCATCTTGTCGATGGCAATCATGATGGCTCCTGTTTCGGCAAGGCCGCCCGATGCTGCGCACGCGAAGGCGCATGCGAGAGCGGTCGCGGCGAGGATGCGTTTGATCGATCGGAAATCGAGGGACTTCGTCTGGTCCACGGGAATCTCCTCGGGAAGCGCAGGGGCTTGAACGGTTCGACCGTCTGACGGGGAGCCTGCATTTCCCCGCACGCGATTACGCCGGCGTGAAAATCACGCCGCCGGCCGATGGTGGTGCACCCATTCGCGCGCGTGAGGGATCGGCGCGCGGGGTGGTAGCGATGCATTGAAGCGGATCACACTCGGCAGCGCATCCATCCGGTTGTCCCATGCCTCAATGCCAGGGAATTTCGGCATCACCTGCTTGCCCTCCGGCGTCAGGGCGAACCCGAACAGCGTCGGCAACAGGAAGAAGTCGGCCAAGCTGACGGCATCGCCGACAATGAACGGCCGGCCATCGGACAGTTCCTTCTCCATTACCTGCAGCGCCTGTATCACCTTCGGCATTGCGCGCAGCACGATCAGGTCGTTGCCGGGTATTCCAAGCTCTGGATAGACCATTCGCTCATGCGCGACGTGGTAGATCATCTCCGGATAGAAGTAGGAGTTGAGGTTGCACATCCACTGATTCATTCGCGCGCGCTGGCGCGGATCGGCCGGCGTGAACTTCGATCCGGGAAGGACTTCGTCCACGTAAGCGGCGATGGCGCTGGTTTCATACAGCATGAAATCATCATGCTGCAGCGCCGGCACCCGCCCGAACGGATGCCGCTGCAGATGGATCGGCAGGTACATCTCGTCTTCGGTGTCGTGGAAGGTGTAAGGGACGCCTTTTGCAGTCAGGATCAGCCCAACTACCTTCACGAAGGTGCTGCGCGGGAATCCAAACAGAGTGACGGTTGACATTGGATGCTCCAATGCCGCTGCCGAACTCAGGCCTCATGGAAATTTGACATTCCGCCAAAGCCCTCGGCCCGGCGAGCGGGCGAAGTGCAGTGCTTGGGCGAAATGCCTTGGGTACCGGGCGACTGCGATCAAGCCCGATGACACCCATTTGATGGAAAAACACGCGAGAGTCAATTCAGAGTCAATAACGTGTTGGTGAAACGCCACTGCCCTTACGGCTTTGAATCCGATCGCCAAGCCACATTCGGCGGTAACCATCTGAGTTGGCAAGGATGGCAGGACTGATGCGGATTTGAGGAAATCGTAAAATAGAATTTAGAATTGCACCGGGATAGGCGCTCTTCAAGCAATCGGACCGCGGTCTTATGTGATGCGCGCGGTCTGGCGCCGGCTTGCAGAGGACTTGAAGTGAAGACACAGCGGACGCTTTTGGCGATCGCAGCGGCCATATTTGTCGCCACACTTGGCGCCGATGCGCCGGATGCGGAGGAGACCAGCTCAACGCTCTCGCCTCAGGCGCTGCGGGAGATTGCACAGGTCGAGGCCGAGATCGACCGCATTGAAGCGCAGACCGCCGAACGGCTTGCAGCGCCGCCGGACAATCAGATCCAGCAAATCGAGTTGCTTGGCAAGTTGATGCTGTACGACAAGGATTTGTCGGTAAACCGTAACGAGGCCTGTGCCTTCTGCCACATGCCCGAGACCGGCTTTACCGGTCCGGTGTCGGAGTTGAACCGGACTACCGGCGCCTATCCCGGTTCGGTGCGCACGCGATTCAGCGATCGCAAACCGCAAACGCATGCCTACGCGCCGCTCTCACCGGTGCTGCATTATAATCCCGGGCAGGGCGATCTCGTCGGCGGCAATTTCTGGGACATGCGTGCGACCGGCCGCCGGCTGGGCAATCCGGCCGCCGAGCAGGCGGAAGGCCCGCCGACCAACCCGGTGGAAATGGGCCTGCCCGACATCGCCTGCGCGGTCTATCGCGCCTCGCAGCGGCCCTATCGCGCCCTGTTCGAAAGCGTGTGGGGACCACAGGCTTTCGCGATCGGCTGGCCAAGCAATGTTGAGCAGGTCTGCGATCGGCCCGGGCCGCCGACCGGCGGCGAGCCGTTGCCGGTTCAACTCAGCCCAATTGATCGCGGCCGGGCTGCCAGCACCTTCGATCAGATGGCGCAATCCATTGCCGGCTATGAGGCCTCCGCCGAGGTGACGTCGTTTACCTCGAAGTACGACGCGGTGCTCGCAAGGAAAGCGCAATTCACGCCGCAGGAGCAACAGGGATACGATCTGTTCCGCGGCAAGGCGCAATGCAACACCTGTCACCGCGACGGCGGGCCCGGCGAGGACCCGCTGTTCACCGACTTCACCGCCAGCAACATCGGAACGCCAGCCAATCCCAGGCTTCCCTACTATGCGGAAGATCGGCCCGACGCCTTGGGCTATGCCGCCAATCCGCAAGGCAGGTCGTTCGTCGATGGCGGCGTCGGCACGTTTCTCGTTCGAGGGCATCTGCTCAGCCAGCCCTCGGCGGTGGATGCGCGATGGCTGAAGCTGGCGCCGGATAACCAGGCGCGAATGCAGGTGCCAACGCTGCGCAATGTCGACAAGCGGCCGTACCCATCCTTCGTGAAGGCTTATGGACACAACGGATATTTCACAAGCCTGAAGCAGATCGTGCATTTCTACAACACGCGCGACGTCTTGCCGCGATGCCGTCCCGATAATTCCGGTGAGGGCACGGCGTGTTGGCCGGCGCCGGAGTCGACCGCCAACATGAACACGAGCCGCGTCGGCAACCTCGGCCTGTCGGACGCAGAAGAAGATGCGCTTGTCAGCTTCATGCAGACGCTGACGGATGGGTCTATGTCGCGGAATCCCTAATAGCCGCGTCTCGAAGACCGTTACCGCCGACGATTCATCGTGCCGGCAAATCGATTCATGTATATGCGGCCTGGCGGTTAGCCCTGCCGTTTTGAATCCGATGCGGCGGCGGCGCGCGTTCGAAAATAATCCAGCACGAACAGGCGAATTGCGGAAGACAGATTGCCTTGCTGGCGATTGCTGTCGATCTCGCCGACCAGTTCGGACAGCGTCATATCTCGAAGTCCGGAGATTTCCTTCATGCCGTTCCAGAACGCCTCTTCGAGGCTGACGCTGGTCTTGTGACCCCCGACCACGATCGAGCGCTTCACGACAGGCGATTTCATGATTCGTCCTCGCCGTCTATCCGGTGCTGATCCAGCAAATCCTTCGCGCGCCTGGTGCGCTGCTCCTCCTGAAGACGCTCGGACTTGGCTCTGCCAAACCGTGCGCGGTTGGCGTCGGCCTGCTTGGCCGACTGTTCTCGCTCGGTGCGCTTCCTAAATCGCTTCAGGTTGACCACGTCCCCCATGCTCGCCCCCATCATGCAATAAATGGAGAACATGCTTTTGCGGAATGGGCACCCCCCGGTTCGATCGTCATTCGAAAATCCCCTTGTCCCATAGCATCAAAGAATAGGCTTCCGCTCTGAATATGTTCCGCTCTGCGCATGGTCATCGAAAACAGCCGGTGAATCGGCCCAATCGGACCCAACAAATCATTGTAATCGTTCGAACGATATTGTCCTTTGGGGCAATTCGGTGGTTGCTCAACCGCCCGGCGGGCGCGAAGATTTTGCGCTCTGGCGCGCTCCCGCGCAATGACGATAGCTGATCGGCCAGTCTTTCGGCGTTATGACTTATAACTATTCTAACTATTCTTCGTTCGGCAGTTTTCCAGCCGTGCGGTGATCAACCGGGGCGCGTCATTTTGTCCGGCTGCACCAGGCGGTCGAATTGCGCGGGTGTAACAAAGCCCAGCCGCACAGCCTCTTCTTTCAACGTTGTGCCGCGGGTGTGAGCCGACTTGGCGACCTTTGCGGCGTTGTCGTAGCCGATGCTGGGAGCCAGCGCAGTCACCAGCATCAGCGAGCGTTCCATAAGATCCCGGATGCGTTTCTCGTCAGCGCGTATTCCCTCGATGCAATGTTCGGTGAACGACCGAGCGACGTCGGACATCAATTGGATGGAATGCATCATACAATATGCCAGCACCGGCTTGTATACGTTCAGCTCGAAATGTCCCTGGCTGCCGGCAACCGTGATGGTGGTATGGTTGCCGAACACCTGACAGCACACCATGGTCATCGCTTCGCACTGCGTCGGGTTGACCTTGCCCGGCATAATCGACGAGCCCGGCTCGTTCTCGGGCAGGATCAGCTCGCCCAATCCGGAACGCGGCCCCGAGCCCAGCAGGCGGATATCGTTTGCGATCTTGAACAGGCCGGTCGCCGCCGAATTGATGGCGCCGTGCACGAACACGTAGGCATCGTGGGAAGCCAGCGCCTCGAACTTGTTGGCGGCGCTGGTGAAGGGCAGTTTCGTGATTTTGGCCACGTGTTTTGCAAACAGGTGAGCGAATTTCGGCTTCGAATTGAGCCCGGTGCCGACCGCGGTGCCACCTTGCGCCAGCGGGTACAGATCTCCGACCGACATTCGCAGCCGCGCGATGCCGCTTTCGACCTGTGCGGCATAGCCGGAAAATTCCTGACCGAGCGTCAGCGGCGTTGCGTCCTGGGTATGGGTCCGGCCGATCTTGACGATGTGCGCGAACGCCTTTTCCTTTTTGCGCAGCGCGCGGTGAAGCTCGCTCAGCGCCGGAATGAGGTCGCCGACAATCGCCATCGCCGCCGCGATGTGCATGGCGGTCGGGAATGAGTCGTTCGACGACTGGCTCATATTGACGTGGTCGTTGGGATGAACCGGCTCTTTGGCGCCGAGCTTGCCGCCGAGCAGCTCGTTGGCACGGTTGGCGATCACCTCATTGAGGTTCATGTTGGTTTGCGTGCCGGAGCCGGTCTGCCAGACCACCAGCGGAAAATGATCGTCGAGCTTGCCGTCGATCACCTCGCGCGCGGCGCGGGCGATGGCGCGGGCGCGGCGCTGGTCGAGCAGCCCAAGCTCGTGATTGGTTTCCGCGGCTGCAAGCTTGACGATGCCGAGCGCGCGAATGATCGGCATCGGCATCCGGTCCTGGCCGATGCGGAAGTTCTGCCTCGAACGTTCGGTCTGCGCGCCCCAATAGCGATCGGCGGCAACCGGGATCGGACCGAAGCTGTCGGTCTCGATGCGCGTGGAACCGGATCGCGATGTCGTTGCTGACCGAGCCATGAATCATGTCCGTTAGACAAAGCCGTTTCGGTGCGGAACCAGCTTGCGTTGGCTCGCGCGGCGCCACGTTCATTCTACAGGGTAGCAGGCTCTTTTCGCCCGGATTATTTCTTGCGGAAGCGATCCAGCCGCACGACTTCGGCGCCCTCGCCCGGCTTCGCCGGCTCGTCCCGATTTTCCTCGGCCGGCGCGGATACCGTCACGGCCGACGGGGCCGGGGCTGCCGGGAGGTTTGCCGCCGGCGTCTCGGTCGCGGCATCGGACGGTTCGAACTGCAAGCCGAACTGCACCGAGGGGTCGAAGAAGCTCTTGATGGCGTTGAACGGAACCAGCAGGCGCTCGGGGATGCCGCCGAATGAAAGGCCGACCTCAAAACGATCTTCCGACACCTCGAGGTCCCAGAACTGATGCTGGAGGATGATCGTCATCTCCTCCGGGTATTGCGCCAGCAGCCGCGGCGAAAGCTTCACGCCCTCGGCGGTCGACAGGAAGGTGATGAAGAAATGGTGCTCGCCTGGGAGCCCGTGCTCGGCGGCATCGGCCAGTACACGGCGCAGCACCCCGCGCAGCGCGTCGCGCGCCAGCACGTCGTAACGGATATGATCGGTGGCCATGGTCGTCCTGCGTTCAGATGCTGCCGGCGGATCGGCGGCGACATCGGCAGCCCGACTCGCCTATCCGCCCATGCTAGCCCGGCGGCTCGCCGAGGTCAGCAGGCGTTGCCGCCGCCGGCGGAAATTCCAGCCAGAGCATAGCCGGGAGCATTTTGGTGAGAAAAC
>WNGO01001653.1_pt1 | contig 15313 bp, 13 predicted proteins | sample 5400511 | NCBI WGS metagenome assembly WNGO01 (sample SAMN13153380, study PRJNA577476) | soil metagenome | isolation source: 20 cm soil or saprolite under Garry oak tree replicate 2 | place: USA:California | collected 2016-06-15 | reverse complement strand
ATCTAGTTTGAAAGGAAACATGCCCGCTCCGTCCCAGAGAACGCGGGACGGAGCGGCCGCAACAAAAAACACTATATGGTGGTGGCCGGTGCATTTGTAGCGGCCGCCCGCTTGTCGGCGGGCAGCGGTCTACTTAACTGCTCGTTAACTGATCCACTACTGAAATCAGCTCAGGATGGGAATAGCACGCTGCGGAAAAACTCGTAGGGTTTGTGGGTCGTGCCTTTAGGCACGACAAAGCGCTCTGTTTTCTTCAGGGGTTTTAACCACTGAAGGACTGAATACGGAAGTTTCCGCAACCTTATTGGGAAAGGGGACCAAAAAGCGAGGCGAAAGTGCGGCCCCAGTTCATCGCTTCGCGCGGCGTGTTTTCTCATCTTTATTGCCGATGATGTGAAACTTCATGAAGTTCGTCGTGCCGCCGACAAACAGCGGCGTCCCCGCCACGATTCCCACGACGTCCCCGCGCTTGACGAGTTTCTCTTCGAGCAGCCGCCTTTCGGTAACGAGGACGAGTTCCTCGATGTTATGCACTTGGGCGATCGTTCGCGGCACCACGCCCCAGTAGAGCGAAAGCCTCCGCCGCGTTTCCTGAATCGTGGAAAAAGCGATGATAGGGCGGCGCGGCCGGTGTTTTGAAATCAAGCGGCCCGTCGAGCCGGTCTCCGTGAATACGGCGATGACCTTCATCTGCAATTCTTCCGAAGCATGACAGATCAGTTCGGCGGCCGTCTCCGCAATGTTGAATTGCGCCGGTTGCGGCCGCAGCATGCGTGAATCGCTGGACTCGGCTTCGCGGATGATGCGGTCCATCATTTCCACTGCTTCGATCGGGTACGCTCCCGCGGCGGTTTCGGCGGAGAGCATCAGCGCGTCGCTGCCGTCGAACACGGCGTTGGCGACATCGGAGGCTTCGGCGCGCGTCGGGCGCGGATTCTGCGTCATGGATTCGAGCATCTGCGTTGCGGTGATCACCGGCAGCCGCGCCTCGCAGGCCTTCGCGATGATCAGTTTCTGGATCACAGGCACTTTTTCAGGGCTCATCTCCACGCCCAGGTCGCCGCGCGCGACCATCACGCCATCGGCCACGCGCAGAATCTCGTCAAGGTTCTCAATCGCCTCGGGCTTCTCGAGCTTGGCGATGATGGGAACGTTCTTCCGCGCCCGCGCGATCGCAGACTTCGCCAAAACCACATCCGCAGCGCTGCGGACAAAGCTGACCGCGACGAAGTTTGCTCCATGGCGCAATGCGAACGCGAGATCGCCACGATCTCTCGCGGTAACAGCGGGAATCCGCAGCTTAACGCCGGGGAGGTTGATGCCCTTATGTTCGCCCAGTTCTCCGCCATTGACAACATTGCAGAGGACCGAGTTTGACGTCGTCGAGAGCACGCGAAGCTCGATAAGGCCGTCCCCCAGAAGGATACGATCACCGCGGGAGACATCGCGCGGCAGGCGCTTGTAGGTGGTGCTGACGCCGGCGCTGGTGCCGGGGAAGTCGCGCGTCGAGATCGCGAAACGTTGTCCCGTGCGCAATTGAACTGGAGTGCCGCCCACGAGTGCGCCCGTGCGAATTTTCGGCCCTTGCAGATCCGCCAGGATTCCGATGGGTTTCGAGAGCCGCGCCGAAGCCTCGCGTAACCGTTTGATCGTCCGCGCGTGCTCGTCATGCGTCCCATGCGAGAAATTGAGTCGCGCAACGTCCATGCCGGCGAGCATCAGCCGTTCGATCATTTCCGCGGAATCACTGGCGGGTCCGAGAGTGCATACAATTTTAGCGCTGCGAAAATTCATGGTTTTGTCCGAACCCATTCTACCGGGAAGGGGTAAGAGGTTTCTTCGGCCTATTTCGGTGAGGCGAAGTCGGAAACTACATGATACAGGAACGCGACACCTTTGCGAAAGCTCTCGATAGGAATGCGTTCATCGTCACCGTGCATTCGCGCATCATCGCCCTCGGTGAGTGGGAAGGGATCCAAGCCATACGCCTGAACCTTGTGGAGGCGAAGGCTGGCGGAATCGGTCGCCCCGGTGGAAAGGAAAGGAAGAGCGATGGCCCCGGAAAAATCCTGCGGGGCGATGCGCTCGATGGTTTTGTACAGCGGGCTCGTGATGTCGGAAGGCGGCGCGTTTTCGCCCGGGTCGGGGGCGAGCTTGAACCGGACCTGCGGGTCGCTGACGACCTTGCCGAATTGCCCGATCAGCTCATCGATGGAATGTCCAGGGAGCATTCGCACATTCAAGTTGGCCGTGGCCTCCGAGGGAATCACGTTGTTCCGGAATCCGGCGTTGATGATCGTCGGCGTGATCGAATCGCGCAGCATCGAGTTCCACATGGGACTCTGTTCGGAGAGATGCTTTACTGCCAGGTCCGCCCGCTCAGGCTGTTCGAGTGCACGCATCCATTTGGCGGTCTCGTCATCCTCGATTTTGGCGAGCTGTTCGAAGTAGCGACGAGTAATCGTATTGGGCTCTGCCGGCACCTGGTAGGTCCCGAGTTTCGCGATAGCTGCGGCCAGGTGCACCACGGCGTTGTCCGGACGCGGCATCGAACCGTGCCCCGAGGGCCCTGTAGCCGTCACAATGACGTTATAGGAGACTTTTTCGCTCGCCTGGATCCCAACGTATTGCACCTTGCCGTCTTTTAGCACCACGCGCCCGCCTTCATTCAGGGCATAAGCGCAGGCGATCTTGTCCCAATATTTTTCGATGACGACCTTGATGCTGGCCGAGCCGCCTTGTTCTTCATCAGCGGTGGCCAGGAAAATGACGTCGCGCCCCAGCCTCACGCCGGTGCGCTTCAGCGCGACCACGGTGGCGAGGTTCGCGGCGAGCATGCCTTTGTCGTCAATCGACCCTCTGCCGTAGAGGTAGCCCTCGCGAATGACTGCGCCGAACGGGTCCACAGACCACTTGGTTGGATCGACGCCGACAGTGTCCTGATGCGCAACCAGCAGCAGCGCATTCGCGGCGTCCTGTAGGGGACCGGCCTGCAGACGGCCGATCGCTACGCCTCGTCCCGGCGTAATTTCGACAACTTCATTCGGGATGCCCTCCTTCTGGAGTATTCCTGAAATATATTTGGCGACTGCCATTTCATTTCCGGGCGGATTGGACGTGTTGATTCGGACCATGTCGGCGAGCCAGCCCTGAGCCTCCTCGGCGAGTTTCCCAAGGTCGGGCTGCGAGGACGGCGCCTGCGCGCGAGCGTACCCGCCAGCAAAAACAATCCACGCAAAGGCGAGGATAATTGGATAAAAACGACGAAACATTGCCCGATCCTCCCAGCGATATGAAATCTACTCGGGCGGGCTGCAAGTACAGCCCGCACCCGCATTCTGGCGGAAAACAGGTATTACCCTACTTGCCTAAACACTCGCCACGGATTCATCGTACCATGTGGATGTGGCGCCCAAGCCTTGCAAGCAGACAAATGTTCCGCCATCAAAAACCGCATTTGAACATCCCAGCGCTTCGTGGCAGCATCGAATAGGCAGGGTGGCGACCGTTTGGCCGGTTCTTGAGGCTTGGCGTTGAAGCCTGCCGCAGTCGGGTGCAAGCCCTGCTCCAGAGAGGTTTAGCAAGCATGCGAACCAATCTCTTTCGCGGGTTAGTCCTGGGTACGCTCATTTTTACGTTGATGATTCCGGCGGGAGAAATGCGCGCCTGGGCGCAGACAAAAGACAAGCAGGGCAAGCAGCAACCGCAAGCCCCGGCGGAACAAACTCCGGGCGGCTTTTCCATTTCCGTAACCGTGCCCGTGGTGAGCGTGGACGTGGTACTTACCGACAACAACGGGAATTTTTTAACTGGAATGAAAAAGGAAAATTTCCGCATCACCGAAGACGGCGCGGTGCAGACCATCACGAACTTCGCGCCCTCCGATGCGCCCATTACGATCGTGCTGCTGTTGGAATTCAGCAAGCTGGGCTACCAATACTTTACTTACAATGCGCGCAACTGGTCCGCGGCCTTTCTGAGTAATCTTAAGCCGAATGATTGGGTCGCGCTGGAAACCTTCAACATGCGGTCCAACGTTGAAGTGGACTTCACCCACAACCGGGACGAGATCATGCAGGGGCTTTACCAGATGGTGTTTCCGCCATTCAGCGAATCGAATCTCTTCGATGCGCTCGCCGATGTCCTGGACCGCATGAAAGATGCCAAAGGCAAGAAGTCCGTCCTGGTCCTGGCGTCCGGGATTGACACGTTCAGCAAAATGAACCTCGATCAAGTCATGAAGCGGATTCGGGAAACCGACGCAACGATTTTCACCGTCGGGGTGGGCGAACAATTCTTCATCCGGGCGGACGCCGGGGGCGGCATGGGGTCAGGCGCGCAACTCACCTATTTGCAGGCGCAGAACCAGCTGAAAACTTTCGCGGCGATGACGGGAGGACGCTCGTGGCTCCCGCGCTTCGATGGCGAGATTCCCAGCATCATGCAGGACGTGGCCGCAAGTTTGCGCAACCAGTACAGCATGGCCTACTCCCCCTCCAATTCGACGCTCGATGGAAAGTACCGCAAGATCAAGGTTGAGCTCGTGGCACCCGATGGCGGTCCGCTGACCGTGCTGGACCAGAAGGGCAAGAAAGTGAAGTTCCAGGTGTACGCACGCCAAGGCTATACGGCGCCGAAATCGAATGTCGACAATTAGCCGTGTGCGATCCAGATTTTGGGGCCTGTTCGGCAACCCATACGTGAATTGTATTTGTAGCGTCGGCCTTTAGGCTGACACTCTAATGTGAAGGACATGCCCGCCTGAAGGCGGGCGCTACATAGACCAAAACTTTTCCGCTACGGGATGAGTTTCAATGCCAGTTCGCGGGCGCGAGCGGCGTTGAGCGCGAATTGAGCATCCATTTCGGGGTAAGGCGCGCCCTGATGCGGGCGATACGTTTCCAGGCCCGCTCGGAGTTGCGCTTCCGCTACACGCAGACGCATCGCCTCGGCGGCCAATTCCACGGCTGCCTCCGCCGCAAGCCGCACTGGGATTTTGTAGAGCCAACCCTCGTTGTCAAGCACCAGAAACTGATAGTCGCGCGCCTCTTCGTACTGCCCGCCGCGCACGGTCGGCATCTCTCCTTGAAACTGATATTCGTAACGCCCCGTAGCGGTGTGCAGGCGTGTCCATCCGGGTTGAGTGGATTCGGTCATTGCACTCTACTGAGCTGGCTCTAGCTTACAACATCCTTGCGATGCCCTGTTTTGGAATGCTGTCAACGAGTGACAGCTGTCCTGGGGTATACTCGCCACCTAAGAAACCCCGGAGGGCATATGAAACTGAAATTGTTGCGGGCCAGCGTTTTGCTAGCATTGTTCGCATTACCTGTTTTCGGCCAGGGCCAACAGGCGCGGATTCTTGGCACAATCGATTCTTTCAATGGGCAGATCCTGGTGGTGAAGTCGCAGGATGGCCAGGTCACTTCGATCACGGTTCCTCCGGATCTGAGGGTGATGGCAAATGCCAAAGCCGGCCTCGCGGACATCAAGCCGGGTGACTTCGTTGGTTCCGCTGCAGACAAGGGCCCTGACGGCAAGCTGCATGCCGAAGAGGTTCACATCTTTCCCGAATCTATGCGTGGCACCGGCGAGGGCCATCGCCCCATGGGCCCTGATCCCAATCGCACGATGACCAATGGCACTGTCTCTGTCACGGGGCCTGAGGACCGGACCATGACAAACGGCACCGTCAGTGGAGTCAGCGGCGGCTCGAGCAGAACGATTGTGATCAAGTATAAGGACGGGGAACAGACGATTGAAGTGACGCCCGACACGCCGATTGTTACCCGGGTTGTCGGCGACAGGAACCTCTTGAAGCCGGGCGCTGCTGTATTGGTCCTCGCCGCACAAAAAGATGGCGGCCTGGTTGCCACGGGCGTGACCGCTGAAAAGGATGGCGTCAAGCCCAGGTAATACTGGACGTTCGAGCCGGCCACGAGGTTTGGACTTATTGCGATGAACCTCGACGCAACCCAGCCTGGGGTAAATGCTTTTCCAATGAGGGATTCCCAGCCCCGCCAGGGGAGTCTTAAGTTCCGGCTCCTCTGGCTTTTCTTTTTTGTTCTTCTGGGCTTCGGCGCCTACCAGATTCGTTACGATCTGCGTAGCTATTCTTTGTTAGTCCATTTTCTTGATCCGCATGCATCAGGCCCGCTTCTGCGCTGGGAAACCTATGCGGTGACCACGCAGGAGATTACGTTTCCCGGACCAAGCGGTCCCGTGCGGGCACGATTGTACCTGCCGGCCGGCGTCGCGCATCCGCCGGGCATGGTGGTCGTGCACGGAATCCACCACTTGGGAATTGACGAGCCGCGGCTAATGAGTTTTTCACGCGCGGCTGCCGGCGGCGGCTTTGCGGTGCTGACTCCCGAGATCGACGCCCTGGCCGACTACCACGTCGATGGGGATTCCATGGCAACAATTGGCGAATCTCCGGGGTGGCTGCAGCAGCGTCTAGGCACTGGTCCCGTGACGTTGGTTGGCGTGAGTTTTGCTGGGAGCCTCTCGCTGCTTGCGGCTTCAGATCCACGCTATGCTCCGCATATTCGAGCGTTAGTCCTGATGGGCGCCTACGATGATCTTGGGCGCGTGTCTCGCTTTCTTGCGACCAGTCAGGCCGAGCTTCCCGACGGGCGAAAGGTGCCTTACGCTGCGCACGACTATGGCGCGGCCGTTTTTGTGTACTCCAATCTGGAGAAATTCTTTTCCGAAAGCGATCTGGGCGTCGCGCACGAGGCGCTGCGCGATTGGCTTTGGGAGCAGCCTCAGGATGCGCAGAAGTTACTCGCGCGGCTGAGTCCTGCCGGCCGGGCCATCATGGAGATGCTGCTCGCACGGCAAATTGACCGTCTGCGCCCGCAATTGTTGGACGTCATCCGAATGGATGAAACGCAACTTGCGGCACTTTCCCCACAAGGGAAACTGGGCATTCTGCATGTGCCGGTTTTTATTTTGCATGGCTCAACCGACGACATTATTCCTTCCACCGAGAGTCTTTGGTTGCAACGGGAAATCCCTCCGAGTTATTTGCGCGAGGTCCTGATTACGCCTGCTTTTTCCCACGTCGACCTGGACAAGCACGCGGCATGGTACGAAAACCTAAGGCTTGTGCGATTTCTGGCCGGCGTTCTCCGCGCTTCCGAATGATGGTTTGATGAAAACTGAAATCTGAGGCAGCGTACCAAGCCTACCACGCAGGATTTTCACCAGTCACGAGTCACCAGTCACTTCTTCACCCGCAGATCGCGGCCCGACATCTCCTCAGGCACGGGAAGGCCGAGAACGCCCAGAAGCGTCGGCGCGATATCGCGGAGAGAACCGTCGGCTGCGAGAGGCCCGATGCCGTCCTCTGTCGCAATGATTAGCGGAACGGGATTCGTCGTGTGATAGGTGTGCGCCCCGCCGGTCACGGGATCGATCATCGTTTCGGCGTTGCCGTGGTCGGCAGTCACAATCCACGCCCCGCCGCGTGGCTGTAGAACTTGCCGGATGCGTCCCAGGCACTCGTCCACAGTTTCGACGGCCTTGATCGCGGCTTCGAGCTTGCCCGAGTGGCCAACCATGTCGGCATTGGCGAAATTCATCACGATGGCGTCGAAGTCGCCCTTCTCGACGGCCTTCACGATGTTGTCAGCGATGCCTGCTGCGCTCATCTCCGGCTTCAGATCGTACGTGGGCACTTTCGGCGACGGCACAAGGATGCGCTCTTCACCGCCAAACGGTTTCTCGATGCCGCCGTTGAAGAAATAGGTGACGTGGGCGTACTTCTCGGTTTCCGCGCAGCGGAGATTTTTCAGATTATGTTCGGCAAAGACCTGCGCGAGGATGTGCGCAATCTTTTCGGGTGCAAGCACATAGCGCAGCCACGGCCAGGCTTTGTCATACTGCGTCATCGCGACAAAGCAGAGGTTTTTCGGCCTCTTTGCGTCGGCGAATTCCTTAAATCCCGGCTCGGCGATGGCGCGCGTCATCTGGCGGGCGCGGTCGGCGCGGAAATTGAAAAAAATCACCGCGTCGTCATCGCGAATTGGTCCCACGGGTGGAGCGGCGGGCGTGGCGCTCCCGGTGATCACAATCGGATCGACGAACTCATCAGTGGCCTCCCGTTCGTAGCTGCGGCGGACGGCTTCGACAGGATCGGCGGTCTTCACCGGAGAATCGCCGTGAACGATCGCGCGATAAGCGCGCTCGACACGCTCCCAGCGATTGTCGCGGTCCATGGCGTAGTAGCGGCCTGTGACCGAGGCGATGCGCCCGCAGCCAGTCTCGCGCATTTTCTGCTGCAATTGTTGGATGAATTCGACGCCGCTATGTGGCGGCGTGTCGCGGCCATCCAGGAAGCAGTGGATGAAAACGCGCTCGACGTGCTGCTCGCGCGCCATTCGCAACAGCGCAAAAAGATGCTGTATGTGCGAGTGCACGCCGCCATCGCTCAGCAGGCCGAGAAGGTGCAGATTGCGCGCGCGGCCGCGCTCCATCGCCTCGAGTAGCAGCGGCTGCTTGAAAAATTCTCCATTCGCAATCATCAGATCGATGCGCGTGATATCCATGTGAATGATGCGCCCCGCGCCCATATTCATATGGCCCACTTCGCTGTTGCCCATCTGCCCTTCGGGCAGCCCCACATAGGGACCGGACGTGTGGATCAACGTGTTCGGGAAATCCTTGAGCAGGCGGTCGTAATTCGGTTTCCGCGCCAGGGCGATCGCGTTGCCCTTGGTTTCAGTGCGGTAGCCCCAGCCATCGAGGACGGTCAGCACAATCGGTTTCGGTCGTTGTGGCATAGATCGTTAGAATATACGCCTTACGGCGTCCCTGTAGGGCCCGCCTTCAGGCGGGCATCTTTGGTTTCCTTCCAAGGAGGCATCCAAATTTCCACGTCTCTAGAGATTCTCCAAGGCCGCGTGAAGGACCCCGAAAAAGGATACTCCTCAAAATTCTTGCAGAGCCCCTTTCGTACAGGATTCATCCAGATATATGCCGCTACATGATTGGGCGTTTCACCGGGGCGCAGAATGTGATCGTAAAAGTTCTTCTGCCACAATCTCAATCCATGTTGCTTTTGATACAGGAACGCGGTTTTCTGTTTAAAACTTTTGGCAAAATTGAGGAGATTGCTGGTGGGGGCCATTCCCATGGCAAGAAAATGTAAATGATCCGGCATCACACAAAAGGCGTCTACGATAAATTGATGTCTGACGGATTCGGCTCGCAGGAAATCGGCAATCCATCCAGCTTTATCGCTTGTTAGGAAAAATGGCTCACGGTGTTCGCAACACATTGTTATGAAGAACCATTTTTCGCCGATGTATTCGTTCCAGTCTAACCGATGTCTTTTTCGCGTGAATTCCACTACGACATCCCAGTGCCCGCCTGAAGGCGGGCGCTACATACGTGCCAACGCCTTCCGGCCTAGAAACCGGGCGGATGCTCCCAGTTCCTCTTCAATGCGTAGGAGCTGATTGTACTTCGCGACGCGGTCGGTGCGGGATGCCGAGCCGGTCTTGATTTGGCCGGTGCCCATGGCAACGACAAAATCGGCGATGAACGTGTCCTCAGTTTCCCCGGAACGGTGTGAAACGATGGATGCGTAGCCCGCCTTGCGCGCCATCTCGATGGCCTCGATGGTTTCCGTCACCGTGCCGATCTGATTCAGCTTGATCAAAATCGCGTTGCCGACTTTTTCGGAAATCCCGCGCTGCAACCGGATCGTGTTGGTCACGAACAAATCATCGCCAACCAGTTGAGTCTTGGCGCCAAGTTCGGCTGTAAGGTGTTTCCATCCGGCCCAATCGTCTTCGGCAAGGCCGTCTTCGATCGAGACAATGGGAAACTGCCGCACCCATCCGGCCCAGAATTTCGTCATTTGCTCGGAGGTGCGTGCGGACTTGTCGGATTTCTTGAAAACGTATTTGCCGCTCGCCTGGTCATAAAACTCGCTCGACGCCGGATCGAGTGCGATCGAAACATGCTCGCCCGGCTTGTAGCCAGCCGCCGTGATGGCTTCGAGCACGACCTCGATCGCCTCGTCATTCGATTTCAGGTTGGGCGCGAAGCCACCTTCGTCGCCCACCGCCGTGGAATAGCCGCGCTTGTGCAGCACAGCCTTGAGGTGGTGAAAGACTTCGACGCCCATGCGCAGGGCTTCGTCGAACGTCTTCGCGCCGATGGGCATAGCCATAAATTCCTGCAGGTCCACGGAATTGTCGGCGTGCGCCCCCCCGTTCAAAATGTTCATCATCGGCACGGGGAGCGTGTTACCGGAAGAGTCGCTCGAATAACGCGCAAGGTATTTGTAAAGTGGCTGGCGCGAGGCCGCTGCTGCCGCGCGCGCCGCCGCCATCGAGACGGCCAGGATCGCATTCGCGCCGAGGGTTCCCTTGTTCGGCGAGCCATCGGTTTCGATCATGCGACGGTCAAGCGCGCGCTGGTCGGAAGCGTCGAGCCCAGTGACGGCGGCAGCCAGCGCTCCGTTCACATTGGCGACAGCCTTCAGCACGCCTTTGCCTAGGTAGCGCGACTTGTCGCCATCCCGCAGTTCGATGGCCTCATGCTCGCCGGTGGACGCACCCGAAGGGACCGCGGCGCGGCCGAGCGCTCCGCCTTCGAGGATGACGTCCGCTTCCACTGTAGGATTGCCGCGCGAATCGATGATCTGCCTGCCGTGCACGCGCGCGATTTTCGTAGACATGCTGCCCCCATTTGAACCACAGATGAACACTGATGAGAGAGACGAAGGTTAAAAGTTGAGAGTTATGAGTTGAGAGTTAAGAGTTGCGAGCAAACAACACGCGGCAAGATACATTCGACTCTTAACTGTTAACTTTCAACTCTCAACTGCTTTTCCTCACTCGGGTTCCTCGATCATGGACTCTTCGCGCACGACGACGACCACGCCGGTCTCCGCCACGTGATAACGCTGGCGGTCGGCTTCGAGATCGTAGCCGATTTCGGCGCGTTCGGGGATCGTAACGTGGCGATCGATGATGGCATTGCGAATGTGGGCATGACGTCCGACGTTCACATGGTTGAACAGGATAGAGTTTTCCAACTCGCTATAGCTGTTGATCCGCACATCGTAACCCACCACCGAGCGTTTCACCCGGCCGCCGGAAATAATGGAACCCCCGGCCACAATGGAGTCCAGCGCCACGCCCATGCGCTTGGGGTCCGCGAAGACAGTCTTCACGGGCGGATACTGGTGCATCCAGGTGCGGAGAGGCCAAGTCTTGTCATAGAGATTGAAAACGGGCGAAACGGAAACGAGATCCATGTTGGCTTCGTAGTAGGCCTCGATGGTGCCAACGTCGCGCCAATACTGCGCGCCAACCTTGTTCTCATCGATGAAGTTGTATGCGTAGACGCGGTATTTCGAAAAGATGCGCGGCAAGATGTCGCGGCCAAAGTCATGTTTCGAATTGGGGTCCTCGGCGTCGGCCAGCAGCGCCGGGATCAGGAGTTGCGTGTTGAAAATATAGACCCCCATGGAGGCGTTGACCATGTCCGGGTGGAGGTGCGAGCGCTTGGGTGACGTGGGTTTTTCCTCGAACCCATTGATCCGCCAGTTGGCATCGGTTTCGATGACGCCAAAGCGGCCGGCCGCCTGCTGCGGTGTGATTTCGAATGTGGCGACAGTCGCGTCGCCGCCGGAGTCCACATGCTGCTGGAGCATCTTCTGGTAGTTCATCTTGTAGATGTGGTCGCCGGAGAGAATGATGACGTAGCGCGAATGTTCGCTGCCGACGGAATAGATGTTTTGGTAGACGGCATCGGCGGTGCCGAGATACCAGTTCGTCGAGACGCGCATCTGCGGGGGCAGAACTTCGATGAACTCGCCGAGGCCCAATAATTGGGACCACCCCTGGCGGATATGCCGGTTGAGCGAGAGCGCTTTGTATTGCGTCAGGACGAATACGCGGCGGAGGTCGCTGTTGATGCAGTTGGAAAGCGTGATGTCAATAATTCGATAGACGCCCCCGAAGGGAACGGCGGGTTTGGCACGGTCGCGCGTTAGCGGCCAGAGCCGCTCACCCTGCCCTCCAGCAAGTAGAACGCCGATTGCGTCGCGCATCAGGGACATGATGTGTCTCGCTATCCATACCCGGCCCCCGTGATCCGGGCGGGACCCTTGCCCGGACATTCTAGCAGCAACCCCCGCGTGTCCCATAGCAGGCGAAAGGGGGCCCCCGTCACCCCAGTGGCGCCCAAAAAACAAAGCTTGACTTCGGTGGACGGGTCCGCTAGAAGTGATTGCCAATAAGCACTAATTAGGTTGCCCTCTCTGACATTATGATTAACAGCGGTATTTGCCACATGCATCGGAAGGACGGTGAAGTCTAAGTGGCAGAAGTCAGCATTCAAGAAGGTGAGTCTTTGGAAAATGCATTGCGGCGTTTTAAGCGCAAAGTGCAACAGGAAGACATCATCAAAGAAATCAAGAAGCACAGCTACTACATGAAGCCTGGAGAGAAGCGCCGAGCAAAACAGGCGCTTTCACGCAAGCGATTGCGCAAGAAGCAACGGCGGGAACAGGATTAACGCGCCCAGGCGAACGGCACGACCCAACGGTTTTCCTGAGCAGCTTCGGTCAAGTCGGCAGTGGGATCCGCATTCATTCCCGGCGTATCCCAGGACAGCCTGACTCGGACGAAGGTGTTGCGGGCTTTGCAACCAGCGCAGAGTCTCGGAGCAGCGTATGGAATACCACGATAAGGTCCTGAAGTGTTCGGAATGCAGTCAGGAGTTTGTTTTCACCGCCGGCGAACAAATGTTTTTCGCCGACAAGGGCTTCAAGAACGAGCCCAAGCGGTGTAAGGACTGCAAATCTAAACGCTCTCAGAGCCCGGGCCAGGGTAACCTCCAGAGGTCGGAGACCAAAACGACCTGTTCGCAGTGCGGGAAGGAAACGACAGTTCCTTTCCGCCCGACGCAAGGGCGTCCCGTGTTCTGCCGCGAATGCTTCCAGCAGCGGCGGTCCATGGGTTCACCAGCATAGCGCGGAGCTAGAAGGCTGCTTTTGAGGGAGGGCTAACCCTCCAGTGTTGCGGGGAAGGGTCATCTCCCTCGTGACGTGCCGTTGTCTGTCCCTGCACAGCCGCCAGCGTCAGGGCGACTCTCCACCCGATTCATGAACCGGCTCTTTGGCCAACGGCGTTCCAACACCGGAACCAAAGGGCCGGTTCAAGCTTTTTAAGGGCTTCGGATTTATCCGTGCAATGGTTTTAAACCCACGAACGTAAGTTCTTTGCGTCAATAATTCCGGCGGGCTTCAAGTAAAGCCCTCGCCCGATGCGGGAGTCGTGGGGAAATCGCTTGAACTTGACCAGAAAACCCCGACCGGGGGGACACTTGCAAATCAGCAATATGAAATTAACGCACTCCCCGCGAGACTCTCGATTTGAATCTTGTTTACTCCCCGTCTAAGATATGCCGCCGAGGGTGCGATGGCCGTCGCGGTGGGCTGACGGCGCGGGAGAATCTGGGCAAACAATATGAAAACTTCGCTGCCCCAATCGGCAAGCCGCGCCGCGATGGGAACACTGGACGAAGCTTATGCGTCGTTCGCGCGGCGATATCCGGGCGAAACCGGGCGGCGCCAGCCCGTGCACACGGTGTACGGCGGCGCGCATTTGTTCCAGGCAGGCACCACTCGGCGGCTAGGCGATCTGGCGCTCGCGACTTTGGGCGAGTACGCGCCGCATGCGTTTACCTTCGCGCGTGCCGTGGGATTGCCTGGAGCTGAAATGTTGCCGGCCTCCGCGAGTAAAGCAGTTGCGCTGGAGCGGCGATTCGCTGCTTCGCCCGAAAAACTCCGGGCCGAAGATCGGGCCGCGTGGCTGGCGTACACGGTTTATGCTCGAGTGCTCGAAAAACTCCAGCGTGAGCCCGTCGAAGATTTTCGCATCGACTTCGAAGACGGCTACGGGAATCGTCCCGACGCCGAAGAAGACCAGCACGCGAAACTTGCCGCGGAAGAGGTGGCGCGTGGAATGAGCGAGGGCTCCCTGCCGCCCTTCATCGGCATACGCATCAAGCCGTTTTCGTCCGAGCTGCGCGAACGAAGCGTTCGCACCCTCGATCTTTTTGTCAGCGCTCTGTGCGGAGCCTCGCGCGGCCGGCTCCCTGAAAATTTTGTTGTCACTCTGCCAAAAGTCGAACGGGCGAGGCGAATCGAGTTTGCCCCGATTGCTCGACGCGTCCGCGGGCCGTTGCATCGCCGCTCATTTCGGTACTTACGATTACACGGCAAGCTGCAGCATCACGGCCGCGTACCAGACGATGACCCACCCGGCCTGCGATTTTGCCAAACACATGATGCAGGTCGCGTTTGCCGGCACCGGAATCTGGATTTCCGATGGCGCAACCAACATTCTGCCGGCGCCGCCTCATCGCGTGGAGAAGGGCAAGCGGCTCACGCGCGCCCAACGCGGCGAAAATCGTGACGCAGTCCACCGCGCCTGGCGGCTCCATTGCGCGCACATCCGGCATTCGCTCATTTCAGCCTATTATCAGGGCTGGGATTTACATCCGGCGCAGCTTCCCACGCGCTATGCCGCCGTGTATTCGTTTTTCCTCGAGGGGCTCGATTCCGCCGCCACACGCTTAAAGAATTTCGTCGACAAGGCCGCCAAGGCCACGCTTGTGGGCGATGTGTTCGATGACGCCGCCACGGGACAGGGCTTGCTGAATTACTTTTTGCGGGCAATCAATTGTGGCGCGATCAGCGAGGGAGAAGCAGAGCGGCTCACCGGCGTTACTCCGGAAGAATTGCACCTCGGATCTTTCCTGAAAATTCTAAACAACCGGACGAAGTGAGCTTCACCATTCGCACAAACTCTTCGTGGCGCCCCGACTCATCGGGGCGGTTTTTTAACCAGACGGGGCAGCGCAACAACACCGGCGAGACGCCGGCGCCACAAAATCTCAATGGCGGATCATTAGGGTAAAGATTCGGTTTGGATCAACTCCCCCGATACGTTGAGTAGCCGTAGGGACTGATCAAAAGCGGGATGTGGTAGTGAGTTTCGGAGTGGACAATTTCAAAAACGATTGGAATTTCCGAATAAAAAGTTTCCGTATGCTGCGCTTGGTAATAAGCGCCGGCGTTGAAAAGCAGACGATACGTTCCGGACTCAATCGGACTGCCCTCTGCCGTCAGAGTGTTGCATCGTCCGTTTGCATCGGTCAGGCCAGCGCCGAGTTGTTTCCACTCGCGTCCCGAGCGAATCTGCAGGATCACTTCGACGCCGATGGCCGGGCGGCCGCGCGAGGTATCCAGCACATGCGTCGTAATTGGGCTCATTGTAACGAT
>WNGO01001450.1_pt1 | contig 15317 bp, 12 predicted proteins | sample 5400511 | NCBI WGS metagenome assembly WNGO01 (sample SAMN13153380, study PRJNA577476) | soil metagenome | isolation source: 20 cm soil or saprolite under Garry oak tree replicate 2 | place: USA:California | collected 2016-06-15 | reverse complement strand
CCACCCTTCATGACGAAGGACACTTGGGTGACGACGCTGATGTCCTTGATGGGATCACCAGGAACAGCGATGATGTCGGCAAAGTAGCCGGCTTTCAACGCGCCAATCTGCCCTTCCCAGCCAAGCAGTTTTGCGCCATTTAGCTGGTCAGCCTGCAGAGCGGCGACGGGCGTCATGCCGTACTTCACCATCAGCACCAGCTCGCGCGCTTGCGTCCCGTGAGGAAACGGGCCTACGTCGGAGCCAACCGCCATGGGCACTCCGGCGGCGAGCTGCCTGCGAAACTGTCCGGCATGATAATCGAGCTGCTCGTGCTGGCGCGCTCCCGCGGCGGGCGAAGCGGCGTGATCGGCAAAGTATTCGGCGATGGCGAACGTGGGCACGGCAGGAATCTGTTTTTCGCGCATGATGCGCATGGTTTCGTCGCTAAGCTGATAGCCGTGATCGACCGAAGCGACTCCGGCGCGCGCAGCGTAGAGCGTGCCCGGCTCGCCCGTGGCGTGCACCGCGACGCGCTTGCCGACGCGCGCGGCCTCGTCCACCGCCGTGCGAAGTTCGGCTTCGCTGTATTGGAACGGCGTGGAGAACCTGCCGTCGCGAAATGAATCGCGGCCGGTCTCGTAAATCTTGATGAAGTCGGTGCCTTCCTTGAATTGCTGGCGGATAACGGTCACCAGTTCGGCAGCGCTATTCGCATACGTGGCGTTCGAGAAGATGTGCTGTTCAGGATTGTAGTTGATAGCGTCTTCGTGGCCGCCGACAATGCTGATCGCGTTGCCGCTGATGCGCAGACGCGGCCCGGGAATGAGCCCCTGGTTGATGGCGTTGCGGACGGCTGTGTCGGCGGAGCCAGCCCCTTCCGTGCCCATGTCACGCTCGGAGGTGAAGCCGGCGAGCAAATCGTCGCGCGCAGCGAGTGTAGCGGTGATGGTGCGTTGCGGAACAGATTCCTCGATGGTCTGCAGGTCTTCCGCACCGGGATGCAGGAACAGGTGCACATGCGCGTCAATTAGGCCGGCCAGCAAAGTCACATCGCCCAGGTCCATCGTCTCCGAGCCGGCCGGATGCTGTACAGAGGAGCCGGCTTCGACGATGCGCTCGCCTTGTACCAGCACTTCGCCGGGAGTGACGATGCGTCCGGCCTCGGTATCGAACACCCGCGCGGCGTGCAACACAATGGGGTGCGCGGCCGGGGGAACACTTCGCCGTTGATTTTGACCGAGCCTGCCAAAGAGCGCAGTGCAGGCCACAAACAGCATGCTGAACAGCAAAAACAAGCGTGTTCTGTTCATGATTTGCGCGAGATAGTACCACTTTGGAGCCCGCCGATTCGAGCGCCCTCGAGGTATAATGCACCAATGATCTACAATGATCTAGAAGAACGCTCCCGATTCTTGCTGTACACCGCGTGATTCCACACCCCCTCGTCCATCTCCATCACCACGAACCAGCGGAACAGCAGGTTGCACCGGAGTGCTCGATCAGCATTCGCTCGCTGCGTACCGAATAGAAGATCTGCAGCAGCACCGATCTCAACCGTCCCTCTGGCGCGCGTCGAGGCATCCCCGAACAGGCGATGGCCGACATTTCGTTTCTCTGAAGCTGGACGCGATTGGCCACCACACTTGAGCTAGCGGATTCATTCTTCGAGAGTAGTTTTGTCGGACGGCAATGATAGAGTGCTGGCGATGACAAGGAGGGTACACATGACTAAAGTCGTAGCGTGGCTGCCTGTTATGTTGTGTGCGGCAGGGACTGCAAGCGCGCAGGGGGCGGCTCCCGCCGCCGCAGTGCAGACGGAGACTGACGAGTACACGCGCTACGAACTGCTGTCGCCGGAGAGCGCAAGTTTCGCGATCCGCTACCAGGTGACGGCCACGACGGCCGGGGCGAAGTTTTACTTCAATCCAATCCGCAAGGGCAGCGTGGCCAGTGGCGAGTCGGTGGTTGACGTGATGACCGGACAGCAGCTGCGGTTTGAAGTCGTAAGCGGCTCTGAGGCGGTGAAGGACCCTCTGATGAAGGGGGAAGACTCGTCGGTGGATTACATCAAGGTGTATCTGGCACGTCCGGTACCGCCCGAAGGACAAGCGCGCCTGCTGATCCTGAAAACGTACAAGGATCTCAAGAGTTTCTACCACGAGGGCGATGCGATCGTGTTTAAGCGGCCGTTGAGCATTCCGCGCAACAGCGTGGTGCTACCCGCGGGATATGAACTAGTGGCATGCAGCGTGCCTTCGCAGGTTCTGGCGGAGCCCGATGGTCGGATCGCCATCAGCTTTTTGAATGGCAGCGGCGCGGAAGTGCCGCTGATCGTGAAAGGCAAGCTGGGCGCTCTCGCGGGCGCTGCGGCGGCGCCACGTGCACCGGGTTCGGCGAAGAGCTGGGAAGCGCCATTCGAGGGAGAGACCGAGAGGGAGCGTCTTTCGGAGCGGGCGCACCAGGATCGCGAGATAGTTTACTTACTGCAGCAGCCGGAAACGCACGCTTTCCGCTTGTATCACGACTACACGGAGTCACGCCCGGGAGTGGAAACGTACTTCAATGTTGTCCGCAGCGGCAGCAAAGTGTCAGAGCCATCCGCCTACGTGCTGGACACTGGCGAAAAGCTGAAAACGAAGATAATGACCGGCGCCGAACTGGTGGCGGCAAAGATGGATGTCGGAGAGCCGGTCGACGCGACGGCACAGGTTGTGGTGATTCCCTTTTCTCCAGTGAAGGCGGGGCAGACCACACGCTTGCGAATTTCTGAGACCTACACTGCGCCAGCAAGCTACCGTGTGGAGGGAGATGAACTGGTGTTTGACCGGAGCCTGGGACGTCCGCGAAACGCCGTGGTGCTCCCCGAGGGGTGGTACCTGCTGGCCAGCTCGATTCCGACGACGGTCACGCAGATGGCGGATAGTCGGATCCGGCTAGATTTCTGGAATGGACGGCCGGACGCAGTGGACGTGCTGATCAAGGCGAAGAGGCGGGAACGCTAGCAGACGAAGCAGGACGCGGGCCCATTGGCCGCGGACGGCGGGGCCTGCTCCGCTACTTGAGCGGAGGGGCGACCAAGATCCCACGGGTTGTATCCGAGGACTCCTGCCACGAAGATAGCTCCAGAGAGAGTGATGAGCGCACCCCAGGTCGTCGTTTTGAGTACGCTGCTGGTGCGTGGAGTTTCGTAGCTGCCGGGCATGGGCTTGACTCCTGCGAACTGGACTGCGAGCCTCAAATCTTGTCGAGAGACCGGTAACGTTTGTGTTCTCTGCACAGCGAGTATCGCGGACCGGTCGAATCCGGGTCGATGGTACAGAGGACCCCAGGTTTAGTACTAAAGTACGGGTGGTTCTGAGTGCCCCTGAGACTCGCCCGAGGGAGAACTTCGGGCAGGATTGGTCCATATCCTATGAGCACGCCCGTCTAGCTGAAGGACAGTACCGTTTCAATACAAAGCACTAGCCGTACTATTCCCAACCCAGTCCCCGCCTCTCAAGATTCTAAGGGAAGGGTTCGGTTCCGCCGTTCGCATCGAGTTGGAGCTATGGCAGTTATCTAGCCGCCCGTACAAACCTGTTGGTGGCCTGCCGGAAGACCGGTTGTCCGCAGAGTTCCGCGCATCGCCAGGGTGAAAGAACCTTCGCAGCCGGATAGTAGAGAGTGAGACCGTCAGTGGAAGTAGCAAAAAGGGAAGATTTCTGGAGCATCACCTGGCTTGACTTACAGTCACTTGGGGTTCCTGCGGTCACGTTCATTTTCACCCAGCTCATTGGTGGACTGCCGCTCTTGCCATACGCTATCTACCGTTGGCACTCGGATGACTTGTTTCGATATGTGTGCTTCCTGGTTGTGGCCCTCGCCGCCTCCCTCTTGAAAGTGCGCCTGCCGGGCATCAAAGCCACGATGTCCGCCAATTTCCTATTCATTTTGGTCGGTATCATCGATCTCTCCTATTCCGAGACCTTGTTCATGGGCTGTTTCGGCGGGTTGGTTCAGACGCTATGGCGGGCGCATCCGCGTCCCCGTCCGATTCAATGGCTCTTTAACCTCGCCAACCTGGCTCTATCCATCACTGCCGCGGAAATGGTCTTCCACAGCCGGCTGGTGGCAACGATTGGGTTCCGCTGGCCACTTCTGATGGCGGCGGCGGCAACCACTTACTTTGCCTTCAACACTATCTCCGTCTCCGGCATCATCGCCATGACCGAAGGACGTAATCCCGTCCACGTTTGGAAGGAATGCTATTTATGGGCCTTTCCCTATTATTTGCTGGGTGCGCTGATCGCTTGTGGCGTGAGTCTTGTTAACCGGCTGCTTGGGTGGCAAGTCGCTCTTCTGGTTTTCCCCATCGTCTATTGGATCTACCGCTCCTACCAGACCTACCTCAGCCGCCTCGATGCGCAAAAGAAACACGCCGAGGAAATTGCGGCCTTGCACCTGCGAACCATCGAAGCGCTCTCCCTTGCGATTGAAGCGAAGGACCACACCACGCACGATCATCTGCGACGGGTGCAGGTTTACGCGGTAGAGATTGCCAAGGATCTCGGGCTAGATGAGGACATGTTGAATGCCATTCGTGCGGCCTCCATGCTGCACGACATAGGTAAGCTCGCCGTCCCCGAGAACATTCTCTCCAAGCCGGGACGCCTCACTCCGGAAGAGTTCGAAAAGATGAAGATCCATCCGATTGTTGGATCGGAGATTCTGGATCGCGTTGAATTCCCGTACCCCGTTGTCCCCATCGTGCGCTCCCATCACGAAAAATGGGACGGCACGGGATATCCCGACGGCTTGAAACGCGAAGCGATACCGATCGGGGCCAGAATTCTTTCGGCCGTGGATTGTTTCGATGCCCTGGCTTCCGAGAGGCCCTATCGGCGGGCATTAAGTCCTGAAGAGGCGATGACGACGCTTAGCGCGGAAAAAGGACGCAGTTTCGATCCGCGCGTTGTAGAGGTGATGGAGCGCCGCTATGCGGAATTGGAAGTGATGGTCAACACCATGGAATCCGAACGTAGGCGCTTGGACATCGCTCCAAAGATGGACCGTCCGGTCGCCCCCTCCTCGGGTTTCGCGGAAATGCCGAACGAGGCTGAAGTTCGCGCGACCTCCTTCCTGACTTCGATCATTTCGGCGCGCCAGGAGGCTCAGCTGCTTTTTGAGCTGGCACAGACACTCGGGAATTCCTTGAGCTTAAAGGAGACGCTTTCAGTTGTTGCAGTCCGTTTGAAGGAAATGATTCCGCACGACTCGATCGTTTTCTTCGTTTGCCAGGGTGAAACGCTGATTCCTGAATATGCTCATGGCGTGGACTATGATCTATTTACGTCCATCCGTATTCCTTTGGGTCAAGGTCTTTCCGGTTGGGTGGCGCGCAACGAAAAACCCATAACCAATGGCAATCCCGCCGCTGAAACTTTCCATCTCGGCACTTCCTCGCGAGTCACATCCTTGCAGTCGGCCCTGTGCGTCCCCCTTCGTGGCCGCGATGGCGTCGCCGGCGTGCTTACGCTTTACCATCGCGAGAGAAATTGCTTCACCAAGGATCATCTGCGCTTGCTCTTGGCAGCGAGCTCCAAACTCGGGCTTTCCGTGGAAAATGCCCTCCAGTACGAACAAGCTCAAAGCACCGCCAGCACCGATTACCTCACCGGATTGCCCAACGCCAGATCGATTTGCCTGCATCTTGAAAAAGAACTCACCCGCATCCAGCGTTCCAGAAGACCGCTTGCTGTCCTGCTGTGCGACCTCAACGGGTTCAAAAAGGTAAACGACAAGTTCGGGCATTTGACGGGAAACAAGTTACTTCAGGAGGTGGCTACGAAGTTCAAGGGATCCTGCCGAGAATACGACCAGGTCGGCCGGTTGGGCGGGGATGAATTTGTCTTTGTGCTCCCGGAGGTGACCAAGGACCTCTTAGCGGAGATGGAAAGACGATTGGCGCGCGCTGTGCGGGAAGCGGGCCGCACCGTGTGCGGTGAGACGATCGTGTCTGTCAGTGTAGGTAGTGCCATTTTTCCTGCGGACGGGATATCCGGAGAAGCGCTTCTATCGGAAGCGGACCGCAGCATGTACGAGCTCAAAGAAAAGCACTATTCGAGCATCCAGCCGGTCCCCTAGTCGGATGGAGTACTTGGCAAGCTTTTTTTGCGTGGACGGAAAGTGATCGAGACAAGAAAATCTACGAGATTTATTCGGCTCGGGCTGAGGCGACTGCTGTTTCTTGTCTGTCTCGGCCTCGGCGGCGTCCTCGCGAGTGCCACCCTCGTGCGTTTTGCGCCTGGATACGGAGCTGAAGAACGTGAACTCGATCCAAGATGGCGCGCCGACAGTGTTGAAGCCTTGCGCCAGAAGCAAGGGCTCCATCGAGGGCTGCCTTCATTCTACTTCCATTATCTCTCGGCACTCGCTCACGGCAACCTGGGCGAATCCGATTCGCTCAAGCGGCCAGTTGGCGAGCTACTTCGGCAAAGATTGCCGGTAACCGGCAACTCGGTCATTCGAGGACTCGGCGTTGCGTGGCTGGCAGCCGCAGGGCTGGCGTCGCTGGGACTTGTTACACGCGGCTGGTGGTTCGAAGCTTCGACTACGGCGTTCAATAGTTTGCTGCTGTCTCTACCCTCGGCCGTAGTTGCCATGCTTGCCGTTCATTTGCGAACCCCGGTCTTCTGCGCGATCGCGGTAGTCGTGTTTCCGCGGCTCTATGGTTACATCCGAAATTTGCTGGTGCGATCCTACGACCAACCCCACGTGCTCGCGGCTCGGGCGCGAGGACTAGGGAGCACCGCCATCTTGTTGCGGCATGTCCTGCCGTTGGCAGCTCCGCCGCTCCTGGCTCTTCTCGGTGTATCGTTCGCCATTTCCTTCGGTGCTGCAATTCCTATCGAAGCGCTCTGTGATTCACCGGGGTTGGGCCAGCTCGCCTGGCAGGCGGCGCTCAGTCGTGACTTGCCCCTTATCGTCAATGTGACTCTGGTTGTCTCCCTGGTGATGCTCGCGGCGAACTCGCTCGCTGATCTGGCTGGCCGCGCTTTCGCGGGGAGCACGCAATGAACCCTCTACAGAAACTGGCAGCCTCCGCCCTCTGCGCGATCTTCGTATTGATGGTGCTCGCAACCTTTCTGCTGCCGACTCCCTATGCCCGGCAGTTCAGAGACATTCCCAACGCCGATCCTTCGACCGCACATCCTCTTGGCACCGATGCACTGGGCCGCGATTCCCTGTCTCGATTGCTCTACGGCACACGCGTTTCCCTGCTCCTCGCGCCAGCTGCCGCTCTTCTTTCGACCATGATTGCGGCTTTGTTGGGAAGCATTGCGGGTCTCCTGGGAGGCTGGTTCGAACGCATTGTCCTCGCTGCGACTGATCTCTCTCTCGCTTTGCCGTGGCTCTTTCTTCTTCTTGTCGTGCGAGCCACGTTGCCCCTGGATGTTCCGCCGCTCGTGTCCGTCGTCATCGCCTTCTTGATGATGGGTCTGCTGGGCTGGCAGGCTCCGATCCGCGTCATCTGCGCTGCCGCGCGCGGCGTCCGAGATTCCGATTTCTTGCTGCTGGCGCGTTCTTCCGGCTGCAGACCTGCGCGCCTCTTGCTGGGTCACATAGCGCCAAACCTGCGCCCTCTTTTCTACGTGCAATTCTTTATCTCCATCCCGCTTTTCATTGTGACCGAGGCAAATTTGAGCATCCTGGGTCTGGGTGTGATGGAGCCGATGCCGTCCTGGGGAAACCTGATGCGCGGCTTCGAAGACTTCTCCACGCTCTCGGCAAGTCCTTGGAGGCTAGTGCCGCTCATCCTCCTCGTGATTGTGGTCATGTGCTTTCAATTGGTTCTTCCGTCGCAGGAGGTCACCCAGTGATACGCCGCGTTTGGTTTGTTCTTGCTCTTAACCTTGCCTTTTGCTGGCCAGCCCTCGTTAGCGCCCAGGCTCCCGGCCAGTCTGGCGGCGAGCTGCACTTCTGTCTCCGCGCGGAGCCGAAAACTTTCAATCCTCTGCTGGTGGAGGAGGATGCTTCCGAGACCATTCGCTACCTCACCGGCGGCATTTTGATCCGCTTGAATCGGCAGACCCAGGCCCTCGAACCCGGCCTAGCAGTTTCCTGGAAGGTCAGTGAGAAAGACCGCAAAATCTCATTCCGTCTCCGAAGCGGTCTGCATTTCTCCGATGGCACGCCATTCACCTCCGAAGATGTCGCTTACACCATGAAAGCATTGATGGATCCGCAGCTTCACTCGCCCACCGGCGACTCTTTCCGCTCCGGCGCTGGCCAAGTCGTCGTCCAAACGCCTTCTTCGGACTCAGTGGTCGTCACCTTTCCCGCTCCTGTGGCAGGACTCGAACGCCTCTTTGATCAAGTCGCCATTCTCTCCGCCCATTCTCCCAAGAAGGAGACAGCCGTCCTCGGCCCCTTCTATGTCGCGGACTACTCTCCCGGCTCCTACATCCTTCTGCGACGGAACGCGAACTACTGGAAGAAAGATAAGGAAGGAAAGTCTCTGCCCTATCTCGATTCTGTTCGCCTCGATTTTCAGCGCAACCGCGACATTGAGCTGCTGCGCTTCCGCCGCGGTGAAATTCATTTGATCAATTCTCTGGACGCCGATTATTTTGACCGTTTGCAGAAAGAAACCCCCGCCGCCGTCCATGATGCCGGCCCCGGCCTCGATTCCGAGCAGTTGTGGTTCAACCAAGTCTCCTCCGCGCCGCTTCCCGAAAACAAGAAGACCTGGTTCCGCACCACTGAATTTCGCAAAGCTATCTCCTTGGCCATCAATCGCGCCGACTTGTCCCGCATCGTTTTCGGCGGACACGCCCATCCCGCTTTCGGCCCCGTTTCGCCGGCAAACCATTTCTGGTTCAATTCCTCGCTTCCCATCCCGCAGTACGATTCGGCCGGAGCTCTTCGCCTGCTTGCTCAAGCAGGTTTCCGGCTCCAAGGCGGAACGTTGCGCGACTCTTCCGGAAATCGCGTCGAATTCACCGTCATCACCAATTCCGGAAACAAATCCCGCGAAGAAATGGTCGCCATGATTCAACAGGATCTTTCGCAGATCGGAATCAAGGTAAACCTGGTCACTCTTGATTTTCCTTCCTTGATCGAGCGTATCACCCACACATACGACTATGAAGCTTGCCTGCTCGGCCTAGTGAACACGGACCTCGATCCCAACAGCCAGATGAACATCTGGCTCAGCTCGGCGGAGAATCATCAGTGGAATCCAAAGCAATCGAAGCCTGCCACCGCGTGGGAAGCTGAGTTGGACCGCCTGATGCAAGCGCAATCGTCGGCCACTACCGAAAAAAAGCGCAAGTCGGACTTTGACAAAGTTCAGCAAATCGTCGCCGATCAGCAGCCTTTCATCTACCTCGTCAACAAAGATGCCATGTCTGCCATTTCTCCCCTCGTCAGGGGATCCTCTCCCTCCGTTTTGGATCCTCACGCGTTCTGGAACGCCGACGTTCTCCGTCTCGGCCCCGATCCTGCTCTCGGAGCACAAAAGTGACCGACGCAACTCCACTTCTGTCGCTCCGACTCTCGGTCGACTACCGCAACAAGGCCGGAGTCTTGCGCGATGTCTCGCTCGAAATCCAGCCCGGCGAAGTTCTCGGCCTCGTGGGACAGAGCGGCTCGGGAAAAAGCACCTTGTCGCTCGCCATTCTCCGTCTGCTGCATTTGAAAGGCGGCGTGGCGCGCGGCCACCTGCTCTTCAAGGGACAAGACTTATTCGCCAAGACCGAAGCGCAGATGAGATCGCTTCGTGGCCGCGAAATCAGCATCGTTCTACAAAGTCCGTTGTCCTCTCTCAATCCAGCTCTTCGCATCGGCTCCCAGCTCAGCGAAGCCTGGCGCGCTCACGCCACTGGCACGCGAGGAGAATGTGCCGCGGCCACCAGGACCGCACTCACCAGCGTGACTCTCTCCCACGACAGCGACTTTCTCCGCCGCCGCCCAGGGCAGCTTAGTGTCGGCCAGGCCCAGCGCGTCATCATTGCCATGGCTGTGCTCCACCGCCCTTCCCTGCTCATCGCCGATGAAGCCACCAGCGCACTGGACACCATCACGCAGTCCGAAATCCTCGGCTTGTTTGCGCAACTCAACCGCGAACGCGGCATGGGCATCCTTTATATCTCCCACGACCTCCTGTCCGTCGCCGCCCTTTGCCATCGCATCGCTATTCTCGACACTGGCGAAATCGTCGAATGCGGCCCCCCGTCGCAAATTTTCGGTGCACCTCAGCACGCCTACACGCAGAAACTCGTCGCCGCGCTCCCGCGGCTCCCAGTCTTCACCTCCCCAACTTCCCCGACCTTCGCCCGCCACGCCGAACCGGTTCTAAGCCGGACCTAAACTCCTTTGGAATGCCTAGTTTATCTTGGCTCTTCTCGGGGCCAGGCTTTTTCTGAAGCCGATCCGGACCCGCAGCTTTCAGCATGGCACCCAACAACGTCGCGAGTGACCAGTGACAGTACGCGCTCATCGAGTATTCATCGAGTACCATTGCCAAATTCCCGCGTCCTTTGTATACTCCCAGCATGTCGATTTTCCCCCAGAAGAACGCGCAGCTCTGCATCTGTTGCATGTGCTGTATGCGTGTGTCTTCTGGCGCGGGAGGCTGACCTTCTAGAGTTCTAAATCAGCCTGAAGAGTCTTCGCACCCACCGCCAGGAATTAACTGGCAGGTGGGTTTTTTGTTTGTGATCAAACGAATTTCAAAACCGAACGCACAAGGAGAAGCAATGTCCGACTACAAGCACCCCGAAGTTCTAGTCTCAACCGATTGGGCCGCTCACAATCTCAATTCCCCTAATCTGCGCTTCGTTGAAGTTGACGTGGACACTACCGCCTACGACCAAGGTCACATCCCCGGCGCCGTCGGATGGAACTGGCAAACGCAGCTCCAAGACAACATCCGCCGCGATCTGATTGACAAGTCAACCCTCGAAAGACTTCTCAGCGCTTCCGGCATTTCCAATGACAGCACGATCCTTCTCTACGGCGACAACAACAACTGGTTCGCCGCCTACGCCCTCTGGCAATTGAAATACTACGGCCACAAGGATGTTCGCCTCATCAATGGGGGCCGCAAAAAATGGCTCGAGGAGAAGCGCCCGCTCACAACGGAGGCCGCAGGCATCGCTCCCGCGTCCTATCACGTTTCAGGCGTGGACGAGTCCCTGCGCGCTCGCAAGGAAGAAGTCTTCGCCATCCTGGACGGCCGCAAACAAGGCCAGCTCGTCGACGTTCGCTCCGTCGATGAGTTCACGGGAAGAATTCTTGCACCTCCCGGTCTCTCCGAAACGGCGCAGCGCGCCGGCCACATTCCCCAGGCCGCGAATATCCCTTGGGCCCAGGCCTCTAACGAAGATGGCACTTTCAAGTCCTTTGACGACTTGAAGAAACTCTACGAGTCCAAGGGCATTACCGGTACCGACGAAGTCATCGCCTACTGCCGCATCGGCGAGCGCAGTTCGCACACATGGTTCGTCCTCAAGTATCTGCTGGGCTTCAACCGGGTCCGCAACTACGACGGCTCGTGGACCGAATGGGGCAACCTCATTGGCGCCCCCATTGTCAACGAAATACGCGCTGCCCGACCTGAGCTGGCCGCCGCAGCCCACTAATAGCGCTCGTTTGCGCAATCTTGGGGCGGGGCCTGCACCGCCCGTAAGGAGAGTTCATTAACAAGGACAGCAGATGCAGCACAAGGAGAGAACTGGACGGGGAAAACCTGCACTCTCTCCGGGCTTCACCCGTCCAGTTCTCATTCAGTTCGGTGGACTCTTGATTGTTTTTCCTTAAACTGACCACTGATTACTGAAAACTGACAACTTCTTAGTGCGGCGGCGCGGTCGCCAAGTGGTAAGGCAATGGTCTGCAAAACCATTATCGGCGGTTCGATTCCGCCTCGCGCCTCCAAAATTTTCTTTTCACACTTTTTTTCTGATGCCGATGGAAGACATGTTGCCCACAATTCGCGACCTCCTCCTCATGAACATCAAGGCCACCGGCACAAGCAACCTCAGCTCGCAGCATCGTTACAGAACGCTCCGGTGATCTAGCCTACGACATTGGAGACTATTCCTTGCTCCCGCCAAGTAAGTCTTTGCAGCCAAGCTGCCCCTTGGCGATTCCGGGAAATCCCGGCGGTTCTGCAGGTCGGCGTTCCTGCCGGCCGATATTCAGAATGATCTCAAAGAGGAGTTCAGTGGTGTTGTGGTTCACCAGCCATTCCATAGGGATCTATTCTCTCTCCCCGATATCGCGGGTTTTCGGGGTCCTGAACGGGTTTACCGGACTCCAGCCTTACGCGCTGGCCAATTCCTTCAGCAGCGCCTTGCCCTTGCGGAACCACGGCCGCTCCCGTCTCTGCATATATCGGGGCAGCGTACGCTTCTTCGCCAGGAGCTTCTGCGCCCATTCCCGAGACTCATCCCGCCGGTTCGCCGTCTTCAGAAAACTCGCGTAGTTGTAAAGTGTCTCCGGAGTCGTCGAAATCTGCGTGACCTCGGCGAAAACCGGATCCGCGCGTTCCAGCTGACCCGTTTGCGCATACGCACTCGCCAGCAATCCCGCGGCCCGGTAATAATCGAACTTCCGGTCGCCGGCGACTACTCGCTCCAGGTCCGGAATAGCCGCAGCCAGATCATTCATCCCCAGCGACGATTGGGCCCGCGAATAGAATGTGTAGATCGAATCGCTTCGTCCCGTGATCGCACGATTGAATGCATCGCGCGCCTTCTCATACTGCCCCTGATCTTTGTAGAGCTCGCCCAGCTCTTCATAGTTTGCCGGAGAGGGGTTGTCTAGAATATCCGTTTCCACCTTTTGTATGCGTGACCGTCGCCCAAATCCCTGAAACACGCCGCGAAGAAGTCCAAGATCCGGAATCACTTCAGCGACAATGTACACAGCTGCCCCCAGCCATCCTAAGAAGAAAATGACATAAAACCAATAGTTCTCCGGGCGCCGTCTCACAAAATGCACAATGGCGAAGATTTGAACCACAAATCCCCAAGGATAAAAGAGATGGCTAAGCCCAAACATGGATAACCGTCCTGTCAACAGAATCGCTTTCCTTCATCAGCCGGTCAAACAGAACCTCAATCCTGTGGATGCAGGAGTAACTGGCTGTCCGGACCATGCTCGCCTGCTATGATGACCCTGCATGAACTCCATGGAAACCCTCGGCCTTGCGCTTGGTACGGGATTTTCCTCGGGATTGAATCTCTATGCCACCGTTGCCACGCTGGGGCTTCTGCAGCGCTCCGGGGTGCTCCATCTTCCGCCTGGATTGCAGGTTCTTTCTCATCCCTGGGTACTCGGAATCGCGCTCGCACTCTACCTGATCGAATTCCTTGCTGACAAAATCCCTTATTTCGACACGATCTGGGACGCCATCCACACTTTCATTCGTCCACCCGCTGCCGCGCTTCTTGCTTATGCCGCCGCAGGAGGAGCCGCACCGGAATGGCGCTGGGGCGCCACGTTAATCGCCGGCGGAATTGCCCTCACCGCCCACGGCACAAAAGCCAGCGCGCGCGCCGCGGTCAATGCCAGCCCCGAGCCGTTCAGCAATTGGGCGTTAAGTTTGGGCGAAGACGTTCTCGCCGTTTGGCTGACCTGGATGGCCACGGCCCATCCGCTCGCGACAACGGTCATCATTGCCGCACTCATCGCGCTCTCAGCCTTCTTGCTCTATCACCTCTTCCGCTTCGCGCGCCGCGCCGTGCGCGAGATTTTCTCTACCGGCTAAAGCAGCGGCAGTACTTCCCCGCTCGTTCTTACTCCGGCGCCGATCGCGCTCTCATTGGCAGGGCTGGACTCCACATCCTGTGCGCCAAACGATATTCGGCCGATCTGCTGTCTTGCGTAGAAGCGTGCCGACGGCACGCGAATCGCTTGCCCATCCTTGTTGATTGGAGCGCTGAACGGCCATCCCGGCTTCGGATAAACCATGCTGTGCCCCCAGCGGTAGAGATAAACGGCCCTAACGTCCCAGTCGAAATCAAAGTTCCTCCCTGCGAGGACGCGGTTCAGGTCAGCGCGTAGCGAGTCCTCATAACTCGAGAACGGCGTTGTCAGCAATTTGATCCGCTCATTCGGCTGATCTGCCACCGATGCCGTGTTGCCTCCGTAAAAGGTCAGCACGGTCGGCCGGGTGGGGATTCGATCGGTTGGAGGTCACCCAGTCCGCAATTACAAAATCCGCCCGATACTGGCTTCCCCAGTAGTATGCGTCGTAGCCCAGGTCCTCGACGGGCGCCGCGCTGCGAATCGTCACATTGGCTACGAGCACGGGGCTCAGCGTGGCTTGATCGAAAGCATCCGCCTGCGCACTTAGCAGTTGCGCGCACGCGGTCCGCGCCGTGTGCGATTGTCCGGCGAAGATCACTGCCTTCGCCGTCGCGCGGTAGAATTGTCCGTTGCTAAAAGAAACGACGCTCGCATTTGTATTCGTTGCATCTCCGCGAACTACCAGCGCTCCCTGTCTGATCCGCACGTTATTGTTCGAGCCATCCATTGCCACCAGGTTGAAAGGGTTAGCCAGCAGTTCGGCGTCGCTCGTTCCGTTGATCGCTCCGGGAATCAGCCACTTGACGATGTGCCTCAGCATTCCCGAGTTTCCGCCCAGGTATGCAAACTCGGGGAAATATTCCGCTCCCAGAAAACTGATGGACGTGTAGGCGCTGGCCTGGCTGGTTTTTCCGTCGAGAGCGTCCCACAGCGTAACGCGTATAAAAATCCGAGACCGCCGGATGAAATCCCTTGGTCTCGGTGAGGTAAGAATCAAAAGTCATCGGCGAGAGATAATCGTATTTCGGATCGCTGTTATCAGCTGGATCAGTTGGCGCCCCCGGCTTGTGATACCAGTTCATCAGGTCCGCGCGCGCCGCCTTCAAGTCATTGACGATGTTTACCGGGTAAGGCACGCCATCCAGTCCCTTCCCGTAGGTGTCAAGGTTCCAGCTGTGCGTGCCCGCAGTCACGTACGGCGTCATATCGTCAAAGTAATAGCTATAGAGGGGTGAAGGCACGAGATAGTTCTGCCAGAGTATCCCTGTCGTGTTGTAGATGTCATCCAGAAACGGAGCGTAAGGCTGTACCGCGTACGCCGTCGCTGTGGAAGCGATATCGGGAATCGGCGCGGCGTCATCCCGGTTCGCATTGCCTCCCGGTGTTCGCTGCCCGTTGAGAATCAGGATCTTCGTCTCCGGCCGCTGCCGGGTGATGTAATAGGCGGCCGAGCATCCGCTCATTCCCGCACCGACAATGATCACTTCGTAGTTTCCATTGTCGGCCAGGATCGGTTGGCTCCCTTGGTAGCTGTCGCA
>WNGO01001528.1_pt1 | contig 15330 bp, 12 predicted proteins | sample 5400511 | NCBI WGS metagenome assembly WNGO01 (sample SAMN13153380, study PRJNA577476) | soil metagenome | isolation source: 20 cm soil or saprolite under Garry oak tree replicate 2 | place: USA:California | collected 2016-06-15 | reverse complement strand
TATGCCGCGGCCTTTCACGCGTTCAATCGGGCGGCCGAATTGTCGCCACAGACCCCCGATCGAGTCCGAAGACTCAGTGAGGCCGCAATGTGCGCGTTCCTCGCTGGACGGGGCGAGTCAGCCGTGGCCCAGTACGATCGCGCACTCGCGCTCGTCACCGACCCGCTTACGCATGCGAATCTGGTCTTACGCCGTGGTGACATCGCCGTCTGGCTGTCCAATCCCATCGCCGCCCAACGGGCTCTCGCTGCTGAGGCAGATCGGATCGCGCCGATCGATCCGAAAATGTCGGCGCTGCTGTTGATCCACGCGACGGGCCCGTGTTTCATGACGGCTGAGGTACTGGAGGCGAAGCGCACGGCGCAGCGAGCCCTCGAGATGGCGGGCAGGTCAGGCGACCCGATGACAGTTGCGGCCGCGGAAGTTGGTTGCCCTGGCCGAGGCACTCTTCCTCCACGGCGAAGGCGCGCAAACGTCCTCGACGCTGCGCCAGTATCTGCCACAGCTTGCGTCGGCCGGCCCGGAGATTGCCAATTCGGTCCCTGCCCGCTATGCGGCGTTCTGCCAGATCAGCGCCGAGGACTACGAGCCGGCGCTCCGCTCCCTTGAATCCGAAGTGACGCAGTACCGGTCGGCAAGCGCTCCGTCCCTCCTGCCCTACCCATTGGCCACCGTGTCGGAGCTGGAGTACCGTACTGGCCGCTGGCTCAGCGGATATGCCAACGCTGCCGAGTCAGTCCGCCTCGCGCGCGAGACCGGCACGGATAACGGAAAAACCTACAGCCTGACGTGCGTGGCCCGCTTCGAGGCCACAACCGGCAGGGACGACGAGTGTCGGGCACATCTCGACGAGGCGTGGGACCTCGCCAAACGTTTTGAAACCGCATCCATCTATCTGTACGTGCTGGCCATCCAGGGACTGCTTGCCCTCGGCCGCGAGCAGTGGGCGACCGCCCGCGAGAACCTCGAACAGTTGCAGCGTATGTGCCGTCGGCTGGAGGTACGTGAGCCGGGCATCCTGCGCTTCCAGGCTGACCTGATCGAGGCGCTGGTGCGGTTGGGGGATCGGAAGGCAGCCGAGCAGGTGCTGGCTGAACTCGAACAGCAGGCGATGCTCACCGGCCGCCGGTGGGCACGCATCGCCGGGCTTCGTTCCCGCGGCATGCTGGCGGAAGGCAGCGGCGTCGAAGCATACTTCGAGGAGGCCGTTGCCCTGGCGCGCGAGGCGGGCGACCCATTCGAGGTGGCCCGAACCGAGCTGAGCTTTGGCGAGGGGTTGCGACGGATGCGTCGCCGTGGCGATGCCCGGCAGCATTTTCGGTCCGCCCTCGAGATCTTCCTCGAGCTGGGCGCCGCTCCATGGATCCGCCGGACCAAGCAGGAGCTCGCGGCGACCGGCGAACGGTTCCATCGCGAAGCTCCTCCGGTCGGGGGCAACCTCACACCCCAGGAGCTACAGGTCAGCCTGGCAGTGGCGCGAGGCTTGACCAACAAAGAAGTCGCCGCCCACCTCTTTCTCAGTCAGAAGACGATCGAGACCCACCTCGGCAACGCCTACGGCAAGCTCGGCGTCCGATCGCGAAGCGAGCTGGCGCGCTTGTTCGCCGTCGAACCAGAGCGGGCGCTCGCGCGCTAGTCCCCTTCTCGCTTGCGCGGCGAGGTTTCGGTCTTTATTTCCCTCCCGCTTGCGTGGCGAGGGTTCGGCCTCTATTTCCCTCCCCCGCTTGCGCGGCGAGGGTTCGGCCTTTATTTCCCTCCCCCGCTTGCGGGGGAGGGTAGGGTGGGGGCAGTCAAAATCGCCTGCACGATTTGGCGACAAATTGGTATTGGGGCTTGGCAATATCACGTTGACGTGATATAACAGATATGCGATGCTGAGGCAGTGGCCTGGGAAGTCGAATTCACCGACCAGTTTGAGGACTGGTGGAACGGTTTAGGCGAACCGCAGCAGGACTATTTGGACGCCGCACTTCAGCTATTGCAGGACAAGGGCCCGGCACTAGGGAGACCGTTGGTCGACACGATAAAGACTTCCATTCACGCGAACATGAAGGAGCTGCGAATCAGTAAGGGCGGCGATCTTCGAGTTCTATTCGCATTCGGCCCGACCCGCAAAGCGATTTTGCTCTGCGGAGGAGATAAACAAGGCGATTGGGACCGTTGGTACAAGGACAATGTCCCATTCGCAGACGGTCTATTCAATGGATATCTAGTGGAATTGGAGAAGGAGGCAGAGGATGGCACGCCGTAACTATTCGGAACTCAGCCGTCGGGTGAATTCGGATCCCGCACGGCGCGCCCGCGTGGAAGCCTATAAGGCCGAACTCCTTACGTCTGTGACGCTCGCGGAGTTGCGCAAGGCTCGGGAACTGACGCAAGTGTCTCTTGCTAAAGCCCTTGATACGACCCAGTCTGGAGTGTCTCGAATTGAGCATCAAACGGACCTGTACCTGTCGACGCTTAGGTCTTATATCGAAGCGATGGGCGGGAGCCTCGAGCTCTCCGCCGTTTTTCCGGACGGAAAGGTACTTATCTCGGCAATTGAGGGGGCTCTCGATTCTGACTCCGAAGACTCCTCAGCAGAAGAACCAGCTAGGCGGGCGGCCAGCGGCTGACCAGACGTTGCTCGGTCCGAGCTATCCCGCCCGCAGCACGAAGTCCGTGGGACCGATCGTCACGCCACGCTGGCGCAGCTCCTCTTCGGTGCGAGTCGACAGCAGCAGCGCGGGGATGCCGACGAGGAGAGGATCCGCGCGGAGGCGCTCGAGGTCGCGGAGCTGCGCGCCGCCGCCGGGACCAAGATCGATCAACACCATGTCAGGCCGCCATCCAGCCCGATGCGTCGTAGCGTCACCGATGTCAGCAACGGTCACGACGCGATAGCCGTCGAGGGCAAGTTTCATCCGGTACATCTCGGCCGCGTCCGACTCGCCGCCGATCAACAGGATGTCACCGCCGTCCTCGCCGAAATCCGCAAAGGCGTTGATCACCTGTCCATAGTGATCACGCCAGGTGAGATGGCGCTAAGAGCAGCGTAGGCATGCGTTAAGAAAGGCCAAGAGACGCAGCTTGCGGCGACTCAGGCTAGGCGGGCGTTACCACCTTCGACGAAAGGAAGGGTGCCTGCATGATCTCGGTTGACCCCTCGAGCTGAGGCTGCTGCGAGTAGGCGGCTCGGCTCAATGCAGTCCTCACATCGCCTACCACGCTGTCGAGGTTGGCGGCGAGCTGCGGCCCGAGTGCCTGAAGCAAGAAGTAGGTCAATGCACCATTCGCCCGACCATTGAAGCTGGCATCGGCTGAGGTTTGATTACTTTTACAGCCTGAGACCAGGGCTAGATTCAAGCCACGAACGGTATGGATGAATCGACGCGGCTTGATTCCCTTGGCCATGGCTTTCTCGATTTCTGCTGCGATATCCGCCGGCGGGTAAAGCTGCTTGGGCCGCTGGTCCCCAAGGACACGTTCGAGGTCACCGGAGTGGCAGCTGTCCGAGACCCAAATAAACTCGACGCCTTTTGGCACCGCGCTGAACCGTTGGTGGAATTGCTTGTCGCGGATGGCGTGTTGGTCCGACCAATCGAAGTCAACCGGACATATGACTTCATCCAGTCCGTCGACCTCCTGACGTGGATTGCGAGTCGGCATCTGTGCACCGTGGCCGCTGTAGTGAAACAGCAGGCGGTCCCCCGGCTTGGCACCGGCCACCAACCAGTCGAGCCCTTTGCCGATGGCCGCCGTGTTTGCGTTGGCATCCGTCAGCATCTGGATATCCGCCGCGTTAAAGCCACATTTAGCTTGCAGAAGGTTGCGCATGTCCGCAACATCGTTCACACAGCCCTGCAACTCGTTGCCTGGATAGGCGTTGATCCCAACGAGCAATGCCTTATTCATCGTTTGTCCCCTCCTTACTTGAAAAGCCGAACTATCGGGCGGGCCCGCCCGCCACGGGAACGCCGGCAAGCGTCGTACGGATCGCGTCAACCAAGTCATCACTCGCCCAGTACGAGGAATGCGTCCACAGTCCCGATGACGCCAGATGTCGAGTGGAGATATCTCGGGGAGGCCGCGGGGGCGAGCCAACCGTAAATACTTTTGCCGCAATGAACGCCAGGGGATCGAGGGGCTCCCAGAGATTTGTCCAGCTTCTGATCGAGTCCGGAACGGCAACCGCTGTACCGTGCTTGTACGCGGGAATGGCGCTACCCTCCGGGTCGAGGACGTGGAAGAACGGCGCCTGGCTGCCGAATGTGAGGAAACCATCGATCCACAGTTTGCGGCCGTCGGTAGAGGTCGCCGCCTGGAAGGCGATGACACCGCCGAGGCTGTGGGCCACCACGTGAATAGGACGATCCTGTGTACCACGACCAGGTGCCCTCGCTTCGATAGCTCGCCACAGGCGGTTCTGGATTTCCTCCCGCCGGTGTTCGTAGACGAAGACGTCTCCGACGCCCTGCGCGATATTTGGGACCAGAGCCGTTCTCAGAAAATGATTCAGGGTGCCGAACGCTTCGCCCAGGATCGCGCCCGCCAGCGAATCCGCATCATGGAGCAGGCCCTGAATCAAGGAGCCGCCAAAACCACGGTCGACCTCTACCTCGGGAGCTGCATCACGGCTTCGGGTAAGGCCGTGGCCGATCGACTCGCCGACGGCCCGCAAGACCGGTTCGCTGTCGATGAACTTCAGGTAGGTGGTCCGCGGCAGCTCAGCGCGGATGGTTGCCTCGAGGCCCGTCGAGTCCGGCCGGGTGGCGGGAGTTACCGGAATGTCTCGGGTTGCCGAAATCGTCGACACCGCCGCGTCCGCAATGGTCGCAGCAGGGTCACCAAGGCTTCTCGTTCCCCCTCGATTGACGAGTTGGGCATAGGCCGACGCATCGGGTTGCGAGAGCGCTCGAGTCATGGCATCTCCCATGCCCGGGACCGTATCGGTTATGCCATCGGTCGCCGCGCCGAGATCGCCCCAAAACACGGGAATCAAGTCCCACGAGGGGTCGATGCGACCCTGGAGATCCACGACCAGTTTGTTGAACGCATCTGGATCCCGGTTTGCGACACCGTGGATGACGAGAACTGGCTCACCCATTTGCTGCCTCCATGAGAGTCTTGCCCGCCTCCAGCCGCTCCGGCACCCACGCAGACCAGAGCATGCCCGGAGCTCGGTCCCCCATGATGTCGCGAAGGAGAGCCACCCGAGGGTGATCGATCTGGTAGCGCTGGACCGCCTCGTTCAACCGGACGAGCCCATCTGAAAAAATGGGGAAGCCGTGATCGAGCGCCGCGCTGAAGCGTTCGGCGCCGGGCTGCGCCAGGCTCTCCGCAGCTTCCCCTTGGAGCACGTAGCCGTCGCTAAGCTCGGGGTAAAAGATGGTCATGTTTGACGCCGGGGATGCCAGCTCCGTGCCTTTGCCTTGCTTGAGGAGAAGGTAGCCACCGAGGCAACCGGCGATGGGTTCCTCCCACTTCCCCTGGAGCAAGTCCTTGGCCGTCTCGTACGCGTAATCGAGGCGCCCGTTGAGGTAGAAGCGCTGAACCAGCTCCAACCGTCTGACCGTCCGCGGATCGGTGGAGCCATCGGGTGTCCGGCTCGGAAGATACTGAAACACTCGCGCTCGGCCGTCAGCACCGAAATGAAACACGAGCATCGTGATGCGCTGTGGCAGCATCGCCAGCATGAACACCACCGGGTCCGCTCCGGGGACCTCTACCGCAAGGCAATGTGGACCCGTCCCGGCAGGCCGCGAGAACTGCGCCAAACCGGCGACCGAAGGGAGCGGACTGGGACTCTCACCATGGTCGGGCACGGCCTCATCAAGCGCCCAAACACGTAGCCGGATTTGAGAGACAAAGTCAAGGGCAGCTTGCGATGTCGTCCCTTCAGCGCCCAGCAGGACTTCGAGACCGCTCGGGGCGTTCGGAAGAGCCTGCTGACCGAAGGCCGTGACGCCGAGGCTTCGGAGGCGAACCGCTTGTGAGGCTGGCAGATTGCTGGTGACCGCGCTGCCTGCAAGTGCGAGGATTGTCGAAAGGTGCGCCGCCGCAATAGGACCGGTCGACTCGGAGACCTCCAGCGTATTGTCAGGACGCAAGGTGAACTGAGCCTTCCCAATCACATTCGCCAGGAGACCGGTCTGCGGCAGCGGCGGCGGCTCCAGAGTGACGGTTTCGTCATCATCCGCAGCGAGCTCGAGACGCTTCTCGACAGAGCGGCCTTCCGGCGTCCGGAGCCTGGCAACGTAAAAGCCAGGGGCCAAGTCGTCACATTGAATGATGCCTTGCCCTACCTTGAGTAACTCGCCAGCCGCGTTCGTCACATCCAGCGGTGCCAGGTGGTCGGCCGATACCACCGTTAGATGCGCGATGCCCCCCAAGCCTCTCGCTTGTGGAGCAAACGCAGTGCCCACTGGCGGGCCAGCGCCGGCGGCCTCGGCTGGGCCCGCGCCCAAGCCTCCGCCCGGGCCGACGGCGACAGGCTGAGCGATCAACTTCACCGTTACCTGTTTGCGTTCGTACAGTTCGATCACCCAACTCTTCTGGGCGGGCACCCAGTTGAGCGCCGACGCACGCAGGCTGTATTCCTTGGGCTGCAGAGAAAAACTGGCGGGTAGATTGGCGACGCCCTTGAGGCTGGCGACTTGCGCCGACTCTCGCTCCACCACCAGCTCACTGTCGGAGGCCAACGCCGTTGGATCGATGAAGACGTCGAGCGTTTCCTTTGGAACGCCGTCAACAGGAAACCGTGCGATGACCGGGTTACTGCCGTCGATCGACCCACGTTCGCCCGCCAGTCGCGGCACTTGGATCCGCCGGTTTTCGGGCTCGTTTCTCGACGCGGCGATCCGCGCGCTGACCTGGCTGACCAGGTAGTCGAGCAATCGATCGACCCGCACGACGTACTCCTGGTTGCCGGCGTCCCACGCCTTGGCTGCGCCTTTTCCCTGGAGGCCGTCCAGCAGGACCGCCGTAAAAGCTCCGCGTTCATCGCTCACCCCTCCGATCTCGGCGGCGGTCAGTCGCGGCGACGTGGCGTAGAAGGCGAACTGCTGAACCGCCGGCGCATTCGGATCGCGCACCGCCGGTCTCGGGTATTCGCCGATGCGGAACTCTTGCTGCCAGGGAATGTTGCGGCAGGCGTCGATGAAGAAGTATTGCTCCGCGAACTGAGTCGCTTCGAACACATCCAGGATGTCCTGGAGCTTGAGCGCGCGAGTCGTCAGTAGATCGGTGAAGTCAGTGGGGACGAGAGCCTGTACATCGGTGAAGGCAATGCGGTCGACCAGACCATGTCCAGAGAAATGGAAAAACAGTCGCTCTCCCTTTCCATTGCTGCGTTTGATGAGCGAGTCGATGGAAGTAACGATTCCGTCGTAGTCGGCTGCCGCCGCTTGCAATCCTGGAGGCACCACGCTGTCCGGTGTTGGGCTGAGAAGGACGACGAGATTTTCGGCGGGAACGTCGCCGCCCTTCGGATCAAGCAGCCACTCCCGCACTGCGAGGGCATCACGTACCCCGCCACGCAGCCATGCGCCGGGTTCCCAGTACCGGTCAATTCCAATGACGATCGCCCAATTTGCCATACTGCCCTCCCGTCGGGGCGTGCGGCGATGTCGACTGCGAAGCGGTCGACAGGTGCCCCCTGTAGATTGCCCCTCCAAAAACGTGGGAAACCGACGAACCCAACCCGACTATATACCGCGACCAGCACTTGTCAAGACGGTTGTTCCTCACCCGGGGTGGTGCGGGACGTCGTTCAGCACTTCAGATCGAGTTCGTTTCCGACGCATTTTCGGCGTTACGGACGGCGAACCCTCCCAGGCGGAGTCCGCTTCGCCGGTGTTGGTGCCGGCTTCGCGGGAGCCGGATCCGGACATCCATCGAAGTGAAATTCCTGCATCCACTTCTTAGACCTGCGCTTTGGCTGGGCAGGCGCTGTCCCGCTGATATGAACTTTGGTATGTGTGGTCACGTGCTCATTGATCTTCTTCGCGAACTTCCAGTCGTCGCGGCTCTTTCCGACACGAATGCAGCCATGGGATTGTGGTGTACCGTTCGCTAGCCAGCTGTCATGTATGCCGATTCCTCCGACTATCTTTACGAACCAAGCCAGCGGGTCGCCGTGCGAGTTCACCGTCTTGTCGTCGCCTTTCCAACCAGCTGTGAAATCACCCGTTGGAGTGCAGTAGGCCTCCTTTCCAGTTGGACAGGGATTCGTGACGGTATTGGGACAACCCATTCCAGTTGAAACGACATGGCTCTCGGAGGAGCCGTCACTCCATTTCAAATTCAGTCGTTGCGCCCCCAAGTCGACATCGATCTCCGTAATCGTGGGTTTCGGTTTAGGAGGCGCTTTGGTAGGTTGTGGCTTCCGCTTTCCCTTAGGCGCCCGAGCCAGGAAGACTGATCCAAGCTCACTTGCCCCAATTTCGCTCAGGTAAGACAGATCCGAGCTCGGCTCAGCATCGGGTAGCTCGCCGATCGGTTCGAGGCCAGTAACCGGTGAGCTGCCATCCTGGACCGCAAGATCGGGATCCGGCACGTCCTCGGTCTCGTTAATTTCCGAATCAGATAGCGGTTGGCGGTGGACAATCGCGCCATCGGTTCCTGTCAATGCCGACCTGGCGCTAGTGATCTGCGTCTTCCCCAGGGCTTCTGCCTCATGTTCTTGTGGCGAGTCGGCAGGTCCCACCACCAGGTTGGCGGGCCGCCCCTGCGTTCCTTGCTGTGCAACATGGGCAAGCTCGTGTGTGAGGAGTGAAGCCCCGGCTGTCGTCTCCGGCGCGTACTGGCCTCGTCCGAAAACGATGTCGCCACCAACGGTAAACGCCCGCGCGCTCACCGACGCCGCCGCATCGTGTGCCCGCGATCCAGTGTGCAGTCTGACCTGCGTGAAGTCCCGTCCGAGGCGCGATTGCATCGCCAGACGAACCGTGGCGTCGAGCCGCTCACCCGGCGCAGCCAGCACCTCATGCACGATGGGCGGTGCATAACTCGGCCCAGGGCGCAGACTGGAACGCATCAATGCTTTGCGATCCGCGTGGCATGGACACCTGTCGGACGGCACCGTCCCGCATCGCTGCAGTAGCGCTACTTGCATTCGTGGTACCCGGCGCGAATCATCGCGTTTTTGCCTTCAACCGATAGTAAGTGGGTTTGCCGTAGAAGGATGGGACGGCCTCAGGATCGTGCTCGAAGAGAGACTGTGCACCCCATTTGCTCTTGATCCGGGTGGGCCGACCCGCTTTGTCAACCGCGATAACGCGCCCACTGTGCGGGTAATCCTTTCCGGTCGTGGAGTAGATGGCGATGTCGCCGACAGCCACATGGTCCGATGGACCCAATTGTTTGTAGCCCTTGAGCAAGGTCTCTACTTCGGCCTCGCGGATGATCCAGCGCGGCAGGATCACGATAGTTTTTCCAAGATCGAAGTGGATGCCGGCTGAGACGAGCTTTTCGGCCGGATAGAACTTCTGTCCTGCGTATACAGGTTCCTCGCCCTTGGGAAAGGTGTCGGCAAGCGCATTTAGCTCCTTGATCTTGCTCACCGTGGCCTCGAAAAATGTGTAGCTGTGACAGTTGTAGCTCGTGTCGTCGATCGCCGCCGCACGCTTACCCGGGGTGACCATCGTCTCGTTGACGATCAATCCTGGCGGGATTACTACCCAGGTCGCGGATTTTGGGTCGATCTTGCCCGGCGTAGCGGTACCCGCAACCCGCGTGCCGCCCGATTCGGTGAGGCGTTTCTCGTACATCTCGTCGATGGCGAGAAAACCGGCTTCCTGCGGAGTTTTCCCCTCTTTCTGATACTTGGCGAGGAGCTTCTTAAACTCCAGTTCGGCCGCCTCGTCCTCCATCGGTCTGAACTTGGTTGCCGTCGCTGGCTTGTCACGTTGGACCGTCGGCGCGGTGGTCCCCTTTGGCCTCGCCACCGTTGCAGCGCCGACCGACCGCGCCTCCGCTTCGCGTTCCTCGGCGTCCTGCGGCTCGCTAACCGTGAGTCTGTCGGTAAGTCGGCTGGCACTCCCCTGCTGCTGAACGACATGCGTCAACTCGTGGGCCAGGAGGACTCGCCCCGCTGACGACCGCGGATCGTACTGGCCGGCTGCAAAGACGATGTCGCGCCCGAGGGTGTAGGCGCGGGAATTCATGGACCTTGCCGACTCGCCAGCCGCCCGGTCCGCGTGGATCCTGACCTGGCTGAAGTCCTGGCCGAATCGCTGCTCCATCTTCGTCCTGACCAGGGGATCGAGTCGTTGGTGAGACGAGGCGAGTCCCGTCCCAACGACTTCGGGCAAGATTCCGGATATCGCCTGGCGCTGGGCCATGCGTTGGATGAATGCGGCGCGGAAGCGGCCCTGCGCCGCGAGACGGGTTACTTGCACGGCACGTTGTCGCCGCCGGAGAAACACTTCCGCAGCGTGACTCCAGGCATCCGAAAGATCAGCTCGCGAAGCTCCCACAATTTGCCGGGGGTCTCTTGCTTGATGGACTTGAATGCCGCCGGCCATGCGCCGCCAGGTGGGAGACTGGGCGGGTCAAAGTACCAGTTCTTGACGAACGTGTAGCCCTGGAGCTTGGCGAGAGACCGTGGCGGATCCCAGGCATCGCACGTTTTTTCGACGTCGGCACGCGAGAGTCCCCGAGCCGCCCGGTAAAAGCCAAGCAGGTCGGAGGGGAGATCCTCCTCTGAGAAGGACGAGGAGACGGCGGCTTCGGTGGCCTGCTGGGAAAGTTCGAAGGCGACCGACGTGTTTGTAAAGATAGCGAGCGCGACGCGAAGCTCTTCATCAGGCGACAGCGGTTCGAGGATGTCCGCGATCAAGGCTGCCGCGTTGACCCCGGCGCGCGGCAGGTGGGGAATGCCCGACGTCTGTGCGGACGAGACTCGTTCAGGGGGAAGCGGGGGCAGGATCTTGACTACGACCGCACGGTTGCGCCGACGACCCTCTCTCGCGGCGTTGTCGCTGAGATAGCGGCCGGACTCCGCAAACGTAACAGTTGACGTCCTCTTTTGGACATCCGAAGGAAGTAATGCCTGTACCGCCAGCGCCCGCTCCGCCCTGAGCCGCAGATTGTGTTTCTCGGCGCCAATGCAGTCGGTGAATCCATAGACTTCGAATCTCGTTTGAGGGCTGGCCCTTGTCAGAAGGTCAAGCGTCTTGAGGGCCGAGGCGAAGCGGGAGGCATCCGGGCTATCAACCTCGAATCCATAGAGGTAGGCTTCCTGGTAGTCGGTAAACGCATGACTGTCCACGAGCGGCTCGGTTGCTGCGGATGACTCGGCCTTTTCGTTCGGCTCATAGTGGGCCGGGCAGGCGCCCGGAGTTGGCTTCCCAGGTTTTGGGGTCGGAGAAGCCGCGCCCGGCTCAACGCTTCTTGTGGCCTCCTCGGCGTGGAGGCGCGCCGAGGCAGCCCTAACCTGATCGATGAGACCCTGGGCCATCTTCGGGTTGGCGTGCCCCCAATCGATCCATCCGCAGTTGGTGGAGTAACTGTAATCGCCGCTAGCCACGCCGCTCTTGTGGGGTGTTCGACGAACCACGGACTTGATGGGCGGCTCCCGCATGGAGCGTGTGGCTCCGCCGCCACTCAGGGCGGACGACGCGAGAGACTCAGCCTCCGCCTCGCTAGGATCGTTGGTCGCGCCGAGTTCAAGCGCCGCATGGCTCTGGGCGTCTCCGTTCTGGATCACGTGCACAAGCTCGTGCGCAAGGGTCCTGCGCCCTGATGAGGTCGACGGCGAAACGCCCGATCCGAGCACCACGTTTGAGCCGACCGTATAGGCGGCAGCCCCCACAGCGCGAGCGGATTCCTCGGCTGTCAGGCCACTATGCACCCTCACGCGCGAGAAATCAGAGCGCAAACGCGCCTCCATGAAGCCCCGCGTTTGTGGGTCCAATGCCTGGCCCGGCGATCTGAGGACCGACCCCACGATGGCGGGAACGGCGGGGGTCCGGCAGGCGTGGTCAGCGCAACGACGAAGCCGCGTCGGCGAATGGACGAGCGGCACGCTCGCGAGGGATGACGTCGCCATCATCGCCTACTTCGCCGTCGCACTCACGTATTGAGCCGGGTCTTGCTGCGTGCCATTCTTAAGCACCTCGAAATGGAGATGGGGGCCAGTGACCCGCCCGGTCTTACCAACCTTGGCGATGACCTCGCCCTGTTTCACCGCTCCGTCCTTCGCAACGAACTCCGAGCAGTGCGCATACCGCGTCGACCAGACGGCATCGTGCGCGACGGTGACGTAGTTGCCATAGCCGACGAGGTTCCCCTCCGCATCTGTTTGGCTTCGTACTCGGGCCGCACCGGCCGCCGCGGCGTAGATATCGGTACCTTCCGGCGCCGGGATGTCCATGCCGAGATGACTTTCTGTCTTTTTCTTTTCTGGATCCAGGGGGTCCTTGCGGACGCTGAAGCCGCTGAGGACCGTCGAGTAGCTCGCCGGTAAGGGCCAGGCAAGCTTTGGCGGAGCGTCACCTGCCGCCACGCCGGCGTCGGCCGGCACGCCAGCATCGCTGACGACGCCGGAATCGGTGGCTAGCCCGGCGTCTCCCGGTCCACCGGTGTGTAGCGGAACATGACTGAACTCGTGCGCAAACCCATCGCGCGACAGAGCGGTCCATCTACGGACCGTGGAAGCGGGGCGAACCGTGGCAGCGGGTTGGAGCGTGCTGGCTCGCAGCAATCCAGACTTGCGGCCGGGCAGGTCTAACTGGGCGGTGGCCCACATACCTTTGGATGCCACCATACGTTGTTGGTGTCTTGAACGATTCCGGGCTTCGGCTTGTCGCCATACCTGCTGCCGGGAGCATGACCGAGCTTGTCGCCGAACTGCCCAGCCACCTTGTCGTAGAGGTGCTGTAAGTCGAAACATCGTGGGTCGCAATGGGCCCCCTTGATTTTCCGGTCCACCCAGAAATGAGTGGTGACCTCCGGAAAACGCCCCGCCTGCAATGCGGCTTGGAGGTAGGTCTTGGCTATTGCGTCGTATTGACCTTCCTCGTAGGCCGGCTTGGGGAGCGGAATCACCTTGTCCGTATCGGTCTCGCAGTCGGATCCTTTTGCGGAGGGGAATACCTCAACGTTGACGAGGGCGCCGGTCCGAACATCGCGCGCTTGAAAGTAACCCGACAGCGTCCCGCAGGCGCCGATTAGATTCTTTGCCTTTTCCGGCGTATCAGTTAGATCCGTCGCAGGAGTCTTCGGGCCGAGCAGTGCGCAAATCTGAGCTACTGCCCAGGAAGCGGTCGTCGTGATGATGGGCGCTTTGATTCCCTCGTACGAAGCCGGCAGCGGTGCCTCGAGTTGCGACGTCGCGGTTTCGTGCTCGAGGCTTACCTCGCCGGGCGTCAACTTCCGCTCGGTGATCGCCCGTTCGTTGATGCCCTTTTCGAGCTCGATATCAGCTGGCGTCAGACCTTTTCTCGCCTCGTGCCTGACATCCTTAGGCTTGATCTTTGGATCTTTTCTCGCTGCTTCGAGAAGTGTGGCTTTCTTCGTGATAAAGGCCTGCTCTTTAGGGGTGAGCGTCAGTTCCAGACCGGCAAGAGACTGTTGCATCGCCTGCTTCCGGACGTCCGGCTTGACGGCTGCCCAGATGGCCTGGAAAGCGCGCTCTCGGGTCTCCTGGCTGAGCAAGTCTTTGCGCTTTTCGTATTCCGTTGCGGTCGGGCGTCGGGGGTCGAAGAAATTCGGGCGAGCGACGACGGCGTCGCCCGTTCGTAGCACCCACACTGCCGCCCCTTCGTCTAATGGTCCTCGTTCAGCCTTTCGGTGCTCTTCAGCTTTCGCCGTCTCCGACTTTCGGCGCCAATCCTCGAGCTGGGCGGGGCTCAGCGTTCGCCCTGCCGTCGCGGCTGCGGCCCCGGCTGCCGCTTCGGCCGCCGCCCCCGCGGCCGGCCCAGTTGCGGCCCCAGTTACCGCCGCTGCAGCTGCCGTCCCAGCATCCGCTGGCCCTAGAGCTGGTTTGGGTTTCAGGTTTGGGTCTTCGACCCTAACCGCGGTGTCATGGATGACAAAGCGGGGCGGCTCCCCGAATTTTGGCGGCGCACTCGGAGGCGATGCTCCGGTCACCTCGCGAATCCGGTCCTTCTCCAGATCAGTGAGGATGTTCCCGGCGTGGCTGATGTCTTTTGGCTTGGTTTGTGTTCCAGCATCCGGGGTGATTCCGGCATCCGCTGCCTTGCGGGTTCCCGCGTCCGGCGTCTTTGGTGCGCGTTGGACCGCCGTGGAGACCGAGGCGAGCGTCCGGGCCTCCGCACCGCGCGCCTGCCGCTCATAAGTGTCGTCGGGATCGCTAATCCTTAGCCGAGTGCCGGAGTCGCGTCTCAACGACGGCTGAGTCTGTTGCACGACGTGGGTGAGCTCGTGTGCCATGAGGCGCGTGCCGTCTGGAGTGCTTGGCCGGTATTCGCCTGCGCCGAAGACGATATCGCTGCCAACCGTAAACGCCCGGGCGTCCACCGCCAGGGCCGCTTCACCGGCGCGCGGTCCGGTGTGAATCCGGACCTGGCTGAAGTCCCGCCCGAGGCTGGATTCAAACTTGCCTCGCGTCTCCAGGTCGAGCGCCGCACCCGAGCTTGTCAACACGTCATGCACGATTTCGGGAGCGTAGGTCGGTCGGGTTCCCATCCCTGAACGTCTCAGCATCATCTGGTCGTCGTGGCACGAACAGCTTGCCGGGGATACGCTTCCACACCGCTGCAGCAAGCCACCGGAACGCAGCCGTGGGCTCACGCTGCTGACCGGTGGCCGCTGGGCAATGGCTTGGTGGATCAGCGCTACACCCTGAATCCTGGCCCTGGCTCCTCGGTCCGCCGTTTGCGATGCCGGCGGGGTGGCTCTTCGTGCGGCTCCTCTATCGGCCCGACCGCGCCTTCTGCTTCCTCCTTCTCCTCCTCTTCTTCCTCTTCCTCGCGCTCGGCCTTCTCGCTCTCTTTCTCTTTTTCCTCTTGCTCGTCCTCTTCTTCGACGATCTTTGCCCAGGGCCGGAGCAAGGCGCGGCGATAATCGTCGGTCACCTCGACCTCGCCGTCATCGACGGAAATTCGGCTCAGCGGCGCATAGTGGTGGACGACGCCGTTGGGCCGCAGGCATTCGGGCCTTCCCTCGTCGCGCGGCCACTCGATTTCGCCGGTCCTGGTCCGGGCCGGGATCAGCCAGTAATCGCCGGTCCGATAGCTGCGGCCCGGCACGAAGCGCACCTGGATTCCGTCCTCGAGGTTGATCCACCGGTCCTCCACGATCGGGATCGTTCCGGCGCGAAGGAAGTGACCGTGATCCTCGCGTTGGTCCCAGCGCCGCAGGAACGGGTGCCGAGTCGTTTTGATG
>WNGO01001440.1_pt1 | contig 15356 bp, 12 predicted proteins | sample 5400511 | NCBI WGS metagenome assembly WNGO01 (sample SAMN13153380, study PRJNA577476) | soil metagenome | isolation source: 20 cm soil or saprolite under Garry oak tree replicate 2 | place: USA:California | collected 2016-06-15 | reverse complement strand
CTGACGCTCGTGGGCGTCGCCGTCGCGAATCTCGAGGACGACAGTGCCCTTCAGCTCGTGCTGCCCCTTGACCGCTTCAGCGGCACCGCTCTCGACGTCGCGCTCGACGAAGTGCGCCGGCGATTCGGATCGGCGGCGGTGACGCGCGCCGTTCTACTCGGCCGCGACCAGGGATTCACGGTGCCGCTTCTCCCGGATTGATCCGACGTGGCAGCATCATCTCGGTGAAGACGCTGGAGATCGATACGCCGTTCGGCACGGCGAACGCGCACCTGGACGGCGCAGCTGAGCCGCGGGCCGCGCTCGTCCTCGGTCATGGCGCCGGTGGCGGGGTGCAGGCGAAAGATCTAGTTGCAGTGGCGCACGTCGCCCACTCGGCGGGACTGAGCGTTGCGCTCGTCGAGCAGCCCTACCGGGTCGCGGGTAGGCGTGCTCCCGCACCTGTGCGTCAGCTCGACGGAGCGTGGACGGCCGTGATCGACCATCTGCTCGCAGGCGAGCTGCGCGGTTTGTCGCTCGTCGCCGGCGGGCGGTCCGCGGGCGCGCGTGTCGCATGCCGCACTGCGGAGGCGACGGGCGCCATCGGAGTGCTCTGTCTCGCGTTCCCGCTGCAGCCGCCGCGCCGGTCAGGCGCCGCGCCTGCACAGAGCCGTCTTTCCGAGCTCGATGCGGTGACGGTCCCGATGCTCGTCGTCCAGGGAATGCGAGATCCGTTCGGCATGCCGCCGGCCACGGAGCGGCGCACGGTGGTGCAGGTCGCAGGCGATCACAGCCTGCGCACCGATCTCGGGGCAGTGGGTGAGGCGGTACGAGCCTGGCTTCTTCGGGTCGTGCTCGGATCGAGCGCGACGCGGACGTTATAGGCACTCGCAACCCTCCGCTGGGGCCGGCGCGAGGCGCGGACTTGCGAGCGATGGTCCCGTTCGGCGCATTCGACCATGTTTCGCCTTGATCGGCCTATCCTCTACGCGTGGCAGAGACCAACGGCACGACCTGCGCGGCGTGTGGGACGCTCAACCGAGCCGGTAGGAAGTTCTGCGCCGAGTGCGGGACCACACTTGGGATCTCGTGCCCGGAGTGTGGTGCGGCGAACGAGCCCGGAGAGCGGTTCTGCGGTGACTGCGGAAGCTCTCTGGCTGCGCCTGGCAAGTCCGCAGAGCGACCGGCCGTAACGGTCGAGCGCCGGCTTGTCTCCGTTCTCTTCGCCGACCTCGTCGGCTTCACGCCGCTCTCCGAAAACCGTGATGCCGAAGAGGTGCGTGAGTTGCTCTCGCGGTACTTCGAGCTCGCGGCGGGAGTGATCGCGCGCTATGGCGGTGAGGTCGAGAAGTTCATCGGTGACGCAGTGATGGCGGTGTGGGGCACCCCGGTGGCGCAAGAGGACGATGCCGAGCGCGCTGTACGGGCCGCCCTCGATCTCGTCGAGGCCGTGGGCGAATTCGGCCGTCAGGCGAGCGTCGACAACCTCGCTGCGCGAGCAGCAATCCTCACCGGCGAGGCAGTGGTAAACCTCGGCGCCGCCGGGCAGGGAATGGTCGCCGGCGATCTCGTCAACGCGGCGTCGCGCGTGCAGGCGCTCGCCGAGCCCGGATCGGTTCTCGTGGGCGACGCTACTCGCCGCGCGACAGAGCGGGCGATCGCGTTCTCCGCTGCCGGCACCCACGAGGTAAAGGGCCGGGCCGAGCCGATCGCGTTGTGGCGGGCCCTGCACATTACGGCAGGCCGGCGTGGTGATCTAAAACGCGACATTCTCGAACCGCCATTCGTCGGTCGAGAGCGAGAGCTTCGCCTGTTGAAGGAACTCTTCAACGCAAGCGCTGATCAGCGGAAGGCCTACCTCGTTTCGGTAATCGGCATTGCGGGGATCGGCAAGTCGCGGCTGGCCTGGGAGCTCCAGAAGTATCTCGATGGCATCGACCGGACGATTCGCTGGCACGAGGGTCGCTGCCCGTCTTACGGGGACGGCGTGTCGTACTGGGCGCTCGCCGAAATGGTGCGGATGCGCGCGGGCATCGCAGAGGGCGAAGAGGCGGTTTCTGCGCGCGCGAAATTGGGTGCCGCGGTCGAGCGACACGTCGCTGATCCAGACGAGCGCGAGTGGATCGAGCCGAGGCTCGCGCAGCTGCTCGCGCTCGAGGATCGAGACGACGGGCCGACGCAGGATCTCTTTGCCGGCTGGCGCCTTTTCCTCGAGCGGGTCGCCGAGTCTGGGGCCGTCGTGCTCGTCTTCGAGGACATGCAGTGGGCTGACGCGGCCCTGCTCGAGTTCGTGGAGCACTTGCTCGACTGGTCACGAAATCACCCGATCTTCGTCGTTGCCCTTGCTCGGCCCGAGTTGGCCGAGCGCCGCGCCAATTGGGCGACCGGCTTACGAAGCGCGACAACACTCTCTCTCGAGCCGCTTGCCGATGAAGCGATGGAGGCGCTGCTCGACGGCTTCGCCCCCGGACTTCATGAGGACATCCGCCGTCAGGTGCTCCACCGAGCCGAGGGCGTGCCGCTGTACGCGGTCGAGATCGTCCGAATGTTGCTCGACCGCGGCCTCGTCGAGCAGAAGGGCGACGGCTATCGCCCGGCGGGGGAGATCGACATCCTGGAGGTGCCCGAGACGTTGCAGGGACTCATTGCCGCCCGACTCGACGGACTCGATGCGGACGAGCGCCGTCTGCTCCAGGACGCGTCCATTCTCGGCAAGAGCTTCACGAGGGCTGCTCTCGCCTCCGTCACCGACCTGCCGCCGCAAGCCCTCGAATCTCTCCTCACTGCGCTCGCGCGCAAGGAGATCCTCTCGCAGCAGGCTGATCCGCGCTCTCCCGAACGAGGCCAGTTCAGCTTCCTCCAGGACCTCCTGCGCCAGGTCGCGTACGACACCTTGCCGAGGAACGAGCGCAAGGCGCGGCACATCGCGGCCGCGAGCTACTTGGAGCACGAGTCCCTAGCGGGGGAGCAAGACCTCGCCGAGATCGTCGCCTCTCACTATCTGACGGCGCTCGAGTTCGATCACGATGCGTCCGACGCGGGAGTCCTTCGCACCAGAGCGCGGACAACGCTTGTCAAGGCCGGCGAGCGGGCGGAGTCGGTCGCGGCGAACGAGAATGCTCGACGGTACTTCGAGCAAGCGCTCGAGCTCGCCGAAAGCCGCCTCGAGCGCGCCGAGCTGCACGAGCGGGCCGGGCGCATGGCGACGTTGGCCCTGCGAAGGGACGAAGCGCGAACGCACCTGGAGCAGGCAATTGCGGACTTCGAGGAGGTCGGTCTCACGCACTCAGCCGCGCGAGTCCGAGCGCAACTCGGCGTGCATACATGGCAACACGAGGGTGACATCGAGCGGGCGATCGACGACCTCGAGCGGGCGTTCGAGGTGCTGGCGGGGGAGGAGCGCGACGCCGACCTGGGCATGCTCGCCGTTACGTTGGGACGGCCGCTCTTCTTCGCCGGTCGGCTCGACGACGCGATGGCCCGCACCGAGCTCGCGCTCGAGATTGCGGAATCGCTCCTGCTACCAGAGGTGCTATCGCACGGGCTGAATACGAAGGCGCTCATCCTGGCGACGAGGGGTAGAAATGACGAGGCAGAGCTGCTCATGCGACATGCACTCGAGGTCGCCGTCGAAGGTGAGCTCTCCGAACCGGCCTTGCGGGCATATCTCAATCTCGCCGCCATCGTTTCGAGTCGCGACCGAATCCGCGAGGGCCTTGAACTGGCCCTCAGAGGGCTTCAGCTGGGCAGAAAGATCGGCGACCGGGGAGTCGAGGAAGGTTTGCGGGGATGGGTGCGCGGCAACATGCTTCTGCTCGGCCAATGGGATGAGGTCTTTGCTGAGGAGCGCGAGCTCGACATCGAGGATGAGCGCATCCTCGCCTGGCACAAATTTCTCCTCGTCGGTCCGCTCGTGTGGCGTGGGCAACTGGAGGAAGCCGAGCGGCGACTGGAAGCGATCCGGCCCCGCGTCGACATGCGTGAGCTCCAGCAGGTTGCCGGTTTCAGAATTACCGAGGCGGAGCTCCTACTGGGTTCTGGGAGGGCGAGAGAAGCGCTTGCCGTAGCGGAGGAAGTGGTCGAATTTCGCGCCGAGGTTGCCGGCGGCACGTCTCAGGGGGCAGTGAAGCAAGCGCTCGCGGTGGCGCTCGAGTCGGCATTGATCATCGGGGACGAGGAGAAGGTGGACGAGCTCCTCGGCCTGCTCGAACGGATTCCCCCTGGCCAGATAACTCCTTCTCTTCGAGCGCTCGGCGCACGCTTCGCAGCCCGGCGAGCTGTTCTGCGGGGCGACAGCGAGACCGCGAGCGCGGGTTTCCTCGCGGCTGCTCGCATCTTCCGCGAGATCGAGACGCCTTTCGAGCTGGCGCTTGTCTTGCTCGAGCACGCCGAGTGGCTCGCGAGCGACGGTCAGATGGACGAGGTTGAGGAGCTCGCAGCGGAGGCGAGGGAGATCTTCAAGCGTCTGCGCGCGATTCCGTATCTCGAGCGGTTGGCGGCCCTCCCGCAACCACTACCGGTCGCCGCATCGTGAGCACACGCCGAACTCTTGGCGTGGGCTCGTTCAAAGACGGATTCGGTACCGGCGCTCGACGGCGCGAACACCGGGACCGAGCCGGACCCGCACGACCGCAGTGACGAGACCGCGTACGCGGCCGCCGTAGCGCAGCGCGAAGACGGCGCGTGCTCCTGGGCGGAGCGGACGTCCGGCAGGAGGGTTCAGTCGCGCCAATTGGTGGCCATGCCGGATCAGCGACACAGTGACGCAGCTGCGGAGTTGGACGGTCACGTTGCCGTGGTTCGCGACGGGAACGAAGATGATCCGCGCGTTGCGCTGCCGGTGGACGCGAAGGCCGCCGAGTGTGAGGCGGCGCACGATGCGTCCGGACACGGTCATCCTGATGCGCACTCCAAGGCGCACCTGCACATTGACGCGTCGACCGCGCACCGGGCGTGTCGTCAGCTGGACGATGGCCTGATGGTCGCCCGGCTCCGCGCGTCTGGGCGACCTGACGCGCAGCGTCAAGAGCGCGCTCTCGCCCGACCGGAGCAAGACGTGGGCGGGCACGACCCGGAGCCACGTCTTCGCGGCCGCTTGGCCGCCGAGCGTTCGCCGCGAAACGTCGACCACGACCCGCTCGGCACCGTCGTTCCGCAGCTTGATCGTTCTCGAGCCCGGCGCCGCGACCGCCAGCCGCGCGGGTGAGACCGAGAGCGCTACGCGGGGCCGGGCGGCGCCCGCCCCCTCCGCGGAAGGGGCGGCCGCCTGCAGAAGCGCTGTGAAGACTGCGAGTGCGAGGGCCGGAATCACCGAGCGACTGCGGTGAACGTCACCGTTGCCGCGTAGTGGCCGGTCGCGACGAGCGGCAATGGGGAGGAGAAGCCGATGTTGGTCGCCCAAATATCTCCGCCCGCTGCGCTCGACGCGGCCTTCGTGCCGACGGTCAACCCCGTCGCCGGACTGATCGGAATCGGAACGAGAGCGCCTCCGGTCAATCCGCCTCCGAGCACTCCGCCGGCCGGTGCCGTCGCCGAGAGCGCCAGCGGAAGGTCTGTCGGAGCAAAGGCGGTCCGAGCGACGACGAGCGCGTAGCCGGCCGTGTTGTTGCACGACACGGTGACCCGCTCGGGAAGAGGCGCAGGTCTATCGCCGGACGTGAACGTGCCGAAGTTGAGCGAGGGACGGTCGAGGGACACGGAGAGGACGGAAGTCACGTCGAGGCCGACGTTCACGGAGCCGGTCGGCCCGGGCGGAGGTGTGCTCGCGCACGAGTGCTCCGGGGAGCCGGAGTTTCGGGGCGTGGGCGTCTCCGCCGTGAAGTCCGTCGCGTTGTCGCCCGTGTCGGTACAACCGCCGTCCGCGCGAAGCGCGGCCGAAGTGTTGGAAAGTCCCGCCGCCGAGCCCGCACCCTCGAAGTCGCTCGCGCTGCCGTAGCCGACAAGGTCCTCCACGAGCTGGTCGGCCGAGCAACTCCCCGCCGAAGCGCCGCACGTGAGTGCGGCGGCACCGCGAACGAGCGCGATCTTCCCGCTGGTGCCCCCGAGGTTGCTCGTGCCGGTCGCGTCCGGGGACGGAAGGACGGCACCGACGTCCGCGTTCGATGCGAGCTGGACCAGGTAGTAGCGGCCGGGCGCGATCGTCCCCGAAAGTGCGGTCGTCTGCCAGGTCGTACCCGCGGCGGTGGCGTATTGCACGGTCCAGCCCGACAAGTCGACGGCGCCTGATCCGGCGTTGAAGAGCTCGACGTAGTCGTTTCGGAAGGTGGCGCCCGCGTTTCCGCCGCCGCCGTAGATCTGACTGACTACTACGCCCGACGCGCCGGCACCGGCGGCCGTAGGGAAGAGGGCCAGTGCTGCGACGAATGCGAGCAGCAGGACTCTTGACATGTGTGCTCCGATCGTTGAGGAACGAATCGCTGTTCGTCATAGATCAGGGCGGAAGCGAGCGAAAGTGTCCGTGAACACCCGGTGCAATCTCTGCGCGCTTTGGTTACACCGTGCTCGAGCGAGGCGACTACGTGTGGATGACTCGACGAACGCCGACGAGCCGCGCCCCGTAGGACGAACGTCCCAGCTTGACGACTTGGACTCGGGTGCCAGAGTGCGGTGCGTGCACCATTCGCCCGAGGCCGATGTAGATGCCGACGTGTCCGAGTCCTGAAAAGAAGAGCAAATCGCCGGGCTTCATCCTGGCTCGCGCTACGCGACGGCCCTGGTCGTAGAGCGCGTACGAGCTGTGTGGGAGTTCAATGCCGAGCCGGCCGTAGGCCCAGTCGACGAGCCCGGAGCAGTCGAAACCGCCCGCGGGCGAGGAGCCTCCCCATCGATACGGCACGCCGACCGCTCCGACGGCGATCGCGGCCGCGCGCTCGCCGACGGTCGGCTTCGGAACCGCAGGGATCGGACCGTGCTGAGTCAATGTCTGCCCAGCGACAGCTGCGGCTGCATCCTCGTGCGGGAAAGCGGAGGCGCAGCCGAAGACGATCGCGGCAAATACGAACGTCAGCAGGGGGCTGCGGAAGGCGGTCGGCATGGAGGAGAGAGAACGACGGGCCGCACATCAGGTGATTGAGCAGCCCCAGGCCTGTTCTTAAGCGTCGGATCGTAGTGAGAAAACGAGCCGTGTCTACCCCCTTTGGTCTCGTGACATCAGTAACAGCCCGTAGAGGCGTTGGAAATGGAGGGAAGAGGCGTCGTCGCGAATCCCCGCAAGTCATCATGGCCGCGCGAAGCGCAACCGGACTTGCGAGGAGAGAGCGGGAGCGACGGGACTCGAACCCGCGCTTTACCCCCGTGATCCGCTTGCGAAGAGGGCCGCCAAGACCCTGACCGCCCGGCGATGACGTTCGGCGCCTCCCCACGCGGGAGGTCGCAGGCGCGCCGCGATGACGACGAGAACGAGGAGGAGGAGCGGCGCGGCGCCGTAGTGGACTCCGTCCATCACTGCGGGCGTCGTCAAGCCGTGAAACGGATCCGCAGGGACGAGCGTGAATGCGAGCACGATGCACGCGAACACGCCCGCGAATGTGAGCACGGCGTCCTCGAAGAACGCGAGGAACGGAACGAACCACGCCGCGTACCACGGAAGTAGGTACGGAAGCGACAACGCGAGCAGGAACAATGCGATCCCCCACTCCGCGATCGGCGTTCTCGCGTCCGCTTCCCTTATGCGTCGAACGAGTCGCCACAGGAGGACGGCGAAGAGCAGCAGGAATGCCGCTTCCGCGACGACGCGTGTGTCGCGTCCTGCGTGCGTACCCGCAACCACCGCAACGAACGTCTGCGCGCCGTGGGCGACGAAGTGCGAGGGACTGGCCCAAGACTCGATTCCTCCGAAGCTCGAAAACGACGCCGACGGGTGCGACGCCGAGAAGAATGCTCCTGCCGTCGCAACAATGAGCGCAGCGATCACGAGAAGGTGGAGTGCAAGAGTTCGGACGCCGCGCGGACGAGCGAGCCACGCAAACCACAGCAGCAGTACCGGCAGCATCACGGTCTTGACCAGGCAGGCGAGCGTGATCAGCACGGTGATCGCAAACGCGCGTGCCGACCTGCCGGGCGGCCGCGTCACGACATGTGCACACGCTGCTGCAACCAGCGCAGCAATCAGTGCGTCGACGTGACCGCCGCCTACAGTGTGCACGACTACCACCGGATTCAGGCCGACGAGCGCGGCGGCGAGCGCTGCACGTTCAGGACGGATCTTCCGTGCGGCGAGTGCCACAAGACCCGTGGCTGCCGCGATCGAGACCCCTGCGAGCACCTTGAACGCGAGGATCGTTCCATCCATCGAACCTGCCCACGCGCGGGCGAGCCCCGCGCTTGCCAGTGTGAACAGCGGACCGTAGTGCGAGCGTGTATGAAGCCACTGCCCGGACGTCACGGCGACGAAGCGATCGTGCGGGAACGCCGACAGAGTCGTGAGGTAGGGATTGCCGCCGTAAAGCGCCTCGATGCGTCCGTAGGCCGCGTACGTGTAGACGTCCCGCGAAAGGAGCAGCGGACCTGCGACGACGATGAGCAGGCTACAAGACGCTGCGATCAGCACGGCGGCAAGGCGGATCCTCTTCGACCACGCCTCGAGGACCACGACCGCGAACCCCGCGAGCACCACGACGAGGAGTACCCACGCGACCGCCGTCAGTCCGCGGCGTCCAACATTGGCCAGGTCCGCTGCGTTTGCAAGCAAACGCGCCCAGGTCGGAGGAGCCGCGCCGTTCGGCAGCAGGACCGTGAGCGGCGAGTTCGGAGCGCCTGCGACGACCGCCATCGCGAAGTAGCCGGCGACGAGCGTTGCCAGCGCCACCTTCGCGCGGCGGGACGTCTGTTCAGGCACGGGGACGCACCTGACAGTTTGCGTCGACGCGCAGGAGCCGCGCCAGCCAGAAGCGATGGCGGGCGGCGAACCCATAGGCCCGTTCGGTGACACCGGGAAACGCCGCGAAGACGGCGGCGAGCGGGCGGCCGCCGGGAAGCAATCGCGCGAGGAGTTCGGCGGCTGCCCCCGCCGAGAAGAGCCTCCCGTCATCGCGGAGGAGATGCCACGAATCGAGGCGCGCGTCGGGAGCGATCCGCGCGAGCAGGCGCGACCCCTCCTCGCTTTGGATCGCAATCGGACGCACGCGCTGCGCGCGATCCCAGGCGAGGATCTTGTCGAGCGACCACCTGCAGAAGCCGCAGTCCTCGTCGTACAGCAGGACACTCTGCGCCGCACGGCTCAACGAGTGATCTCTCGCGGCGCCGGAGTGGGTACCAGTGTGCGTCGGGTCCAGTCGACGACGACCGGCCAATTGACGAACACGATCAGGACGGTCAGCCATTGCGCGGAGTAATCGAGCCCAAGCGCGACTCGAATCGCCACATGCATCGCTAAGACGGCCGGGATGAGAAGCCAACGCAGTCTCGGCACGAAGAGGACGAGCGGAAAAGACGTCTCGAGGAGAAGCGCGCCGGCCGCAAACAGGTGCGCGAGCAGAGCACGGTCGGCGATGAACAGCGCGAAGCCGTTCGGATGCGGCTGCGCGTACAGGATCCAGCGGAGATTGTCGCTTGTTACCCAAGCGAATCCCGAGTAGCGCCACTTCTGAAATGAAGCGAAGAAGTACGCGAGCGCGATGACCACCATCGCGCTTCGGATCGGCCATCCGTAGCGTTCGCCGAACGCCGTCCGGTTCGGTGCGCGCACCGTCCATACGTCGCCGGCTGCGCGTCCGGCGGCGATGATGACGGCGAGGCACAACATGAGCAGCGCATCGCGTACCATCACGCGGCCCGTGCTGTTGAGCATCCCGTTCAGGATCAACCCACAGACGAACGCAACCGGAAGAGTGATACGGAGTGCGAGGCCTAGGCCGGCCGCGAGGGCAGCGGCGATGCCGAGCGCCTGCAACGCGGAAGCGAGGTCGGCGGACGGCATGTGCGCGAAGACGTCCATGTAGAAGTGCGGCAGGAAGCGGACCTGGCGTGCAGCGAGCGCGTCGTAGTCGTGGGCGGAGAGGCGGTACGCGAGCAGTAGGCAGAGCCCGATGCGAACCCCGGCGAGGCGCCTTGCGTCTTCCGGCGCGAAGATCCAGCGCTCAACTCGGCGCACGTTCGTCTTTCGCCGTGCACGTGGCGACGAGCATCCGGTAAGGAGGCGCGTCGTGAGCGCCGATGCGGTCCGAGAGTAGACGCTCGACGTGATAAATCCGCACATCGGTCGCGACCCCGAATCGAACCGTTGCGCTTCGTAGAAGCAGGGCACAGAACGTGTGCGGTCCGATCGTGTAGTCCGCGACAAGGCCGTGATGCTCGACGACGGCTTCCCAGTAGCTCTCGACGGGCCCGCGGAGCCGGCTGAAGAGCTCCCAGTTCGAGAACGGCCAGAGGTTCAGCGGCGCCAACGCACATACCACGACCATCCCGACGAAGATGGCAACGAACGGTCGGGCATAACGCGGTGCCGCGCCCATCAACCGGCTATTCCAACAGTTCGAGTACCCGCAACGACGGCGGAACCGGGGCCGATGACGCATGCGCCCCGCACCGTGCTCGCGGGCTCCGCGATGAGCACGCGGCGGCCGGACTTGCGGGGAGAAAGCGGGAGCGACGGGACTCGAACCCGCGACCTCCGGCGTGACAGGCCGGCGTTCTAACCAACTGAACTACGCCCCCAGGGTCGACCAGTCTACCTCGCTTCCCAGAGATCCGAGACCGCGAGTAGCCTGCCCACCTAGTGACCAAGGTTGATCTGATCGTCCTCGGCTTCGTTGTGATCACGGCCTTCATCGGCTGGAAGAAGGGGCTGATCGCAAGCGCTCTGTCCCTCGCCGGCGTCGTCTTCGGCGCCTGGCTGGGATCGAGGGTTGCACCGCAGCTTCTCCAGGACGGAACTCATTCTCCCTACACGCCGCTGGCGGCTCTGGCCGGCGCGGCCGTCGGCGCGATTCTGCTCGAGACGCTTGGAACGCTGGCCGGATCGGCGCTCCGCTCGAAGGTGCGGAGGCCGAAGCTGAGCACGTTCGACGCCACGGGCGGGCTCGTCCTCGGGGCGCTCGCCGGGCTGGCGGTCGTCTGGGTGCTCGGGGCGGTGGCGCTCCTGCTCCCAGGGCAGACCGACCTTCGCCGCAGCGCACAAGGCTCGGCTTTGCTGCAACGCCTGAACAAGTTCATCCCGCCGACGGAAGTCCTGAATGCGCTGGCGCGCATCGACCCGTTTCCGGCGATCAGCGGCCCGTCGGCGGCGGTCGCGCCGCCGGATCCGCGCCTCGCGTACGCCGTCGGCGTTCGCCGTGCGGCGCCCAGCGTGGTGCGCGTGCTCGGGATGGCTTGCGGAGTTGGTGTAGAGGGCACCGGCTGGGTGGCGCGGCCGAATCTGATCGTGACCGCGGCTCACGTGGTCGCGGGACAGAGCGACACTGTGGTCGAGCTGCAATCGGGGGGGCGACTGCCGGCGGACGTCGTCGCGTTCGACCGTCACAACGACGTCGCAGTGCTGCGTGTGCGCGAGCTGGGGCTTCGGCCTCTATCGCTGGTCTCCGCAAGCCCGGGAACTCCCGTTGCAGTGCTGGGCTTCCCGGAGAACGGGCCTTTCACCGCGACTCCCGCGCGCATCGGCCACACGTCGACGGTGCTGGCGGAAGACGCGTACGGAGCAGGACCTGTGACACGCAGGATCACATCGTTGCGAGGAAGCGTCAGGCATGGGGATTCGGGCGCGCCGGCGGTCGATGCGCACGGCGCCGTGCAGACGACGATCTTTGCGGCTCGTCTCCGCTCCGCGGGAGGTTTCGGAGTTCCGGCCGACGTCGTTCGCGTCGATCTCGACGCAGCAGGCCAGCCGGTCTCGACCGGCGACTGCGCTCCCTAGGGGAGGCTCATCATGGCCAAGCTGATCTACTCGGCGATCACGTCGCTCGACGGGTATGTGGCGGACGAAGCGGGCAAGTTCGACTGGGCCGAGCCGGACGAGGAGGTGCACCGCTTGGTCAACGACCTCGAGCGGCCGGTCGGTACGTACCTGTACGGGCGTCGAATGTACGAGGTGATGGCTTACTGGGAGACGGCGCACGCCCTCCCGGACCAGCCGCCGTTCGTCCGGGACTTCGCGGAGATCTGGCAGGGAGCCGACAAGATCGTGTACTCAAAGACGCTGGAGGCGGCAGCCACTGCGAGGACGCGGATCGAGCGAGACTTCGACCCTGAAACGGTCCGGCAGCTGAAAGCGTCAGCGGAACGTGACATCACCGTGGGCGGTCCCGACCTTGCCGCCCAGGCGTTCAGGGCCGGGCTGGTCGACGAGCTCCAGTTGTTCGTCGCGCCCGTCATGGTGGGAGGCGGCAAACGGTCCCTCCCCGATCATGTTCGCTTGAGGCTCGAACTGCTCGACGAACGTCGTTTCGGCAGCGGCGTGGTCTATCTCCGCTACCGCACCTAGTCGACGAGCAGTTCCAGGACGCGCAGCGGCCGACGGAACGGCGCGACGAGATACACGCCCGCGGCGCGCTCGCGTGAAGCGGCGATCAATTCGCGCGCATGAGCGAATCCGACGTCGGCTGCATCCGAGCCTGCTCGCTCGAGCTCGTCCTGCAACGCTTGTGGAACGAGGATGCCCGGCACCTCGTTGTGCAAGCGCAGCGCGAGCCGGTGGCTCGTCAGCGGAAAGACTCCGACGAGAACCGGGATCGGCCACTTGCCGCCCAGTCGCTCGACGAAGCGGTCGAGATGGTCGGCGTCGAACACAATCTGCGTCATCGCGAACTTGGCACCCGCTTCGAGCTTCTTCTCGAAGCGCTCCAGCTCGACGTCCAGGTCGTCGGGTGTCGGATTGACGGCGACCCCGGGGAAGAACGACGTCGGCGCATCGATCGGGCGGCCGTTGAAGTCCTCGCCGCGGTTGAGGTTCGTCATCAACTGGGTGAGCCCGATCGAATCGATCTCGTACACGCCGCGCGCTCCCGGATAGTCACCGACCTCCGGCGGATCGCCGGTGACCGCAAGCACGTTGCGCACACCCTCGGCTTGCGCTCCCAGCAGCATGGACTCGAGGCCCATCACCGACCAATCCCTCGTCGTCAGGTGCGGGATCGTCTCGATTTCGGCACGACGCTCGATCGTCGCCGAGACCATCAGCGAGCTCATTCCGGCACGAGCCGTGGCGTTGTCGTTGACATCGACCCAGCCGACGCGTCCGGACTCCTTCAACGTGCTCGCAACCTCGAGGAGCCCTGCGCTGTTACCACCGAGCGGCGGATCGAGCTGGACGGAGACGACCCACTCGCCTGCTGCCAGCGCACGTGAAAGCCCCGTCTCCTTCTGTTCCTCCCCAAGCGCGACGACGAGCTCCGGAGTGTCGAACACAAGCGGCGCTCGCGGCTTGCGCTCGTCCTCCACCGCAGATCGGATCGCCGCGATCTCCGCAGGAGTCGTACCGCAGCAACCGCCGATCACCTTCGCGCCGAGATCGCGTGCATGTGCGGCGAACTCGCCGAAGTATTCCGGCGTAGCGTGGGGATAGATGACGCGGCCACCGCTCAAGCTCGCGAGACCGACGTTCGGAAGCGCCGCGAGCGGCTTGCCGTTCTTTCCCATCTGCTCGAGGGCGGCGAGGGCGGCGAGCAGGCCGGCGCCGTGATTGGCGCCGATCGCTGCAATGTCGAGCTCCATCAACCGTGCGGCTGCCTCGGCGGCGGTTACGCCGGCAAGCGTCTCGGCGCTCTCGTCGAACGTCAGGAGCGCGACGATCGGCAGGCTCGACGCGCTGCGCACTGCCTCGATGGCGTCGACCGCTTCTTCCAAGTCGTAGAACGTCTCGACCATGAAGAGGTCGACGCCGCGCCCGTCGAGGACGGCCGCTTGCTCGGCAAAGAGCTCGCGACGAACTCGCGAGGTCGCCGGCTCTCCGAGAGGCCCGATCGATCCGCCGATGAAGACGTCACGCCCGGTCATCTCCCTGGCGTCGCGCGCGAGCTTGACGCCGGCGGAGTTGATCGTCTCCAGATCGTCCTCGAGGAAATGGTGTGAAAGCTTGCGGCGGTTCGCCCCGAAGGTGTTCGTCTCGATCAGCTCGGAGCCGGCGTTGATGAAGCTGACGTGCAGGGACACGACGGCGTCGGGCGCCCGGAGATTCGCCTCTTCCGGGCTACGGAGCCGGGGGACCGCTGCGGAAAGTAGCGCACCCATGCCACCGTCGCCCACGATCACGGGCCCACTCTTGAGGCGCTCTAGGAAGCGATTGCGGGTCTGGCTCTGCGCGGACACTTCGTCTCCTTCCGAACTCGCTCGACACATCCACCCGGGCTTGCGCCCGGCCGGGTTTGGCACCTTGCCGCGAAGGCAGGTTGCCGAGGCTTCACAGGGCCGGTTCCCTCAGCCTCTCTCGATGCGGAGCGGGACGTTGCCCGCTTCCGGTACGGAGTATAGGCAGGGGGCCTGTCGTGACCCGTGTCCAGAAAACGCAAGAGGGGCCGCCGCCTGGCCCCTCCTGGGTCTCCTATGGAAGGAGATGTTCCGAGGTTGCCCCCGCCGCATCGGGGCCCATCTCGGTTATGCCTTCTGACTATCGCGGGGAGGGGGCAGTTGATCCATCACCCGTTCTCGGTTGACTGCCCTGGTTCACGGAAGATTTCGCCTCGCGGGCGGCGCTAAAGGGGGAAGGATCTCCTGCCGATTCCCGTCTTGACTCCAGGGCCAGGGACTGACGGCAATCATTCCTGCGGCTTGCGGAGTACCGGCGGCGGCGGACGAGGACTCCGCCGCCGCCTTCATTTCTAGGTCTCGTGGATTACCCGGCCTTCCATGCCGCCGGCGACCGTGACCACCTGGCCGGTGACATGGCCGGACAGGGCCGGTGAGGCCAGCAACACGACCTGGTTGGCGACGTCTTCGGGTTGGGCGACCTTGCGCAGCGCCATCGTCCGGGAGATGCGGCGTACCTGTTCCTCCGAGACATGTCCGCGCGTCATCGCAGACTCGGTCCAACCCGGCGCGACTGCGTTCACGCGCGCGTACGGACTCTTGCGCGCGGCTTCGTTCTTCAGGCTGAGCAGGAGGCCGCCGAGGATCGCCGATTTCGCGGCGGCATAGTCGGCGTGACCCGCCTCGCCGACGATTCCGGCCGTCGAGCCGACGACGATCAGCGCGCCGTCGCCTTCGAGCTGGCCAAGGAAGCCGCGGGCCGTGAGGAAGGTTGCAGTCAGGTTCGCATCGAGCGTGGCGCGCCACCGTTCGAGCGGGAGCTCCCACACAGGAAGGTCTTCCGAGGGCCACACGCCCGCGACCGCGGCACAGACGTCGAGGCTGCCGGCCGTGGCGAACATGCGGTCGACCTCCTCCTCCCGGGTCAGGTCGGCGCCGACCACGAGGGCACCACCTCCCAGTTCCCCGCCGAGCTGCTCGGC
>WNGO01001437.1_pt1 | contig 15362 bp, 25 predicted proteins | sample 5400511 | NCBI WGS metagenome assembly WNGO01 (sample SAMN13153380, study PRJNA577476) | soil metagenome | isolation source: 20 cm soil or saprolite under Garry oak tree replicate 2 | place: USA:California | collected 2016-06-15 | reverse complement strand
GGCTCCCTGTTAGCTTCTAACGTGTTCACAAATGCAAATTATCGTACCCTCCTCTATCTTTGGTGGGATGAGTGTGGTGGGAGCAATGGCTCCTGTGATGCCAATAATGCCTCCCCCAACCTGCTCTATGGCACTCCAGTCAAGAAAGGCTATGTCTCCCCGGATCTTACTGGAATAGATGAGTATGCAGCGGTTAGGACCATAGAGAGCAACTGGGGATTATCTCCCCTAGCCCAGGGGGACACTGCAGCTTCCGCTGGAAACTACGTATTCAATGACATCTTTGGAACAGTCACTCCTCCTGCACTATCTGCAGGCTTCGCTTATCTGCCAACTACGCCGATAGCCAGCACCGTTGTCAGCTTCACGGCGACGGCGTCCGGCGGGACACCTCCTTACACGTACTCATGGAGCTTTGGAGATGGGGCCACAGGCACCGGTCTAACTACGTCCCATACTTACAGCTCGTCTGGCAGCTACACCGTCACGATGACAGTGACGGATTCTGCTGGTGGGTCTGCCAGGTCTACACAGACTATCCAGGTCTCCCCTGTGTCTGCTCTTGTTGCTAGCTTCACGTATAGCCCGTCTCAGCCGTTGTCGGGCCAGTCAGTCACGTTCACCGGATTAGGCTCAGGCGGTGTTTCTCCGTACACGTTCAGCTGGAGCTTCGGTGATGGAGGCACCAGTACCAGCCAGTCTCCGAGTCATACTTATACGAGCTCAGGCAGCTTCACAGTCAGTCTCACTGCTGCTGACAGTCTGGGAACTGTTGCTACGATTTCACATTCTCTAACAGTCTCTGCCCCCGGAGCGTTGACGACCAGTTTCACTTTCAGCCCGAGCGCTTCAGTTTCAGGGCAGACCGTCACATTTACAGCTGCAGCGTCTGGTGGTACGAGCCCGTATAGTTACAGCTGGAATCTTGGGGGAACAACCAAGACCGGCAATACCGTAACACAGTCGTTTACTAATGGGACCTACACAATCCTGTTGACAGTTACTGACAGCGCCAGTAGGACTGCTACTAGCTCCCAGTCGTTGATCGTTCTGCCAGCCCCGACCGGTGGTGGTTCTGTGCCTGTGCTTGTCGGCTGGGGTGGTGTCCGTATGGACGAGTCAGTAGCGAATAGCGGTGGAGTACCATCCGCAGTCTTCCCCGGAGAGTCTGCCTCCGACATGGAACTGTTACTGATCAAGTTGAAGGCTGCAGGGTACAACACTGTCAGAGTCGACTTTGACCCATACTGCAGCGACACTGTCGATTACAACTACATGAGTGTATACTCACAGACCAATGCTCAGAGGGCGGTCGAGATAGCCCAGCACTATGGCTTCTGGATAATAATCGACTATCACGGCTACTCGGATATTTTCAGGAATACTAGCTGCTGGCTCAACTACTGGAAGCCTATCGTACAGAACATCGGACCCTTATACTCAAAGATCATCTGGGAGCCGGAGAACGAGCCAACCCTCGACTGTACAAACAGTCCCTCATCGTGTCCAACCGCGTCCTGCTCCAGCGACACATCATGCGTCACCGCTCTCAGTAGCGCCTACCAGCAATGGATCAACCAGGCCAGAGCGCTAGGCGATACTCACTGGACCGTGGTCCAGAACCTCTGCAGCTATGGCTGCGGACTAAGCAACATGGCCGATGGCTATCCGACAGTAACGGATCCGCTGGGAACCCTCTCACAGGGGGGAAAGATCTTCATCAGTCTTCACAGCTACATGGACTATGGACAGAACTCTGGCTCGTGGAACAGTGCGACCGCAGACTCGGTCGCTCAGCAGTATTACCAGGCTGTAGTATCCGGCGTCTCCAATACCGGCTGGCCCGCGTTGAATACTGAGGGTGGGACAGACCCACTCTGCTCTAGCTGCGCTCCAGACACAATACTGGACGGAAGCGCAGGCTACACCACAACAACATTCGCCTTCATACAAGCACTGACGAATCTCTACGATAGTAATGCTCCTCAGAGAATCAACTGGATCTGGTGGCCCGCAGGAAGCTGGACAAACACGCCCGGAGCGGGAACGTATGGAGCGACGCAGTGCAACAGCAACCCCATAGGCTGGGGCTGCCTCCTGACATTCCAACCGCTGGCTCCGCCCGCTCCCGACTTCACCATCTCAGCAACCTCGCCCAGCGCGGTCAACACCGGCCAATCCGCCAGCTCCACGATAACTATCGCGTCAGTTAACGGGTTCACCGGCACCATCACTCTGACCGACACTGTCCCCTCAGGGTTATCATGTGGAGCGATCAGTCCAGCAACCCTCTCAGGGTCCGGGACGGCGACTGTGTCGTGCAACGCGAGCGCGGGAGGCACCTACGCACTGACGGTGATCGGAACCAGTGGCTCTCTAGTCCATTCAGCAGTCGCAACTTTTACCGTAAAACAGGCGGACTTTACCATAACCGCTTCAACACCCGCGGCTGCTAGTGCCGGCCAATCCAGTACGACGACTCTCACGATAACCGCAGTCAACGGCTTCACGGCCGCTGTGGCCTTGACGGACACAGTGCCGAGCGGTCTCAGCTGCGGAAACATCAGCAGCACGAGCATAGCCGGATCAGGAACCGCCACGGTCTCATGTAGCGCAACCAACGCAGGCAGCTATACACTGACTATCAGAGGAACAAGCGGATCACTCACTCATTCCGCCAGCACGACCTTCAACTTCCGCGACTTTACCTTGACCGCCTCTTCGCCGGCGTCTGTTTCCACCGGTTCATCAGGAACATCCACGATCACGCTGAAAGCGTTGAACGGGTTCTCTGGAACGATCTCGATCTCCGACACGATTCCCTCAGGACTCTCCTGCGGCTCAGTGACACCGAGCAGCGTCAGCGGCTCCGGAACCGCAACGCTGTCTTGTAGCTCGAACAGCCAGGGAGTCTACACCGTAACTATCACTGCTACAAGCAGTTCCCTAACTCACCAGGGAACAGCCGTCTTCACATTCGGCACTCCCTCCGACTTTACAATAACAGCAACTTCACCGTCTGCTGTGAACGTTGGCTCGTCTGCAACATCTACACTTACGATAAAGCTGATTCACGGGTTGACGGGCCCGGTAACCCTCACTGATAATGTGCCATCTGGGCTCAACTGTGGCACCATCTCATCAACCAGCTTCACTGCGAATGGAACCGCAACTGTATCGTGCTCATCCTCGTCCGCCTCAACCTATACGCTGACAGTCACTGGCGCGAGTGGAAGCCTGACCCATACCGCCTCAGCCACATTCACGTTCTATGGGTTCAGCCTATCAGCAAACCCTTCGAGCCTCTCGCTTAACACTGGAGCGCAAGGAACCTCCACTATCAGCCTCAACCTGCTGAACGGATTCGGCTCAACGGTCGCGCTGAGTGTTACTAGCCCGACCGGAGTAACCGCCTCGCTCAGCACCACATCCATAAGCGGATCCGGAACCTCAGCCTTGACAATCAGCCCAACAGCAGTAGGCTCTTACACCGCCGTCGTGACGGGAACCAGCGGGTCCCTGACAAGAACCATATCCGTAACCATTACAGTCGGGACCCAGGTTTCGCCAATCCTGACCGCACCATCATCACAGAGCGTCGCTCAGACCTCAACCATCACATTCACAGTGACAGGCACAGACTCTTCCGTCCCAACACCAAACCTAACCCTCTCAGCCAACCAATTACCCTCAGGCGCGAGCTTCACAACCGTCCAAGGCACATCGCCCGTCTCCAGCACGTTCAGATGGACCCCCTCGACGGCAGATGCGCCTGGAACCTACACGGTTAGCTTCACGGTCACAGACGGAGTCGCATCAACCCAAGTGTACGTGGTAGTAACCCTAGTAGCATCATATGTTCTTCCAGTAATCGTAGTGCCTGGTCCACAGAACGCGACCGTCGGAGGACACCTGCACTTCACCGTCTCCGCAAACGACCCTAGCGGTAATGGAGGAACAGTCATGCTGTCTACCACCGGATTGGCGTCGAACATGGCCTTTGACCAAGCTACGGGAGACTTCTCGTTCACACCAAGCTCGACCCAGGCAGGTCAGACGTTCATAATCAACTTCACAGCCACTGACAGCAACGACCCATCATGGACTAAAACCCAATCCGTCCCTATACACGTCGCGAACGGTAGCCCTAGTCAGCCCTCAGGCGGAGGATTCTGCCTCAGCTGCTTACTACCCAGAGGGATGACCACAACCGCATGGCTACTAGTAGTAGGTGCCTTGATAGGGATAGTTTCATCGATCTCCTTCCTACACATCCGAGCGAGCGCGGAACTTTCTTCTGTGAAGAAGAGAGTAGAGTTACTGAACGCGCAACCCGAGCTTAGCCGATCATACAGCAGCTACCTAGCTCCAAGGAGAACGGTGCCTAAGATGCGCCGCAGACGAACTGTGAATAACGACGACTAGTCGGGGTAGTTGAACGGGGGAACCTCTCCTTTCTCAGTTATCACGTTTGAATCAGCTAGGAATTGGATCTTCTTTTGGGGTTCTGGAACCGGCGCAGTAGAAAAGCTACTGAGATGACTGCTATGAATCCTACCACTCCAATTATCGAGTACGAGACTATTGGCAGAGGAGCAGCTTTTACTGGAGCAACTACGTGTATCGTAACTTCAGAGCTTGTTGAAACACTTCCCGCAACCGCAGTAAAAGTCACGTTGTAATCGCCTGGGGCCTGGGCGTCGGAGGGCGTCCATTGGAAGATTGAGGATGTTCCTCCTGTGAAGGACTGGGTTGATGAGAACGTGGCACCTGGCGGCAGACCGGACGGGACCAGTGTCACTGTCTTTAACCCATCAGTGGCGTTAACAATGAAGCGTACGGTGGATCCTGCAACGACCGTTTGTGCTCCAGGGATGGACAGCGCTGGTGGAGAAATAACTGTCAAGGGCGCGCAAGCAGCGGTTGCACCCATATTGTTTGAGTCGCCTGAGTAGAGCGCCAGCCAACTGAAGCTGCCGGCAGTGGTGAATATCTGCGGGGTCGTTTTGGGAACGGATCCAGCGGTAACAGCGACTGGCCCGCCAACAGTTGTGGGGGCTCCTGAACAAGTTGACCCAGTGAAATACTCGTAAGTGACAGTGCCTCCCGCCTCGAAGGCATTCGTAAGAACTGCAGAGTCAGATACCGAGCCTCCCGCGAGAATCGAGGAGGCGGAGAGACTTGTTGTGATAGATGGTTGGACTTTCAGGGCCGAAATGGAGATCGTTGTCGAGTGCGACAGTGAGCCACGCGTGCCGGTCACCGTCACTATGAACGTTCCGCTGGCGGAGGATGCGCAGGATATTGCTGAGGTTCCTGAGCCGGCGACGTTGATGGTAGAAAGAGTACATGAGAGTCCCGTGGCTGGAGACGTTGCAACCGTTAGAGTCACTGTTCCAGCAAACCCGTTGATCCCGGTCAGTGTCAAGGTCGAATTTCCTGCCGTGCCCACCGTTACGCTAACTGTCGCTGGGCTGGCCACGACGGTAAAGTCTTGGACTACGAAGGTTACTATCGTTACGTGTAATTTTGACGCACTTGCTCCGGTTACACTGACATGGACTGTCGACGCTGAACTAAAGGTGCACGAGAGCGTCCCGGGACCAGATCCTGTAACGCTTGTCGGCGAGACGGTACACGAGGTACTGTTCGTCGCCAAGCTCACAACCCCGACAAAACCATTGAGAGGCGTGACCGTAAAGGCCGAAGTTCCGACAGCTCCCACGTTCAGAGCTACCGATGCAGGGTTCGCAGCAACTGTGAAGTCCGTCACAATGAATGACACGGTCGTTGAGTGAGACAAAGTTCCACTCGTCCCAGTTATTGTGACCGCGTAGTTCGCAGCGATTGTTGAGCTGCAAGATAGGGTTACGGTTCCAGAGTTTGTGAGAGTTGCTGGTGTAATCGCGCTGCAGGATAGGTTGGCCGGGACAGTGTCGGCTAGTGATATCGTTCCTGTAAACCCGTTCAGCGGGGAGACTGTGATCGTTGAGGTTGCCGAGGTTCCCGCCAGCACCGCGGCTGGAGAGGTCGCTGAGACTGAAAAGTCAGCCACAGTGAACGTGACAGTTGCGGAGTGAGATAGGCTACCGCTTGTGCCGGTTACGGTTACAGTGTAAACGTTCGCGGTGTTGCTCGTACAAGAGAGCGTCGAAGTCTGAGAAGCGCTTAGAGTAATGCTCGACGGAGTGAGCGTGCATGCCAGGCCAGCTGGAGATACTGTGCTGGTCAGAGTTACTGTGCCGGTGAAGCCGTTGATTGGGGCTACGGTTATGGTCGAGGTTGCGGCGACGCCAACGTTCACGCTGGCACTAGTTGGACTTGCGGTTACTGTGAAGTCTGGTATGGCTACGCTGAATGTGACTGTGGTGCTGTGGGACAGTGCTCCGTTTGTACCGGTTACTGTGACTGCGAAGCTTCCACTCGTGGTGGCTGTGCATGAGAGAGTCGAGGTCCCGGAGCCAGTAACGCTGGTTGGAGTCAGAGTGCAGGTAATGCCGGTAGCTGGGTTACTGGTCGAAGTCAAGCTAACGACTCCAGCGAACCCGTTGACTGCGGTTATGGTGATCGTCGAGGTTCCAGCCTGGTTAACGTTGACAGGTACGCTTGTTGGGCTGGCTGCAATTGTGAAGTCCTGGACAGTGTAGGTTACAGTTGCAAAGTGGGATATTGTTCCACTCGTACCGGTTACTGTTACAGTATAGGTTCCCGCGCTGCCAGAGCACGATAGGGTCGAGGTTCCTGAGCCGGTAACGCTTGTCGGGGTCAGTGTGCACGTTAGGCCAGTGGTTGGACTAATGCTCGAGGTGAGGCTGACTACTCCGCTGAAGCCCTGGAGGGCTGTTACGGTGATTGTGGAGGTCGCCGCTGTCCCAGCGTTTACGGTTACGCTGGTTGGGCTTGCTGCGAGCGTGAAGTCTTGGACTGTGAAGGCTACGGTTGCAGAGTGTGAGAGGCTGCCGCTGGTTCCTGTGACGGTTACTGTGTAGCTTCCCGCGCTGCCACTGCATGAGAGGGTCGAGGTGCCTGATCCAGTTACGCTTGTTGGTGTAAGGGTGCATGTCAGACCTGTTGCAGGGCTAACTGTCGAGGTTAGTCCAACGAGGCCGCTGAAGCCTTGTTGGGCTGTTATTGTGATTGTGGAAGTTCCGGACTGTCCCGCGAGGACGGTAACGGTCGTGGGGCTCGCTGCAATAGTGAAGTCTTGTACAGTGTAGGTAACAACCGCAGAGTGGGATAGTGTCCCGCTAATGCCGATTACTGTTACAGTGTACGCGCCTTGGCTACCGTTACATGAAAGCGTGGAAGTGCCTGAGGTGCCGAGGCTTATGCTTGTCGGGGTGAGAGTGCAGGCAAGACCGGTAGTTTGAGACACCGTGGCTGCAAGTGTCGCTGTCCCAGTAAATCCTTGGAGAGCAGTGACGGTGATGGTCGATGTTCCCGCTGTTCCCGCGTTGACTGTTGCGCTCGTCGGGCTGGCGGTTAACGTGAAATCTCGTATTGTATAGATCACGGTCGCGGAGTGCGACAGTGTCCCGCTAGTTCCCGTTACTGTGACAGTGTAAGCTCCTGCGGACCCAGTGCATGATAGAGTGGAGGTGCCCGAAGCGCCGAGGGTCACGCTTGTTGGGCTGAGCGTACAAGTCAATCCGGTGGAGGGAGACACTGACGACGCCAGTGTCACAGTCCCCCCGAATGAGTTGATCGAGGCCAAGCTGATTACAGAGGTGCCTGTTGTGCCAGCGATTCCTTGTACGCTTAGCGGGTTAGCAGTCACTGAGAAATCCGGCACGGCTACCGTGTAAGTGACGGTTGCTGAGTGAGATATACTTCCACTAGCGCCGTTAACTGTGACAGTGAAACTGCCACTCTGGGAGGCGGCGCAAGACAGGGTAGAAGTTCCGGAGCCACTGACACTAGCCGGGGCCGCAGTACACGCGATTCCGCTGGAGGGGTTACTAGTGGTGGTTAAGCTGACTACTCCAGCGAATCCGTTGACCGGAGTTATTGTGATCGTTGAGGTTCCAGGTTGGTTGACGTTAACGCTTACACTGGTAGGGTTCGCGGCTATAGCAAAATCTAGAACATTGTACGTAAGGGTTGCGGAATGAGATAGGGTACCGCTTGTCCCGGTCGCTATGATCGTGTAGGTTCCCGCCGAACCGGAGCATGATATGGTGGAAGTCGTGGACGTTCCCAACGTTACGCTCGTTGGTGAGAGCGTGCAGCTCAAACCTGGGGAAGGCGACACAGCTGTTGTCAGAGGGATAGTTCCGGTGAAGCCCTGAAGCGGAGTAACAAGGATGGCCGATGTCCCTGAAGCCCCTGCGAGAACGGTAACACTCGGGGGACTGGCCGTGACCGTAAAGTCCTCAACAGTGTACGTCACGGCTTGAGAGTGGGATAATGTTCCACTAGTTCCACTAACTGTCACGGTGTAGACTCCGGCAGAGCCTGAGCAGGACAGCGTGGATGTCGCGGCTGCGCCCAGAGTCAAACTTGTTGGCGAAAGTGTACAAGTGAGACCCATGATGGGCAATACGCCCGTAGCGAGGTTGACCGTGCCTGTGAATCCCTGAAGTGGGGTAACTGTAATTATGGAGGTCCCACTGGTCGCGGCAAGAAGGGTTACGCTCGTTGATCCGGTAGAAATTGTGAAGTCTTGGATGGTATAGGTTAACGTTGCCGAGTGAGACAAGTTACTGCTAGTCCCGGCGACGATGACAGTGTACACTCCAGCGCTTCCGGTGCAGGAGAGGGCGGAATTTCCTGAGCCTGTAATGCTCGTCGGTGTGAGAGTGCAAGCCAACCCGGTAGTGGCTGAAACAGATGTTGTTAGACTAACGACCCCTGTGAAGCCTTGTGTGGCCAGCACAGTGATCGTCGAAGTACCGGGAGTTCCGGCAGTAGCGGTGACAATTGTTGGACTGGCAACCACGGTGAAGTCTTGTACAGTGTAGGTTACAGTCGCAGAGTGGGACAGAGAACCGCTAGTGCCTGTTATAGTGACTGCATAGCTACCAGGGGATCCGGTACAAGACAGTGTCGAGGCACCCGAGCCACCAAGCGTTATAGTCGTTGGAGACAGAGTGCAGTCGACACCAGTGGCTGGGGAAACACTACTGGTGAGTGTGACTATTCCTGTGAATCCCTGAGAGTTTGTCACTATAACTGTCGAGGCTCCATTCGCTCCGGCATTCATCGTGACACTGGACGGGCTAGCAACCACGGCAAAGTCCTGCACTGTCACTGAAACAATGGCAGAGTGTGTTAGCGAGCCGCTGGTCCCAGTCGCCGTCACAGTGTAGCTTCCAGCCGAGCCTGAACATGACATGGTTGAGGTCGCACTGGTGGTTGCGCTACCCAGGGTGACGCTGACAGGAGAAAACGCGCACGTCAACCCTGTCGAAGGCGAAACGGTTGCTGTGAGGGAAATACTCCCTGTGAAGCCTTGAAGGCCAGAGATTGTGACTGTAGAGGTGCCGGAAGATCCTGCCAGTGTGTTCACGATCGCAGGACTCGCCGCGACTGAATAGTCCTGAATGGCATACGTAATACTCGTTGTACGAGCCAGACCATTGCTCGTACCAGTAACTGTCACAGTGTACAAGCCTGCCGAGCCCGAACATGACAGGGTTGACTGACCGCTGGTAGTGGTAGCTGTTAGCGCAAAGTTGCTGGGAGATAGAGTACAAGTCAGACCTGTTGGTGGCGAGGTTGACACTGAGAGGGATATTGTGCCGGCAAATCCTTGAAGACCTGTAGTTGTGACTGTCGAAGTCCCGGTAGAGCCGGCGAGAATGGAAACACTCACGGGACTTGCGCCAATAGCGAAGTCTTGGACTGTGTAGGTCGCCGAAGCTGAGTGCGTGAGCCCACTGCTTGTACCAGTCACCGTTACGGTGTAGGAACCCGCGATACCAGAGCAAGCCAATGACGATGTTGTGCTTGAAGTCGCGCTGCTCAGTGCAAGTATCGAGGGGTTGAGGTTGCAGGTCAGACCATTCGAAGGTGAAACGGTGACTGAAAGAGCAATATTTCCAGCGAAGCCATCCGATCCCGTGGCAATTATCGTAGTCGAGCCAGTGGATCCTGCAAGTGCCGTCACGCTTGTTGAGGTGGTTGTCATTCCGAAGTCTTGGATAGCATATGTTACGGTAGCAGATGCGGTGTTGGAACCGCCGGTGCTCGTAACTGTCACGATGTAAAATCCTGCTTGACCGGAACACGTGAGCGTGGAAATTCCGGATGATGTCATGGTCGTGGGGTTAAGGGCGCAAATCATGCCGGAAGATGGCGAGATGACGTCACTAAGCGTGACTGTTCCGGTGAAAGCAGGCGCGTAAGTGACCGTTATCGTAGACGGGCCTGCCGACCCTGCCAAAGCAGTGATACTTGTGGGATTGGCAGTCATGCTGAAAGCTGTCCCGACATTGTAGATCACTGTTGCAGATCGACTAAGTCCGCCACTGTTGCCTGAAACGGTTACCGTGAATGTTGATGTCGACGTAGTCGAAGGAGAGCAGGAGAGAGTCGATGCTCCGGAGGATGATGTGGTCGTGAGAATAATGCTTGCGGGGCTGAGACTGCACGTAAGACCTGAAGATGGGGAGATAGTGTCAGTCAGGCTTACGGTTCCCGTGAAACCGTTGGCGCTGGAAATAGTGATTGTCGATACCCCACTGGTGCCAGCGAAAACCAGAACACTAGTTGGGCTAGCACTGACAGTGAAATCTTGCACAGTGTACGTCAAGCTAGCCGTATGACTGAGAGAGGACCCGGTGCCTGCTACTGTTACTGTATAAGTTCCAAGGGTACCCGCGCACGAGAGAGTAGACGTGCCACTGGTTATGGAGCCTAGCGCAATGCTTGTTGGCGATACATTGCAAGTTAGGCCGGTCGAGGGCGCTACGGTCGCGGTGAGCGAAACTGTTCCTGTGAAGCCGTTGAGACCTGAGACTGTGATTGTTGAGGATCCTGTAGAACCTGATGAAACGATGACGCTAGTCGGGTTCGTCGTCACGGTGAAATCCTGGACGGTGTAGGTTACTGTTGTACTGTGAGTAAGATTGCCGTCAGAGCCCGTGATCGTTACCGTGTACGAGCCCGCGGTCCCTGAGCACGACAAGGTTGAGGTTCCGCTTACGGCGGTGGTGGTTAGAGTAATGCTTGCCGGCGAGGTAACGCATGTGAGACCAGCTGACGGGAGGATCGTTGTCGACAACGAGACCGTGCCAGAAAGACCCTGAATACCAGTGATAGTGATTGTTGATGCCCCAGAGGCCGAAGCTAGAACTGTGACGCTTGTCGGGTTTGCGCTTATAGTGAAATCCTGAACAGTGTAGTTGACGGTAGAAGTGTGCGTCAGCGCGCCACTGGTGCTCGTCACTGTCACCGTGTAAGCTCCCGAAAGGCCCGTGCACGAGAGCGTACTGGTTCCTGTGCTACTTAACGCCACGCTAGACGGTGAGAGTGTACAAGTAAGACCTACATTAGGAGAGATGCCTGTGGTAAACGTGACGGTTCCGGTGAAACCTTGGATACTTGTCACGAACACTGTGGAAATTCCCGACGCTCCAGCATTCACTATGACGCCTGCAGGATTGACGGTGACAGAAAAGTCCTGCACTGTCACGGCTACGTTCGCGGAGTGGGAAAGCACTCCACTAGTCCCGGTCACCGTTACAGTGTAGCTGCTAGCCGAGCCCGAGCATGAGAGCGTCGAAGTGCTAGAGGCTCCAGGAGTGAGGGTCACGCTAGTAGGCGTCAGACTGCAGGATATACCAGTGGAAGGCGACGTGGAAGAACTCAGGTTCACCGTGCCTGGAAACGCGTTGACAGACGAAACGGTTATCGTGGCTGTTACGGCCGAACCCGCATTGGTCGTTAAGGTGACAGGGTTCGCGGTGATGGTAAAGTCAGGGACAGCTATGCTGAACGTCACCGTCGCCGTATGAGAGAGGGTCCCGCTGGTCGCCTTGATTGTCACAGTATAGGATCCAGGGACAGACGCGCTGCATGAAAGTGTTGAAGAGCCCGAGCCCCCAGAGACTGTTGCAGGGCTGAGGTTGCAACTTATTCCCGTCGTGGGCGACGTTGAGTTGGTTAGTGCCACTGAGCCTGCAAATCCATTTGCAGGACTCACCGCTATCGCCGAGTTCAGAACCGATCCAACATTTCCAGTTAGACCGGTGGGGTTAGCGCTGATGGTGAAGTCCTCGATCGCAAATGTAGCACTTGCAGAATGAGATAGCGTGCCACTTGTTCCTGTTATTGTGAGAGTGTAGGTTCCGGCTATCGTTGAACTGCAGGAGACGCTAGCTGTTCCCGAATTTGTAAGGGTGTTCGGCGAGATCGGACCGCAGTTTAGACCTGCAGGTACGGAATCGGTGAGACTTATGGTGCCAGTGAACCCGTTTAGAGGGTTCACTGATATTGCGGATGTTGCGGGTATACTCGCGTCAACGGGACCAGGCGAACCCGCTACAATTCCAAAGTCCGTTACTGTGACAGTGGCGGTCGCGGAGTGGGATGGAGTGCCGCTGGCTCCGGTTATGGTCAAGGTGTAAGTTCCGGCGGTACCTGAGCTGCATGCGATCGTTGCAGATCCCGAGGCTGTGATGGTTGAGGGCGTAATATTGCCGCAGGTCAGGCCGGGCGATGCGGTGTCAGTCAGGCTGACGATTCCAGTGAATCCATTAAGAGCTGTAATCGTGATTGTTGAGGTGGCAGAGGTTCCAATAGTTACAGCTGGAGGGGAAACTGATGAGATCGCAAAGTCAGCGACTACAAAAATAACTGTTGCGGAGTGAGAGAGCGTTCCACTCGTTCCCGTGATTGTCGCTCTGTAGTTACCTGGGGAAGATCCTGTGCAGGACAGGATGGACGTTCCAGATCCACCGCTTATGACCGTTGGTGAAACATTGCACAGGAGATCAGTTGAGTTAGTAGCCTCGGGGAGGGAGAGCCCTCCGGCAAAGCCGTTGAGAGAATCAATAGTAATTGTCGATTGGCCTTTGGTCCCTGTGGTCAATGAAATTGTCGTTGGATTTGCGCTTATTGCGAAATCTTGTATGTGATAGACGCCGCTTACTGAGTGGGATAGGTTGTTACTGGTACCAGTGACGGTTGCTAGGTAGTTACCCGCCACGTTTCCCGTGCACGATAGTGCAGATGTGCCGGAGCCACCTGTGACAGTAGCTGGAGTTACTGTGCAAGTAAGGCCGGTAGAGTTTGATGCGACGACAAGAGTTATCGTTGCAGAAAATCCGTTCACTGGCGCGACAGTCAACGCCGCGGTGCCCGCGGAGTTGGCGATACTCGTGACCGCAGTCGGACTCACTCCTATTGCGAAGTCTTGAACTGTAAACGTGAGGGTCGTGGAGTGGGAGAGGCTGCTGCTTGTCCCGGTGATGGCGACGTGGACTATCGATGTGGAAGCGAATGTGCAGGAAAGAGTCGAACCGCCTGAGCCTGTTACGCTGTTGGGTGATACGTTGCACGAAGTACTGTTGGTGTTGAGGCTCACAACTCCCGTGAACCCGCTCAGTGGGGTTATGGTGATGCTGGAGCTGCCCGCGGAGCCGACATTCACGTTGATACTCGTGGGGTTACTGGCTATTGTGAAGTCTTGGACGTTGAATGCGATGGTCACCGAATGAGAGAGAGAAGAACTCGTTCCGGTCACGGCAACATGGGCCGTACCGGCCGAGGAGAATGTACAGGACAGCGTTGCGCTGCCTGAGCCAGTAACGCTTGTAGGGCTCAACGTGCACGTTGTGCTGTCTGTTGCAAAACTGACGACACCAGCAAAGGCATTCTGTGCCGAAACAGTGACAGTTGACGTTCCTGCATTACCGGCGTTCACCATTACTGTTGTAGGTGTGAGGCTTATCGTGAAGTCTTGGACTGTGAAGGTAACAGTGGCTGAGTGCGACAACCCAGCGCTTGCACCAGTAGTCGTAAGGTGGATAGTCGAGGCAGATGCGAAAGAGCAGGACACCGTAGAACTTCCCGAACCGGAAATGCTAGCGGGCGACGCATTGCAGGAAGTACTGTTCGTGGCCAGGCTGACAACTCCAGCGAAGCCATTGAGTCCCGATACGATTATGGTCGAGGTTACTGTGGACCCTGCGTTCCCAATCACGGTAGTAGCATTCACTGTGAGCGTAAAGTCCTGAACAACGTACGTTACTGCAGTGGTGTGCGACAGTGATGCGCTGGCTCCAGTGATGAGTACAGTAAACGTACTCACGGACACGAAATTACAGGAAAGGTTAGAGCCGCCTGATCCAGTTACGCTTGTGGGAGTGAGAGTGCACGCGGTGCTGTTCGATGAAAGATTGACAATTGCAGCGAACCCGTTGAGACCAGTGACTGTAATAGTTGAAGAGCCGACGGTGCCGGCGTTGGCTGTTACTAACGTTGGAGTTGCTGTGATAGAGAAGTCTTGGGAGGCGAAAGTTACTGTCACGGTGTGAGAGAGGGAGCTACTCGTTCCTGTGACTCCCACATGAGTTGTACTTGCAGAAGCGAATGTGCACGATAGATTGGCGGTGCTTGAACCTGTTACACTCGTAGGATTGATCGAACATGACGTGCTGTTCGTGCCGAGATTGACAACGCCAGCGAAACCGTTCAGACCAGCTACAGTAATTGTCGAACTGCCTGAGGTCTCAGCATTAACGGTGATGCTGCTTGGGCTCGCAGCAACCGTGAAGTCTTGGACAATGTAGCTGACGGTTGCGGTGCGGGACTGAGAGCCGCTCGTGCCCGTGACCATTACCGCGATGTTCGATCCCGTTGCAAATGAGCATGATAGCGTAGCGGAGCCAGAGCCAGTTACGCTCGAAGGCGCGACACTGCACGCAATGTTGTCTGTTGTCAGACTGACTACGGCATTGAATCCATTGACCGCCGTTACAGTGATTGCCGAGGTCCCCGGCGTACCTGCGTTCACTGTCAAACTGGTAGGATTGGCTGTGACGGTGAAGTCTTGAGTGCTATAGGTGACAGTTGCAAAGTGGGACAGAGTACTACTGGTTCCAGTCACGGTGACCGTGTATGTTCCGGCCGCGCCCGAGCAGGAGAGCGTCGAAGTGCCTGAGATGCCTAGTGTTACGCTAGCCGGGGTTAACGTGCATGTTAAGCCCGTGACGGGAGAAATGGCTGCGGACAGATTCACTGTTCCGGTGAAGCCATTTACAGCTGTGACAGTTATTGTGGCAGTTCCACTGGAGCCTGCGACGAACGCGACGGTTGTCGGGCTGGCTGCAACTGTGAAATCCTTGACAGAATAGTTCGCCGTAGCAGAGTGAGATAGAGAACCGCTAGTTCCCGTTACTGTTACGGTGTAAGTTCCC
>WNGO01004561.1_pt1 | contig 15363 bp, 13 predicted proteins | sample 5400511 | NCBI WGS metagenome assembly WNGO01 (sample SAMN13153380, study PRJNA577476) | soil metagenome | isolation source: 20 cm soil or saprolite under Garry oak tree replicate 2 | place: USA:California | collected 2016-06-15 | reverse complement strand
TCGAATCCGACGGCTCGCCGATGAACGTGCGAAAGATCAGGCGGTCCTCCCAGGTGACGGAACGGCGCCGTGCCAAGCAAAAAGAGCAACTCGAATGCCGTCTCAAGGCCGATCTTGCCAAGATCATGCCAAGGGACCGCACGGCTTACATCATCGGATGCCTGGAAGCGGATAACCAAAAATCCACGCCGACCGCGGATCAGTAAGGCGGCACTGCAACCAGCCTGCGCCGAAAAAACAAGGGCCGCCGGTAGCGCGGCGGCCCTTTGCCCCATGGATGCCGAACACCCGATAAGGCCATCCAGATCAGTCGACTTCCTGCACCACGGTGCGCGTGCCGGGATCCACCAGCATCACGCGGTCATTGGAATAGACGTAGCGATACTTGGTGAGGTTCGGACCCCAATCCGACGGTACGGCCACGAGTTCGACATCGCTCGGCACCTTGGCGCCAACGACGATCTTTTCCTGGGTCTGAACGGGACGGAGCTTGTGCTCAGTGACGTAGGTCTTGATCTTGGTTCGATATTGCGGCTCGATCTGAACCGTCGCGGGTGCCGCGCCCGTCGTGGTTACGGTGGTTTGAGCATTGGCCATCGTCGCGGCAAGCGACGCCGCCGCCGCAAGCATGAGTAGCTTCTTCATGTTTGTCCTCCTGAAACCGCACCAGATGCGCGGCAGAACAAGAACAGATGTCGCAGCTTCCTGTTCCATGAATTGGAGTTCCGTCCCGCTGCAAGTGAAAGTTCCATACGGTTGCGGGTGAAGAGGCCGGGCTGCGGCCGACCTTGTTTGCCGCCGGAACCCGCCGGGTTCCGCCGCCCATGGATGATGGAACCAATGGTGGCGTTGCAGGTGCGGCCGCGTTCTGCGCCGGCAACGGACCTAGCGCTCAGTACGGCTGTATGAGCGGTTTGAACCCACCGCGCTACGGTCGCCATGGAGCGCGGAGCGAAGCGCCATTTTGTAACGGGGAATGCTTTCCACACCTGTCTGTGCCTGCCGCTCCTGGTCCGCAATGGTCAGGACCAGGAAGGTGAGCCCTGCCAGGAACGCAATAAAAGCCAAATATGCCAGCCTCATGCCTCGCTCCCGCAGGTCTTCAAGAAGAATGCGTAATGAGGGCCGTCGTTCCGGGGTGGACTGGAACCGGCCACATGGCATGCGCCTGCCTCGGCTGTTCGGGCTTGCGAACGAATCAGGTCAGCAGCGGTTCAGGACGCCGAACGCTGGTTCCCCCTCTAGTTGAACGATAGCGCGGCGCGCGGTGTACATGAGCTCACCCAACGTGGTTCGGCCGCTGCGCGCGCATTGAATCAGTTGCTCGGCGATGAACTTGTGGCTCTCATGATCGCCGCCATTCGGTAGCTCCGCGCATACCTCTTCAAGCACAACGTCCATATTTGCTTGGGTGCGTTCGCTAAATTCAACCATGCCCGGCTCCATCATCAGGATGCTGCAAATTATGCCGGAATCTTCGAAACCGCATAGGGGTGAACCAACCTATGGTTTCCCCAATTTCGCTGTGCACAAAAGTAAACTTCCGCTGCATTGCAACGGCGATCTGCGGCGAAATCCATTGCGCCGGCAGATATTTTTTTCGTGTTGAGCAGGAGCAAAGTACCGCGGCAAAGCATTGATTTCCTGTCGTGCAGAGTTGGTTGTGAGCTCATCACCATCACGATTTCAATTGCGCGGCGGGAGGCCGCCGAAAATTTCTCATCCCTCGACGGCCTCTATTGAATCACATCCTACTATGGCGGAGCACGTACAATGCAGTCTGATCAATTGCTGGTCGCATGTCCAAAATGTCATGCGTGGCCCATGGCCGTCCATGCAGGGAAGAGGAGATGGGTGTCGGATGCGCCCATGGTCCGATTTACATGCGCCAAATGCGGTCATCAGGAAGAAGAGCGTCTTGGCGGTTCTTATGCCAATAGAGAGAGCTCGCGGCGGCACGAAATTGCAGGCGGCGGTTTCTAGATGCTCATTGTTCGAGCGTGCGCCTGAAACTTCCGCCTGGCGTACAAACTTTCCTGGATGAGCCATCCAAATCTAAATTGCGCGATCATTAAAAGTGTCAGTAGCGAGCTCGTCTGTCCTTGTCATTGCGAGCCAACGGGTTGCGCGAATGCGCGCCCAATGCCAGGCTTCCCGAAGCAATCCGGTGTGAGGGTGGCAAGGCGCCTCGCTTCGTCGCTGCGCTCGTCGCATTGACGGCAGAGTGCTAGTCAGAGCCAGCGATTGGAAATGACAGGGAGAGAATCAATGTTCGGAAACTGGATTGTTGTTGCGCTCGTGATCACAACGCTGACGAATGCCGCCATTTTCGTGGGTCAAGTCTCAACTTCGGCAAATGCGCGCAGCGCGGGAACGGCCGCCAGCAAATTGCTGGACGACGACGATTTTACAGCCGGGCTTACAAAGCTCATTCGGAAAACGGTTCGTGATTATTGCAGCGTTGGCAAGAAGGATCATATTGATTGTTAGGCGCTCCGTTCGAGCAGCGCCTTGAAATCGGCGCGGGCGCGTTGCGCCTCGTGCCGCGCGGTTTCCGAGGCGTCGCCGAGGCCGAAATAACCGTGGATCAGGCCAGCGCCATGATGGTACTTCGTCGCGACGCCTGCGGCAGCAAGCGCGTCGGCATAGGCCTTGCCCTCATCGCGCAGGGGATCGAACCACGCCGTGCAAATCACCGCAGGCGCAAGTCCCGCGAGATTTTTGGCGCGCAACGGCGAGACGCGCCAATCCGTGCCGTGCGTCGCATCGGCGAGATAGTGACCGGCGAACCATTCCATCACCGCGCGCGACAGGAAGTAGCCCTCCGCGTTTTCCGCGCGTGAGGGAAAGTGCGCGTTCTGTTCCGCCTCTGCATAGTTTCCAACGACGTCGGTCACGGGATAGACCAGCAGCTGCGCGGCGAGCTTGATCTCTGCGTCGCGACAGGCGATCGCCACGGTCGCCGCCAGATTGCCGCCGGCGCTGTCCCCGGCCACGCCTAGGCGGGATTTGTCTGCGCCGAACTCGGCAATGCGGGCGATCACATCGCGCGTCGCGGCGAAGGCATCCTCGAACGCGCCGGGAAAGCGCGTTTCCGGCGGACGCCGGTAGTCGACGGAGACGACGACGGCGCCGGTCTCGATCGCGAGCAGACGCGCCTGTCGGTCATGGGTTTCGAGATCGCCGGCGACCCAGCCGCCGCCATGGAAGAACACAACCGTCGGCGATTTTTCATCCGAGACGCGGTAGACGCGCGCGGCAAGCGGTCCGGCCGCGCCTTTCACTTGCGTATCTCGTGCGCTCGTGACTTCCGGCGGCGGAATGGCGGTGCGCGACGCGGCGAGCGCGCGAAGTTGATCGCGCGCGCTCTGCGGCGTCATTGTCTTGGGATCGCGGAGCGGCAGCAGTGGAATGATCTGGGCGATAACGGGATCGAGCGGTGTAGTCATGCGGGCCCCGGTGCGAAAGGTGTACCAGCATATGGTCCGCCCGCGGCTCCGGCAACACGGTCATTCGGGCGATGTGCACTTGCACGCCGAGGGCGCGAGTAGGGTCTATCATCGTGGCGCTCAATTGTAGAAGAACCGTTCGTCGCTGCTGACATAAAGCGACAGCCTGTCGTACAATTGGCAGGCCGGCACTGACGAACGTCAAGGGACAATCTGATGGCGTTCGCTTGGTATTGACTTGGCAGCCGGCGGTTGCGCTGGGCATAATCCGGCCACACACGGTGTCCACGGCCGCGAGGGAGCTTGTTCATGTCTGCGGAGATTGCCGACGTACGGCAGGTGCAGGGGTACTGCAGTCTTTGCATCGCCCGTTGTGGCACCGTCGCGACTGTCGTGGATGGCCGCTTCGCACGCCTGGACCCCGATCCGACCCACCCAACCGGCGCAGCGATTTGCGCCAAGGGCCGAGCCGCTCCCGAACTGGTCTATCATAAGGATAGATTGAAGCACCCGCTGCGTCGAACACGGCCGAAGGGCGACCCCGATCCGGGATGGGAAGAGATTTCGTGGGATGCGGCGCTCGACCAGACCGCCGCCGCCATGCGGCGCATCGCGGAGCAATATGGACCCGAAGCGGTCGCCTTCAGTCAATCCTCCCCCTCGACCACCGCCATCGCGGATTCAGGCGCCTTCCTTACCAGACTGATGAATGCTTTCGGCACGCCGAACCTGGTGTCGGCGCTGGAGCTGTGCGGATGGGGACGCGGTTTTGCGACCCGCTACGTCTTCGGCGTGGGCAGTGTGGCGACCGGAAGCGCCGGCGGCGCGATGGCGGACATTGCCGAATCCGGCTGTCTTATCCTGTGGGGCTATAATCCCTCGTTTTCGCGCATTACCCACGCGACCGCGACGGTCGCGGGCCTGAAACGCGGAATGAAGCTGATCGTGATTGATCCGCGCAACGTCGGGCTTGCCAACAAGGCCGATGTCTGGCTGCGCGTGCGTCCTGGAACGGACGGCGCCCTGGCGCTGGGTCTGGCCAGCACCATGATCGAGCGAGGGTGGTACGACGAGGAGTTCGTCCGGGCGTGGAGCAACGGACCTCTCCTGGTGCGGTCCGATACCGACAGGCTGCTGAAAGCAGAGCATCTGGCTTCCGCCGGTGGCTCCGGACAATTCGTTGCCTGGGATACAGTGTCCAACTCCGTCGTTACCTATGATCCGGCCGCGGGCCGCTACCAGGCGCCAGGCGGGCATCTTGCCCTGCGCGGCGAATACAAGGTCGCAACCGTCGACGGTACGGTCAGCTGCCGCCCTGTGTTCGATCGCTATGCCGAGCTTTGCAAAAGATATTCGCCGGAAGTGATTGAAGCGACATGCTGGATTCCTCCTGGCCAATTGGAGCAGGCGGCACGCACGATCTGGCAGTCCCGGCCGGTCTCTTATTATGCCTGGAGCGGGCACGAACATCACGCCAACAGCACGGAGACGGCGCGGGCAATGGCAATGCTCTATGCATTGACCGGCAGTTTCGATGTGGCCGGCGGCAACGTGCTGTTTGCTGCCGTACCGGCCGCGTCAATCGCCGGAGAAGAGTTGCCCGCGGCCAGGCGGATTGTTCCGGCAATCGGTTTTAACGAACGTCCGCTCGGACCTGCACGCTTTCATCACGTCTCCACGCGGGACTTCTACCGGGCTGTCCTGGAAGGTATCCCCTATCCGGTGCGCGGACTCATCGGGTTCGGCTCCAATCTGCTGCTCGCTCAAGGCGATCCCGTTCGCGGGCGGACTGCACTCGCGGCACTCGATTTCTACGCCCATGCCGATCTGTTCATGACGCCCACGGCCGCGCTTGCGGATATCGTGCTGCCTGTGGCGTCCTGCTTCGAACGCGAGGCTCTCAAGATCGGATTCGAGATCAGCGAAGAGGCGCAATCGCTCGTTCAGCTTCGGCAGGCGATCGTTGCCCCGCCCGGCGAGGCACGGTCCGACACCGAATTGATCTTCGGCCTCGCCGCAAGTCTCGGCCTTGGCGAGCATTTCTGGAACGGCGATGTCGATGCCGCCTACCGGCAGCAGCTCGGTCCGAGCGGCATTAGCCTGAATCGGCTTCGAGCGGAACCTGCCGGATTGCGAAGGCCGCTGACCACCCGTCACATGAAGCACACCGTAAGCGACGAGAAGGGAAACCCGCGCGGCTTCCCGACCCCGTCGCGAAAAATCGAATTCTGGTCCGAGACCTTCCTTGATCGCGGCTATCCCGCCCTGCCGGATTTTGTTGAGCCGCCAATCGGCCCGGTTGCGCGCCCCGACCTGGCTGCCTCCTTCCCGTTGATCCTGACCTGCGCCAAACCCAGCCTGTTTTGTCAGACCCAGCATCGCGCATTGCCATGCTTGCGCAAGCGCGCTCTGGACCCGGAGATCGAGCTGCATCCGGCAACCGCCGCGGCACGCGGAATCAACAATGGAGATTGGGTTGCCGTGCGCACCCCGGCCGGCGGGATGCGAGCCCGGGCGCGGTTCAGCGAAAAACTCGATCCGCGCGTTGTCGTCGGCGAGCATGGCTGGTGGCAAGGCTGCGAGGAATTGGGAATAGGCGATTCCGATCCGTTCGATCAGAACGGCACAAACTTCAACCTAACGGTCGACCCCGCCATTCGTGATCCCGTCAGCGGCACTCCGTCCCACCGATCCAATCTATGTGAAGTTCAAGCGGTGCGAGGGCTTCGCGAAGGGCTGTAGGAGCGATCTGCCGCAGCCTGGCACCGAGCCACGGAGATCAGCGAACCGGCCCGAGGCAAATGATCCAACTCGACGTCTCGCACTCTTTGCGCTTTGCATGTGGGCGGCCATGGCTGCCGGTGCAATCGGAGCGGCCTTGATGTAACGGTTGCTCTCGCCAATCAAACACTTCGAAGGAGCAGACTGGTGTCGATCACAGCTCAGGGGCCCCGTACCCTTTACGACCTGATCTGGGATGATCATCTGATTGACAAGCAATCAGACGGCACCTGCCTGATCTACATCGACCGCCACCTCGTCGACGAGGTGGACAGTCCGCAGGCATTTGCGGCGCTGCGGCTTGCCGGCCTCAGGGTCCACGCGCCGGACAAGACGCTACTGGTAGTCGACCACAACGTGCCGACTTCCGACCGCCGGAATCCCAATCCGGATCCTGAGAGTGCCGCGCAGATTGCCTACCTGGCGGAAAACGCCAAAATGTTCGGGCTCGAATATTATGATCAATTCGACAAGCGCCAGGGTATTTGCCACGTTGTCGGCCCCGAGCAGGGTTTCACGCTGCCGGGACTGACGCTTGTGTGCGGTGACAGCCATACCTCTACTCATGGCGCATTCGGTGCGCTCGCCTTTGGCATCGGCACGTCGGAGACGGAGCATGTGTTTGCCACGCAGACGCTGATCCAGTCCAGATCGAAGAATATGCGCGTGGTTGTTGATGGCCGGCTGCCGCCGCACGTCACGGCGAAGGATCTGGCGCTTGCCATCGTCGGCGAAATCGGTGCTGCCGGCGGCAGCGGCTACGCCTTGGAATATGCCGGCGAGGCGATCCGCGCCCTTTCGATGGAAGGGCGCATGACGATCTGTAACATGTCGGTGGAAGCAGGCGCCAGGATCGGCATGGTCGCGCCGGATGAGAAAACCTGCGAATATCTCAAGGGACGTCCCAAGGCCCCCAGGGGCGCTGCATGGGATGGTGCCATGCGCTATTGGGAGACGCTGCGCAGCCACTACGCCGCGCATTTCGACCGCGAAATCAGGTTGGATGCAGCAAAACTTCCGCCGCTCGTCACCTGGGGCACAAACCCGGAGCAAGTCGTTGCGATCACCGGACGCGTGCCGATTCCGGCTGAGATTGCCGACCAGAACAAACGGCGCGCCGCGATGCGCTCGCTCGAATATATGGGGCTAAAGGGCGGCGAAAGGATCACCGACATCGCGGTCGACCGGGTATTCATTGGATCGTGCACCAACTCGCGCATCGAAGACCTCCGCGACGTAGCGCGCGTGGCGAACGGCAAGACGGTCAATTCCAGCGTCGGTGCGATGATTGTCCCGGGCTCCGGCCTGGTGAAGCAGCAGGCCGAGGCCGAGGGCCTGCACAAGATATTCATCGAGGCCGGCTTCGACTGGCGTGAGCCCGGCTGCTCGATGTGCCTTGCCATGAACCCCGACAGACTCAAGCCCGGCGAACGCTGCGCCTCGACCTCGAACCGCAATTTCGAGGGCCGCCAGGGCTATAAAGGCCGCACGCATCTGGTGTCGCCGGCCATGGCGGCGGCAGCCGCGATAACCGGCAGGTTCGTCGATGTGCGGAACTGGGACTAAGGCACGGGTCACCGCTCAAGGCGCGCCTGCACGTTCGAACCCCGGGGCAATGCGGTTAGAGCCAGATGCGCATTTTGGAAAGGGGCGACGCTCGCTGATCACCGTATGCCAAAATAGAAAGTTGTGGTTAGCTTCATCTAGCGCCAAACGATGGGGGCAGGCCATGGAAATTCAGGCACTCGGCTACCTCGGTGTCGGTACAGCCAGACTCGACGACTGGACATCGCTGGCGACCCGGGCCCTGGGGATGCAGCCCGTCGACCACGGCGCGGGCATACGCGCATTTCGCATGGACGATCGACGCCAACGGCTGGTCTTCGACAGCACGATGCCCGACAGCACCCGTTATTTCGGCTGGGAGGTGGCGAACGCCAAGGCACTTGACGCGCTCGCCGCCCGGTTGGAGCGGGCGGGCGTCGCGGTCCGGCAGGAGCCGGCGGTGCTGGCCGATCAGCGTTTTGTGTCGGGCCTGATCTCTTTCCTCGATCCCTCGGGCAACCGCCTGGAAGCGTTTCATGGCGCGGCGGTGGCTGACACTCCCTTTCGCCCGGGCCGCCTGATTTCCGGCTTCCGGGCCGGTCCGCTCGGCATGGGACACGTACTGGTCCTGGTGCAGGACATGACCGCGGCGCTTTCGTTCTACCGTGACCTGCTTGGCTTCCGCATCAGCGACTATACGAGCGCTCCGATCAACGCCTGTTTCCTGCACGTCAACCCGCGCCACCACAGCATCGCCCTCGTCGAGGCGCCGGTGAATCGCATGCACCACCTGATGGTCGAACTCTATTCGTTCGACGATGTCGGACAGGGCTATGATCTGGCGCTGATCGACCGCGAGCAGATTGTCGCGACGCTCGGCCGGCATAACAATGATTTCATGACGTCGTTCTACATGCGCACGCCCTCGGATTTTTTCGTCGAGTATGGGTGGGGCGGCCGCGACGTCGATGATGCGACCTGGCAGCCCCAGGGGCGTGGCGCACCGGAGCAGGCGGTGCGCGCACCGCTGCAAGTGCTGGATGGCAACTACCAGCGCCTGAAGGGCGTCTGCCCGTGGTGGGATTCGGTGGTCGCAAGGCAGTAGGCGGAGGAATGCGGCAGCGCTCGTGCGCAGGTTAATCCTCTCGCCCCAGCCAGGCCTTGCTGAATCTCCGACAGCCGTTCGAAGAAGAGGAAGAAGCTGCAGCAGGTCGAAGTTGCGACGATGGTCGGTCGTGCAGGCACGTCAGCATGATGACGTGACGGGTAACGCTGCGCTCTACCCATCCTGGGCGCTAACCGGATTTCGTTGAGACACGTGGAGCAGGTGCGCCGCAATATAATTCCGCTTGTTTCCTTGGCGGGACATTCGGCGTTTGGCCGTCGGACCAGAGATGGGCTATGCTGGCCGCTCATTGGCAATGAATGAGAAGTCAGGAGTCGGCGCGAAAAGGTTACCGAAGCGGGGGCGGCATCAATGATGACATTACCGGAGCTGGCGACAGACGCCCTGGAAGAGTTTCTCGGCTCCTACATGCGCGGTCGGTTCGGGTCTTCGCAGACGCGCTTCGTGGAGATGGTGCCGAACGCCGCTCGCCTCGCGCTCGAATGCATTGGAAATAGCGACGCTCTCTACCACAATGTCGAGCACACGATGCTCGTAACGCTTGCGGGACACGATATCCTCCGCGGTCGTTCGTTGCACAATCACATGACCGCGGACGACTACGCGCATGTCATCATCGCCTGCCTTACCCACGACATTGGTTATGTGCGGGGCCTGTTCAAGGATGACGACGCGGACGGCTTTGTGATCGATTCGACTGGCAGGAAGGTAACCTTGCCGCGCGGCTCATCGGACGCCGGCCTCATGCCTCACCATGTCGACCGATCGAAGCTTTACGTGATGAATCGGATCGAAGCCGTTGGTCTGCTCAACAGGCAGCGCATTGCCGATGCGATCGAGGGCACCAGATTTCCTCCCGTAAATGACGGGGAATGCGATGAGGAGGCCTCGATCGTTCGAGCGGCAGATTTGATCGGGCAACTCGGAGATCCCCACTACCTCAGGAAAGCAAACGCGCTTTACTATGAATTTGAAGAGGTGGGCATCAATCGCCAGCTTGGCTATGAATCGCCCGCCGACATCGTTAATCGGTACCCGCAATTTTATTGGAACTGCGTGGCGCCTCATATTCAGACTGAAATACGTTATCTCAACATGACGTCGAGCGGACGGCAGTGGATCGCGAGCCTCTATGGCAATGTCTTCCGCGCCGAACGTGAAATCTCGCTTTCCGGCCCACAAAACTAGACCTGCAGGGTTCCGCGATCGGAGAATTCCCCTGACTGGAAGGCCAGGCGTGTGTGACAACTGTAACAATTCGGGCAACCCCGCGAAATCGTTCTGAAACGAAGCGCCGCTAATCCACGGCCTTGTCAACGGCCTCCCGCGGGAGGCGCTTAACCGTGATGGCCCAGATGAGACGGCGAGATTTCATGACGCTTGTCGGCGGCGCGCTGGCGTGGCCGCTCGCCGCGCATGGCCAAGCGCCGACGAAGCTCTATCGCATCTTTTGGGTGTCCACTGAAACCCAGCCCGACCCGTTCCTGGAGGGTTTTCGTGAAGGGTTGCGCGCGCGAGGCTACGTTGAGGGAAAGAACGTTGTCTTTGAGCTTCACTACGCGCCGGGCAATCCCGAGGCGTTGCGCCAGGTGGTATCCGAATTGCGGCGCGGCAACGTGGATCTCGCCGTGTCGAGCGGTCCTGCAACGCGAGCGATCACGGCGGTAACGGACGTTCCTGTCCTGTTTGCCCAGAGCGGCGACCCGGTAGCGCTGGGCCTAGTCAAGAGCCTCGCGCGGCCAGGTGGTAATTTCACGGGTGCGACGTTTCTTTCGCTGGAGCTCGCGGGAAAAAGGGTTGAGCTGCTCAAGGACATATTTCCAAAACTCCGGACGCTTGCGGTGCTGTCGAACACGGATCATCCCGGAGAGCCATCGGAATGGCGGACTACTCAGGAGGCAGCCAAAGGACTGGGCATCGTCCCGCTCTATTTGCCCTTCGTCGGCGTGGGAGGATTGGACAGCGCGCTTGCCGCGGCCGGGGATGCGCGCGCGGATGCGATACTCGTTTTCCCGGATCCCGCGACGATGATGCAGGGAACCAAAATTGCCCAGTTCGCCATCAAGCACCGGCTGCCTTCCATGTTCGGATGGAGCGAATATTGCGACGCCGGCGGCCTCATGAGCTATGGCGCGAACCAGCGCGCAACCTATTTTTGGCTCGCGACCTACGCCGACAGGATCCTGCGCGGCGAAAGTCCCGCCGATCTTCCTGTTGTGCAGCCGACAAAGTTTGAACTGGCCGTCAATCTCAAGACCGCCAGGCAGCTTGGCATTGAATTGGACGCATCCTCTATCCTGTTCCGGGCCGACAAGGTGATCGAGTGATGCCGCAAGGTCCAATATTGGTGCGGCTTCCTGTGACTCGCCCGCGTCGCTCGCTTTTCTTCAAGTACTTCGTCACGCTGTTTGTCGCAGTGGTGGTGCCGCTTATGCTCGGCGCTGCAAGCGAAGCGTGGTTCGGCTATCGAGACCAGCGCCTTCATCTCAATGAAATTCTTCAGGCAGAGTCCCGATCGGCGGCCGAAAGGATACAGGATTATATCGATGGAATACGCGATCAGCTCGGTCTGGCGGTCCAGTTTCCGTGGATCGAAGGCCAGGATGATCGCCACCGGATCGATGCGTTGCGTCTGCTGCAGCAGATGCCGGCGATTGCCTCGATCGCGCTGGTCGACCAATCCGGAACCGAACGTGTTTTCGCATCCAGATTAAGTCTGAACAGGATCGGTCGAGGCGCGGACATGTCGGCAGATCCCGCGGTTGTCGGCGCGCGCGATAGCAAGGTCTGGTACGGACCCGTTCGATACCAGCACGATTCCGAGCCCCACATGAGGATCGCGGTCGCGGGAAACCTTCCGTCCGCCGGGATTGCCATCGCCGACATCAACCTGAAACTGATCTGGGATGTGGTCGCTGCGATCAAGATCGGCGATACCGGCCATGCTCTCATCGTCGACGATTCCGGACGTCTTGTCGCCCACCCGGACATCAGCCGGGTGCTGCGCGGTAGGGCCGGGTCGGACGACTTCAGCAGGCTCAGGTCTGTAGTGGACGCGGCGAATGGATCGACGGTCGTGACCACCGGCGATGACGGCACGCCTGTCGTCGCGCTTTCGGTGCGCGCCGCCAATGTGGGTTGGACGGTGATTGCGCAACAGCCGGTCCTGGAAGCGTTCGAATCGATCCGCGCGGCGCTCTGGCGCTCTTTGGCCCTCATCACGATCGGCGCGTTGTTGGCTTTTGCCCTGGCCTATTGGCTCGCGCGCCGCATGTCGGGACCGATCCGGCAATTGGAGGACGGAGTTGAACGGGTCGGCGCCGGGCAGTTCGATCATCGCATCACGATCGCGAGCGGCGACGAGCTGGAGCAATTGGCAAACCGCTTCAACCAGATGGCGGCAGAGCTGGCAGTCTCCAAACAGAAATCCGAGCGCATCGATCGCCTGAAGCGATTCCTTGCGCCGCAAGTGGCTGAACTGGTTGAACACTCCGATCAGCGGCTGCTGAATGGACAGCGGCGCGAGGTGGTCGCGATTTTCGGCGATTTGCGCGGCTTCACCGCTTTTTCCGCGCGCGCTGAACCAGATGCCGTCATGGCCGTGCTGGCGGAATATTATCAGGCCATTGGAGCCGTCATCACCCGCCATGAAGCTACGCTGATCCACCTCGCGGGCGACGGCGTGATGGTCCTGGTCAATGCGCCGGTCGCACGCGATGACGCGGCGCATCACGGTGTTCGGCTTGCGATTGAGATGCAAGTGGCGGTGCAATCTCTTGCCAACCGCTGGTACGCCAGGGGGTACGGAATGGGCTTTGGCGTAGGGATCGCGATGGGGCCGGCCACGGTCGGAACGGTTGGCTATGATGGCCGGCTTGACTACACCGCCATCGGCAACGTCGTCAATCTGGCGTCAAGGCTTTGCGACTCGGCCGATGACGCGCAGATCCTGGTCGATGCGGCGATCGCCGAAAAGGTAAAGGACAGCGTTGCGATTGTGTCCCTCGGAAAGCGGATCATCAAGGGCTACGATCATCCAGTGCGGGTCTTTGCCGTGGCGAACTGCGCCGCTGCTATCCGGGACCCGGATGGCCGGCTGCCGCGACGGAAGTTAGATCCGGCGAAGCTGGCGGTGTGAGTGCATGCGAAGCGCGGCGCCTAAGTGATCCGGAAGCTCAATGCCCGACAATCTCCGGCACCTTGGTGGCCGGCGGGGTGTTGCGGCTGCGCTGGGTGCGGACGATGCCGTCGATGATGGTCATGCCGACGCCGGGCAGGTCGCCGAGCTGCACGCTGTCGAGGAGGTTCTTGCCGGCGGAATGCTGCGCCTTGTCCATGATGACGAAATCCGCCGCGCGCCCGACTTCGATGATGCCGCAGTCCAGCGCGCGCATCCTCGCGGTGTTGCCGGTCGCAAAGCAGAACGCGATTTCCGCCGGCACCTCGCCGAGCGATGACAACAGCGACACCATGCGCAGGATTCCCAAGGGCTGCACGCCGGAGCCCGCCGGCGCATCGGTGCCGAGGATGACGCGGGAAAGGTCGCCCATCTCGCGCGCGATCCGCAAGGTATAGAGCGCTGCGCGCTCGTTGCCGTTGTGCACCAGCTCCAGGCCGCGCTTGCAGCCCTCGCAGATGCAGCGGATCTGGTTGTCGGGCAGCGCGGTGTGGCCGCCATTGATGTGGCCGACCACGTCGGTGTCGGCCTCCAGCACCACATCCTTGTCGATCAGGCCGGAGCCGGGAATCGATGGGCCGCCGGTGTGGATCGTGCTTTGAATGCCGTATTTGCGCGCCCAGCCCACCATCTTGCGCGCGGTCGGGCCGTCCTTGACGCCGCCGAGGCCGACTTCGCCGAGCAGTTTGACGCCGGCCGCGGCAAGCTCCCTGAAATCGTCCTCGACCATCTCGTTCTCGATCACGGGCGCGCCGGCGTGAACCTTCACGCCGCCGGGCCGCAGCGTCCAGAACGCGCGCTGCGCAAATATCGCCATCGCCTTCAGCCCGACCACGTCGCGCGGGCGGCCGGGCATGTGAACCTCGCCCGCCGAGATCATGGTGGTGACGCCGCCGTGCAAAAAACTGTCGATCCACCCGATCTGGTTTTGCCGCGGCGTCCAGTCGCCGGCGACGGGATGAACGTGGCTGTCGATCAGGCCGGGCGTGACGGTGGTGCCATTGGCATCGATCAGGGTAGTGGCGCCCTCGACGTTGACATCCCGAGCGCGGCCGATCGCGGTGATCTTGCCATTCTCGGCGACGATGGTGTCGGCCTCGAGGATCGGCTTCTCCATGGCGCCCGAGAGCATGAGCCCGATATTGCGGATCACGAGTTTTGTGGGGCCGGCGGCCTGGGGTTCGTCGTGCGCCATGGATTTTTCCTTGTTGTTCAATGCCTTCGCGGGCCGCGTGGCGCGGCATCTTGCGCGCGGCTTGACGGATCGATCAAGCTGGATTATTCATTTGTATACAAATGATCGTGTACGAATGAGTGGACCAGCGCAAATCGACCTCGAGAGGGCGGAATCATGAGCAACTTCAATCAGGAAAGCGTTGTCAGCGTTCATCACTGGACCGACAGATTGTTCAGCTTCACCACCACGCGCCATCCGTCGTTCCGCTTTCGCAACGGCGAATTCACCATGATCGGGTTGAAGGTCGGCGAGCGGCCGCTGCTGCGCGCCTACAGCGTCGCCAGCGCCAATTACGAGGACCGGCTCGAATTCTTTTCGATCAAGGTGCCGGACGGGCCGCTGACCTCGCGCCTCCAGCATCTCAGGCAGGGCGACGAGATCATCGTCAGCCGCAAGGCGACCGGTACGCTGGTGATCGACAATCTTGAGGACGGCCGCAATCTGTATCTGATCGGCACCGGCACCGGGCTTGCGCCGTTCCTGAGCGTGATCAAGGATCCCGAGACCTACGAGCGCTTCGAGAAAGTCGTGCTGCTGCACGGCTGCCGCCGCGTCGCCGAGCTCGCCTATGGCGAGATGATCACCGAAAAATTGCCGAACGACGAGCTGATCGGCGACCTCGTGCGCAACCAGCTGATCTATTATCCGACCGTGACGCGCGACCCGTTCCGCAATCGCGGCCGCATTAATGAGCTGATGACTTCCGGAAAATTGTTCAGCGATGTCGGCCTAGCTCCGCTCGCGGCGAAACAGGATCGCGTCATGATCTGCGGCAGCCCGGCGCTGATCCACGACACGCGGGCGCTATTGCTGGATAAGGGTTTTGTCGAGGGCAAGCACGGCGAACCCGGCCAGTTCGTGGTCGAGAAGGCATTCGCCGAACGCTGAACAAGCGGACAGGGAGCCGCCCGTATCGGTCGGCCCGCAATTCCCTGCTGCCAGGGCTTCTGCCATGCGCTAAAGTTTGCACGTCGAATGTAACGCAGGTGCAACATGCAGGTGCGGCCCGGCGACAATGATCTGCTGCTGATCATCGACGTGCAAAACG
>WNGO01001434.1_pt1 | contig 15366 bp, 16 predicted proteins | sample 5400511 | NCBI WGS metagenome assembly WNGO01 (sample SAMN13153380, study PRJNA577476) | soil metagenome | isolation source: 20 cm soil or saprolite under Garry oak tree replicate 2 | place: USA:California | collected 2016-06-15 | reverse complement strand
TTTGATCTTGCCGAAGGCATTTCAATTGATAACTCCCAACGGAGTCGTGCTGGCGCTGATCAAACCGCAATTTGAGCTGGAACGCGCTGAGGTTGGACGCGGAGGAATCGTGCGTGAAGCGGCTCTGCACGAAAAGGCGCAGAATAAGATCGTTTCGTTTATCAAGAACCTTGGCCATAACGTGATTGGACTTGCACCGTCGGTCATCGCTGGCACCGATGGAAACCGGGAATTTTTTATATGCGCACGAAAACCATTGGCCTGATCGCGCACACAGAAAAAGCCGGGGTCGCGGAATTAACGCGAGCCGTGGTTCGTGAATTCGAGCGACGGTCAGTCGAGGTTTTGATCGAGAAAGAAATCGCTGAATTGGCTAACGAAAAGGCGGCTGGATCACCGGAGGAAATTTTCCGTCGGGCCGAGCTGATCGTAGTACTTGGTGGTGATGGGACAATTCTCAATGTCGTCGCCCATGCCGGAGAGAATCTGAAACCGATTTTTGGAATCAATGTCGGTTCACTCGGTTTTTTAACTTGTGCGAATTCCTCTTCCTATCGGGAAGTGGTTGATGCGATTGCAAATGGACGGATTTCTTACAGCAAGCGCGCGTTGTTGACCGTGGAGTTGCAGGGAGAGGGGAACGTTATCGCGAGCGCGAAAGCGCTCAATGACGCCGTCATCAGTCGCGGTGACGTTTCACGGCTAATTCGTTTGCAAGCAAAAATCGATGGCGAACAGTTGACCGAATACAACGCCGACGGTCTAATCGTTGCAACGCCCACAGGGTCTACCGCCTATTCGCTTTCCGCCGGCGGACCTATTCTGGAACCGCAATCCGGTGTCTTTGTCATTACACCGATCTGCCCGCACGTGCTAACGAACCGCTCGGTGATCGTCAGCGATTCGGCGAAGATCGAAATCAGTCCCGCTAGCACTGAATATCCCGCTTTCCTTAGCATTGATGGCCGGGCCCCACTACGAATACCGGACGACGGCGCCGTAGTGGTTAAGCGGGCAACGGTAACCCTGCCGCTTGGAGTCCTGCCGGAGGTTTCGTTTTTTAGTGTGCTGCGGCAAAAACTGAAGTGGACCGGCAGTAATTTGTAGTTTGGAGTTGCCCGAAGGTTCCGTGTTGATTGGTCACCGCCTTAGTGACGCGTTTGTGCGGTCCAAACCGCCAGCATCTCGGGAGAGCCCTGGTTGCGAACCCCGTTATCAGTTAAAATCGCCTCGGTTGCAGCGATCGTCTCTTTCCGTGGCAAAACAAGTGTTTCACTTCCCCGATCGGCGAACTCGACCGTAACAAACTCTTCTTGGGCATCGCGCAAGAGCTCGATCAGATGTTTGAGATTCTTCACCGTTTGGTGATTGATTGCCTTAACTACTTTCAATGAGGGATTGGCGTAGCCCTTCCCAAGTTTATGCGGGAAAAATGGCGATGAAACAAACACCACCCGTTCCCCTTCGAAAGTCGGCTTGTCGCCATAGCGGGTAATTAAAGGGCTACCCATATAGCCCAACGCGAGCATCCACTCCGCGCCTTTCGGAACTTTGGATAACCCGGCCACAACCTGGGCGGTAGCCTCCGAGAACACAAGCGGGCCAAATACAAAATAGGGTGGATAACTTCCTTTCCAATCTGGAATGACCAGCGGATAATCTGGAGAAACAGGGAGGTCAACGTGCGCTTCCCGGTTTCCGCGAATAATCGTCAACGGTAGCTTGCCATTCTTAGTGATTTTCTGGACCAGGTAAGGAAAACGGACTCGCAAGTTGCTACCTAACCTGATCATTCCTTCGTCGTCGATCGAAGTGTCTCCGATCTTGGTGACGACATCCCATTCTTTCAGCGGATAAGAGGCATCATTTTTGAGCGGTTTATGAACAATGATTCCTTGAACTGACGCGTCGAGTTTCAGAAAAGAGCGCAATGCCGGGTTTTCCAATGTTTGGAATTCATCAAAGAGCCCGGGTTTCCCGTCATAATGGCCGTCCGCCACGTCTTGAAGGAATAGCTCGATCTCCTCGCAGGGAATGATGTATCCGATGTTCTCCGCACCGCCGAGGTGGCTGAAAGCCAAACCAATCATCTTGTCTCCGTCCACGGCGGGCCCGCCGCTGTTCCCAGGATTGATCGCGGCATCAATCTGAATTCTCAGCCCTGAAACCGGAAAGTTGTAGGGCGCAAATTCAATGCGAGAGACAATTCCTTTGGTGATAGAAAGACTACTGCCTCCTGTTGGATATCCATAGACCATTACCGCATCTTTGATCGCCGGAAGCTTCTCGGCTCTTACCAGTGGCAAGTGCGACTCAAAAAACTTCTCTTCATCGACCTTCAGAACGGCAAGATCGATTCCCGGCGCAATTGCTTCCACCGTGGCTGAAATCTTATCGCCCGCCTGATTAGCTTGCACCTGAACCTCGCTGGCAAAGAGCACAACGTGCGCGTTAGTGAGGATGCGTTTGCCTTCTATAATCACGCCACTTCCCGTGACCTCCGTCGGAGCCTGCTTCGTCCACGGTTTCGCCAAGTCGGGATAACGGGCGGAGGCGAAAACTTTGACGATGGAATTTTCAACTGTGCTCGAGGGCGTTACTTGCGGTGTGGTTGATTCGTTAGTTGGTAGCGCAGTGGGCGAGGGCGTTGGCAGTTGTAGACCGAGACCCCCAGCCGGCACCGTAGCGGCTGGAGTGGGCTTCTCAGATTCGACGCCGTTAACGGTGTCACGAGCAATTAGACCCGCGCTAGTGACCGCCAAGATAACCAACAATCGATAAGCAGTCGGCTCAGGACGCATTTAATTAGGTAACACGGCAGAATCAAAGAGCTACTTCGGTTTTCCAACGCTGGGATCGAACGTGCCATTTGGCAGGTTGGCTGCTTTCCAGTCCATCGCCATGCGAATGCGGGAACGTCCACTTGGATGATCAAAGAAGACGAATTCCTCGAGCGGCGTCGGTTCCATTTTACGATAGATGCCAAGTTTAAGAGCGATCTTGGCCATCCCATCAGGCTCGCGCGCTGCGTTGATACCGAATATGTCTGCTTCACGTTCGATCACACGAGATGAGGTGTTCGAAAGTGGAGTAATGAGGAAAAAATAAATGCCGATGCTCAACCCAATCAGCGGCAAGCCGGCTGGGTCAGCGATATCGCACACGCCCCACCGCGAACCATACTTGCGGACAAGCAAGTCGAACGCGGCCTTGGTGAGCGCAAACCCGACCAGAAAGCTGAGAGCAGAAAAAAGCGCGAGCTTAACGATATGGTTCAGCACGTAATGTCCCATTTCATGCGCCATCACTGCCCGAATCTCCGGTAGGGTGCACTGATTGAGCAGATTGTCATTCAGCGCGATCCGAGTTGTGTTCAGGAATCCGGCGACATTTGCGCTCACCCGCTTCGTCTGACGCGACGCATCGACTACGAAAACCTTTGTCACCGGAATTTCGTTGGCGCGGGCGAGCTGAAGAATCGGATCGCGAATCTTTGGATCGGTCAGCGGCGTGTATTTGTTGAAAATGGGTTCGATGAAAAGTGGGAAAATAAATGAGAAGAAAAAAGTACCGGCCACGACTACGGCAGTCGCCCACAACCACCATGTGCGCGGGGCAGCTCGGAAGACGGCGTAAAGCGCAACCAAAAAAATGGGTCCGAGAATAAGGGCAATGATTAGTCCTTTAAGCTGCTCCGCGAACCAAGGGCCAAATGTTTGCGTAGCCATCCCGTACTGGTGCTCGCGAAAGTAACGTTCATAGACGGTGAGCGGGAAGGAGAGCGCCGCCGTTAGAATGATGTACGGAATTGCGTAGATGATCACTTGCATCGCCTTAAAACGGGTGCTTCGCTCCGCGAAATCGCGGATCCGAGCCGACGTGCGGGTCGCGAGCAACAAGAGGGCGATCAGCGCAGTGATCAGGAAATTCCACAAGATCAACCAATAGCCACCCTGAAAATAAGCGTTGGATTTTGCTTTTTGATCTGCCGGAATGGAATCGAGCCATTCGCGCGTTGCCGCCGCCGAATCAAACGGCGCTATTAGCGAAGGCTGCGCTGGCGCATTCGTCTTTGGCGCCGATACAGCAAACGGAGTGAAAGGCGCAGCTGGCGGAAGCGGCGGCGTATTCGCTTGCGCAGAATTGGGAATTGGCGGTGCCGTCGGCTCCTGCGGCAACGCCGTTGCGGCGAAAGTTAGCAGGATCAAAGCCAGCCAAAATCGCTTCAGTGGTCGGCAATGATGCGGGTGAAGATGAAAAATGAAAGGAACCTTTTCAAAGAGGTTGCCACGAGGATGATATTTTGGTTCTTTTCGAGCCAGGAGTGAAACGACAGCTGGCCGAACTATTCGCCTTGCTCGCGCTGCCCATTTTGGCGCTGGGAGAGAACCCTCAACCGGATCCATCGCTATGCGGACCATATCCCAAACACTACAAGGAAATTGTTTGGAATTGGATGCAAAACACGCTGGTCGATGCCGATAGCGCCAAGATCGAGTGGGAAGGTGACCCGAAGCCGGCCGACCTCGGCAGAAATGGGGAGCACGTTTACGGGTGGCTGGTGAATTTTAGGGTGAATTCGCGAAATCGTTTTGGTACCTACACCGGCAAACAATCACACGGCGCCTTGATTCGTGATGACAAAGTGATTCAAGGTATTGGCTTCGGCTATTGAATTGAACTCACGGCCAGTCGAATTGTCGATATCGAACAGACGGAGAATTTTTTTGCAGCTCAAAGTGACAAAGTCAGATCCAGCCGTAACTCGCAATCAGTTTCCCTATGCCTTATTCTTTCGTTCCTAAGTTAAAGCCGCGATCGCGGCAGAATGGTTCTGCTTTGCTCTTTGTAATTATTTTGATCGTTGTGATAGCGGTCGGCTGGTATGGCCTATCGACCTTACGCCGTAACAGCGAAATTGAAGGCAAACAGTTTGCCCGGGAAGTCATCGAGCGCGTAGCAGTGCAACATGATGGCAAATATCTTCATTCAGTTGTCGCGGCGGACCGCCGTATTGCTATTCCCCCTGCGATGGAGCAGGGGTTCATCGACGGTTTCACCAAGCTCGGTGCCCCTGATCAGAATTTTAGCATCGACGGAAATCTCGCATTCGAAAGCTACTTTTTTTCTCCGCACGGCACCTTCAAGAGCATCCTGACCTATCCCGATCGTCACGCCACTATCCTTGTCACTGTCGGCAAGCCAAGGGGCTATTGGGTTTTAACCGACCTCGCTATCACTTGGGAGCGTCCTCCCGAGTAATATTCAAGAGACATCGCTTCGCGTTGGCCGACACAAAATTGGTCAACCGGTAGAGAGCTCTATGCGTCGAGCTTACTGGCATCTTTATCACCGATACAAGGATGCACCCCTTACGGTATCCGCGCTGGCAGCGAGTCTCGTTATTTTAGCAACACCGGCATGCCGCAAAGCCGCCGATAACGACGAAACGAAGATCGCCGCGCAGATCCGAACCGAGTTTTTGCACGCCTGGCATAATTACGAGCAGTATGCCTGGGGACACGATGCCCTGCGTCCGCTGAGCAAGACCGCTCACGATTGGTATGGGCAATCCCTACAAATGACGCCGGTTGACGCATTCGACACGCTTCTTTTGATGCATCTCGATAGCGAAGCGGCGAAAGATCTGCAGCTGATCACCAGCAATCTCTCCTTCGACCGCGACATTTACGTCAAGAACTTCGAAATAACGATCCGTTTGCTCGGTGGTTTGCTCTCTGGCTACCAAATGACCGGTGATAAGCGGCTGTTGGGTTTAGCTGATGAGTTGGGCAACAGACTGCTTCCCGTCTTCAATTCTTCGACTGGCCTCCAGTACGTCTATGTCAACCTTCATACCGGCCAAGTACGCGATCCGATCACTAACCCCACAGAAACCGGTACGCTCCTCCTGGAGTTTGGCACGCTAAGTAAAATAGTGGACAAACCGATCTTCTATGAGAAAGCGAAACGCGCCCTGGTGGAAACCTACAAGAGGCGTTCGGCGCTCGGTCTGGTAGGGCAAGGTATTAACGTCGAGACCGGGATGTGGACCGACACCGACAGCCATATTGGCGGCGGAATAGACTCATACTACGAATATCTTTGGAAATGCTGGCTGTTGTTCGGCGATAAGGATTGTCTCGAGATGTGGCGGACCAGCGTTCCGGCTGTTAATACCTACCTGGCAGATGCAAACGGGCAAACGAACCGAAACAACTTATGGCGCGCTTGACGCATTTTTGCCCGCCTTGCTTGCGCTATCTGGCGATCTTAGTCGAGCACGCCGGCTGCAAGTCTCTTCATTTAAAATGTGGAACCTGCACGGGATCGAACCGGAACTTCTCGATTATAAGACAATGCGTGTGCTCGCCGGCAGCTATCATCTCCGCCCTGAGATCGTAGAATCTACGTATTACCTCTATCACTACACGCACGATCCAGAGTATAGGAAAATGGGCGAGATTCTGTTCAATAACTTTGTTCGCTACTGCCGCGCCGACACAGGTTACGCGGCCCTTGCCGACGTCACGACCAAGCAGAAGAAGGACGAAATGGAAAGCTTCGTCTTAGCCGAAACCTTCAAGTACTTTTACCTGCTCTTTGCTTCGCCAAAAACTTTGGATTTCGACAAAGTAGTATTTAATACCGAAGCTCATCCGCTGCGACGCCAGCGGTGATGACTGGATCCGAGCGGGGAGAATATCACTGACAGCCTTATCAGTTCTGGCTTGCCATTTTATCCAAGAGCTTGGCGCGCGTGGTAGGGACGGTTCACCCGAACCGCCCGGTGCCTGTAATTGGAAGAAACGTATGCCACAGCGTGAAGGCGTCGGGGGTGGGTCAATCGCCCTACCTTGCATCGCGCGAACAAGCTAGCTAATAGGCTTATAACTGTGAGTTAGGCATGATTTTTACTGTGTTATCATGAATTCGCGAGAAAGAGAGATATTCCAGAAACGGATTCAAGGATTGGCCAAAAACTGATCGGCTTTCCAATATGAAACCGCCTCGACAAAGCGAGTCGGCTACAATGTCACCAGGCGAATGCTTTCGGGGTCGCTGTGCCCCAAACCGCATTCAACTAGTGTTTAGGGGTAGCCCAAGGGCCAATGCCTAGCGCGCTCAGTACGAGCTCGACCGAGAGAGCGCGGCCAGGAGTATTCCCATCACCCGGACCAGCATCGCTGCCCCTTGTCGTCCGATTGCGCGCAAAATCGCATCCGATACGAGGAGGAGTACGTAAGTGAGCCCGAGGACAACCAGCAGTACGACAGCGGTCTGGATCTGTTCCGGAACGGAATAGACATCGTTATCGGTGAGCAAAATTACCGCCATGATCGCCCCGGGACCAGCAATCGTGGGAACAGCCAGAGGAAAAACAGCGAGATCGCGACCTTTCTCGTGCGAACCGGGTCCGAGGCTGACCGATCCAAAAAGCATTTGGAGGCCAAAAAGGAAAAGGATGATGCCACCTGCGACTTTGAGAGAGAGAAGACGAATTCCCATGGCGTCGAGAATGATTTGTCCCAGGACCACAGCGACGACCAGAATGATGGCAGCGTAAAATATGCCTCGCCGAGCAACACCACGGCGTTCCGCGGTGCTCAATGAGGCAGTCAGACCCGCAAAAAGGGCCAGCGTACTAATCGGGTCCACCGTCGTCCAGATCATTACGAAATCCCGAATGATTTTTTCCAGCATCGAGCGTTAAGTCTTAGCGCGATCGCGAAGCTTATACTAATAACCGCTTCAGCTCGTCGACGCATAACTGCGACCATGTTTCGAGGGAATCGCGGCGGCTGAGAAGCTGGTCCTGAGTAAGAAATTCCAGATTGGTGATCATTGCTTCGCGTTTGTCTACCTTCGCCTGGTCCAGCTTGAAAACGTGAACAACACCAAGATGGACGCGGCCGACTTCGGTATCGTCATCATTTAGTAGTGCGACGATGCGGTCGTCGAATGTGGTTCCAATACGGATTTCCTCGTTCACTTCACGCTCAACTCCAGCGCGGTAAGCGTTTTCGTCCCATGCGAAGAGCGATTCGTCACGATCGTTCAAATGACCACCGATACCGATCGAACCTTTGGCAACCAGGCGTTGCTCACCGGCCTTTTTTCCGCGGACATAATACAGGACGCGATCGGCATGGGCGAGGATTGCATACGGAATGATCTGTTTATAATCAGGATCGAGCTCGGCGGCAGTGCGTGACAGAAAGAAATTGTTGCCGCGCGATAATAAGGTTTCGAGGTAACGTTCCGGTTCGAAGTTCAGACCTTGAAAGGCGCCTAGCCGATCGAAAAGGCTGCGTTTGATTACAAGAACGTTCTCCTGCGTGACAGCCATTGTTCTTCGATCAGGATAGATTCCTTGTGGATCCGCTCAGCCTGATCAAGCAAAGCGCAGCCTCATGCTCAAAAGGTAAAGGTGAAACCAATTTGCGGCCCGAGCAGGTTCAGGCTCGGATTGGGGTTGGTCTGACCACCGTTGGAAAGATGCTGATAAAGCACACCGAGCTGTCCGCTGAATCGATCGCTGAACTTGTAGGATACGCCGGCCGCACTTAAGATATTGAAGGTGAAATCCTGACCCTGGCCGCCAGGCTGGTCGGGATGACTATCGATCCAGCCAAGGCCGAGTCCGCCCGAAAAGTAAGGGATGAATCGGCTGCCCGGTCTGACAAAATTGTAGCGCAGACCGACATTGATACCGAAGTAATGGTTCTCGATCCCGCGGATGATCGGCTCGGCTAGGAAACTGAAGTAAACTTGATTGTAGCCGCGGAGAATTCCTGGTGAATCCAAGTATTGTCCCCATCGAATTCGCGCCGTAATAAAATCAGCATTGATTTCGTAACTGTGCGGCGGATTGAAAACCCCGAGCAGATAGGCGCTTTCAATCGCGAATTCCGTGCGTGGCGTTTCTCCGCCCGTTATGGTTGGGACGGATTCCGCGTGCTCAATCCCGCCGAGCACAGCTTGAACGCTTGCAATGGCTGCGATTAGAAGAAATGGACTGCGCCGTTTCATTGAGCTCGGCACGATATTTCGGCCGGTTACAATTGCAATCGCATCGAGGCTCATAACAACTGGCTGGATCCCGACCAAATCCGCATTCCGGGGACGTCCTCATGAAGTGTTCAAGGCAATAGGGGGCAAGGTCAGCCCGGCTTCAAGCGCGCTGTAGTGTCCGCTGTCTCGGGGGGACCGTTGATTTGCGCCAGGGACTCCGAAAGTATTCGCCCTCTACCGCGGGCAGGCTGAGCAGGCAAGCGGACGCTACGGCCGCAGCTGCCATTTTTACCATTTTACCCATCGCGCGTGTTGCTCTGTTTGTCGTGTCTCGCGAAGCCGAGACATCTCATAATATTTTACTCCGCGGCAATTAAGATTGGCTCATTCACTGCCCGTTCACTCGGCCAATGCCGCCCATGTCGCGGCTTCCCAAGCCACTCCATTCCTGGGCGCGCTCGGAATGACATAATGGACGGTCCATTGAACCTCAAGGGCGGCGCAACGACGCGTTTGTGGTTTTAGTAGAGGGTTTTTCTGATGCTGACAACGGTAGCTAAAGCCATTCCCGCAGGTCGGCGGGCAGTGGGCTTGTCCAATCCCAGTGCTGATCGAAGCACAATCGCGATCCATGCAGCGCGTGCCGATCGAGCAGTAGTTGGCGCGCGAGCTCTGGCGTCCAGCCGGTTTCAATAAACTGTAGGTAAAGTCTTTCGTTTGGTCCGTAAATCTTATCGCCCACGATTGGATGACCGAGTGACGCCAGGTGGACGCGAATCTGGTGAGTACGTCCAGTAAGTGGACGCGCTTTGACCAACGAAAACAACTCGCCATTTGTTGTTTTTTTGCGAAATCTTTTTTGAACGTGAAATTCCGTCATCGCATCGATGCCCCGAGCGTCAATTGTCTGTTTTAGATAGATTGCCGAACGTGCGATCCGGCCCTGGCGAATAAGTCGCGCATCGACTGTTTTGCAATCCCACGCCGGCCAGCCCCACACCATGGCGTGATATTCTTTGGCGACCCGGTGAGATTGCATCAGTAGCCCAAACTCGCGCGCGGCCGCCGCCGTTTTCGCCACCAGCACAATGCCGCTCGTTTCCCGATCGAGACGATTAACGACCGAGACTTGTCCGCCGTTTGCGATTTCGAACGCGAGCAGCTGGCGCAATTCCGCCCAGAGCGTCGTCGCACGCTCTGGCTTACTTGGATGGATAAGCAACTGAGGCGGTTTGTCGACAACAATATAATCCTGCGTCTCTTCGATTATTGTGAAATCGCGGCGGGACTTCGCTTCGGGGTCGCGCACTCTGGCTAAGATGATTTCTCTCATTAACGTGCATCGGCATTATACCGGCGGCGGTCGCGAGGTGCGAGCGGTGGACGGCGTTTCGCTCGCCATCGCACGCAACGAGTTCGTCGCGCTGAATGGGCCAAGCGGCTGTGGAAAAAGCACGCTGATGCATTTGATCGCTGGATTGGATCGGCCGACCTCCGGTGAAATTCTTGTGAACGGTCTCGCTTTAGACCAGGCAGACGAGAACGCGATAACAAATTACCGGCGGCATCAGCTCGGGATCGTTTTTCAATTTTTCAATCTTCTGCCGACCATGAGCGCACTGGAGAACGTGATGTTCCCACTCCTGCTGCAAGGCGTAGCCCGGTACCGGAGTGAGCAACGCGCACGCGAAGCCCTGGCGTTCCTTGAATTGGGTGATCGCGGTGACCACTTCGCTCATCAACTCAGTGGAGGCGAACAACAACGCGTGGCCATCGCGCGAGCGATCGTTCACCGCCCGCAGCTCCTCCTCGCCGATGAACCGACCGGCAACCTCGATTCGGCCTCGACCGCTTCGGTCATGAAGGCGCTGCAAACGGTCGCCGAGCAAAAGCTCGCGACGCTTATTGTTGTGACCCATAGCGAAGAAATTGCACGGGCAGCCTCACGCCGGTTGAGCATGCGCGACGGCAAAATCATAGGCGAGACGTTTACTTGACCTGCTCGGCGAACCCGCGTTACCTAAGCGGCTCAGTCTTGGCTGCCGCCATGGAACTTAAGGACATCAAAGCCATTATCGATTTGATGCGGAAGAACGACCTTTCCGTGTTTGAGATGGAGAAGGACGGGTTCCGCTTGAAGCTACAGAAAGGTCCAAGCGAGCAACCGATTTCGATGGTTCCAGTACCTCTTGCTCATCCTTCCCATCCCCCCGGCGCCTCGACCGGCGCGGCGGGAACCCAGTCGATGCAAAGTCCGGCTGAAACAAAGGTTGCATTGCGTGATATTGTTTCCCCGATGGTCGGCACCTTTTATCGCGCGGCCTCTCCCGATGCTCCGCCATTCGTGGACGTTGGAAAGGAAGTCACGGAAGATTCTGTCGTTTGCATTATTGAAGCGATGAAAGTGATGAACGAGATCAAAGCCGAAACGACAGGCGTAATCGCGGAAGTCGTGGCCGAAAATGGGAAGCCGGTGCAATTCGGACAGGTGCTGTATCGCGTCCGTTGACGCAAGCGGGAGCGCGCAATAGGAACGCCAACCGGCGTTCCTCACAAGAAATGTTCGAGAAAATTTTGATTGCGAACCGCGGCGAAATTGCGCTGCGGGTGATTCGCGCATGCAAAGAACTTGGTATTCGCACCCTTGCGGTTTACTCCGACGCTGACGTCGACTCACTGCATGTGCAATTGGCCGATGAGTCGATCTGCATTGGGGCTGCACCGAGTTCGGAAAGCTATCTGAAAATCGATCGCATTATGAGTGCGGCCGAGGTTGGCGACGTCGATGCCATTCATCCCGGCTATGGGTTTCTGGCAGAAAACGCACACTTCGCGGAGGTGTGTGAAAGTTGCAATATTCGTTTCATCGGTCCGCCGGTTAGCGCCATGCGAGCGATGGGAGACAAGAATTTAGCGCGTCAGCATGCCCGCAAATCCGGGGTGCCGCTGACACCGGGCAGTGATGGGATCGTCTCGGAAGAAAAGGTAGCTTTCAGAGTGGCGAAAAAAGTTGGCTACCCGATCATGATCAAAGCCGTGGCCGGCGGTGGTGGGCGGGGGATGCGGGTCGCTCACAATGACGCTTCTTTCCTACCTTCATTCTACGCTGCCCGGATGGAGGCGGAAAAGGCATTCGGGAACGGCGATGTTTACATAGAGAAGCTGATTACGAATCCCCACCACATCGAATTTCAGATCGTGGGCGACAGCCATGGGCATCTCGTGCATCTCGGTGAACGCGATTGCTCAATCCAGCGGCGCAATCAAAAGGTGATTGAGGAATGTCCATCCCCGCTCATGAGGGATTCCTTGCGCAAAAAAATGGGGCACGCTGCGGTCAAGCTGGCGGAGTCAGTGGGCTATCAAAACGTCGGCACGATCGAATTCCTGGTCGACAACGATGGTCATTTTTATTTTCTCGAAATGAATTGCCGGATTCAGGTCGAGCATACAATCACGGAAGAAGTTTATGGATGCGATCTGGTGAAGGAACAAATCCGGATTGCTGCGGGCGAACACCTCTCACCACACATTGCCAAAGCATGGCCGCGTTCACACGCCATCCAATGCCGGATTAATGCGGAGGATCCGACGCACGGGTTCCAAGCTTCGCCGGGCAAGATCCAGTTTTACTACGCTCCAGGCGGACGTGGCGTACGCATCGACTCCCATGCTTATACGGGCTATGTCGTCCCGCCTTATTACGATTCGATGATCGCGAAGTTGATCACCGTCGGCGCATCGCGCGACTCAGCAATCGATCGAATGCGGCGCGCGCTCGACGAATACTACATTACTGGAATCCGGACAACCGTTGGGTTCCATGCGGCGATTATGCGGAGCAAGGAATTTCGAGAGGGTAAATACGATACCGGCTTCGTCGAGCGCCTGATGAAGTCAGAAAAATTTGAGCTCACGTCAGCCGGTCGGTTGCACGAGTAAAGTGCACAATCTGATTGGGCGACGCCTCTACGGGATTATCGATCTTGAATACATCAGCGACGGCCAAGCACCGGTCATTTTACAAAAATTGATCGATGGCGGAATTGACGTCATGCAATTGCGCGGAAAAAACCGGAGTGTGGACGAGCTGAGCGCTCTGGCTGGCCAATTGTTGGATCAGACGATGGCGGCAAATATCCCATTCATCGTAAACGATCATGCCGCTGTTGCGGAGCAGGTGGAAGTCCAAGGAGTACATGTCGGACAAGATGATGATTCCGTCGCCCAGGTCCGGAAGGCGGTAAGTCGCCCGGTAATCGTTGGCAAATCAACTCACAGCCTGAGTCAGGCGATTGCAGCCGAGCGCGAAGGAGCCGATTATATTGGCTTTGGCCCGCTCTTCGCGACCCCGACAAAGCCAGATTACTTGCCCATCGGACTGAACGAAATTCGCGAAGTCCACCGGCAGGTTAACATCCCGATCTTTTGCATCGGTGGAATCAAATTGGACAATCTCCCGCAGGTCATCGCCGCAGGAGCGAAGGGGGTTGTTATCGTTTCCGGCTTACTCCAAAGCGATGACCCGGCAGGATATGCGCGACGCGCGAAACATTTGCTCGGGCAAATCGACGATTCCTAATGTCGATTCTTGTCGTAGGCTCGATCGGGCTCGACACCGTGAAAACACCGGTCGAGGAGCACACCGATCTAGTTGGCGGCTCGGCCTCGTACGCGGCGCTGAGTGCCAGTTTTTTCACGCCGGTAAATCTGGTCGGGATCGTCGGGAGTGATTTCCCACAGAGCGAATTCCAATTTTGGAAGTCGCGTGACATTGATACGAGTGGGGTTCAACGCGTAAGCGGAAAAACCTTTCGCTGGTCGGGTGAATATGCGTGGGACTTAAACACGCGCGAGACGCGTTCCATTGCGCTAAATGTATTCGAGCATTTTCGACCTGCTCTTCCACCAAAGTATCGCGAAAGCCCGTTCGTCCTGCTGGCTAACATCGCACCGAAATTGCAATCGCATGTGCTCGATCAAATGGAACGACCACGCTTTGTCGTCGCCGACACGATGGATCTTTGGATCGAAACGACACGCGCAGATCTGGAGGCGGTTTTGCGTCGGGTCGATTTACTAATTCTCAACGACAGCGAAGCGCGTGAGATCACAAAGGAAACAAGTCTTATTCGTGCTGGCCGGAAGATCCGCGGTTTTGGCCCGCGCTATGTCGCAATTAAAAAAGGCGAGCATGGCGCGCTGCTTTTTGGCCAGGAGGAGTTCTTCAGCTGCGGCGCTTATCCGTTGGAGGATATTCACGATCCAACCGGAGCGGGGGACACGTTTGCCGGCGGCCTTGCCGGGTATGTCGCCGCTCATGCAGGAGAAAAGGTGAGCTTCGAGCTTTTACGCAAGGCAATGATCTACGGTAGTGTCCTCGCCAGCTTTTGTGTCGAAGCCTTCAGCCTCGATCGACTACGGAAGCTGACGGAAAAGGAAATCGCCGATCGTTATCAGATGTTCAAATTGATGAGCCAATTTGAAGCATTGACGTGAAACCATGCGAAGCCGACTGATCAGTTTCTACGCCGGCATTCTATTCACGCTCGTTGCCTACGCTGCGCCAACGACGCCTTGCCTGGCGCATGCTCCCTGGGTAACTCTGCAGGGCGGTCATTACTTGGTAAAAAGGGCGAATGACGGTGATAGTTTCCACATCAGCATTCAAGGCAAGGAGTATATTTTCCGGCTCTATTTTGTGGACGCTCCCGAGACGACGAGTGAGTTCCGCGACCGAGTCGAAGAGCAGGCCAATTATTTCGGCATAACAGTCGAGCAAGTTCTGACTCTTGGTGAACTGGCGAAAGCCTACGCGCGCGAAAAACTCAGTGGACCATTTCTAGTTCGGACCTGTTGGGAAGATGCAATGGGACGAAGCAGAATGCAGCGCTTCTACGCTTTTGTTCAGACGAATAACGGCGACCTCGGGGAGCAGCTCGTAGAGAACGGCCTCGCTCGTATCCACGGCGCCAGCGCAAAACCGGAGGCGCTTAGCTCGGCTGCCTCGGAGCTGCGGAAACTCGTGAGCCTGGAGCGACAGGCTAAACAGGAGAAGGTCGGCGCCTGGGGCACAAACGAGGGTCGGATACTGGCGCGCGCGCAACATCCCGAGGGTGAGAAATCGATCGATCCATTTGATAAGTTCTTTCACCCCGAATCCGCGCCGCCCAGTGCGGTTCCGGCGTCGTCTGCTAGTTCTGGCCAGGTGTTTTCATCTCGTTTACCGTCCGAAGCGAAGCTCGACGTGAACACAGCGTCGCAAGCAGAACTAGAGAACATCTCTGGCATTGGCCCTGTCATTGCGCAACGCATCATCGCTACTCGACCATTCAAAAGTGCCGATGATTT
>WNGO01006190.1_pt1 | contig 15368 bp, 15 predicted proteins | sample 5400511 | NCBI WGS metagenome assembly WNGO01 (sample SAMN13153380, study PRJNA577476) | soil metagenome | isolation source: 20 cm soil or saprolite under Garry oak tree replicate 2 | place: USA:California | collected 2016-06-15 | reverse complement strand
GAGGAACGCAAGGCGATCATGGACAAGAGCCCGGTGAAGGGAAAATACGACACCACCATCGATTCCGAATCCGCCTATGAGGTGCTGCAGAAGCGCGTGGCCGGAACGGCAGCGTCTCCGGGTGGAGCGGCCGGAGGCGGGGGAATTCTTGGGCAGATCGGTGCGATCGTCGGGACGATTTTTGGCACCAGCGTGTCGCGGGGAAGATTGTCGACCGGCCAGATCATCGCGCGAAGCGTCACCCGCTCGGTCACCAACAAGGTGGTCGGCGGGGTTGTTGCCGATCTCGGCAAATCGGTGGGCGGCTCCATGGGTAGTTCGGTCGGCCGCGCGCTGGTGCGCGGCGCGCTCGGCGGGTTACTGCGACGATAGAATTTGCGACATAATCCCCCTGTGATTTTTTCGGAAAGGTCCGTGTGCTGAGATATCCGTCGTTGCGAGCGCCGCTCGATATTCTGTTTCTGGTCTGCTGCATCGCGCTGACGGCCGATGTTCTGGTCCCGGAAATCTGGGGGAACGGAAAGACAAAAGACTATCCGCTCTGGTTCTGGGCCGGGCAGCAGGTGCTTCAGGGCAGGGATCTCTACCCCGGCGATCCCAAGGCCTATTTCGAATTCATCTATCCGCCGCTGCCCGCGGTCTTGCTTGCGATACCGAGTTATTTCGGCAAGGTACCGCTCTATCTAGGCCTGTCATTTTTGAACGCGGTCGCATGGTGGATGACGGCGCAGTTGTCGAATGCGATGACGGGATCCGGCAAAATACCCGGCCCCTGGCTGTTTGCGCTGCCGGGCTTCGTCACGATCTCCTTTGTTTTCGACATGTTCGATCTCGGGCAACCCAACCTCATTCTGCTCGCGATGATGTTGCTCGGGTTCTGGTTTTTACAGCACGAGCGCCCGTGGATGGCGGGAAGCATGTTTGCGCTGGCAACCGCAATCAAGGTTTTCCCGGTGGCCGTGTTTCCTTACCTGGTATGGCGACGGCGATGGGCATCAGCCGCAAGCATGGTAGTCTTGCTGGGAATCTTTCTGTTCGTAGTTCCCGCGCCCGTGCGCGGTTTCCAGCACAACGTCTCCGAACTGAAGACCTGGTTTGAGGGAATGGTTGGATCGAGTTCGGAGCAGGGCTTCGGACAGCGCGCCGAGCAGAACTGGTCGTGGGTCAATCAATCCATCATTGCGGTGACGCACCGGCTGGCGCGCCCGGTCAATTACAACCAGGACGATCCGGCCAAGCCGCCAGCCTATATGAACTTGCTCGACCTCGATTTTAGAACGGCGAATTGGGTCGTGCTGGCAATATCATTGGCGATCGGGCTTGGGTATATCGCGGTGATGCCGCCGCCCGCGCGGACAACACCGCAGTCCGAGGCCGAGGAACTTGGCCTGCTGTTCTGTCTGATGACAGTGGCATCGCCGCTGGCCCGGCAGTATTATTTCGTATGGCTATTCTTTCCGATCGCGATCCTGATGCATCGAGGAGCCTTTGATCCGCGTCCTGCCGTGCGGATTGGTACGTGGACCGCCCTGGCGGCCGCGGGTCTGCTGATGTGCCTGTCATTGCCGGTTTTTCCGAAGGACCTGCAGGCCTACGGGAACAATCTCGCCGCTACCGCGGTGATAGCGGGGGGATTGATCTGGCACATCCTGCATCCGTCTTTGAAAGCCAAAGCCAGCTCCTTGTCTCCGAGGGGCGTCGAGCCCCAACCCGATATGCCGAGTATCGCCCGCTAGCCCAGGGAAAACCGAATGTCCAACGCGTCGCAGCTTCAGCCGGTCCTCGACCGCATCGATGCCGATCTCGACAACAGCCTCGAGCGGCTGTTCGCGCTGTTGCGGATCAAATCGATTTCAGCCGATCCGGCCTTTGCCGGAGATTGCAAGGCGGCTGCCGATCATCTTGCCAAGGACATCGCATCGCTGGGTTTGGCCACTAACGTCAGGCCGACCGCCGGTCATCCCGCGATCGTTGCCAAAACCAACGGCGGCGGCAGTGGTCCGGGGCGGCCGCACGTGCTGTTCTACGGTCACTACGACGTGCAGCCGGTCGACCCGCTCAGCCTTTGGCACCGTCCGCCCTTCGAGCCTGCCGTCACCGACCATGCCGACGGGCGAAAGATCATCGTCGCGCGCGGCGCCGAGGACGATAAGGGTCAATTGATGACCTTCGTCGAAGCCTGCCGGGCCTGGAAATCCGTAACCGGCTCGTTGCCGGTCGACGTCACCATGGTCATCGAGGGCGAAGAAGAAATCGGTTCGAAGAATTTCGTTCCGTTTCTTGAAAGGAACAGAGACGATCTCAAGGCCGATTTTGCTTTGGTCTGCGACACCGGCATGTGGGACCGGGATACGCCCGCCATCACCACTTCGCTGCGCGGGCTGATGTACGATGAGGTGCGGATCAAGGCCGCCAACCGCGACCTGCATTCCGGCATCTTCGGCGGAGCTGCGCAGAACCCGATCCGGGTGCTGACCCGCATTCTCGGCGGCCTGCATGACGACAACGGCCGCATCACGATTCCCGGCTTCTATGACGGCGTGAAGGATTTGCCGGCAGACATCCTGGCGCAATGGAAGAAGCTCGATCTCTCGCCGGAATCCTTCCTCAAACCGATCGGGCTTTCGATCCCCGCCGGCGAGAAGGACCGGCTGCTGATCGAGCAGGTCTCTTCGCGCCCGACCTGCGACATCAACGGCATCATTGGCGGCTATACCGGGGAGGGTTCGAAGACCGTCATCCCGGCCGAAGCCTCGGCCAAAATCTCGTTCCGCCTGGTCGAGGGCCAGCAGCCTGAAAAAATCCGAAAAGCCTTTCGCGATTACGTCGCTGCGCGCGTGCCTGCCGATTGCGGCGCCGAATTCACCGACCATTCCAGCGCACCGGCGATCGCGCTCGACTGGAACATGAAGCCGCTGGCCGCCGCCAGGCGCGCGCTGACGGACGAGTGGGGCAAGGAAGCGCTGCTGATCGGCTCGGGTGCCTCGATCCCGATCGTCGCGGATTTCAAGCGCACCCTCGGCCTCGATACCGTGCTGGTCGGTTTCGGTCTGGAAGACGACAACATCCATTCGCCCAACGAAAAATATGACCTGAAGAGCTTTCACAAGGGCATTCGTTCGTGGGCGCGGATTCTCGCGGCGCTGGCGGACGCACCGAAGGGATAGGCGTCGTGGCCGCCGGAATCCGATCTGCCCTCACAGATGAATTCTGGCGCGCGTATCGCGAGGCGGCCGGTCTGCAACGCGACAATTACGACGTGGTGGCGTTCGGCGACAATACCGAGATGGCGACCGAACTGGCAGAACTCGTGGTTGCAGGGATCAAGCGGGCGACCGCGGGATTGGTTCGCCAATTTGGCCCGGACGGCGAGCCGCCGCCGGTTGTCGGGGGTTACGTCGTCCTGCTCGATGGCGCCGATCGCCCGCGCGCGGTTTGGCGAACGATCGAGGTCCGGATCGGACCGCTGAATACGGTCGATCAACGCTTTGCCTGGGACGAAGGCGAGGGCGAGCGCACGCGCGATTGGTGGCTTTCAGCTCATCGCCGGTTTTTCGGACGGCGGGCCGCCGCTGAAGGATTTCGGATGCACGACGAGATCGAAACCATGTTCGAGCGGTTCGAGGTCGTATGGCCGCCTGAAATAGCTGACCGCCGCAAGCCGTTAGACGGCGCGATCGGAAAATGAAAACGCCGCCCGGAATTGGGCGGCGTTTGGATTCGGAAGGTGCAGAGGTCGTTAAGCCGAAAACTACACCAAAATCCGGGAATTTTCAACTCTTGTAGCTCGGGTCGAGGCGGTCGAGCTTGCGCAGCAGCGGCGGCCATACCAGCTGCGTCGAGCGCAACTCGGCGCGATCGGGATCGGAAAACACCTGCTCGTTCTTGTCGAGCACCGCCTGTTCGACCGGATAGGCGGTCGGGCCCAGCATGCGGGTGCGCACCTGCATGGTGCAGGCGCGCTCCAGATGGTACATGCGCTCGAAAGCCGAAGCGACGGAGCGGCCGACCGTCAGCGTGCCGTGATTGCGCAGCAGCATATGGTTCTTGTTGCCGAGGTCCTTCTGCAAGCGCGGGCGCTCGTCGTGATCAAGGGCGACGCCTTCATAGTCGTGATAGGCGAGATCGTGGGTGACGAACTGTGCGGTCTGGTTGAGCGGCAGCAGCCCTTCCAAGCAGCTCGCCACCGCGGTGCCGTCGGGCGTGTGCAGATGAAGCACGCAGCCGGCATCCTCGCGCACTTCATGGATCGCGGAGTGAATGGTGAAGCCGGCGGGGTTGATGCTGTAGTCGCTCTTGGTGAGCTGGTTGCCGTCGAGGTCGACCTTCACCAGACTCGATGCGGTGATCTCGTCGAACATCAAGCCGTACGGGTTGATGAGGAAATGATGCTCTGGTCCGGGCACCCGCGCGGAGATGTGGGTATCGACCAAATCGTCCCAGCCATAACAGGCGACCAGACGGTAGCACGCGGCAAGATTGACCCGCTGGTTCCATTCGGCATCCGTCATTCCCGACGGCTCTTCCTTCAGGCGAGCTTCCGCTGGTGACATGACCGGTTTCTCCCAATTTGCATCGTTGATTTTCGTCTCGAGCCTAGCCCTGTGGCACGGCTGCAGCAAGGCGCGCGACCGGCTTGGCAGTCATGCTGTTTGACGACGGTATTTGCCTTAAGGTGCCGGAATCGCCAGCAGGCTGGAAATGCTACGGCCGCGGATATCGTAGACACGAGCGAACACCACGTCATCGCGCTTGATTTCCACAATCACCGGCGCGGTCAGCCCCTTGCAGTAGAATTCACCCAGCGTCATGGCGAAGTCGGCGGATTGGCTGTCCCAGCCGATCGTGAAGTCGGGACCGAGCGCGACCTGTGCGGGGCGTTGCGGACCGCACACCGCGACCTTCCATTTGCGAGCCTGTGGCGGCGCTTCCTGCCGCTCGATCAGTTCGTCGCGCAGGCCATCGGATGCCTGCTTCAGGGCAAGGCCCCAATAATCCAGCATGAACAGATCGTCGGCGCCACGCACTGTGCCCGCGATGTGATTGAAGTGGGTATATTGATAGGGATGCAGCCGGATCATTTCGCCAAACGGCAACAGCAGGCCGAACGAGAAAACCGTCACCGCCGCGGGCTGCCAGCTGCGGCGGTTTTCCTTGAGCCAGTTCATTCCCCATGAGAAGGCAACGCCTGCGAGCACCGTCATCGGCGGGATCACAAAAATGAAATGGCGAATGCCGTTATAGAGCGCCGGGCGCTTCACGATCGCGATCACGAGCGGCAGTGTTGCCGCCACCGTCAGCATCAGCAGAACGGATTTGCGGCGCGCCGGGACATCCTTGCGCGACAGCGACATCAAGCTGCCGATGACAGCTGCGAGCAAAAGAACCAGCAGCACTTCGGGAAGCTGGAGCGCAAACAGGGTCGGCAGATACGACCAAGGCATATCGGGCACCGACACCAGTGCGCCATCGAACATTTCCTTCCACGGCTTTTCGAAGAAGTGCGAGAAGTAGGTCAGGGCATGGAACGGATTGTCCGGTTCCATGATCGACCACGGCCAGATCAGCCCCATCACGAGGTAGCCGAGGATCAGGCCGGGCAGTAACACATAGACAACGTGCATGAAGCGATGGGCGGCTTCGCGCGCGCTATGGGTGTGAATCTCCTCCAGGAACAACGGCACAAAGCCGACCAGGGCATAGACCAGGGCCAGCCCGCCGAGGACGCGCGAACCGAACGACAGGCCGGCGCCAAGACCAACGATCAGGATCGTCCGAGGCGAAGGCGAGGGGTATTCCTCGGCCAGACGGACCAGTCCCAGCATCAGGATCACCATCGCAACGGCGAACGGCGCATCCTTCGGGTTCATGAACATGTGCCCGTAGTAGGTCGGGCACAGCGCCAGCAGAAGCAGCGCCGCAAGCCCGGCAAGCGGGCCGCCGACGCGGCAGCCAAGCCGCCACGTCACCGCAAGGCCGATCACGCCGACGACGGCGCCGAGCAGACGGCGGGTTTCAAACAGCTCTAACGGGATGACTTTGTGCAGCAGCGCAGCCGCCATGTCGAAGCCGCCGCCATACATGTAGAGATTGGCGAATGACAGGGCGCCGGTATCCTTGAACCCGGAACCATACATGCGCAGCAGGAGATCGGCATATTCGGCGTGGGTGTAGTCGTCCCAGCCCAGCCCATAATCGCGAAACGTAAGGCTTGCGATCAGGCCGATCGCAGCCAGCACAATGATGGCGAGGTCGTCGCAAGTCCGCTCCACCGAGCGCCGGTTAGGCGTATCGATGGCCGAAGTTGTGATGGAAGACATGGCTATTGGTAACCCGGTATGCCCTTGTGGCCCAGTTTTGGCGCTTTTGGGCCTCGTTCCCCGGCATCCATATAGCGCAGTTCCCTTTCCAAGTAATTGGCAATTGTGGCGTAAGTTCCCTGATGCATCGCAGCATTCGTCAGAGGGTAAAGATTTCAGGCCAAGCCCCACTCAGGTGCCGAAGGAATTAAGGTCTTGGGTGGTATTGTTGAGCCGGGCCGATGGTTTAAGGGGACTGAACCAGAATTGTCGGTTGGCGATGCGCGAAAGATGACGGTATCGTGGCGCTGGCGGCCCTTGTGAGCGTTTCGAGCGCAGCCTGGGGTGAATTCGAATGATGGTTTTGCTGTTGATCGCGGGGATTGGCTTTCTGTTGGCTGGTGTCCTGACGATCGGTTTCGGGATCCCCGTCAAGGAATTCAGTTTCGGCAATACCTTGATCCTCACCGGCACGGTCGCGGCTTGCACCGGCATCATCATGCTCGCCCTTTGGACGGTCGTTCGCGAGTTGAGGAATATTGCGCGGCGGCTTGGCCCCGGGGTTTTGACAGAAGACGAGGGTCTCTTAGTCAGCCCTGAGCAGCCGGCAGCGGAAAACGCGGGCAATGCGGAGCCTGCAGCGCCGTCGCCGCAGTGGCACGAGGACGCCGGGTCGCGCGATCGCGTGCGAGGTGACATGCCGTCCGCGCCGGAACCTGTCGAGGCCGCGTCAGCGGCCAAGCAGCGGCGCAACCTGCTGTTCTCGTCATCCTTGCGAAGGGAACGCGAGCGCGCCCAGGCGCGCACCGCCGATCCATCCGCTCCTGATGCTCGTCCCGCACCGGCTGTGCCATCAGGGTCCGATTCGACCGAGGGGCCGCGCGCGACGTTCGAGGACGCCTGGCCAAAATCGGAGCGTTCCAGAACTACCGATTTGCTGCCGCGGCGAAGCGCCCGAGCGCCAGCGACCTTTACCGAGCCAAGTGCCGACACAGCCGGCGCAGAGCGCCAGACGCCAGCCGCACGCAAGGAGGATCCGCCGCCAGTCACGGTTCTCAAATCAGGCGTGGTTGATGGGATGGCCTATTCGTTGTATTCCGACGGCTCGATCGAGGCACAAATGCCCGAAGGCATGATGCGGTTCGCGTCGATCGACGAACTGCGCGCGCACCTTGACCAGCGTCCCTGAGCGCATCCGTAGTTCCGGCAAAGCTCGGTTGAAAATAAATCGCCGCTGCTCTTGTGACGTCAGCAGCAGCGAATATCGTGTCAGCCTATCTCAGCAACAATCCAACGCCGGCTTCCGAAATTCCGAACCTGATCAGCCAGATCCATGCGGCGTTGCTGCGGGTTTCGACCGGACGGGTCGAAACGCCCCTGGAGCCTGCGCGACCGGCTGTGTCCGTGAAGAAATCGATGACCCCCGACTATCTGGTGTGCCTCGAGGATGGCAAGCGCTTCAAATCGCTGAAGCGTCATCTGCGCACGCAATACAACATGACGCCGGAACAATACCGCGACAAATGGGGCCTTCCGGCTGACTATCCGATGGTTGCGCCGAACTATGCGGTGGCGCGTTCGCAGCTTGCCAAAAAGATGGGGCTCGGCCAGCAACGGCGGCGACGAAAATAGCGGGTTGATCTCAGGAGGCGGTGGCCAGCGCCTGGCGGGCGTCGGAACGAATCCGCTCGACCATGGCGCGCAGTCCGTTGGAACGCTGCGGCGTCAGATGCTCGCGAAATCCGAATTGATCGAATATCGCAAGCGCATCGGCGGCAAGAATTTCCTGCGGCGTGCGGCCTGAAAACAACGTCAGCAGAATCGCGATCAGTCCGCGTACGATGTGGGCGTCACTGTCGCCGAGATAGCTAAGCACCGGTTCGTTGCGACGGTTGCGGCTGACGTGTTTTGCGAGCCAAACCTGGCTGGCGCAGCCCTGAACCTTGTTGGCTGCGGAATGGGCCGCTTCCGGCATCGGCTCCAGCGTGCGGCCGAGTTCGATGACATACCGGTAACGATCGTCCCAATCGTCCAGCAACGCAAAATTATCCCTGATCTCGTCGATCGTCATCGCGTCCCACGCTCGTGCCAATGCCATATATAGGGTCGCAGGAGGCCGAAAGCGATAAGTTTCAGGCGAATAAGTTCCGGGCTGCATTTGCCGTCACGGCGTCGCCGGGGCCCGCCATTCCGCTGCCAGATCCTCCGCCGTCAGCGTGTCGCGCAGCGCTGCTTCGGCGGCGTTGGCATGCCCGGCGCCGAGCGAACTGGTATGGTCGGATGCGCGCTTGTCGGTGATGATCTGGTACAGCTTGCGCGCGCCGGCCTGGGCGCGCTGGCCGATGACGGTGGCGGCCTGGCCGCCGACCTCACAGGCCGCCGGCTGGCGCTTGCAAAATTGACTCACGTCCGACATCGCCGCTGACGCCGCGGATACGGCTTCGGAGGCGCCCAACTGCGGCAGCTTGTCAGATTCAGGCGTCTTCTCTCTGGGCAGCAGCACAAGCACCAGCCCAAGCCAGAATGCCATGCGAAGCAGAAAAAACATCTCGCGCGACCCCCGCCGTCCCTTTAATTTCGTTGCGATTGCTCGCAACCGTTGCGGTTATCCCGCAATCCTGTCCTGACTAACAGCCGTCGATAAATCGCAAGTGTTGCATTGAACTTAAATCGTCGAAAATTTGCAAAAAACCCGACTGATTTGATTCGGTGTAAATTTTCGATTGATGCCGGCCTTCGCTGTCGATTCGATACGTCCACCATTTCGAAACCATACCAGGGTCCGTTCTGGAAACCCGGCGTTCACCATCTGCATCGAATGCACCCTCTCGCGGCCTGCGAAAGCCAAGCGGACACACGGTGATTTCACCATCGGCCGGCGCGCCTTAGCGTTCGCTTAATTTCGCTCTGACACGGTGGCGCAACGATAAAGGGGGCGTTCCGGCGCGTTTTTACGAAGCAGCCGAAGCGCGGGAGCCGTGACAATTTTGAGCATCATCCGCGATTGCCTCGATGCGCTGCTGCATCCCTCAGCGCGATATGATGCGCTGACGCGCGCGCGCCATCGTGCGTTCATGGCACCGCGATTATTGGGGAGCCTCGTGGCCTTCGCGGCGTTCCCGGTCTATCTTGCGATGCGCGGCGCGCCTACTGCACTGGAGGACGCAGCCTTCGCGTGGCTTATCGCGCCCATTCTGCTGTCGTGGTTTCTGTCGCGCACCGGCCGCTACGAAGGCGCGCATGTGCTCTCCTCGCTGGCGCTGGCCGGGCTCGTGATGACGGTGGCCATGTCAACCGGCGGCATCGAATCCTTTGCCGCGATTTGGCTTGTCGTTGTACCGCTTGAGGCCGCACTCTCGGCATCGCGCCGCGTGGTCGCGTTCGCTTCGGTACTGGCGCTGACGTGTTCCGCCATCCTGATCGTTGCCGGGCATTTTGAGATGTTGCCGGCGTCGGATGCGAATGTTGCCGGGCGCGGCATATTCATGGCATTCGGCGTGGCGTCGGCGACGCTCTATGCCGCCGGACTTGCCCTCGGCGCCGAGTCGCTTGCGCGCACCAGCGTCTCGCTGCTCTATGTCGAGGAGGACCGCTATCGCCTGCTGGCGCGAAACATGGGCGATGTGATCTCGCGCCACCGCCGCAACGGCGCCGTGCAATTCATTTCGCCCGCGGTGGAGGCGATGTTGGGAACACAGCTCACGCCGCTGCTGGGGCACGGTCTGTTCGACCGGGTCCACGTCGCCGATCGTCCGGCCTATCTCACCGCGCTTTCGGACGCGGCACGCGGCGGCGAAGAGCGCAGCGTCGAATTTCGTGTCCGACGAGATGGGCCGCGCGGCGGCGACCAATCGGTGGATTTCATTTGGGTCGAAATGCGTTGCCGGCCACTCGAACAAGCGTCGGAAACGGCGACGTCGTCCGAAGCCGAAGTCGTGGCGGTGATGCGCGATATCACCGACCGGAAAATCCAGGAACAGGCGCTCGATATGGCGCGCACCGCCGCCGAGCAGGCTGATGCGTCCAAAACTCGGTTCCTCGCCACGATGAGCCACGAATTGCGCACGCCGCTCAATGCCATCATCGGTTTCTCCGACATGATCGTTCAGGAAGATGCCTTGATGCTGGATGCGGCACGCCGCAAGGAGTACGCCCAACTGATCAACGATTCCGGCCAGCATCTGCTGTCGGTGGTCAATGGTATTCTCGACATGTCCAAGATGGAGTCCGGCAATTTCGAGATCTCGCCGGAGCCGTTCGCGCCGCGTGCGGCGCTGATCAATTGCTGCAATCTGCTGGCGCTCAAGGCGCGCGAAAACTGTATCGATCTTGTGACCCGGGCACCCGACGATTTGCCGGTCATGACCGGCGACTCGCGCGCCTTCAAGCAGATCGTGCTGAATCTGGTGTCCAACGCCATCAAGTTCACCGAGCGCGGTGGCAAGGTGACGGTAACAGCGGCGGTCGAAGGACCGTGGCTGGTGCTGCGGGTCAGCGATACCGGCGTCGGCATCGGGGCCGACGATCTCAAACGGGTTGGCGATCCCTTCTTTCAGGCCGGCAAGGCCTATCAGCGGCGCCACGAAGGCACCGGCCTGGGGCTCTCGATCGTGAAAAGCCTGGTTGGATTGCATGCCGGCGAGATAACCGTGCAAAGCAGGATCGATGAAGGCACCAGCGTGACCGTCGCGCTGCCGCTGGCATTTTCGCCGCCGGCGCTCAAGCCATCCAGCAATATCGCAACGCTCACGCCAGCGCCGCGCTCCGCAACCCAGGACCAAACTCATCAGGTGAAGAGAAGTGCCTAGACAAATTGCAAGAGATGAGGACGACATGCCGCGCCGTCGCCGCGCGCGCGCGGTTGCGGTTGAAGCGGATTCAGAGCGCGGTTTTGCAATGCGGATCTTGCTGCACAGTCCGAAGGACGTGGTTGCGGGCGCATTCGCCGTTGCGGCGGTTATCGCAATCGTTGCCAACGCGCTGTTCCTGCAAGCTGGACGCCATCCGTCGCCAATGTTCGGCTCGGCTGTCGCTATGCCGGCGGCATTGGCGCCCGCCAGTCCCTTGCCGCGTCCGCGCCCGGCCGAAGCCGATACCTCGCTGTCCGAACCAAAGGCAGCCGAGGCGAAGCCGGCGGAGCCGAAAGATCCTTTGGCCAATCTCGTCAAGGCGACCAGCGCTGCTCCGGCGGTGACGCCTTCCAACGTCGTGCGGCCGCCCGCGCCGATCCCGGCTTCGGCCGGGCGCGAGACGATTGCCAATCCATCGCCGGGCTGGCGCCGGGTGGCGGCGGTGCAGCGTGCGCTCACCGAATATGGCTACGGCCAATTGAAACCGACCGGCACCGTCAGCTCCGACACCCAGGCCGCGATTCAGAAATTCGAGCGCGAGCGCAAGCTACCGGTGACCGGGCAGATGTCCGATCGGCTGGTACGCGAGCTGATCGCCGTGACCGGACGGCCGATCGAGTAGTCCAATGGTACGTCAACGCGCCTTTTGCAGCCGAAGAAGCTGCGGGCCTTCATCGATTTTCTGGTGAGCAGGGTGGGGTCAAAGACGCGAAGTGACGCGCGGCAGCCCAACGAACAGCCGCATCTGATCGCACGGTTGAGTTTGTGACGGCCTGCTTATCAGTCCGCACGTCCGCCGTATTAATTGCCAGCATCCTCTAAACTTCGCTGCTGAAGCCACTGCGACGTAAGACGAACTTCAGGACTAGCGTCAGCTTATCCGCTCGCCTATCGTTAGCCCCATGCGCTTAAAATCCAGCATATGGGTGGCGGCTTACTTGCGCCGCTGCCAGACCGAGGGGATATTCGGCGCGGTGCGCCGGCGCGGCGCGGAAGAGGCCGGCGCGGTGTTCGTCAAGATCACGCTGCTCGACGGCAAGGCCATGCTGTATGTGCCGGCGCCGCAGACCGTCTATGACGAGAGCCGTCCGATCGAGCGCATTTTCATGCCGACGTCGACGGAGCCGATGCCCGAAGCTTCAGTGGAAGAGCGCCTCGTCAAGGAAATCCGGTTCGACCCGGATGCCTGGATTGTGGAGACCGAGGACAGGGCAGGGCGGCATTTTCTGGATCTCGCGCGGGCTTGATCCGTGGGTGGCTACCGGTTTCGCGATTAGAATACGCGCTGTACTAACGTCCCGAACCCCTGCGCGGTACGATATCGGGGTCAGGCAGTTGCGGCGCTGGTCGTGTTTGAGCGGGCGTTGAGCGCACCCGATGGCGTTCGTCGTCATAAAGCGAAGAGCGATATTTGGCGCGCGCGAGTGCCATCGTCGAGCCGCGCCAGGCTGCCAGCATGATCAGGGCGGATCGTTCGGTCAATCTGTCGTACAAGCGCGATAGCCGGTAGACGTAGTGCACCGAAGTGCCGAATTCAGGATTGAGGAACAGCAACACCCGCTGAAAAACCGCGCTCGGCATGTCCAGCGCCTTCGCCGCGCAAGCCAGGGGCTCGCCACCGGGGTCGTTGACCACCTGCGCTGCAATTCGGGACGGCATTATCAGCGCATCGCCGAGTTCAAGCGTGAAGTTTTCGATGTCGGCCGCGAACGCCGCCATCTCCAGCGTTTCGATGGCGCGGGCCGCGCGTGCGGCGGGAATCCGAGCCGAAGCCCTTAGCTGGGTGTCGTGCAGATCGTGCAAGATCAAGACGCGTCCGCCCGCGCTGGCGTGGAAAAACATGTCGCTGATTTCGGCGGCGTCCCTTGGCTGCATCGACAAATTCGACGCCAGCCGCAATTGTACCTCGCTCGAGGGCTTCACCGGCGGTGCAGTCGAGGAGGTTGCGGGAATCTCCGGAGCGAGCGGCACGCGCTGGTCGGGACTTGCGGGTTTCAGCCCGAGCTTTCTCGCGACTTCGACCGGCGTGAGCGGATAAACCGCAAGCCGCGCCCGGACCGCCGCCCGCGTCGCGTCGTCAACCTCGTCGATCAGGCGGGAGGTCAGCTCGACAAACTGCCGCGCTTCCTCACCGCTGTGCGTATTGGCTTGGACGTAGAGATCCGTCAGCACACGCAGCAAGGTGGGTCTGATATCGACGCCTTCCCGGCGCGACAGCGTGATCAACCCGTCGAATCCGGGGAGCGATGGAAGTGTGGTCATGTCAGAGGTACGCGAACTGAGTAATGCTCGCGCCAGTTTATGCGCGTTGCTTTAACAGCGCGTTAAGGAAAACAATCCGTGAAAGACTGTGGTCGTATATGAGGCTCGTTGTGCCACAACGCGCCACAGCACCATCATTGAATTTCCGGCGGATGCAGCGTCGCGGCGGCCGGGCTCAAGCATGAATGGCGCTCCCCGCGAAGGCATGGGAACCGTTCTGATTCTTCCCGTCGTCCGGATCGAACGCGCGCTGGATGAAACCAGCAGTGGCAGCGGACCGGAAGAGGGTACGGCCCCTGGGCGCCGTCGCCGTCGGCGCTGACCTTAGGACATCTCGCCATGCCGGAGACGTGTTTTCCGATCCGGACAAAACGCCAGGTTCCGATCTCATTGCCGGCTGTCGCGCTGCTTTGGATCAGCGTGACACTCGGGGGCTGCAGCGGCGGCGATTTCGGCCGCGCCCGCTACGATGTCCTGAATGACGACATGCACCGCTGGATCGGTGCCGAGGCGACGTCGAGCATCGGCCTGCGTCCATCGCAGTTCCAACTCACCGACAACGAGCGGCTGCTTCGCGATCTCGCCTACCCACTGATCGAGCCGCCGCATTCGCGCCCCGCGTGGAAGAGCGTGTTCGGCAACTATCAGCCGCTTCCTTCGCCCTGGCGGCAGCAGGTGGTATTCGACCGCACTGCCTATGGCCGCTTGCTGATCGACGAGCCACACCGTTCGCATTCATCGCGCTATGCGCAATTGATGGAAGATGTGCGCGACGATATCACCCGGTTCGAGCCGTTCTTCGCCGACGCCGTGCGCGTGCTCGAACTCGACAAGAAGCGCAACGCCAGTCTTGCGCTTGTTTCGGGATTATCGCCGCGCGAAAACGCCGACGCGATCGCCCGCATGCAGGAGAATACCCTGATCGTGCAATGGGTGCAGCAATGCCTCGAGCAACGAATATCGTCCTACCGCTGGGCGCTGGAACGGCTGGTGATCCAGGCGCCGGACAACATCGCGGCTGACGCCGACCGGTTGATCGGCGAACTTGCCGCGCAAACCGCAAATCCGCCGGTGGCGGCGCAGCCGGTCATCGGACGCGCGCTGAGCGTGCGCGGCTAGATTAGAGATAGCGGTGAAATTGATCCCGGTGCGATCAACGTTTGGCTGGCGGCGCTTCCGCCTGCTTCGCCGCTGGTTCGGTCTGCACCTTGCAGCTCGCTGCGGCGAGCGAGGCCTGGGCTTGCGGCATCAGGCCGGGCTCTGGCGCCAGCGCCTTCATCACGATCAACCCGGCGGTGGTCGGGGAATCGATGATCAACCGATCGGCCGCGGTCACGTCCTCGTCCTCCGGCAGCTCGGCGTGTTGCGCCTCGGTCATGAGATCGAGTTCGATCACCTTGCGTCCCGCGGAGCGGTCGTTGATGGCGTAGTAGGCGACTTCGTTGCGCGTGTAGAACGACACCGACGTATAGGCCTGGCTGACGGGCACCGTGAGCTTGATCGAGCCGCCGGACAAATCGTAACGGCAAATCGCGATCGCGAACGCCGGGTCCATGAACGGCATCGGAGCGTTGTTGGGGGCCGCCAGCGGAAGGGGGGTGACGGCGTTGAGCTTCGTCATCGGCGTGAGGCGCGAATAGGCGTCCTGGCTCGCAATGCGCGGCAACGCCAGAACGCTGACCAGGTGCACGACGCCGCCCAGCAGCACGCCCGCGATAATCGTGAACAGCAAGCGAATCATGGGCACCCCACGGTCGCAATCGAAGGCATCGGCGCATCGCGCTGCGTCCGCGTCGCCACGCCAACCGGCGTATCGTAGAGCCGCAGCATCAGCGCGTAGCGCTCGATGCCGCCGGTCGGCAGCCAGTTGCCGGCGCGCGAGCGCGAGGCGACGCGGATCTCGAACACGCCATCGGAGCCGCGGATGATTTCCTGGCTGGTGAAGCCGTAACGCTGC
>WNGO01001431.1_pt1 | contig 15381 bp, 13 predicted proteins | sample 5400511 | NCBI WGS metagenome assembly WNGO01 (sample SAMN13153380, study PRJNA577476) | soil metagenome | isolation source: 20 cm soil or saprolite under Garry oak tree replicate 2 | place: USA:California | collected 2016-06-15 | reverse complement strand
CTGCCGTTCTCGTCGTCGACGACGACGGGCCGATCCGCCGGATGCTCGAGCGGACCCTCAGCGCCGAGGGCTACGACGTCGCAGGTGCCGCGGATGGTGGGGAGGCGCTCGCTGCAGTCGAGCGATCGGTCCCCGACCTGATCGTCCTCGACGTCGCCATGCCCGGGCTCGACGGCCTCGCCGTCTGCCGCCGGTTGCGTGCCAAGGGCCTCGCCCTGCCGATCCTGCTGCTGACTGCGCGCGACTCGGTCGCCGATCGTGTCGACGGGCTCGATGCCGGCGCCGACGACTACCTGGTCAAGCCGTTCGCACCCGAGGAGTTGCTCGCCCGCGTGCGTGCTCTGCAAAGGCGCGGCCGGGAGCCGAGCGAGATCCTGGCGTATGGGGACGTCGTCTTCGACCTCGGGTCGCGCCGCGCGCAGCGTAACGGCCGCGAGCTCGGGCTGAGCTCGCGCGAAGGCGACCTGCTGGAGCTCCTGTTGCGGAATCCCGGACAAGTCGTCAGCCGCGAGCTCGCCCTCGAACGTGTCTGGGGTAGCAGAACCGTCGCAAGCTTCAACGCGGTCGACCGCTACGTCTCGTACCTTCGGCGCAAGCTCGGCGAGCCGCCGCTCATCGAGACCGTGCGCGGGGTCGGCTTCGTGCTCGGCCGATGACTGGGCGCTCGCTTCAGCTTCGGTCGGTCGTCGCTGCCGCACTCGGGATCCTGATCGCGCTCGTCGTCGTGGGTGCCGCGATCAGCGTGCTCGTGTCACGCCACCTCCATCACTCCCTCGATCACACGTTGAGGCAACGGGCGGTGGAGATCGCCCAGCTGAACGCGTCTGCCCCGGCACTGTTGACGACACCCGGTGCGCTCGATTCTCCCGTCGGCGGAACACAGCTGATCGTCGAGGTCCTCGACGCGCGCGGCCGGATCGTGGCGCGCTCGCTGTCACTCGGCGGTCGGGTCCTCCCGACCGATGCAACTGCCCGCAGCGCGATCGACAGCGGCCGCGCCGGCTACTCCGACGCGGGGCTCGGCAACGAGCGAATACGGGTCTATGCGGCGCCCCTGGCCGAGGTCGGTGGTCCGGCCGCCGGCGGCGCGGTGGTCGTCGCGGCTTCGACGCGCGACCTGAGAGAGACGCTTGCGAGCCTGCACCTCTTCGTACTCCTCGCCGGGATCCTCGCGGCCGCGCTCGGAGCGGGCGTCGTCGCCCTCCTCATGCGGCGCGCATTGCGGCCGCTCGGCCGGCTCGCAACCGCCGCAACGGAGATCGAGCGCACCGGAGATTCGCGGCGAAGGCTGCCTCAGCCCTCGTCCGTCGACGAGGTCGGGCAGCTTGCCGGAACCCTGAACGCCATGCTCGCGAGCCTCGAACGCGCCCGCCAAGGGGAGCGCCGCTTCGTCGCCGACGCATCGCACGAGCTCAGAACGCCGCTGACGGCGCTGCGCGGCAACGTTGCGTACATCGCCCGCCACGGCGCGACGGCCGCGGTGATCGCCGAGCTCGAACAGGATGCGGAACGACTGGCCCGGCTCGCAGACGACCTGCTCGTCCTCTCGCGCGAGGAAACGGACGCCGCCGCGCCCGGAGAGCACGTGCATCTCGACGAGCTCGCGACGGCCGTCGCGGAAGGGGATGGGAGAATCGAGGTCGTCGCTCCGGAGCCGGTCGTCGTGCGCGGGGATCGAGCCGCGCTGGAACGCGCCCTCGAGAATCTCGTCCAGAACGGCCGGCGCTACGGCCCGGCCGAAGGCCGGATCACGATCGATGTCGAAAGGAACGACGGTCTCGCCACGGTCACGGTGACCGACGAGGGCCCGGGGCTTCAGCCCTACGAGGCCGACCTGGCCTTCGAGCGCTTCTGGCGGGGCCACCACGGCAAATCCGGTTCAGGGCTCGGGCTGGCGATCGTGCGAGCCACGGCCGAGCGGCACGGGGGCCGGGCGTTCGCGGAAGGCGCACGCTTCACGATCGAGCTGCCCGCTCTCAGAGATCTCTCAGAGTTCGACGCTACAACGAAAGAGGAAACGCCCGAGAAAGGATCGCCGTGAAAATTCTGCGCACGCTCTCGACCCGTCGTCTGATCGTCCTCGCCATAGCGGTACTGGCAGTGGCAATAGGAGGAACCGCAATCGCCGTCGCCGCCGGTGGAGGAAGCGGCGCGACGCCGCCGCCGAAGCCACTCGCGCAGGCCATTCACGACGCGCTTGCCGCGCCGGACTCAGCAGGGATCACGGCCAGCGTCCGCTTCACGAACCGACTGTTTCCGTCCGGTTCCCTCCTCGGTGGCAACGCCTCCGCGCTGATGTCCGGCGCAACCGGCCGGCTGTGGTTGACCAACGACGGTCGCGGGCGCCTCGAGTTGCAGTCCAATGCCGGGGACGTTCAGATCGTTTGGAACAAAGACAAGGTCACGGCGTATGACGCGTCCTCGAACACCGTTTACACGTTCAACCTGCCCGCCTCGGCGACGGAGTCGGGTTCAGCGGCCAACGGCGCAGCTCCCTCGCTCACTCAGATCGGCGATTTCCTGTCGAATCTCGGTGAGCGCGCGGACGTCTCCGCCGCGCAACCCACGGATATCGCGGGTCGGCCGGCCTACAACGTGACGATCTCGCCGAAGCACGACGGCGGGCTGCTCGGCTCCGCCGAGCTCGCCTGGGATGCGGAGCAAGGCGTGCCGCTCCGGGTCGCGGTCTACGCGCAGGGAAGCTCGAAGCCCGTGCTCGAGCTCGCCGCGACGGACATCTCGTACGGCTCCGTGCCTGCGAGCGCCGTCGACGTGTCCCCGCCCGCCGGCGCGAAGACGGTGGATCTGAGCTCGGCGGCAACGCCTCAGAACGGCTCCGACAAGACAAACGCCGCGACCGGCCTCGCGGCCGTCCAAGCAGCGGTCGACTTCCCCGTGGTCGCTCCCGACACGCTCGTCGGATTGCCGCGCAAGGACGTCCGCACGGTCAAGGGCACCAATGCGCTCGTCATCTACGGACAAGGGCTCGGCGCGGTCGTCGTCGTCGAGCGCAAGGCAGACGCCACCGGGACTCAACAGAGCGGCCCGATGTCGGCTCTGCCGTCCGTGTCGCTCGACGGACTGACCGGGCACGAGCTGGCAACGCAGCTCGGCACCGCAATCGAGTGGCAGCGAAACGGCGTCTCGTTCGTCCTTGCCGGCTCACTGCCCCCGGCCGCCGCGGAATCGGCCGCGCGCGCGCTGAAGTGAGCGAGAGTCTTCCGATCTCGACGACGGGGCTCGTCAAGCGTTACGGCGACATCGTCGCAGTGAACGGCGTCGACCTCACGGTCGAGCGTGGCGACGTGTTCGGATACCTCGGGCCGAACGGCGCGGGCAAGACGACCATGCTGCGGATCCTGCTCGGCCTGATCCGGCCGACGTCCGGCTCCGCGAAGCTCTTCGGCCGCGACCCGCTCGTGGACGGTGTTCGTGCACTCGACGGAGTCGCCGGCTTCGTCGAAGGCCCGCGCTTCTACTCCTATCTCTCGGGCCGAAAAAACCTGGAGCTGCTCGCCGACTACGACGGTGACGGCGCACGTTCGAGGATCGACACCGTTCTCGAGATCGTCGAGTTGCGCGACCGGGCGAAGGACCGCGTCGGCGGTTATTCACACGGCATGCGCCAGCGCCTCGGAATCGCTTCGTCGCTCCTGCGCCAGCCGAGATTGCTCCTCCTCGACGAGCCGACCACGGGGCTGGACCCGGCCGGCATGCGCGACATGCGCGATCTCGTCCGCCGACTGGCGGGTGAGGGCATCACGATCCTGCTCTCGAGCCATCTCCTCAACGAGGTCGAGGACCTCTGCAACCGCGTCGCAATCATCCGCAAGGGGGGCATCGTCTACGAGGGACCGCTGAGCGAGCTCCTGGCGACCGCCGCTACGGGTTATCGGCTGCGGGCCACCGACCCCGAGCGGGCGCGGGTCGTCCTTCTCTCCCAGGGCGGCGTCGACGGAGTCTCGCTCGTCGAAGGACAGCTTCGCTTCACGGCGGACGAGGAAGCGGTGGCACGTGCGGCGATTGCGCTCGGGCAGGCACGCATCGGCATCACGGCGCTCATTCCGGAGACGGCGAGCCTGGAAGAGCTCTTCCTCGGGCTGACCGGCGGGGAATCGTCGGATCACGACCGTGAAGCGGTCGTCGCATGACGGCTGCGGTCGCAAAGGTGTACCGCTGGGAGATCGCGAAGCTCCTCGCGCAGAAGCGCACCTACCTCGGTCTCGTCAGTGCGATGGCCGTGCCGCTCATCTTCGTCGTCGTCCTCGTGCTCCAGTCTGGTGGCCCGAACGACGTTCCGCTCGGCCGCTACATCCGCGACACCGGTCTGGCAACACCGTTCGTCGTCCTCTTCTTCATGTCGATCTGGGGCTTCCCGCTCATCACGGCGCTCGTAGCCGGTGACATCGTCGCGTCCGAGAGCCAGAACGGGACGCTGAAAACGATCCTCACGCGCTCGCGCAGTCGCGGCGAGATCTTCGTCGGCAAGATCCTGGCGTCGATCACCTACACGCTCGTCATCGTCTTCGCGATGGGGATCGTGGGCGCTGTCGCCGGGAGCATTGCGTGGGGCTTCCACCCGCTCACGTCGCTCTCCGGCACACAGGTCTCGGCCGCGCACGGAGTCGCCCTACTGGCCGGGAGCCTCGCGTTGTACGTGCTCCCCCTCGCCGGCATCGCCGCCTTCGCCGTGCTTCTCTCGACCGTGACACGCAACAGCGCGGCCGCCGTGGTCGGTGCGTTGATGTGGGCGCTGCTGATGCAGCTCCTCGGCGTGCTCCCGGGAACCGAGGCCATTCGCCCCTACCTCCTCGGCACGCAGTTCGAAGCCTGGCACGGCTTCCTGCGAATTCCGGCCGATTGGACACCGGTGATCCGTGCCCTTTGGGTGTGCGCGTTGTACATCGCAGCACCTCTTGCGACCGCCTACGTCGTCTTCCTGCGCCGCGACGTCGCCGGCGACTAGCTCTTGCTGAGAGCTAAGGCTGTTCCGACGGGCCGCGTTCGGGCCCGCCGTTGCCGCGTTCGCGCTCGCGCAGGAAACGCGTGAGCTCGGCGGCAAGCGACTCGCCGGAAGGTATGTCCTCCTCGTCTTCGAGCAGCTCGGCGCGCTGCTCGAGCTCTTCGACGTACGCCTGGGTCTCTTCGTCCGACGAGACCGCCTCCGTCACCTGCTCGCTGTAGCGCTCCGAGGCCTCCTGGAGCTCGGCCGTGTCGATCTGTGTCCCGAGTATGTCGCCGAGGCGCTGACAGAGCGCGAGCGCGGCACGGGGGCTCGGCGCGAGAGAGACGTAGTGCGGGACGGCGGCCCAAAGGCTGACCGAGGGAATGCTTGCGTGGTTGCACGCATCGTGGAGCACACCGACGACGCCTGTCGGGCCTTCGTAGCGCGAGCGCTGCAGACCTAGGCGCTCGACCAGTTCCGGATCGGTCGCACCTCCGGTGACCGGTGACGGCCGGGTATGCGGCACGTCCGCGAGCAACGAGCCGAGCGTGATGAGCATCTCGACGCCGAGCTCCCGTGCAAGGTCGACGATCATGCCGGTGAAGGTCTGCCAACGAAGATTCGGCTCGATCCCCAGCAGCAGAACGGCATCGCGATCGAGATCCGGGATCGACGCGTGGTAGAAGGCGTTCTCGGGCCAGTCGATGTGCCGCGTCTGACCGTCGACGAGCGAAACGTGCGGGCGAGTGGCCTGGAAGTCGAAGAAGCTCTCCGGCTCGATGTCGGCGAACCGGTCCGCCTCCCAGATCTTGGCGAGATAGCCACCAGCGAGCGACGCGCCCTGGCCGCCATCGTTCCAACCGCGAAAAGCTGCGATCAGAACCGGCTCCCGGAGGCTTGGCCGGTCGACGATGCGAAGTTCTTCAGCGATCGGCCAAGTCTACGTTCGGCCGGAAGAACAGCGTCGCAAGGGCGACCGTGCCGACCCAGACGGTCGCGGCAAGGAAGACGTGTGTCAGTACGAGGCCCCAGGGGAGATGCGTCCGCCACTGCAGCTCCCCCAGCCCCATCTGGACCAGCAACAGCACGAAAACGGCCGCACCGAGCTTGAAGAGACGCGGCGCGCGATCGCGGCGCGCGGCGAGGTAACCGAGGCTGAAGAGGAAGGTCAGCAGAAAGATCCCGACGATCATCGCGTGGGCGTAGACGAACGGCGCCAACCGTCCCAGCCGACCGATCTTGTCAGCGGCCCCGCCGCCGGAGTGGGGCCCGGAGGCAGTTGCGAACGATCCGCTGACTATGAGCACAAAGCCGGCGACTGCGAACGCGAGCCCGAGCCGGCGCAGCTCCGGTGGGACGAGCGGGTCGATGCGGCCGACGGCCTCAGAACGGATTTCGAGGACGAGGATCGTCGCGCCCGCGAGCAATGTGATCGACAGGAGCAGATGGACCATGACGATCGGCCAGCGAAGGTCGGTCGCAATCGCGAGCAAACCGATCGGGGCCTGCGCCAGCGTGCCGAGGAAGACGGCAAGCGCGACCCGCCGAACGAAACGCGGCAGCCCCGGCACCCGCCGCACCGCGAGCCACGCGAGCAGCGTCACCGCAATCGTCACGCCGCCGACCAGACGATTGCCGAACTCGACGAAGGCGTGCGCGTTCTTGGCCGGCAGGGGATGACCCGCTTCGCAGCCCGGCCAGTGCCGGCAACCGAGTCCGGAGTCGGTGAGCCGCACCGCAGCGCCGGTGCCGACGATGAGCCACAGTGCTCCGAGCTGTACGAGCACGAGCGGATAGATCTGCGCAGGACTGAGAGCGAGCGCCCGAAGCCGAGCGAGCGCCGTGGGCTGGGCGTGCACGGTTTCGAGTCTATTCAGAGAGGATCGAGAATCGCCGGGTATCCGTCGGCGCCGTCGAACGGGGTCGGGCGCGAGCCCATGAACAGCGGACGGTCCGCAGCGTTCAGCAGCACCGGCATCATGTCCGGCCCACGCAGTTGGCCGAGGATTCCCTCGGCGCATGTCGACTCGCCGAACTCGCGGACGCGGTCCGCACGCACGCCCGGACCCGCGACGACGAACGGAACCGGATCTCCCGAGTGAATCACGTCCGGAGATGCAGGGGTCGCGTGATCGCCGGTCAGGCAAACGACGGCGCGGTCCGCCGGCAAGTCACCGAGTGCCGTGTCGAGCGTCTCGATCATCGCCTGCTTCAGCCGAGGATCCTTCGTATGCCCCGCGGCATCCGCGCTCTTGACGTGACAGAAGACGAAGGTGTCGCCTGCATCGAGCCGCTCCTGTGCTAGCGCGACGCGGCCACGAAGATCGGCTGCCGCATCATCCGTCTCGGCCTCCGCCCGCGCATCGAGGCCGACCGCGCGCGCAAGTCCACGGAGGAACGCGGAGCTCGCAATGAAGGTTCCACGCAGCCCGTGCCGCTGCTCGAACGTCGGGACGTCGTGCGGCCTGCCCCACCACTTCAGCGTGATCACGTTGAAGCGCTCGCCTTCGAGCCGTCGCATCACCTCACGAGTCCACTCCTCGGCCGCACGCGCGGTTCGCTCTGCTTCAGGAGCGAGCGCTTGCGGACGCAACACGGGATGGCGGTCACGGAAGAACGCGTCGCTATCGGTTACGCGCTCGTCCGCCCCACCCGCAACCCGGAGAACGGCCTCGCCGCGCCACACGTGGGCAAGCGAGAAGGTGAGACCGTCGATAGTGATGCCGTCGCATGCCTCGACGAGTCGCTCCGCCTCCGCCGCGTCGCGGTCCGGATCTGGTCGCCCGGTGAGCCACCAGCCGTCCTCGCGGTGCTCGGCCGGCCGGAGTGCCGCGTAGGCGAAGACGTGGTCTGGGCTCACCGTCTGCCCGCGGCCGAGTGCCTCGAAGACAGCGCGGCCGGGGAACTCGTCTGACCGGTAACCGAACATCGACCAGTGTGCGACCTCGCTCGAAGGCGCGCGCCCGGGGCCGATCGCGTACAGGACTCCGCAGGAACCCCCGGAGCAGAGGCGGTCGAGATTTGGCGTCATAGCGGCCTCGAGCCCGCTGCGTCCACCGAGCGACTCGTGAGCACGGTCGGCAAGCCCGTCCAGCAGGATGACGACGATCGGATGCATTCAGACGGGGACGCGCTCCAGCGACCGGATCACGCGGGCGACGCCAGGCGGCACGAGTGATTCCCAGCCGGCGCCGGAGCGGAGCGCCGCGCGCACCTCGGTTCCGGAGATCTCCTTGTCGACGCCCTCGTCGAGCACGACGACCCGATAGCCGGCGTCACGCATCCGCTCGAGCTTCGTGTCGCCCCACTCCGAGAACAGCCGCAGGTATTGGGTCACACCTGACGGCACATACGCGGACCACAGCTCGGGCTCGTTCACCGGAAAGGGAATCACGTGGGCGCGAATTCCCTCGTCCTCCGCGACAGCCTCGATCATCAGCAGCCGCTCGACGTAGGTGAACGGATTCGATTCGGGCAGGTGGCGGAACGGATCGCTCGGCTCTTCCCTGATGCGCTGCGGATCGGGATTCGTGATCCCGACGAACACCTCGCCGGACTGGGCGGCCGCTCCGCGCAGGTATTCGAGGTGTCCGTTGTGAAAGGGCTGGAACCGCCCGTGGATCATTCCCGCGCTCACTCGACGACGACGCCGGCGCCCTCCTCCACGCGACCGATCCTGCGTACGAAGAGCTTGCGCCCCGCGAACTCGGCCTCGAGGGCGGCCCCCCGTTCGGCCGGCACGGAGACGAGCAGGCCGCCGGCGGTTTGCGGGTCATAGCCGAGCGCGGTAAGCGTGTCCGAGAGGCCGTTCGTCGTCACGTGCGCGGCGGCGAAGTCACGGTTGCGAGGATCGCCGCTCGTTCGCACCCCCTGGCGGGCGACGTCGAGGGCGCCGTCGATGGCCGGGAACCGCTCCGACTCGAGGCGGATGCAGACGCCGCTGCGGTCGGCCACCTCGTGGGCATGCCCGAACAGGCCGAAGCCTGTGACGTCCGTCACGGCGTTCGGCTCGAGCCCGCGTAGGACCTCGGCCGCGTCCTTGTTCAACGTCCGCATCCAGCGGATCGCTCGCTCGAGCTGCATGTCGCCGGCCCGTCCCTGCTTGTAGCCGGTCATGATCAAACCGGTCCCGAGCGGCTTCGTCAGGAAGAGCGCGTCGCCCGGCTTCGCGCCGTTCTTCGGCCAGATCCCGTCGGGACGAACCGTGCCGACGACGGCGAGCCCGTACTTCGGCTCCGCATCGCGAATGGTGTGGCCGCCCGCGAGCAGTCCGCCTGCGGCACGCACCTGTGCGTCCGCCGCGGCAAAGATCTCCGCGAGCATCTCCATCGGCAGCTCCTCGGGGAACGCCGCGATCGAGAGCGCAAGCAACGGAGTGCCGCCCATCGCAAAGACGTCGTTGAGCGCATTCGTTGCTGCAATCGCACCGTAGTCGCCGGGATCGTCGACAACAGGCGGGAAGAAGTCGAGCGTGAAGATGAGCGCGCGCTCGTCGTCCAACCGGTAGACGGCGGCGTCGTCGGCGGGGGCGAGCCCGACGAGCAGGTCCTCCGCCTCCGCGGGAACGAAGCCCGCGAGCAACTGCTCGAGCCGGGCCGCCGAATATTTCGCAGCACAACCGCCGCACGAGGCGAGGTCTGTCAGCTTGACGCGCCCGGTGTCGATGTCCAAACCAGCCCTCCCGAGGGTTGAACCGCGAAATGTAGGGGTCTGTGAGCCTTTCGTCTACAGACTCCCGTCGGTTCACCTTTGTTACGACGTGGTGACCGGTTCTATTCCCGCCTGCCAGGGGGGAAAAGGCCACGGAGGAACCAGGCGGTTCCCCCGTGGCTTTTAGGGGAGAGGAGGAGCCTTTCGGTTCCCCCGCGCTCCAGTTCTGCACGGGGGGCGTCGAACCTTCCCGACTTGAGAGGATGGCCCGATGGAAAGGGCAGCGCTCGTCACAGGAGGTTCCTCGGGTATCGGCTTCGCGATCGCGAGCATGTTGCGCGAGAACGGCTTTGCCCTGACGCTCGGCGCCAGGACGCGGACGAAGGTCGAGGCTGCGGCCGAGACACTCGGCGCCCATGCCGTCACGGCTGACGTTGCGAACGCAGAGGACTGCCGGCGCCTGGTCGAGGAGCATCGCGCACAGCACGGGCGGCTCGACCTGCTCGTGAACTCGGCCGGCGTCGGGATCGCAGGGCCGATCGACGAGCTCCAAACGAAGCACATCGACTTGCAGTTGAACGTCAACCTGCGCGGAACGCTCCTTGTGACTGCTGCGGCGCTACCGATGTTGCGCGAGAGCCACGGACTGATCGTGAACCTCGCCTCGATCGCGGGGACGACCCCATCCCACCAGCTGCCCGTCTACGGCGCGACCAAGGCGGCGGTGATCAACTTCACGAGCGCTCTCAACAAAGGAGAGGAGAAGCACGGTGTGCGCGCGACCGCTCTGAGCCCGGGCTTCGTGGACACGCCGATGACGTCGTGGGCTCCGGTCCCGCCCGAGCAGATGATCCGTCCGGAAGACTGTGCCGAAGTCGTCCGTGCCCTGCTGCATCTGAGCCCTTACGCACGGCTCCCGCACGTGGTGATCGAGCGTGTCAGCGTCGAGGGCTCTGTCTTCGGCGCAGGCGCCTGAGCGCGGCGGCTCGAAATCCCTAGAGCTCCCCTGGAGTACGAATGATCTTCCAGAGCAGGTAGAGCCCGAGCGCGAACGCGCAGCAGAAGCCGCCGAAGGCGAGCCAGCGAAGATCGTGCACGCGCGCGAGGAGAGCGGACGAGACGAGTAGTGCCGCGACGATCACCGCTCCGCCCACGCGGTTGGCCACCGAGCGCATGATCGTCTCGAGTCCATCGAGGTCCGTCGGCACGATGCCCACCTTGAACGTGCCGGTCTCCAGCCTGTTCACGAGCTGGCCGATGCGGCGGGGCAAGCGACCGAGTGGCTCGAACTGCGTGTACGCCCACGAAAAGAGTTGGTTCGGCTCGAGCCGCCGCTCGGCCTCGGCGAGCATCACCTCGAGCGAGTCCTCCTCCATCAGTGCGACCGGGTCGAGCTCCGAATAGAGCACACGCGCGATCGAGTCCGCCTGCGCGAGCGTCTTGCCCACGAGCGCGAACGTCGTCGGCAGTCCGACGCCGTGCCGAAACGAGATCCGCTGCAGATCGGCGAGCGCCTCGCCGGCGCGGATCTTGGAGAGTGGTCGTCCGTGATAGCGAGGCAGCTTGCGTCTGATCTCCTGCAGGAAGCCCGATTCGTCGGAGCCGAGGCTGGTGCGCGAGAGCCCGACGAGCAGATCGGCGACGTCGTCAGCCCGGTTCTGTGCAACGGCGAGGAGCAGCAGGGCGAGGTTCCGGCGCGTGTCGTCGTCGAGGCGGCCGAGCAACCCGAAGTCGACGAGCGCCAGCCGTCCGTCCGTCGTCAGGAGGACGTTGCCGCGGTGCGGGTCCGCGTGGTACAGGCCTTCGACGGTCACCTGGTAGACGTAGGCCCGGAAGAACTGGCGTGCGAGCTCCTCCGCGCGCTCCCGCGCGAGCCCGTGATCGGCCTCGACCTTCCGCCCCTGGATCCGTTCGAGCACGAGCACCCTCTCGGTCACGTAGGGGCGAATGACCTCGGGCACGACGAGATCTTCGAAGCGGCCGAGGATGCGGGCGATGATCTCCGTGTTGTTCGCCTCCTCGACGAAGTCGAGCTCGTTGCGTAGATGCGTCTCGAGCTCGTCGGCCAGCGCTCGGGCCTGGAGCAGCTGCGCGCGCTCCGAGCGCCGCTCTAGCAGCTCGGCGGTCGAGCGTAGGAGCGCGAGGTCGAGCTCGATCTTCTCCTCGATCCCCGGCCGGCGCACCTTGATGATCACTTCGCGTCCGCTGCTCAGGAGCGCGGGATGCACCTGTGCGATCGACGCGGTCGCGAGCGGCTCGGGATCGATGCTGGCGAAGACGTCGGCGGGAAGCTCGTCTGCAATCAGGCGCCGAATCTCCTCGAACGGCACGGGCGGCACATGGTCGACGAGCCTCTCCAACTCCTCGATGTAGACGTCCGGAAGGAGATCGGGGCGCGACGAGAGGAGCTGACCGAGCTTGATGTAGGTCGTGCCGAGCTCCTCGAGCGCATGTCGGAACTCCCGGGCGCCTTCGCGAGTCGCCGGACGGTTACCCCAGACACCGAGCTCGCGCAGCACACGCAGCAGACCCGTTCGCCTGGCGACTCGCCCAACGTACAGCGCCCGCTTCAAGCGCTCTGCTGTGACGCCCATCAGGGCGATATCTCCGGCGCTCTAGGCTTGGAAACGCGTTGGCTTCACGCGTTGCCGCGCGAGGTAGTGGTCGACCGCCTCTCGATGTACGCGGAGGACACGGCCGACACGCACCGCATCCAGTCTGCCGCCGTGAATCAAGCGCCGGATCGTTTCCGGGTGCACGCCGAGCTGGTCCGCAACCTCGCGAACGCTGACGAGCCCAGGGTCTCCGTCTCTAGACGACACCGTCGACTGCGAAGACTCGCACGTTCTTCGATCACGCGTATTCGCCAGGCGAACATCGGATCGCCTCGAGCGACCCGGCGCTGGGCGCGCCTCGCTCCGAACGGCTCGTCGTGGAGCCACAGCCTGCCGCCCGCGCAATCAGCGCGAAGGCGAGCAAAGCGCGCGCACTCACTCTAGATCTCTGCGCCGTCGTGCGGCCCGTCAGGCCAGAAACTGAGCGCAGGCAGCAAGGCGGTCACGATGAGGATCGCGAAGATCGCGAAGTAGATGATGCGAGCTTTGGACACGGTGGTCACCTCCTTTCGAGGAGTTGCTTAGAAGCGGACGTCTTGCAGGGCGTCGGCGGCCTGGCGATAGAGCCGGGCAGCAGCCCGATCGTCGCCGCGGCGGGCGGCGAGATCGCCCTGAGCGACCCAGGCCGATGCGCGATGACTTCCGGAAGAAAGCTGGTCGTAGGCACGTTCGCCTGCCTGAAGCGCCTCATCCGCCTCGTCGAGGCGGCCTTGCTCGAGCAACGCCCGGCCCAGGACGAGCTGGGCGTTGCCAATCTCGGCGGTCTCGTCGACACGGTCGCCGAGCAGCTCGAGCGCGTACCGCGCCTGCTCCTCGGCCCGCTTGACGTCGCCGGTGCGCAAGTGGACCTGGGCGATGCCGTTGACTGCGTGCGCGGCCTCCGCGTCGTTCCCGACTTCGAGGGCGATGCCGACTGCGTCCTTGAGGAAGTCAACGGCTTCCTCGGGATGGCCGAGGAGGAAGTTGATCCCGCCGAGGTTGTTCAGCAGCCGGCCGAGATTCGAACGATCCGAAAGTTCCTCGTAGACGGCCTTGGCGCGCTCGGCGTAGGAACGCGCGAGGACCCAGTGGCCCTCGCGGTCGGCGATGATCGACGCCTGGAAGTAGACGTCGGCCGCCGTGCGCTTGTCGTTGATGCCTTCGGCCAGCTCGAGTGCGCGTTCGACGTCCTCGCGCGCAGCCTCGAGGTCGCGTCGCCGCCGATAACAGCGCGAGCGCCAGGCGAGGATGTTGGAGCGCAGCTGGTCGGACGGAATCTCCGAGCGCTCGGCCACCTTGAGTGCCTCGTCGAAGAGCCCGATCGACGTCTGGATGCTGTTGAGCTTGTAGCGAGCGACCCCGAGCCGGAAGAGCACGTCGGCGCGCTCGACATCCGAGAAGGATGTGCCCTCGCTGAGGACGCGTGCGCGCTCGAGCAAGGCAATCGCCTCGCGAACGTCGCCGGCTCGCATCCGTACCGTGGCTTCACCGGACAGCGCACGGGACTCGAGCTCCGGGATGCCCGTCGCCAGAACCGCGGGGCGGACGCGCTCGAACTCCTCGAGGGCTTCTTCGTTCCGACGCGCTTCCAGCAGTGCCTCTGCGCGCGCAAGAGCTGCATCGACCCGTCCGCGCTCGTCGGCCGAGACACCGTTGGCCAGGAAGCCCGAGTCCACGCCGAGCCGCTCGGCGATCCAGTCGATCGTCTCGCGGGTCGGGCGGGTCTTGCCGCGCTCGATCTGACTCACGTACTCCTTGGAGAACCTGTTGCCCGCCAGATCCGTCTGAGTCATTCCGGCGGCAACGCGGAGGTGACGCAGGCGCTCGCCGAGTCTCAGCCCGGCTTGCGCGGCGGAGGCCCGCTGTTGCTGACGGATGGCGGTCGAGTCAGACACTCAAGCGGTAGTAGACGACATGCTTCACCCAACGTCAACCTGTCCTTTTCAGCATCCCCCGAAAAGGTCATGTCTGGGCGGTAAACCAGTCAAGTAAGCCTAATACAAATCACTTGACCGAGCTACTTGACATGCCTCCGGAAGGCTCCTAGAGTGAGCCCATCTTGCATCCGACCCAGACGCCAGGGTCGGCTGCAGGAGGCGCTTCACCAGGTGGGATCCGAAAAAGGGCGTGGCTGGGCCGCAGAGCCAAGTCCAGGGGAGACCGCCACACCAGGGCGGAGTCGCCTAACAGGAATCGACCCCCGGAGCCGCAGCCGGGGGTCTTCCTCATTTCGGGCGCGTTTCGCTAAGCCCCGACGGCAGGTTCCGCCGTGGCCTCTGGGCGGACCTGACGGACCGTTGCGACCGAGATGACCGCGCCCACGAGAACGAGCGCGGCGCCGACGTGGACTGCTCGGTGATAGCCGCCGACGAACTCGATCCGCCACAGCGGATTCGTCTGCGGGACGCTCACGCGCGTGGCGACGAGGGCGCCCATGATCGCAATCCCGAGCGAGCCGCCGACCTGGCGCATGCTGTTGATCACGGCGGAGCCCACGCCCGCCTTCGCCACCGGGACCGCGCCCATCGCCGCGGCCGTCGTCGGAGCCATCGTCGTGGCCATCCCGACGCCGCCGACGAGCAGGCCCGGAAGAATGTTCCAGAAGGACGATTTGGCGTCGAGCGTCCCGAAGAGGATCAGTGAGACGGCGAGCAGAGTCATCCCTGAGCCCATGAGCCAGCGCGCGCCGACGCGGTCGGAGAAGCGCCCTGCGATCGGGGCGACGAGGATTATCAGAACGGTCAGCGGCAGGAACGTCGCGCCGGTCTCGATCGCGCTGTAGCCGAGGACGCCCTGCAGCAAGAGCGAGTTGTAGAAGAAGATCCCGAACATCGCGAGCCCGACCAGCAGCATCGCGGCATTGGCGCCTGCGAACGTCGGATTCCGGAACAGCGAGAGATCGAGCATCGGGAGGCGCTGCTGTTGTTCGAGCAAGACGAACACGACCAGAGCGGCCACTGCGATCGCGAACAGCATCAAGACTCGTGTCGACGTCCACGCATGATTGTTCGTCTCGATCAGTCCGTACGTGAGTGCGAAGAGACCGATGCCGGACGTGACCAGCCCGGGTAAGTCGAGACGCTGTTCTCGCGACGTGTCCTTGGTCTCGTCGATGAAGACCCGCGCGGCGAGCACACCGAGCACGCCGACGGGGACATTGATGAAGAAGATCCAGCTCCAGTTCACCTTCTC
>WNGO01001428.1_pt1 | contig 15388 bp, 13 predicted proteins | sample 5400511 | NCBI WGS metagenome assembly WNGO01 (sample SAMN13153380, study PRJNA577476) | soil metagenome | isolation source: 20 cm soil or saprolite under Garry oak tree replicate 2 | place: USA:California | collected 2016-06-15 | reverse complement strand
CGATCCGCTGGGCGGGGCGCCCCAGCCGCCGGATGCTGAATTCTACAAGACCCTCGCCAAGGCGCTCGAGGAGATCGCCGCCGGCCTCGACACGCTCAGCAAGCAAGAGTGAGCTACATCCGCACACCCGAGGCGCTGGCCGAAGCGATCGCAGCGCTGTCGCGGGAGCCGCTCGTTGCCGTCGACACGGAGGCGGCGAGCTTCCACCGCTACCACGACCGGATCTTTCTGATTCAGCTGTCGAGCCCTTCCCAAACCGAGATCATCGACCCCCTGGCGGTGGCGGACCTCTCGCCCGTGGGCCGCCTGCTGGCCGACACGAAGGTCGAGAAGATCTTCCACGACGCGGACTACGACCTGCGGATTCTGGATCGCGACTACGGATTCCGGCCGCGGCGGCTGTTCGACACGCGCATCGCCGCCCAGCTCGCCGGCGAGCCGGCGGTTGGCCTCGCGGCGCTGCTGGAAAAGTACGCGGGCGTGAAGCTCGCCAAGGAACACCAGAAGGCAGACTGGTCGCGCCGTCCGCTTCCCCCGGCGATGCTCGCCTACGCCGCCGCGGATACCGCACACCTGCCGGCACTGCGCGAGCAGCTGCGCGCCAGGCTCACGGCGCTCGGTCGGCTCACGTGGGCGGAGGAGGAGTTCGCGCGCCTCGAGGAGCTGCGGTGGACGGGGGGTGGGACGCCCGACGGTGGGCCGGGGGGCCCAGGGGGGCCGGGGGGGCCGGACGCGTTTCTGCGCGTGAAAGGGGCGAAGGCGCTCGCGCCTCGACAACTCGCGGCCCTGCGGGAGCTGTACCGGTGGCGCGAGGCCCTGGGGGCCGAGCAGGATCGCGCCACGTTCCGCATCATCGGGAACGACGCGCTGCTGGCGGTGGCCAAGGCCCTGCCCCGCGCGTCCGCCGAGCTGGCGGGGATCGCCGCACTGCCGCCCAGCCTGGCCGCACGGCACGGCCCCGCGCTGCTCGACGGGGTGCGCCGCGCCCTCGCGCTCCCGGAGAGCGAGCTGCCCCGCGTGGAGCGCGCCCCCCGCCACGCGCGCGATCCGGCGGTCGACGCGCGGGTCGAGCGCCTCAAGGCGGCCCGCAATAGCGCCGCGGCAGCGCTGGGGCTCGATCCGGGCGTGCTGTGCGGGCGCTCGACCCTCGAAGCCGTGGCCCGCGCCGAACCGCTGCCAAACGATCGCGCGGGCCTCTCCGCGATCGGAGAGCTCCGGCGCTGGCAAATCGAAGCGTTCGGGGACGCGCTGCTCGCGGCGCTCGGCTCGGGCTAGAGCCCCATCAACGCCCGCACTTTGGGATCCATCCGCTCGGGCGTCCAGTACGGTTCCCACACGATTTCGACGTCGACGTCCTTCACGCCCTCGAGCCCGCGCAGCACGCGGTAGGCGTCGTTGGTGATCATTGGACCAGCCGGGCAGCCGGGCGACGTGAGCGTCATCTTCACGCGCACCTCCCCCTCGACGATCTCGACATCGTACACGAGGCCGAGATCGATGATGTTCATGTCGAGCTCCGGATCCTTCACCTGCCGGAGCGCGTTGCGCGCCGCCTCTGCATTGAGCGCCACAGGTGCCGTCATCAGCGACTCCCCTCCGCCATCCTGTTTCCGAACCTAGTGGACCGCGTAGCCGCGCACCAGGCAGCGCCGTCGCCGTGCGATCCAGGCGTACAGCCGCCGCGCCACGCGCGGCACACCGGGGATGCGGAATCCCCACGCCAACCAGCGCTTCCCCGGCAGCCGCCGCAACAGCTCCGGAACCGCGTCCGCACCGGCCAACACCCGGCCGTCGGGCGGCGGGAGCACGAGATGCATCGCCGCCGCGAGGGCCGGGAGCGGGATGTTGAACGCGGCCACGCGGGCCTGGTCCTGGAACGGGACCAACGCGATGCGATGTTCCCGGTCCCAGCGCCGGAGCAAGTCGACCGAGCGCTGGCAGAAACCGCACTCGCCATCGTAGATAAGCGTCGGGCGAACCCGGTCAGCGCGCATCGGACGCCCGCGCGGCCGCGTCGGCGACGCCGCTGCGCACCTGTTTCAGCAGCGTAAACGGGCGGCGGGCGCGCGGCACGTACGCGCGGTTGGTGAGCAGCACGACGAACAAATCGCGATCGGGGTCGATCCAGAGCGAGGTTCCGGTCCAGCCGGTGTGGCCGTAGCTCCTCGGTCCGAACAGCGTCCCCGCGCTCGAGACGCTCTCCCCGGTCGGTACCGCCTGCCACCCGAGCGCCCGGGCTTCGGTCCCGGCGCCGAACGCCGTCGCCTTGGACGTGAACAGGCGAACCGTCTCCTCGCGAACCAGGCGGCGGCCGTCGAGACTCGTCCCGCCACGCAGTACGAACTGGGCGAACCGTGCGACGTCGGCGGCCGTGGAGAACACGCCGGCGTTGCCGGACACGCCTCGGAGCTTGAACGCACTCCCGTCATTGACGGTGCCGGCGACGGGATGCCCGCGCCACACGCCGGTGGGCGCGATCCGGGCTCGTAGGCGTGACGGCGGCCGGAACATCGTCTCCTCAAGGCCCAACGGAGCGAAGACCTCGCGCGCGACGAAGGCGTCGAGCGGCTCGCCCGCCACGCGCCGCACGACCTCGCCGAGCAGGATCGCGTTCAGATCGCTGTAGATGATGCGGGTGCCGGGCGGGACCCGGGGGGTCTCGCGCAGCACGCGCGCCATGAGGGCGGCGCTGTCGGGGATTGCCTTGAGCTCCCGGTCCGGGATGTCGGCCCGGAGCCCGGACGTGTGGGTCAGGAGCTGGCGCACCGTGATCGCCGCCGTTTCCGGCCCTTTGAGCTCCGCGATGTAGGCCGCAACGGGCTCCTCCAGACGCACCCGCCCCCGCTCCACGAGCAGCATCAGGGCGGTCGTGGTAGCGATGACTTTGGTGAGCGAGGCCAGGTCGTACATGGTGCTGTCCGGATCGACGCCCGGGCTCGACGCCGACCAGGTGAGATGCCCGTAGCCCTTGGCGAATAGAATCGCGTCGCGCCGCCCGACGACCAGCGCCGCGCCGGGGTAGACGCCCCGGCGAATGCCGTCTTCGACGAGGGGATCGAAGCTATCCGCGCTGAACGACGCTCGTTCGGGTGGGTTCACCCCGGGGCGCTGCCCCGGAGGCGCCGCAGGCGAACGGGCGCCCTGGAGGGCGAGGAGCAGCAGTCCTACGACCACACACCCGGGATGCGGCGACCGCACCCCGGGCAGGCCCCCGAGGCACCGATCCGCTGTTGCCGGATCACATACCCGTGACGCTCGATCAGCAGCTCGCCGCAGTCGGGGCACCGCGTCTGCTCCCAGCGCCCGACCCGGCCCGGGAGATTGCCTGCGTACACGAACTTGAGGCCGGCCGCCGCCCCGATCTCACACGCCCGCACCAGCGTCTCGGCCGACGTGTTCTCGGGGTCGGTCATCCGGTAGTCTTTGTGGAACGCGGTGACGTGCCACGGGATCTCCGGGTTCACCGACGCGATATAGTCGGCGGCCCGGCGTAGCTGAGCGTCGTCATCGTTGAAACCCGGGATCACCAGGGTCACCAGCTCGAGCCAGAATCCGCGCTCATACACCATCCGGATCGCATCGAGCACGTGCTGGAGCACGCCGCCCAGCTCGCGGTAGCGGCGATCCTCCATCGCCTTGAAGTCGATCTTGTAACAGTCGGTCCACGGGCGGATGTAGTCGAGCACCTCGGGAGTCGCGTTGCCGTTCGAGATGAACGCGGTCTTCAAGCCGTGGCCCCTCGCCACCTTGAACACATCGACCGCCCATTCGGCCGTGATGAGCGGCTCGTTGTAGGACGAGCCGACGAGCTTCGCTCCCTGCCTGAGCGCCAGCCGAACCAGGTCGTCGGGGGTGATGTCGGTCGGGACTACTCCGGCAGCGTCGTCTCGTAGCGCTTGGCTCGTGAGCCAATTCTGACAATAGCCACAATGAAAATCGCATCCCAGCATGCCGAAGGTCAGCGTGTCGGACCCGGGGAGGGCATGGAAGAACGGCTTCTTCTCCGTAGGATCGCACTGCAACGCCGCGACATAGCCCGCGGGGACGTACAGCGTGCCGTCCTGATTGAAGCGGACCTTGCAGATCCCCCGGCGCCCGGGCTTCACGAGGCAGCGGTGCCCGCAGGCGAAGCAGCGCACCGCGTGATCCGGAAGCTGTTCGATCAACTCCCCCTCGCGTACCCGCGCGTCCAGCGCCTGGGCGAGGGTGGCGGACCCGCCGTCCGGGGGAGCTTCGTGAGTGAGAAACGAGATGATGCTGCGCTGCGCCATGGGCTCCGCCGACTGCCGTCTTTCCTCAATATAGCTTGATGCCCCGGGGCCTCAGCCGCCGACCCGAAGCGGGCCCGGCGCGAGGTCGTAGAGCAGCAAGGCGGTGCTGATGTCGCGGGGAGAGAGGTCGCGCACCTTGGGCTGGGGGTACATGATGTCGGCCGGGTCGGGCGAGTGGTCGAGGCCGAGCAGGTGCCCGATCTCGTGCAGCGCCAGCACGCGGACATCGTCAGGTTCAAACGGCTGCCCCTTAGGATCGAAGGTGGCGAGGGTCATGACGCCGCTCGTCAGGCGTCCATCCTCGTCCCACTGCACGTCCGTTTGCCCGGAGTGCTTCCCCTCGAATTGAATGCGCCATTGAAGCCGCACTTCGGCGACGCTCGAGTCGGCGTCCAGATTGAACCGCACGGGCACGCCGGCCTCTTGCCAGCGCTGGAACGCGCTGCGCACCGCGTCGAGAAACGCCGGCTGGAAGTTCGCGACGGTCGTGGGTTCGAACGACACGCGCACGGGCGTCGACCCGTGGCCGTCCCAACGGTGCAGGACTGAATCCGGGCTCGCGGCGATGATGTCGTTCAGATAGGCGATGTGGGCGCTGGCGCGGATCCGGCGGCGGATCTCGGAGCGGGCGAGGAGTACGATGTAACTCGGGCCGCCGGCGCCGACCGGCGGCACGACCGTCGGCGGCGGGGCGGGGGTGGGCTGAGCGGCCGCGCGCGGGGTGTCCGACGCCGCGGCCACCGCCGGACCCGACGTCGGCACCATGCTCTCCGCGGGCGCGGTCGGGGGCGTCGCGCCGGCCGACGCCCCCGCCGGCCGTCGCACGAAGGTGTTCCACAGTGCGGCCGACGCGAGGAAGACAATCAGCGCGGCGACGAGCATGAGCATGCGGCGCTCGAACATGTGCGCAATATGCGGATGGACGGCGTCGCGCCGCTAGCTTTGACCCGCTGGCGTCTCTATGATTGTGGCCTGCTTATGCTTGGCACGTAAGTGTGTTCGCGTTACCCGCGGCACCCATCATTCGCCGGCGTGGGTGGGTCATCGTGGCATGGGCGGCCCTCGCGCTGCTGTTCGGGCCGCGGGCGTGCCACGTCCAGCAGGTGCTCGCACTGCGCGGCGGGGGGAGCGAGACGACGGAATCCAGCCGGGCGACCGAGCTCCTGAAACAGGCGTTTCCGACACCGTTCGCCGACTACGTGGCGATCGTCGTCCATGGCCCGGTGCGCTGGACTCACCCCCGCTTCGAAGCCGTGCTCGACACGCTCAAGGCCGCGGTCGAACGCCGGTCGTACGTGGGAGAGGTGATCTCGGTCCGCTCGATCGGGGAGTCGAGCTTCGTCAGTCAGGACCGCCGCACGACGTTCCTCATTGCGGCGCTTACCCCGGAGTCCACCCATGACCTGAGCGCCAGTTTCGTTCCCGACTTGCGCGCGGCGATCCGGGACGCTCTGACACGGGTCCCCGGTTCGGAGGGGTTCGAGGTGATGGTGACCGGATTCCCCGCGCTGGACCACGACGTGCGCGCCATCAGCGCGGAGGACACCGAGCGGGGCGAGCAGCGCGCCCTGCCGCTCACTCTGGCAGTGCTGATCGTCGCGTTCGGCGCGCTGGTCGCCGCCGCGCTGCCGGTCTTGGTCGGTGTCGTCGCCATCACGATCGCCCTCGGTCTCGTCACCCTCGCGGCGCGGTACACGCCCATGTCCGTTTTCGTGCTGAACATCACCACCATGGTAGGGCTCGGCGTGGGCATCGACTACTCGCTCCTCATCGTCACCCGGTTCCGCGAGGAGCTCAACCGCGGCCTCTCGCCCGTGGACGCCGCCATCCGGACGGTGGAGACCGCAGGTTCGGCGGTTATCACGTCAGGACTGACCGTGGTGGTGGGATTCGCGGCTCTGGTCACCACGCCGCTCTCGGACACGCGCTCCGTAGGCGTGGGTGGGCTGTTCGTGGTCGCCGCCGCCGTACTGCTCGCCACCACGTTCCTGCCGGCCGTGCTCGCCATCCTGGGGCGCAACATCGACCGCCCCAAGTGGCTCGCCCGCCCGCTCGCCCGGTTCCACGCGCCGACGGGCTGGGAGCGCTGGGCGCGCTGGCTGGGCCATCGGCCGTGGCGCGCGGTCGCGGTAGGAGGGGCGGCGATCGCGCTGCTCACTTTTCCCCTCAGCCAGATCCGCCTCGGTCTTCCGGCCACCAACTGGTTCCCGCCGGAGTCCGAGTCGGGCCGGGGTCTCCAGGCGTTGCGCGAGATGGGCGCCAGCGGGGTGATCCAACCGGTGCGTGTCGTGGTACAGCTCCCGGAGGGGGAGTCGGCACTGTCCGCCCGCCGCCTCCCGGGACTCAAAGCGCTCACCGACTCGATCCGGAAGGACCCGCGCGTGCGCGAGGTCCGGGGCGTCGCGAGCATCAAGGCGAGAATGTCGACGCTGCAGCTCGCCATCTACTACAGCGACCCGGTCGCGGTGCGGGCCAAGAACCCGAAGTTCTTCGACGCGTATCTGAGCGCCGACAATCGCGTCACGCTGCTCGACGTGATCCCCGCGGACACGGTCTCCCTCACGGGACTGATGGACGTGGTGCGACGGGTGCGGGCCGTGGCGGCCCACGACGTCCGTGGCCTCGCCGGGGCGGAGATCCTCGTCGCCGGCTTCGCCGCCTCGAACGTCGATACCCAGCAGGAGCTCATGAACCGATTTCCGGAAACCGTCTCCCTGGTCCTCGGGATTACCGCCATCATGCTGTTCGTCGCATTCCGCTCGCTGCTCGTTCCGATCAAAGCCGTGCTCTTGAACCTGCTCTCGGTCGGTGGGGCGTTCGGGCTCACCGTACTCGTGTTCCAGCATGGCTACGGCGGCCGCGTATTCGGGCTCGAAGGGCCCACGCAGGCGATCTGGGCGGTCGTGCCGGTATTGGTATTTGCCATCGTGTTCGGGCTGTCGATGGACTACGAGGTGTTCCTGTTGACGCGCGTGAAGGAGGTCTTCGACAAGACCGGTCGGAACGACCACGCGACGATGGAAGGCCTGTCGGCCACGGCGTCCACGATCACGAGCGCCGCCCTGATCATGATTCTCGTGTTCGGCACGTTCGCCTTTACGCGGGTGCTCGCGGTCCAGCTCATCGGGTTCGGTCTCGCCGCCGCCGTCCTGCTCGACGCGACCTTGATTCGGATGGTGCTCGTGCCGGCCATCATGCACATCGCGGGGAGGTGGAACTGGTGGCCAGGGGTGCGGGCACCCAAGCTGGAGAGAGAGAACAGCGACTAGGATGCAGGAAGGCAACACCTAGACGCCTAGACGCACAGACGCACAGGGGTGAACAGTGAGAGTGAACAGGTAGTCCCATTCACTGCGCTCTGTTCTCCTCTGCGCGTCTGCTCCGTCTGTGCGTCTAGTCTACCGCGTCTGTGCGTCTAGGTGTTGCCTGTCCGGCGTCCAACTGCATAAGTCGCGCTCCCCACACGTCCCAATGCCACGCCGCCACCCTGACCCCGGTCCGCGGATCCTTCAGTGGTTTGTACTGCAGCCACGCCGGCTCGAGCCTGAGGGTCGGGCCGAGCGCGAGCAACCGTTCCATGTCCGCGCTCACCAGGTGCACCATCGGCTCACCCCGGAGCGTGTGGCGATGAAGCCACACGCCGCCGTCGAGGGCAAAGCACATCCCCTCGCGGCGGCGTGTGAATTCACGGTACGGCGGCTCTACTGGCAGGTAATGCGTCCCTCCGACGTCGCTGGCGGCACCGGTGCCGCTGCCCCTGAGAAGAGCGCGCACTGCCTGCCCGGTGCATAGAGACTCGTCGTCGTCGCGGCCCAACCAGACGGCGTTGCCTGGTTGATCACCAGCACCACGCCGGCCGATGCCACGAAGTTGTTCATCAGCGCGAAATTGCCAGTGTATTTCGAGCTGTCGTAAAAGAACGCCTCCTCCGCCGTCGCAAGGTTCCGAAGGTCGGACTTCATCGCCGCGAGATAGCCCTTCTCTTTCGTGTTGGAGAACTTCGGGATGGCAATGGTCGCCAACAACCCAATGATCACCACCACGATGAGCAGCTCGATCAGGGTGAAGCCGTTACGAGACATCGCTACCAACCCTCCGGACGCCAAATGGCGCCGAGCCCGTAAGTCTCTGGCTCGGTGCCACATATAGTGAGCGCTGAGCCTCGTTCCTGCAAGAGCCATGCTTACCCCTTTGCATCGACCCAATTCATTCCCATGCCGACACTTACGACCAATGGGACGCGCAGCTCGGCCGCTCGCTCCATATGGCGTTTTACAAGCTCCGTGGCGGCTTTCTCCTCCCCGCCCGGGACCTCAACGACAAGCTCGTCATGGACTTGCAGGATCATGCGAGATGCAAGCCCCTGCTCGCTCAGGGCCCCGGCGATGCGGACCATCGCAATCTTGATCAGGTCGGCCGCCGATCCCTGGAGGGGAGAGTTCGTGGCGGTACGCTCGCCGAACGCTCGGATGTTGTAGTTGCGGTCCTTGAGCTCCGGAATGTAGCGCCGCCTTCCGAACAGTGTCTCGACATACCCCTTCTCGCGCGCCTCTGCGACGGTGCGATCCAGCCAGGCGCGGACACCGGCGAATCGAGTGAAGTACTGCTCGATGAACCGCTTCGCGTCATCCTGCGTGATGCCGAGTTGGCGGGACAGGGCGAACGCCCCCTGCCCGTAGATGGTGCCGAAGTTAATTGTCTTCGCGCGGGCTCGCATTTCCGGCGTGACCTGGTCCTGCGCCACGCCGAAGATGATCGCCGCCGTCTGGCGGTGAATGTCCCCGCCCTGCTCGAAGGCTTCGACGAATGCCGAGTCGCCCGACAGATGGGCCAGCAGCCGCAACTCGATCTGAGAATAGTCGGCCGTGAGGAGCATCGCGCCGGGGGGAGCGACGAAGGCGCGGCGAATGGCCTCGCCGCGAGGAGTGCGCACGGGGATGTTCTGCAGGTTCGGATCGGACGACGACAGCCGTCCGGTGGCCGCGCCGGCCTGATTGAAGCTCGTGTGGATCCGGCCGGTCAGCGGGTGAATGAATCCCGGCAACGCGTCCACGTAGGTGGATTTGAGCTTCGACAGCTCGCGGTACTCGATCAGCAACCGGGGCACCTCGTGGCCCATCGCGGCGAGCTGCTCCAGCACCTCGTAGTCGGTCGAGGGACCCGTCTTCGTCTTCTTGAGGATCGGAAGCTGGTGTTTCTCGAACAGCACGTGCCGGAGCTGGGGCGTCGAGTTGATGTTGAAGTCGCTGCCCGCGGCGTGATAGATGGCGCGCTCGAGCGCGGTCAGCTCGCCGGCGAAGGCCCGTGAGATCTCGCCCAGGCGTGTCAGGTCGATGCACACTCCCCGCGATTCCATGTCGACGAGCACGGGCATGAGGGGCATCTCGATCGTCTCGAGCAAGCGAACCAGCTGGTGGTCTTCGAGCTCCGGCTGGAACGCGTCGTGCAGGCGCAGCACGATCTCGCTGTCCGTTGCGCTATAACCCGCCGCGTCCGCCAGCGGCACCGCCGCGAACGGACGCTCCGCCTTTCCCCGGCCCACGAGCTCCGCGTACGTCCGCACGGCGAGGGACAGCCGCTCGCGCGCCAGCTCGTCGAGGGCGTGTGAGCGTCGTCCGGGATCGAGGACGAAGCTCGCGAGCATCGAGTCGTACGACACGCCCGCGAGCTCCACCCCTGCCCGGCGCAGCACCAGCCAGTCGTACTTGATGTTGTGCCCCGCCTTCGCGACGCGCGGATCGGCCAGCAGCTCGCGCAGCGGCGCCAGCGCCTCGCTCGAGAGCGGCGGCAGATTGTGCGGCGGCGTCCCGCCGGCCAGCTCGCCGTCGGGCGCGACGTGCGCGAAAGGGAGGTACCACGATCGCCCGGGCGCGACCGCCAGCGACATGCCGACGAGCTCGGCCCGCATCGGATCGAGCGATGTGGTCTCCGTGTCCAGCGCCAGGAGGGGGGCCCGGCGCCACTCGGCGACCGCGGCCGCCAGCGTGGCGGGGTCGTCGACGATCGACGGCTCCGCATGCGCCGGCGTGAGCGTCGCGAGCGACGGCGCTCCTGTGACGACGTCTGCCGGCCGGCCGGCCGGAGCGACGGGCGCCGCGGCCGCTCGCTCGAGTGCGGACAACTTCGGGATCAGCGACCGGAACTCGAGCTCGGTGAACAACTCGGTGAGCCGCGCGACGTCGGGCGGGCGGACGCGCAGCCCGTCGAGGTCGAGCGGCAGCGGTACGTCGCGGCGGATGGTGACGAGCTCCCGCGACAGCCGGGCCAGATCGGCGTACTGCTCCACCGCCTCCCGCGCCCGCTTGCCGGGAATCCGGTCCGCGTGCGCGAGGATTCCATCGAGGTCGCCGAACGTCTTGAGTAGCTCGAGTGCCGTCTTCTCCCCCACGCCCTTCACCCCCGGCACGTTGTCCGAACTGTCGCCCACGAGCGCCAGGTAATCCACGACCCGCTCGGGCGGCACGCCCAGACGCTCGCTCGCATTCGTCTGGTCCACCCAGTGCTCTTCGACGGCCGCAGGGCCCCCCCGACCCGGGTTCAGGAGCGCGATGCCCGGCCCGATCAGCTGGTAAAAGTCCTTGTCGCCCGACACGATCACGACCTGCAGCCCACGCGCCGCGGTGGCGAGGGTGCCGATCACATCGTCTGCTTCGTAGCCTTCCACGCCGACCAGCGGCACTCGGAACGCTTCGAGGATCTGCTCGATCCGCTCGACCGACCGGTCGAACTCCTGCTGCAGCTCCTCGGTGAGCTTCTCGCGCGTCGCCTTGTACTGGGGGTAGGTCTGATGCCGGAATGACTCGCCCACGTCGTGCACCCAGGCGAGATAATCGGGACCTCGCCGCTCGAGCAGGCGCAGCAGAAAGTTGGTAACCCCCCAAGCCGCCGAGGTGTTCTCGCCGCGGCGGGTCGTGAGGGGGCGGGCGATCATCGCAAAGAAGGCGCGGTAGATCAGCGCGTAGCCGTCGACCAGATAGAGCGTGGAGGCAGGACCAGGCATGCGCCGAACAATAACGCGGGGGGAACGAAAAACCCCGCCCGAATGCGCGGGCGGGGGGACGCCGAATGGCGCGAGGCCGACTAACCGCGAACGACGTTCGCGGCGTGCAGCCCTTTCTCGCCAGCCTTTACCTCGAACTCCACCACCTGACCCTCGGCGAGGGTCTTGAACCCGTCCATCTGGATGGCTGAGAAGTGTACGAACACGTCCTCGCCGCCTTCCTGTTCAATGAAGCCGTAGCCCTTGGCGTCATTGAACCACTTCACTTTTCCCTTAGCCATTCGGTCTGCCTCCTGCAAAGTCGCACATAGGGCGCGGAGCACCCGGCCCGGCACCGTGTCGGGCGCGATAGATTTGACACGCGGCGGAAAGGTTGTCAAGAAACCCCGAGGTCACCCCGCCCAGCGCTCATAACTCAAGCTCAATCAATTAGTTGGCGTGACGTACAGGGCGCGGTAGAGCTGCCGATTGCGCAGCACCGCGCGCACATAGCCGCGCGTCTCCTGGTACGGGATGAGCTCGATGAATTCGTCCGGATCGTCGGCGCCGGGGCGTTCGAGCCAGCGCTTCACGGGCGCGCCGCCCGCGTTGTAGGCGGCGGCGGCGGCGTCCACCCGACCCCCGAAGCGCTGCAGCAGCTCCTGCAGGTGCGCGGCACCGAGGTGGAGGTTCAGGTCGGGAACGGTGATCCACTCGGGATAAAACGTGACGTCGAGCCCGCGCGCGGTGAGGGCCGCGGTGCCGGGCAAGAGCTGCGCCAGGCCGCGCGCGCCGGCGGGCGAGAGCGCCTGCGCATCGAACACGCTTTCCTGGCGCACGATGGCGACGAGCAGTAGTGGATCGACCCCGAACTCGGCGGCTTCGGCCTCGACGGCGCGGCGGTTCGGCCAGGGGAAGATGACGCGGAGCACGCGCGAGTCGTTCGGGGACTTGAGCGCCGCTTGCCAGCCGAGGCGGACGGCGGCGGGGCCGAAGCCGCGGGCGGCGAGTCCCTCGCTCCACGCGAGCAGGGCGTCGATGTCCTGCTGCGGCGCGCGCCCGAGGACGGCGCGCACCTCCGCCTGCGCCGCGGTGTCGAGCCCGGCCAGGAGCAGCGTGTCGATGCGGCCGAGCGAGGTGGCGACGGCCGGCGAGGGGCCGGGCGGCGGAGCGGCGGCGATGCGGAGCGGCGGCAGGTCGACCTCGCGCCGCGCGCGCAGCCCGTAATACCCGATCGAGTCCTCGCGCACCAGCGCCAGCCACGTCGCCCGTGCGCCGGCCGTGTCGCCCGCCAGCAGGGTGAGCTTGCCGAGCCAGAAGCGGGCGGTGGTGCGTTGCGGGCCGGCCGCCGCCACCTCCGCCTGGAACAGCGCGGCGGCGCTGTCGCGCAAGCCGTCGCGCGAGGCCTGCGCGGCGAGCCGGAAGCGCGCGAGCGACGCGCGCAGGTCCGCGGGGTAGCGCGCGATCAGCTCGCCGAACCACCGGGCCGCCCCGGCCCAGTCCCCCCGATCCCCGAACATGTCCCCGAGCATGTAGAGCGCGGTCGGCGCGGCGGTATCAGCGGGGAACGACTGCGCGAACCCCGACAGCGCTTCCTGTGCGCCCGCATCTCCCAGGCGAATGAGCACCCGCGCCCGGCGATAGATGGCGAGAGGGCCGAGCGCGGGATCGGCGGTTGCGGACCGGTAGGCGCGCTCGGCCTCGCGGAAGCGGCCGGCCGCGCTGAGCAGCTCGCCCGCGAGCACCAGCGTCGCAGCGCTCGAGTCCCCCTGGCGGATGGCGCGCTCGACCTCGAGCCGTGCGTCCGCCGCGCCCCCGTGGCTCTTCATGGCACGCGCCAGGGCCACGCGCTCGGGTGGGGTTCGGGGCAGGAGCGCGGCCAGCGCCACGCCGACGGCCGCGGCGGCGTCGTCTGATTCGGGCGCGCGCGCCATCAGACCGTACAGCGCATCGCGCGCCCGGCTCGAGTCTCCGTGCGCGAGCGCGAGCCGGGCGAGGTCGAGCGAGCGACCCGCCTGGGCAAACGCTTCGAGGGCGGCGGCCGAATCACCGGCGGCGAGAAGCGCCTGTGCCCTGGCGGAGCCGGCCTCGCGCGCCGCGGGCGCCGGCAAGTCGGCGAGCAAGCGGAACGCCACCGCCGTGTCGCGGGTGACGCGCGCCTGGCGCAACCGCAGCCACGCGTCGATGGCCGGGAGACCCACCGCCCGCGCCGCCGCATAGGCGACTGCTGCGGAGTCCCGCGCGCCCGCGGCCTCCCACGCGAGCCCCTCGCGCACCGCGAGCAGCGCCGCGCGGGAGCCGCGCGCCCGCGCGCGCGCGGCGGCGTAATGGGCCGCCGCCTGCATCGCGAGGCCGAGCCGCGCCTCGGCCTCCGCCAGTACGGCGACGGCGGCGCCGTCGCCGTAGTCCTCGAGCCACGGCTGGCCCACGAGCAGGCTGCGCGCGCGATCGTAGCGCCGAGCGTAGAGCTCGGCCTTGGCGCCCTCCACGACGAACGTGGCGTTCAGGTGGGGCTCGCGGGCCGCTGCGGCGAGCAGGGTCTCCGCCGCGTGCCACGGCCGGCCCGCGAGCCGAAGCGATTCCGCGCGCTCGGCCGCTACGTAGGGAGAGGTCTGCTGGGCCGTGGCGGCGGACTGCGCAGGGGCCGCCGCGACGCAGAGCAGGAGACCGACCGCCCGCCTCACAGCCGGCGGCGCTGAGCCACGGCGCGTTGGTACTCCGCCCGCGAGAGCGGCGTCAGGCGGAAGCGGCCGAATCCCGTATTGTCCTGAAAAAAGAGCGTCAGCCGCAGCGCGTTGTAGGTCCAGCGGACGCCGCGGACCCCGGCGCGTGACACGTCCGCCGTGAAGTCGAACACGTCGTCGGGCTCGCCCAGTGTGATGAAGACCTCGCCCCGATCCGTCAGCCAGCCGGGTTCTCCCGCCTCCCGAAAGCGCTGGTTCGCGATCTGAATGTGGCGGAAGTACCCCTCCAGCGCTTCGTTCTCCGGCGTGCCCTCAACGGGGTCGGTCGCCTTGTAGAACTCCTGCCACACGGCGGGGCGCTGCTCCGGAGTCGCGTGGCGCAGCTTGTCCACCCAGTCCTGGCGTTCGAAGTAGCGCAGCAGGCTGATCATCTGATCATAGTTGGTGATCGCCCATTGATCCGAGAAGCTCACCAGGAACGGCGCGCTGCGGGTCGCCGCCGCGCCCGCCCGTCCGATCTCGAAGCGCCCGGCGCCGACGGGCAGCTCCCCCGGGCGGAGCTGCGCCAGCGCACTCGTGAGTGCTTCGGTGCCCGCCAGCGCAACCGTGTCATGCCAGATCTCGTGGCCGCCCTGATCGAGGGCGCGCGCGACCAACCGGGCGCCGGGCCGCTCCCCGTACACCTCCACGTAGAACCGCAAGGTATCGGCGCCGTAGGACACGGTGGCGCGGGGGTTCACCAGCAGCTTCGGCACGTCGGACGCGCGCGTCCGTCCCGCGCCCTGATAGACGGCCAGCGGCCCGCTCATCCCCTGCCCGGCAAAGCGCGGCACCGTGTCGGTCCGCTCCCGATGCGACGCGGCGGGACCGCTCCGGTCCCGCACCGTCACCTGCACCTGGTAGACGCCCGGTGGCACGCCGATGAACTGCTGGTAGATCACGCTCTCGTCGCCGCGCAGCGTCTCCTGGAAGGTGCGCACGCGCACGGCCTCGTCGCTCGCGAACTGACGCACAAAGCCCGTGTCGGCCCGGAAGGCGACCTCCACGTGGTAGTGCGCGATGAAGGCGCTGCCATCGCGTTGGAAACTCAGCGCGTGGTTCGCAAGCGACAGGCCGAACACGGCGAGCGTGGAGTCGGTCGTGGCGTCCGCCACGTAGCCGAGCGTCGCGACGAAGGGGAGAGGCGGTCCCGCGACCAAGAGCCCCATGGCGCCGTACACCGAGCCGGCATCGAACAGCGTGGAGACGACCGCGCCCGGCTCCGGGCGGGGCTCGGAGGCGGGCCGTTGTGCGGGACTGCACGCGGCCACACCCGCCGCGAGGAATGCCATTGCCGCCGCTCGTCTCACTTGCTCAACCTCAAATCCGGGCGTTAGTTTCGCGCGTTCCCATGCCCAACGAGAACCTCGCCGGTCGGACCATCGCCGGCTACCGCCTCCTCGAGCGCGTCGGCG
>WNGO01001427.1_pt1 | contig 15389 bp, 12 predicted proteins | sample 5400511 | NCBI WGS metagenome assembly WNGO01 (sample SAMN13153380, study PRJNA577476) | soil metagenome | isolation source: 20 cm soil or saprolite under Garry oak tree replicate 2 | place: USA:California | collected 2016-06-15 | reverse complement strand
TAGAGATGCAGCGCGTCGATCTTCCGCACGGTTTCGTCGTGAAAGGCCCGCGCTGATGGCGCCTTGTGAAAGTACAGGTACCCACCGAAGATCTCGTCGGACCCCTCTCCCGAGAGCACCATCTTCACGCCCATCGCCTTGATACGCCGGGCCATCAGGTACATCGGTGTCGAGGCGCGGATCGACGTGACGTCGTACGTCTCGATGTGACGGATCACGTCGGGCAGGGCGTCCAGGCCCTCCTGCACCGTGAACTTGAACTCGTGATGACTGGTGCCCAACGCGGTGGCGACGACGCGCGCCGCAGCCAGGTCGGGCGAAGCTTCCAGGCCGATCGCGAAGGAATGTAGACGCGGCCACCACGCTTCTTCACGATCGTCCGACTCCACGCGACGCTCGGCAAACCGGGCCACGCAGGCGGCGACCAGTGACGAATCGAGGCCACCTGACAACAGGACGCCGTAGGGCACGTCGCTCATCAACTGACGGTGCACCGCGGCTTCGAACGCGGCACGCAACTTCTCCGGAGAAACGGCGACGCCGCGGGTCTGCTCATAGCTCCGCCACGCTGGTGTCCAGTACCGCACCGGCGTGCCCACCCGACTATCGAGATAATGGCCCGGAGGAAATACGGTGATGTCGCCGCACACGCCCACCAGAGCTTTGAGCTCGGAGGCCACGTACAGGCGCCCCGCCTCGTCGTGACCCATGTACAGCGGACACACGCCGATCGGATCGCGCGCAATCAGATAGCGCCCTGCGTCCCGGTCCCACAGCGCGAACGCGAAGATGCCGTTCAGCCGTCCGAGGAAATCGACGTCCTGCTCGCGATACAGCGCGTTGATCACCTCGCAATCCGATGCGGTCTGGAACGCATATCGATCCGCCATCTCGAGCCGGAGCTCGCGATGATTGTAGATCTCGCCGTTCACAGCGAGCGCCAGCCCGCCGTCGGCGGAACGCAGCGGCTGTGCCCCGGAGGAGACATCGACGATGGCGAGGCGCTCGTGCACCAGGACGGCGCGGTCATCGACGTGCACTCCACTCCAGTCGGGGCCGCGATGGCGCTGGCGCGCGCTTTGGGACAGCGCCTGTTCACGCAGCGCCTGCAAATCGACGCCAGCCGCGATGTCGAAGATTCCCAGGATCGAACACATGCCGGTTACCCTCTATCCTGACTGGCGATCGCTGCGACATAGCCCGCAGCCGGACAGAAACTGTCCAGCCGCCAGCCGGAGCTGTCCCCAGGCGTGTTCTCGACGCGCAGCACCTTCGCCGGCTCCCCCGGCGCGAGCGTCACATCGAAGCGATCGAGAGGGATCGAGAGGCCATCGCCGAGCGCTTTCACGAACGCTTCCTTGCGCGTCCAGCAGTTGAAGAACCCCAGCGGCCTGTCGCGTGGGTTGAGGGTCCGGTATGTCGTGTTCTCGCGGGGCGAGAAATAGCGTGCCGCGATGTCGTCGGCGTCGGTGATCACCCGGACGGCTTCGAGGTCGATGCCGATGGCGTGTCCATATGCAAACGCGTACGCGGCGACGTCATCGCAGTGCGACAGGTTGAAGTGCAGCGCCGAGCCCGCGAACCGCCGCGAGAGTGCCGGCTTGCCGTGGGCGCCGTACTCGAGCTCGATCGACTCCGCTCCCACACCCAGACGCGCCGCGAGCAGCTCCCGCAGGCGTGCCCGCGCGACGATGAATCGGCGGGCGTCGCGATCGAAGGCGAAACGACGCGCCCTGTGGCGCTCGGCGTCCGAGAGCAGCGCCGCCGATGCACGAACGGCTTCGGGCGCCGCCGCCAGGCTCGTCACTACGACGTCGATGTCTTGGCCTGTGTGCTTGGTCGCACAAATCATGGAAGGGGTGTGTGCACGGTTAGTGCCAAGCCCCGGCCAGCCTAGCCTGACTGGTTGCGTCATCGGAGCGTGGCGCTGACGCAACGCCGCATCGGTGCCGAGTCGACACTATGGCGGGCGACGGGTTGTAGCCGTCGGCAAGCCACGGACTTACAGAACGCGCTGGCACGCAGGTGAGAGCGCGCCTCCGGCGTCGGACTTGCTGGAGTGCTGTGGCATGCTGGTCCTCCATGTCGTGGCTCCCGGGGAAGTCGGCGGGTTGGAGCGCGTCGTGCAATCACTTGCGCAAGGACAGGCGCACGCCGGGGACGACGTGCACGTTGCCGCGGTGCTTGACCGTGGCTATGAGGATCACAGCCTGCTCGGGAGCCTGGCCGCCGCTGGAGTTGACACGCACTCGATTGTCGTCCCCAGTCGAGGGTACTGGCGGGAGCGTGAGGCGATCGTCGAGCTGTGCCGCCGACTGCGGCCCGGCATCGTGCACACGCACGGCTATCGGCCGGATGTCGTAGACGCTGGCGCAGCCCGGCGGCTGGGCATCCCCACGGTCACCACAGTTCACGGCTTCACATGGGGCGGCTGGAAACACCGGCTGTACGAGTGCCTGCAGCGACGTGCCTACCGGCGGTTCGACGCGGTGGTCGCGGTCTCGCGCCCGCTCGTTGAGCTGCTGACCCGGGATGGGGTCCCGCCGCACAAGGTGCACTTCGTCCAGAACGCGTGGTCGGAAACCACGCCGCCGCTCGATCGTGCGACGGCGCGACGCGCCCTGGGTCTGAGAGAAGACGTATTCGTCATCGGGTGGGTAGGGCGCTTGAGCGCCGAGAAGGGGCCGGACGTCCTGCTCGACGCGCTGGTGCACTTGACCGATCTGCCCATCACCGTCTCCGCGATAGGGGACGGGCCGGAGCGCCGATCGCTCGGCTTGCGGGCGTCGCGCATCGGCGTTGAGCGGCTCGTCCGCCTGCACGGGACGCTCCCCGACGCGGGACGGCTGTTCGCCGCCTTCGACGTTTTCGTCTTGAGCTCCCATACCGAGGGCACGCCGATCGTGCTGTTCGAGGCGATGGCGGCCGGCGTACCGATTGTCACGGCCCGCGTCGGCGGGGTTCCGGACGTCGTTTCTTCGGCGGAAGCGGCGCTCGTGCGTCCCGCCGACCCAGTCGCGCTTGCCGCAGCGATTCGCGCGGTCTACCACGATCCTGCCGTGGCGCGCAGTCGCGCGAAACGTGCGCGAGTGCGACTGCTCACAGACTTCGCTGTTGCACGCTGCATCAGCCGGTACGACGCGATCTACAGACTAGTGACCATCAAGGCTCCGGCCGGTCATCGCCGGTACGCTGGAGCACATCCTCGCGCTGGACTATGACGCTCCGCGTGATCCTGGCCGACGATCAGGAGATCGTCCGGCGGGGCATCAAACTGCTGCTCGAGCGCGAAATGCCGGACATACAGATCGTCGCGGAGGCGTCCGATGGCCGGGAAGCGGTACGACTGGCCCGCGAACTGAAGCCCGACGTCGCCGTCCTCGATCTGGCGATGCCGGTCCTGAACGGCCTCGACGCCGCGCGCGAAATCCGCCGCCACGTCCCGCTCACCAAGACGATTCTTCTGACGGGATATGCCGAAGACCGGCGCGTGATGGACGCGCTGCGCGCAGGCATCGACGGCTACGTGGTCAAGACGCAGTCCCCGAGTGAACTGGCACAGGCGATTCAGGAGGTCGTCCGCGGCGGCGCCGTTTACGTGAGTCCCGTGGTGTCCCGGGCGGTGGTCGACGCGTTTTTCGCTGCGGCGCAGTCGCCCGCCGGGCGCCAGCCGAGGGAGCGACTCACGCCCCGCGAGCGGCAGGTCCTGCAACTCATCGCGGAAGGAAGGACGACCAAAGAGATCGCGACGATCCTCGGTGTCAGCGTCAAGACGAGCGAGTCACATCGCGCCCGGGTGATGCACAAGCTGGGCATTCACACCCCCGCCGGGCTGGTGCGCTACGCGATTCGCGAAGGTCTTGTGAATCCGTGAGGAGAGCCGGCAGGCTCAGGCGGCCGGTTCCGGTTGCGGAGTCGATTCCGGCTCGTCGCCAGGCTCACGCTCGACTAGCCACGCGGCGTTGGGGCTGCGCTGCAAGCCGTGTCGCTCCATCAGGCGGTACAGGGTGGTGCGGTCGACGCCGGCGATCCGGGCGGCCTTCGACAGGTTCCCGCCCGCCCGGCCGAGTAACCACGTCAGGTACTGCAGCTCGAACTGCGCGATCACCTGTTCGCGCGCGCCGTGATAGCTCTCATCAAGCATCGTCGAGATGGGCGATGCCGGGTTCGCACCGACGGGCGACCGCGCTTCGATGGCGAGCGGGAGATCCTCAGGCCGGATGACGGCTCCCGGCTCGGTGAGGACTGCCACGTGCTCGATCATGTTCTGCAGCTCGCGCACGTTTCCCCGCCAGGGGTGGGCGCACAGCGTGCGGATGGCGTCATCGGACAGCTTGGGGGACGACGCGCCCTGCCTGTGCCGCATCCAGTACGTAGACAGGAAATGCTCCGTGAGCAACGGGATGTCTTCGGGCCGTTCGCGGAGCGGGGGCACGTTGATCGGCACCACGCGCAGGCGGTAGTAGAGGTCTGGTCGCATGGCGCCAGCCTTTACGGCAGCTTCCGGATCACCGTTCGTGGCCGCGATGAACCGGACATTCACCACGGCATCCGTCGTTTCGCTGCCGACGCGCCGCACCACGCCGTCCTGGATGACGCGCAGCAGCTTGGCCTGAATCGGCTTGGACATCTCCACCAACTCGTCGAGGAACAGCGTCCCTCCGTTGGCCGTCTCGAGCAAGCCGGGCTTGTCGCGCACGGCGCCGGTGAAGGCGCCCTTGCGGTGTCCGAACATCTCGGATTCGAGGAGTGCCTCCGGGAGCGCCGCGCAGTTGACCGCGACGAAGGGCCGGCTGGAACGCCGGCTGTGCTGGTGGATGAACTGGGCGATGAGCTCCTTGCCCGAACCGCTCTCGCCGGTGATGAACACTGAGGCGTCGGTCGGCGCGACACGCCGCGCCAGCTCGATGACCCTGCGGAACGGAGCAGACGTCCCGAGCAGCGCGACCTTCTCGCCCGCTTCCTGACTTCGCTCGGGATCCTCCTGTTGATCGCGTGTCTCCCGGGCGACCAGCACGGTGTGGGCCGCTCGTCCCATTGTGATTTGCAGGTGCTGCGCCGAGAACGGCTTCGGCAGGTAATCCCAGGCACCCTGGCGCAGTGCCTCGATGCTCGACTCGATGCTGGGGTTGCCGGTCATCATGATGACGATCGTGCCCGGGTTCGTGGCCAAGGCCGCACGGAGCAGGGTCAGGCCGTCGACCTGGGACATGTACAGGTCCACGAGCGCGATGTCGAAGGGCTGGCGCTTGAGTATATCCAGCGCTTCCTGGCCCCGGCCGCAGACGGTCACATCGTGCCCCGCACTGGTGAGCAGGCTACCGCAGGTCTCGCGCAGGCTGTGCTCATCGTCCACGACCAGGGTGCGGATGTTGGCCTTGGCTCCCGAACCGATGGACAGCAGCGCGTTGACGCTGACTGCGTCGGGGTGCGCGTTGTTTGATGCTAGCGGAATCGACATGATCGCTCCTCCCGCCGGCGCCTAACGCAGGGATCGGGCCACGGTATCGCGATCCTGCAACAGCGGACTCGGCGGCGCAGCACCAATGTGAATTTCTGGGGGTTCACGCTGGAAACATCTGGCGAGACGGACGCGCGAAACCGTGGACCGGACGATGGACATGTCGATGGACCATTAGTATGCCGGGCGGAAATACAGTTCCATCCCTCTTGGGGACTAAATCGCATTCCCTCTTGGGGATTACTCCGTTTGCCGACCCGTCCGGGTACGTTGCGTCGGAGCCACAGAGGCAGATGCGGCGCCTGTTGCGCGACCGCGACGGGGGGGGGGCCCGGACCGGCCGGGATTTGTTCGGGGAGCGAGCGATCCCCCTCGCTCCCACCCGACCGCTGGTGTTGATGAGGCGGCAGCGGCGGTTGCACGCACGACACGTGACTACGAATTCTGCGTGGATCGCAAACGCCAGTGTGGGAAACCAGGCGCTGCGGCGTCCCGCCAGCCGAGTGAACGCCTGACTCGTGAGCGCGCGATAGCCCACGCCACGCGGCGTGCGGCTGCTCCACATCCTGCGACGAACCGGTACAGCGGGCCGAAGGCGCGCAGCGACGTGATTCCGACAAAGTAAAGTCCTGGCACATTGCTCTCAAATCGGCTACTCAGGACGGGAACCGAGCTATCGGTCCTAATTTCGGCCCGGAGCGCCGGATGGAGCATCGTCAACCTGCTGAGATCGACAGTGTATCCGGTTGCCAGAAGGATGTGATCGGCGCTCAGCCTCGCACCGTGCGAGAGGCTCGTATCGAGCCTGCCGCTCACGGCACGGCAGCTGATGATTGTCTGGCCCTCATGCAACGTCACCTTCCCGATGACTCGTGCTCTCAACCAATCGGTCGCACCGGATTCGTAGTTGCTGTTGTACGAGTCCTTCCAGTCTTGGGGGAATTGGTAGAAGAGATACGGGAAGTGGTCTAGCACCCAGTTCTTCCAGCCGGGGCCGACGCTTGCGCTGGGGGCGACAATCCGTTCGACCATCGTGCGTACATTCGCTCGGTCGGGCTGGAGCCACAAGATGCGCCGCCGTGCCACCACGTGAACATCGGCGCCGGCCTCGTGGAGCAGCGCGGCATATTCGATGGCACTTTGTCCGCCACCGATCACAACGACGGTCCGCCCCTTGAAACGGCGGAAGTCACTGTGATCAGAGGAATGCGAGACGAGTCCGTCCCGGAGCCCGTCGTACTCCGCAAGTCGATTGGCGTAGGGATGGGGACCGGTCGCCATCACGACGGCCTGGCTTTGTACCTCGCGGCCGTCCGCCAGCGTTAGATGAAACTGACCGTTGCGACGGTCAATTGAGGAAACGTACGTCTCATCAACTTCGGGCACCGCGTGTTGCTGAAACCACAGCCCGTACTGAACGAACACGTCGAGCGGTACGGGATAGTCCTTCTTCTGTTGTGACTCCATGCAGAAGCGCTCGAGCCCATAGTCGCCACGAGGATGGGACAAGTTGGTAGCCCACCAGTGCGATCGCAGGAGCATCCCCTTCGGCATGTGCTCGCGCCACATGCCCAGCGTCTTGCCGAACACCGCGAGTTTCAGTCCGCGTCCGCAGAGGTGCGCGGCGACTGAAAGACCGTACGGTCCGGCACCAACAACCACCGCGTCGTATGCGGATCTCATTGAATCAGTCTCCTCATGCGGGACCATAGTCTCTTGAGCGTCGTGCGGATGAAACCAGTTGTCGCTCTGACGGCTGGGAGCGGGTCTTTCCAATCGACGTAGTCGTAACTCATCGGTCTGAGAAACGTGATACCAAAATCCACAAGCGTATTTACGGGACGTGGGATTCCCGGCCTGCCTCGCTGCTGGAGTGAATCGACCGTCGTTTCAATATCCCCGCCCAGGTGGCGCATCCAGCCGCCGACGCGATAGCCGTTGTGCCTCTCGAGGCGTCTCCCGCTCGCCCACTGGTAGAGGAGATAGGGGAAGTCGACGCCGGCTCGCACCGCGACCTCAACTGATGCGGAGAGCCGTGGGTTGATCTCCATCAGATACGGGACGCCCGTGGCGTCACGTCGGAACTCAACTTCGGAGTAGCCTTCCAGGTTGATGTCGCGCACGAGCGATTCGGCTTGACGCCCGATGTCGGGCGGCATGGCGATGCTCTGACGCAGGACCGACGCGCCACCCAAGGGCGGGTGGGTTCGCATCGCCCACTGCGCAAAGCGCGCGTAGATCTCGCCACCGGCATATAGAAAACTCACCGCCTCCCGTCTTCCCGTCAGCAATTGCTGAAATAGGATCGGATCTCCGAACCGTGTAAACCGCTCGACCGCCCGACGGGCTTCATCGTGAGTGACAACTAGTTCGGACGCTACGCGGGCTCCGCCGTTTCCGTTCCCCAGCCACGACTCGCAAGGCTTGATCACGGCGGGGAGTCCAATTTCTTTCACGGCCGTGGGGACGTCGTCGCCGGCTCGAACTATGACCTCGCGCGGCACACGCAATCCCAAGCGTGTCGCGACCGCCGAGGTCCGCTCCTTGTTGACGGCGACCGCCAGGGCCGGTTCGTCTGCCAGGGCCAGGTGTGCCCCTTGTGCTCCCCCCCGTTTTTCGAGTCGAGCATGATGTTGGCGAAGCAGCGCGATCGTGCCGTCGTGCGAGGGGATGACGATTCTTGCGCCGGTCGCGTCGAGCCAGCGCTCCAACGTCCCCAAGTAGGCATCCGATGCCTCCTCGGGTGGAAATACGAAGCCCTGTTCACACCAACGCGACGAGAAAGCCGGTGCAGTGCGGTCTGCCGCCGCGGCAACCCGTAGCCCCCGGCGACCGAGCGATCGTACCGTCACGAGCGCCTGCCGTAGCGACGCATTCAGCACCAGCGCGTCGAAAGTCATCAGGCGCGCAGGGGGCAAGAAGCGGGCCGATTGCAACGGCCACGACGGCGGCGATGGATCTCTCCTTATGTGTTGCATCGTCGCAACGCAGGCGTGCGACACCGCCGCTCTCATCACTCCAGACGCTTACAGCACGGAACTTGATGGAGAGAGTGAGGCACTATGCTCGTCCTCGACATCTTCCCCGCAGCAGCCGGGGTGACGCCACCCGCCGCCGCTACGCTCTGATGTTCCTGCCTGTCGTGGTGCTCGCGATATCGTTTGGCCTCGGCCTGTACGCGTATGTTGGTTATCCTGCGATCCTAAAGATCCTAACCCTGTCTCGCCGGGTCCCAACCGCGGCAACTTACCCGCGGGCGTGGCCGCTCATTAGCATCACGATTCCCGTCCATAACGAGGCTGAAGTAATCGCCGACACGCTCGAACGGATTCTCGCCATCGAGTATCCCGCGGAGCGCCGGCAGATCCTCGTCGTTTCGGATGCATCTACGGACGGCACCGACGAGATCGTCACCCGGTTCGCTCCCCGCGGCGTCGAACTCGTGCGCCTCGCGCAGCGGTGCGGCAAGACCGCGGCGGAAAACGCCGCCAGGTCTCGCCTCACCGGGGAGATCATCGTCAACACCGATGCTTCGGTGCGGATCGACGTGGGAGCTGTGAAGCACCTCGTTGCCGCCTTCGACGACCCGTCGGTCGGTGTTGCCTCGGGGCGCGACGTGAGCGTCTCGAACGTCGATGACCGCCTCAATCCCGGGGAACAAGCCTACGTCGGCTACGAACTGTGGGTGCGTGATCTCGAGACCAGCCTGTCCGGCATCGTCGGGGCGTCAGGATGTCTGTACGCGATTCGTCGCGATCTGCATATGCACAGGATGCCGGAGGGGCTGAGCCGGGACTTCGGGGCGGCCCTTGTGGCGCGGGAACAGGGATACTGCGCTGTGTCGGTTCCCGCCGCGATTTGTTACGTCCCCCGTAGCGGCTCCATGCGGCGCGAGTACCGTCGCAAAGTACGCACGATGGCGCGCGGCCTCAGGACGTTATGGTACAAGCGCCGCCTGCTTAACCCAAGGCGTCACGGTCTCTTCGCGTGGATGCTGTGGAGCCACAAACTGTGTCGTTGGCTCGTGCCGTGGATGGCGCTCCCCGTGGCGGCGGCGCTCGCGTGGCTGGCGCCCGAGCGCCGCTGGGCCGCCGCGACGCTTGCGCTCGGCGGACTGGTGGCGCTGGTGACGGCGATCGGTTGGGTGTGGCCGGAGGGACGACCGGTCCCGCGGCTGATCGCGGTGCCCGCCTACGCCGTGAGTGGGAACATCGCCGCGCTGCAGGCCTGGATCAGAGCGTTGCGGGGGCAGGGAACAGCGCTGTGGGAGCCAACGCGCCGAGGTGCTTAGCCCTCGTGAGGTCGAATCCAGCCGAGCCGCGACTCTGCGCCGGCGTGCCACGCGCGGCGCGCCCGCACCAGCAGATCGCTCGCGCCGCCTGGGGCGTACGCGACGTTACTGACCGCGTCATAGCCGGTGCGCAGGCGGAACGCCGGAACGGCGCCAGCGGCGTCGCGCGAGCGGCGCTCCATCACGCCCCCGAGCCGCTCCGCGAGCTGGATCGCGCCGTGAGCGCCAGTCCGGGGCGCCACGACGGCGAACTCCGCGGCGGCGATCCGGCCCGGCACGTCCGAATGTCGGACGCCGCCCTTGATCGTCTGGGCGCAGAACGCGGTCACCGTGGGCAGCGCGCCGTCGTCCTCCACCTCGATGGCGAGCACGACGCACGCGAGCGCGCCGTGCGCCCGCACCGACAGCGCTCCCAACTCCTCGACGCGCCGCGAAAGACCGTGAAAGTTGTACAGGCCCGTCTCGCGATCGACGAGACTCGCCGACTGCATCTCTTCGGCCAGGGTCTTGAGCTGCGCGTATGCGTCGAGTTTGAGGAGCAGCTCAGCGACGTCAAGCGGCTGGCCGAGGATGTCGGAGGCGCCCGCGCGCAGCGCGGCGAGCCGGGCGTCGCTTGACGGCAGCTCGCCCGCCATAAAGATGGCCGTGTGGGGAGTGATGCGGGGCTCGCGTCGCAGCAGGCGGCACAACTCCGCCGGCTCGAGGTCGGGAAACGGGGCCGCGACCACGATCGCGTCGGGCGAAGTGTGGCGCACGGCTGCGAGCGCGGCTTGGGTCGATGGAGCCCGCAACACGGCGTACCCACCGGCCTCGAGCTGTCCGGCCACGGGGTCGAGGAGCTGCCCGTCCGCGCCGACGATCAGGACCACGGTCATATTGTGACTCCGCAACCGCAAGATTTGGTCCGACCATCCCTTGGGGTGACAGGGATTCCCGCTATGCCAGCCTGGGAATTGTCCCTACGTGGGGAGTTGCCAAATGATCATCCGAATGATCCTGGCCGACGACTAGGCGAGGGTTGGAAAGCGGTCGGGCTGCCCGTTTCACCAGCCGCCACGCCGACCAAGCATCACGGCAGGCGTGAGCAGCATGATCTTGAAGTCCTCCCACGCCGACCGGTGGCGGATGTACTCGAGATCGTAGCTCAGCTTCTCGCGGACATCGTCCACGCTGCTGTCGTACGCCCGGTTGATCTGGGCCCAGCCGGTGATTCCGGGCAAGACGCGCTGGCGCCGATGATATTCCTCGATCTGGTCGCGCAAGGACACAAAGATCGCGGGCTGCTCCGGGCGCGGTCCCACGACGTTCATATCGCCCACCAGTACGTTCCAGAACTGCGGCAGCTCGTCGAGCCGGAGCTTGCGCAGCACGCGACCCACCGCGGTCACGCGCGGATCGTCGCGCTGCGCCCAGACCTCGCGCGTCGGTCCGCCGTTCACGTGCATCGTGCGAAACTTGTACATGATGAACGTCCGGCCGCCGCAGTCAGCGTGGCGCCGGAAATTGCCCCCGCTGTGGCCGATCGCGCGACGATCGAGACCGACCCGCTGCTGCGTGAACAGCACCGGGCCCCGGGACGTAAGCTTGATCAGTACGGCGATTGCAGCCATCAACGGCAGGGCGAGCACCAACGCCACCGTCGCAATGACGACGTTGAGACTACGCCGACCCGCGTCGCAGCTCTGCGGTGCGAGGGCGACGGTCCAAGCGAACGGACGGAGTTGAGGCAGTGTCATGCCCGGGTGATGCGCAAGGCGCGTGCCGTCTGCAATCTGAGGTTTCGATGCGATGTGGCGCGTGCACCGCGCCTGTTGGACGCGCGCTACGCCGCCGCGCGCGGCTCGCGATGAAGACATGAGCGGTATAGGTCTTGCTTCGTGTGCCGCTGATGAATCCAAGGCCTCTTCCCGCGATTCGCGACCAGCACGCGTCGGTCGAGCTGGGGCGAGTCCCCTCCCCACACACCCCGGCTCTCTCTGAGGAACAAGCGGGCCCTGACTGGCGGCGTGTCGCGAGCGCGCTGCTGCGCTTCAAATGGGTCGTCGTCCTCATGGTGATGCTGGGCCTGGGCGGCGCCTTCGCGGCGACCCGCGTGCTGCGTCCGATTTACAGGGCGCAGGCCAACGTCTGGGTCGACGTCCCGGATCCGCGCGGGAACGGCGGCTCCGACACGCGAGGGCCGATCCGCCAGGGCCCGCTGGTCGACGCCGACGCCTGGGTGGAGTTGCTGCGGTCGTACATCGTCTTAGACCAGGTTGTGCGGGACATGCATCTATACGTCGAGGTGAAACGGCCCAGCGACCGGCCGAGCTTCGACGGCTTCGGCGTGAGTGAGTCTTTCCGTCCGGGGGACTACCGGCTGACCGTCGGCGCCGACGGCAAGGGATACACGCTGGCTTCGGCCGAAGGCGTCGACCTCGGGCGGGGAACCCTCGGCGACTCGATAGGGAACCGGGTTGGCTTCCGCTGGGCCCCACCGCCGGGGAGCTTGCCCCCCGGTCGTACCATCGAGTTCGCCCTCGTACCGCCGCGCGACGCCGCCCTCCGGCTCGGCGAACAGTTGGACGTCCGGATGGACTTGAACGGCAACTTCCTGGCGTTGGAACTGCGGGGCCCGAACCCGGTCCTGATTTCCAGCATTCTGAACGCCGTGGCCCAGCGCTACGTGGAAGTGGCGGCCCAACTGAAGCGCCAAAAGCTCACCGAGCTGACAAAGATCCTCGAAGACCAGCTGACGACCGCTCAGCGGAATCTCGACTCTGCGGAAACCGCGCTGCAACAATTCCGCACGCGCACCATTACCCTGCCGTCGGATCAACCGGCGAATCGGAAAGCCGCTGCGGAGACCCGCGACCCGGTTCGCGCGAGTTTCTTCGACATGGCGGTCGAGCGCGACGAGTTACGCCGGGACCGCGACGCGATCGATCGCTTATTGGCCGGTGGTAGCGGCGGGGACGGGCTACCGACGGAGGCGTTGTCCGTCATCGGGTCTGTGCAGCATGCGCCCGAGTTGTCGAGTGCGCTCAAGGAGCTGAGCGACAAGCAGGCGCAGATGCGCATGTACAGGTACCACTACTCTGAGGCCTATCCGCCGTTGCAGCGGCTTGCGAGAGAGATCTCGGAGCTACAGCAGCGGACGATCCCAACGCTCGCGCGCGCGCTCTCGACCCAGCTGGCGGCACGGGAATCGGAACTGGGGCGACAGGTGGACGCTGCGTCCCGCGATCTGCGCCAGATTCCCGGCCGGACGCTTGAAGACGCCCGGCTGAGTCGCAACGCCGAGCTGAAGGAGCAAACGTACACGGCGCTACAGCAGCGCTTCGATCAGGCCCGGCTGGCTGCTGAGGCCACCGTTCCTGATGTCCGGATTCTCGACCCGGCCGTGGTGCCGCAACGTCCAGTCAAGAACACGGCGCCACGCCTGCTGCTCATGGGGCTTCTGGCCGGCCTCGCACTGGGTGTGGTGGGCGCGATCTTGCTCGACCGCGCGGATCCCAGCGTGCGGTACCCGCAACAGGTCTCGCGCGACCTCGGGCTGCCGATCATCGGCGCGGTGCCGCATTTGCGAGCCAAGGACTCCACCGAGGTCGTCGAAGCCTTGCGTGGCGTGCGCCTTAGCCTCGCGCAGGAGCACGGTCCAGGCCCCTTGCTCGTCACGGTCACGAGTCCCGGACCGGGCGACGGCAAGTCGTTCCTGTCCGCCAATCTCGCGCTCACGTTCGCGGACGCAGGACAGCGCACAGTGCTGGTGGACGGCGATATCCGGCGTGGCGTGCTGCACCGCCGCTTCAAGGCCAACCGCCAGCCGGGCCTGGTCGATTTTCTCGTTGGGAAGGCGGGCCACGACGAAATCGTGCAGCGGACGTCGTACCCGCGCCTGGCGTTCATCGGATGTGGCACGCGCACGCAGCGCGCTCCGGAGGTGCTGGGATCGCCCGCAATGACTCAGCTGATCGCCCAGTTACGCGACCAGTATGACGTGATCCTGGTCGACAGCCCGCCGCTCACCGCCGGAGTCGATCCATTCATTCTGGGAACGGTGACAGGCTCAATGTTACTCGTGTTGCGGACCGGTCACAGCCAACGTGACATCACAGGGGCGAAACTCGAGGTGCTGGATCGTATGCCGATCCGGTTGCTTGGCGCCGTGTTGAACGACGTGCCACGGGGTGCCGCCTACGGCTACTACGCGTACTACTCCTACTATCTGCCCGGCTACGAGGCCGTGGAAGAAGCCGACGGCCGCCGTGAGTCGAGCCCGCAGGTCGTCTAGGCTCCTAATCTTGAAGGACGGAAGGACGTGATTATGAAGCGTTCCCTGTGGTCACTGATCGTCGGCGCGGCGCTGCTCGCCACCGGCGCGGTTGGGATACGGCAGGCGGCGGCGCAAGCACCCGCGACCGGCTTTCAGGTCGGGGATCGTGTCCTGCTCCGCGTGGAGGGTGACTCGGCCCTCTCGGATACCTTCACGGTCGTGGCGGGGCCCGCACTGCGGCTTCCAAACATCGGGGAAATTTCGCTCGCCGGCGTGCGCCGGAGTGATCTCGAGGCTCATTTGAGTCGCGAGCTGGGCCGCTACATCAATGATCCGGTATTGCAAGCGCGCGCCCTGATCCGCGTGTCCGTCGTCGGCGAGGTGACGCGGCCGGGATTCTATGCCGTTCCCATCGACTTGGTGCTGGCGGACGCGTTGATGCTCGCGGGTGGCGCCACCAAGGATGCCCGCGTCGATCGGCTGAACATCCTGCGGGGCAACTCGTCGTTGTGGAGCGGGGACCCGCTCCAGACGGCGATCGCGCGGGGCGCGACGCTGGACGAGCTCGGCATCCGCGCCGGCGATCGCATTCAGGTGCCGGGAAAAGGCGATTCGGAATCGAAGTGGCGGATCGTCGGCATCTTCACAAGTCTCGCGACGGCGATTGCCGTCGTCGCGTTGTCCCATCGGTGAGGCAGGACCCCCCGATCCGCTTTGTTGCACGCAGGCGATACACCGTCGCAGCAGTGGCGTAGCGCTGGCGCCGCAGCTACGCGACGGGCTGCCGCGTTCCACTCTGCAGATGTTGGCGCGAACCTTGCCCCGCGATGCCGCGTGATGGGCGTGGTGCTCATCCTACACGGAGACGTTTCTATGTTCAGGTGGACAACGGTTTGGGGAGCGGGTGCATTGGCGGTACTCGCCTTGGGGTGCAGTGAGTCCGCCGGTCCCGGGCGCAACGCGGTCCGACCCGCTGAGCTTGCCGCCGCTGCGGGGACGGGCATCGTCCTCGACCAATCGGCCGGCGTGGCGGGCGAGACCGGCATCGAGATCGGCCAGGGGTTCAACCCCACCAACCCGCACCGCGGGGACGCGATTGTTGCGACGTTCTTTTGGGCCGGCTCGACGAACACGATCACGAAAGTCTTCGACCACCTCTCCGACGGCGCCGACGCCGCCGCGACGGTAGTCGGAAACACCTACACGCTCGTCGAGTACGTGACGGCCGGCGGAATCTCGATGGCCACGTATGTCGCCACCGACGTGCAGAACTTTCCCGACCCGAACCCCGACGATCGAACGGTCGTCAACGTGGATGCGGTCTTCTCGGACACCGTCACGCATGCGGGGGTCGTGCTCACTGCGTGGACGGGCGTCGGGGC
>WNGO01001426.1_pt1 | contig 15393 bp, 18 predicted proteins | sample 5400511 | NCBI WGS metagenome assembly WNGO01 (sample SAMN13153380, study PRJNA577476) | soil metagenome | isolation source: 20 cm soil or saprolite under Garry oak tree replicate 2 | place: USA:California | collected 2016-06-15 | reverse complement strand
GATCAGCTGGCGCTGCTGATCCTGAAGGCGCGAGATGTCGTAGGAGGACTGCGTGATCGCGGCTGCGATCGCGAGGTAGAAGAGCAGCGCGATCAGGACCGCGCCGACGCCGACGTAGGCGTGGCCGAACACGCTCACCTGGAGCTTTTCGGCTGCGACCGCTCCGGCGACCTGCACGAATCCGCGCGTGCGCCGTCGCCGCCGGGGTGGGGCGGTGAGGTGCGGCGGGGCGCTACTCGTGCCGAGGCGCCTTCGGGCCAGTATTCGGGTCGATGTCAAAGCGTTTGCTGCGACTCCTGGTGAAATGTTTGGCTCTCCCCTCAGGCACTGCGCGCCAGCTCCCCCTGAATGGGGAGCAGACCTTTCGAAAATGCCTGGTGGCCGGAGGGGTTAGACCGGCCACCAGGACTTGTGGTGTCAGATTCTTTCCGCGACCCGGAGGCGGGCGGACCGGGCGCGGGGGTTGGCGGCCACCTCCTCGTCGGAGGGCCGCACGGGATGACGGGTGACTATGCGGAGGGTTGCCCGGTGGCCGCAGGTGCAGACTGGCTGCTGGGGTGGGCAGATGCAGTCTTTTGACTCGACGTTGAAGAATGACTTGACCAAGCGGTCTTCCAGGGAGTGGAAGCTGATCGTCGCCATACGACCACCGGGTTTTAGTGTCGAAAGAGCTGCTCTGAGTCCTGTCTCGATCTCGCCGAGCTCGTCGTTGACGGCAATGCGAATGCCCTGAAAAGTCCGGGTCGCGACGTGGATGTCGCGGGGCCAGGCCTTGCGCGGGATCGCAGCCTCGACGGCTTGCGTCAGGTCGCGTGTGGTGCGGAGCGGGCGCCGCGCCACGATGAACTGTGCGACCCGGCGAGCCCAACGCTCCTCGCCGTACTGGTGGAGGATCCGGTCGATCTCGTCGACGCCGTACTTGTTGACGATCTCGGCGGCCGTGAGACTTGATGTCGGGTCCATCCGCATGTCGAGCGGCCCGTCGGCGCGGAAGCTGAATCCGCGCTCGGGATCGTCGATCTGGGTGCTGGAGAGACCGAAGTCGAAGAGGATCAGGTCGGCCGGGTTGAAACCGTGTTGCGTTGCGATCGAGCCCAGCTCGGAAAACGTGCCGTGTGTTACGACGACGGCAGGGTCAAACGGGGCCAGCGACTTCCGGCCGGCCAGCACCGCGGCGGGATCGCGGTCGATCCCGAGCAGCCGGCCGCCGGGTGTGATCCTCTCCAGGATCTGGCGGGCGTGGCCCGCCTGCCCCAGGGTGCAGTCGATCGCGACCGCCCCCCCTCGGGGCTGGAGCAGCTCTATTACCTCTTGTGAAAGTGCTGGAACGTGCGGACTAATGTCCGGAGATCACCCTGTCAGCGAATTCGGTAAAGCGTCCTTGCGCGTCGGCGCTGTAGCTGTCCCATCGGGCCTCGGGCCAGATTTCCACCCTCGAGCCGGTCCCGATCACCACCGCCGTCGACGGGGTCTCGATCCCCGCCAGGCGACGCTGCTCGGGCAGCAGGCTGATCCGTCCCTGGCCATCCGGCTCGAATGGATCCGAGAGCGGGTAAAGCGTTCGCGACAGCGCTCGCTGGTCTGGGCCTGGAAGAGGGCTCCTCAGCTCTTCGCCGAGCGCCGCCCACAGGTCCGGCGGATAGATCGCGAGCACCTGGTCCTGGCCCACCGATACAAAGCTTCCCTCGCGCAGCTGCTTGCGAAACGAGGCTGGAATCGCCAGCCGTCCTTTGTCGTCCACCCTCACCCGATGCGCTCCGGTGAACACTCATCGGGCCTCCCAGAACTTGAGGAGGCGGCGCTCCCGGCGGGCGCAGAGACTGCAGCCGCAACCGTGGAGCTCCAGGGGCAGGCGGTTGCCGTGCTTGTCGAAGCGGTGGTTCACGCCAAGGTCGTCGATGTCATCGCGGCTGCGGGGAGAAGTGGCGTAGAGGAGGTGTATGGCGTGCCTTACTTGGACGTAGGGTGCGACGTATGGTTCGATGTCTGCCGGATTCACCACTTCTCCCCACTGATCACCGCGATTCGCCGCAGACAGTAACAATGCCGGTTAAGCCTGTCAATACCTTTACCACAACATCTAGGACGGCCCCACCCGACCCAAACAGCTCTCGCCCCGATATGTTGTGGTAGCGGTCTACATGACCTCTAGATATTGCGCCGAATTGTGATACTGCCGAACATTAGTTTGGTACGGAGGTTGTTTGGCATCCGGGAGTTGCTTACTTCCCTTTACCCGCTGCGCTTGAGAAGGCCGAGGGCCTTGGCACGCCTTTCCGCCCAGGTGAAGACGGCAAATCCGACCGGGATGAGGACCGCACCCATGCCGAGGAGGATGCCGACCGTGGCGAGCTGATCCCGCGCGCTGGCGCCCTCGAGCAGGCTGTGCCGCATCCCGGCCAGCGCGTAGGTCAACGGGCTGACGAAGCCGGCGGCCTGAAGCGGCCAGGGCAGGACCGTCAGCGGGTAGTAGACGCCCGAGACAAGCAGCATGAATCCCTGCACCGCGAACGACATCTGCTCCCCCTTTTGGGGCGACAGCAGCGGCAGGACAGAGGTGAGGATCGCCAGTCCGATGAGCGGCGCCATCGAAGCCGCAAGGACGACCAGGGCGCCTGCGATGTTTGCGTGCGAAAAATCGATATTGAAAATCGCCACGGCGACCAGCAGCACGATGAACGTGCGGACAAGGCCATAGACGATCGCGAACAGGCAGATGCCCATCAGGTGCGTAATCCGCCGCACGGGCGCCATGAACGTGTATTCGATGGTGCCTTCCCAGCGTTCCCACGCGATCGCGTACGCCGCCTCCATGAACACCAGGGACAGGTAGCCCCAGAGAAGCGCGCCGATCAGCAGGTAGAGCTGGGCCCTGCGGAGGTCGAAGGAGCCGCCGGAGGCGCCCAGCGACCCAAGGCCGGAGGCGAGAAAGCCGATCGACAGCACGCTGACGATGCTGTAGAAGAGCCAGACGACCTCCCAGACCCAGTAACGCTTGTAGACGTAAAGCTGCCGCTCGGCGAAGCCGAAGAGCGCGCTCATCTCGGAACCGCGCACGCCGATCATGGGGCCACCTCCTCGACTTCTTCCGCCTCGAGCCTCTTGCCGGTGAGATGCATGAACACGTCTTCGAGGGTCGCTGCGCCGTGCTGTCTGCGCAGCTCTTCCGGCGAGGCGTCCGCCAGGACACGCCCGCCGTCCAGCATCAGGACCCGGTCACAGAGCGCCGCCGCCTCGTCCATATCGTGCGTGCAGAGCAGGACGGTGATCTCGCGCTCGGCGCGAAGCGTCTCCAGCACGGCCTGCACCTCTTTCTTGGAACGCGGGTCGAGGCCCGTGGTCGGCTCGTCCATCAACAAGAGGGACGGTGCTGTCAGGAAGCTGCGCGCGATCGCGACCTTCTGCTGCTGGCCGCGTGACAGCTGCTTCATCGGCTGGTCGATCACATCCTTCGGCATCCCCAGCAGATCGAGGATCTGGACCACGCGCCGGCGCGTGCCTCGTGACGTGTTGCCGTACAGGCGTGACGCGTACACCATGTTTTCCCACGGGCTGAGCTCCTTGAAGAACGCGGCCTCGACCGATACGCGATTGACGTGGCGGCGGACCTGCAGCGCATCGGTCACGACGTCCCAGCCGAAAACCCTCGCCCTGCCTGTGTCGGGAGTCAGGAGGGTGCCGAGGATGCGGATCACCGTTGACTTGCCGCTCCCGTTGGGCCCCAGGATGCCGGTGACCCCACCGGCCTCGATCCTCAGATCTAGCTCGTGCAGCGCCACCTTCTCCTTCTGCTGACGCCTCCACCAGGGCGCGGCGGGATCGCGCTCACGCCGCTTGAAAGCCTTGCGCACTCCCTGGATGTCGATCGCTGGAACGCTCATCGCTGACTCCTAGAACCTGAAATGGGCAAAAGAAAAGGACCGTGGCGGTGCCCAACAACCGCACGGTCCTGACTTGACTTTCTGGGTTCTAGGTTTCGGCTACGAGACCAGCGTCAATGGCGGTTGTGAGCAGGCATGCTTCGCCCCTTTCTGGCGAAGACGATCAATCCAATGCCTGCCATAAAGACCGCACCTCTAAGAAGATGGACACACCCGGACGGGTGTGCAACTGGAGACAGACTAACCCCGCCCGGGCTCAGCCGTCAAGACCGAGTTGCGAGATCACAAACGCCATCACGAACGCTTCTTCCCGCCACGAGTCGTAGCGGCCCGACGGCCCCATGTGCCCCGTGCCCATCTGGGTCTTGAGAAGGATCGGCCGATCCGCCTGGTTGACGGCGCGCAGCCTGGCCACCCACTTCGCCGGCTCCCAGTACGAGACGCGGGGGTCGTTGAGGGCCCCGGTCGCGAGGATCGCGGGGTATGCGGCCGGCCGGATCTGGTCGTAGGGCGAGTAGCTCTTGATGTAGCGGTAGAACTCCGGCTGTTGCGGGTTGCCCCACTCGTCGTACTCGTTGACGGTCAGCGGGAGCTTGTCATCGAGCATGGTGGTCAGCGCGTCGACGAACGGCACCTGCGCGACCGCGCATGCGAACAGCTCCGGCCGCATGTTGAGCACCGCCCCCATGAGGAGCCCGCCCGCGCTGCGGCCCCGAATTGCAAGCGTCTCGGGCGTCGCGTAACCCAGTGCGATGAGCTGCTCCGCACAAGCGACGAAGTCTTCGAACGTGTTGCGTTTGTGCAGGAGCCTCCCTTCCTCGTACCACCCCCTCCCCATCTCGCCGCCGCCACGTACGTGCGCGATCGCGAAGACGAAACCTCTGTCGAGCAGGCTTAAGCGAGCCGGGTCGAACATGGGGTCGCTCGAGTGCTCGTACGCGCCGTAGCCATTGAGGATCAGCGGAGCGTGCTCGCGCCGCAGGTCGCGGCGGAACACGACTGAGATCGGTACCTGCACACCGTCGTGCGAGCTCGCCCAAAGACGCTCCGTGACGTAATCGTTGCGGTCATAGCCACCGCGGACCGGTTGTTCCTTCACCACGGTCCGCTCTCGCGTGTCCATGTCGTAGTCGACCGCTGACCACGGAGCCGTCAGCGACGTGTAGAAGAACCGCATCACCCGGCTCGAGTAGTCGGGGTTGGAGCCGGGAAACGCGGTGTATGCGACGTCCGGCTGGTCCACCACGTGCAGCCGGCCGCTTTCCGTGTCAAGCACCTCGAGCCGCTCCAGGCCGTCCGAGCGCTGGCCCAGCACCACGTGGCGCTGGTGGACATCTGTGAAGTTCAGGCGCACGCTCGGGCGCTCCGGGACCACCTCGGTCCAGGATGGCCGAGACGGGCTTGTCGTGGGCGCTGCCATCAGCCTGAAGTTCGTCGCTCCGTCATTCGTGAGATAGAGGAATCGGCCTTCCTGGTCGTCGACGGCGTATTCGATGTTGTCGCGACGCGGCTCGATCAGGATCGGTGTCTGCGCCGGCTCCTCGCTGCGCAGGAAGTGCGTCTCGCTCGAGACCTGGCTCGAGGTCGTGATGAAGATGTAGCGCTCGCTCTTGGATAACTCGACGCCGACCTCGAACCGCTCGTCGTCTTCCTGGAAGACCAGCTCGTCGTCCCCGTTCGACGTACCGAGCCGGTGCCGCCATACCTGATAGGGGCGCGTGGCGGCGTCCGGCATGACGTAAAAGAACGTCTTGTTGTCGGCCGCCCAGGCGGCTCCGTAGTAAACGCCTTCGAGCGTGTCCACGAGATCCTGGCTTGTGCTGAGGTCGCGAAAACGAAGCCTGTGCCGCTCGGAGCCGTTGAAGTCGACGGCGTACGCGAGGAGATTTTCATCCGGGCTCCGCTCGACATAGCCGAGCTCGAAGTAGTCATGCCCCTTGGCCAGCTCGTTGGCGTCGAGGATCACCTCTTCCGGAGCGTCCATCGAACCGCGCCGGCGGCAGTAGATCTCGTAGTCCAGGCCTTCCACGGTCCTCGTGTAGGTCCACCAGCCCTTGTACAGGGTGGCCGCCGAGGAGTCGGTCTCCTGGACCCGCCCGACGACCTCCCGGTAGAGGCGGTCCTGGAGGTCGCCGGCGCCGGCGAGCACGGCGTCCGTGTAGGCGTTCTCCGCCTCGAGGTAGGCGATGACGTCAGGGTCTTGCTTGTCGCGCAGCCAGTAGTACGGGTCGACGCGCCGATCGCCGTGGGCCTCGAGCACCTTTGGGCGCGAGGCGGCGATCGGAGGCCGGGCTGGGGTGACCTTCACCCGCTCCACTCTAGAGACGGCTTAGCGCGAGCCGTCCCCCTTGAACGCGCTGCGGATCAACCGCTTCACCTCGGGCCGCTCGACGTCGGCCGCCGAGCGAAGCGTGACGAAGCGGGAGTCCTTACCGCTGCCCTGCAGGAGGCCAGTGCCGTCGTCCAGGTCGCGACCTCGATAGAAGAACAGTGTCGAGTGGTCGGCGAAGGTGCCGACGCCGACGACGTTCGCGCCGCCCACGGCGTACCGGACGAGCTTCCACATCATGCGGCTCGAGCGAGGCTGGTCCATCGCGTAGGGAATCTCGGTCGCGTCGGGAGCCGCATCCTTGACCGCCTTGATCGCCGCCCGGACAATCGGCCGGACGCGCGCCGGGATCTTGTTCACCTGCTCCGACACGCTCGGCGTTGCCTGTGCCCTGCTTGCCATACGGCCAGATTAGTCTGGGACGGTGACCACGCGTCGCTACGGCGCGATCAAGTCGGGTGCGCAAACCAACCTCGCCCTGCTCGGGTTGCTGTCGATTGCGTTTCTCACCGGCTGGCTGGCGTTCGCCTTCGGCACCGGGCCGTCCCGGCTCTCCCTCATCGTGCACGCGACCGGCGGCGTCGCGATCGTCCTCCTTATGCCCTGGAAGTCGATGATCGCGCGCCGCGGCATGTCCCGACCCCGACCCGGACGGTGGGCATCGATCGGGCTCGGCGTGCTCGTCCTCGTGTCGGTCGCCGCGGGTCTCGGCCACTCGACCGGTCTCGTCCTGAACTGGGGACCGCTCTCCTCCATGGAGGTTCACGTCGGCGCTGCGATCGCGGCGGCTCCGCTTGCGATCTGGCACGTGATCGCTCGCCGGATCAAGGCGCGGCCGGCGGATCTGTCACGGCGGACCTTCATGAAAGGGTCGGTCGCGCTTGGTGCGGCGGCGGCCACGTACGCGGTGAGTGAGATCGCGGTCCGGGCCGCCACGCTCCCCGGGGCGGCACGCCGCTTTACGGGCTCCTACGAGGCCGGCTCGTTTCGGCCGGCCGAGATGCCCGTTAGCTCATGGATGTTCGATGCGATCCCCGTCCTCTCTCCAGAAAGGTGGACGCTGCGCACGCCTGGCCGGGTGTGGACTCTGGAAGAGCTGGCCGCGTTCGACGATCGCCTGAACGCGACGCTCGATTGCACGGGCGGCTTCTACTCGACGCAGGAATGGTCCGGCGTCCGGCTCGACCGGCTCCTCCCCAACGCAAGCCGGCCGAGCATCCGCGTCATCTCGAGCACCGGCTATGACCGCCGGTTTCCCGCGGCGGAGGCCGCCTCCCTGCTGCTTGCGACGCGCTTTGGCGACATCCCGTTAGATCCCGGTCATGGTTTCCCGGCGCGCCTGGTCGCGCCGGATCGCCGTGGGTTCTGGTGGGTCAAGTGGGTGGTCGCCATCGAGCTCGACGAGGTGCCGTACTGGTGGCAGGCGCCCTTCCCGTTGCAGTAACACTGTGCGTGTGCTCGCACTGCCTGCGCCGGTGAACGCCTTCCTGAAGAAGCCAAACGCGGCAGTCATCGGCGTTGTCCGTCCGGACGGATTTCCGATGACGGTCGTCACCTGGTACGACTGGGAGGACGGGCGCGTGCTCGTCAACATGAACGAGTCGCGGAAGCGCCTGCGGTGGATTCGGCGCGATCCCAAGGTGAGCCTCACGGTGTTCGATGACGACTGGTATCGCCATGTCAGCCTGTGGGGTGAGGTCGTCGAGATCAGGGAGGACCGGGATCTTGCCGATATCGACCGGCTGGCCCGCCGCTACACCGGCGAGGCTTTCGGAAATCGGACGGGAAGGCGAGTCAGCGCCTGGATCGAGCCAGGCGGGTGGCATGGGTGGGACGACTCAGGCGAGTTGGCAAGCCCGCGCGTTTAGCGGGTCAGGCGCGCGCTCGATCCAGATCGACCCGCCCACCCCGCATAGGCACGCCTTCCCGCCGCAGCAGCTCGGCCTGCACCTTGCCCTTCGGGATCGAGCCGTCGGCGCGGACGACCCGATGCCAGGGAAGCTTCAGGTGAGTCGTGGCGAGGACCCGGCCGACCAGACGGGGCGCTTTCGCGTCGATGTCGCCATACGTCTGGACATGACCGACCGGGATGTCTCGAATTCGCTCGATGATGCGCGTGAGACGAGATCCGCCCTCGGGCGTCTCGTCTCCGTGCATCCCTCGAATCTCAGCGCGAGCTGAAGCGGCGGTGGCCGGCCGGCCGGGACCGTCGCGCCTGGCGCGGTGTGGATTCGCCTCTGACCACCGAGCGGATGTGCGCCTCATCGTGAAGGTACGACCATCCACCGTCACGCGCGAGGAGCGCGGAGTCCAGTGTCCGGAGCGCCGGCGCGCCCTGGCGGCGAAGCTTGTTCCATTTCTCGTGGTCCGTCGAGGTGATGAACGTCAGCGCACGGCCGGTGTTTCCATTGCGGGCAGTTCGCCCGACCCGGTGGGTCATGGCCTCAGCGGTTTCCGGAAGCTCGTAATTGACAACCAGGCCCACGTGACTGAGGTCGAGGCCGCGCGCCGCCACGTTGGTGGCGACGAGGACGTCGGCCCGGCGGTTGCGGAATGTATCCATGACGCGATCCCTGGCGAGCTGTGCCATGTTGCCCTGCAGCTCGACCGAGCGATGGCCGAGACGCAGCAGGTCGCGGTTCAACTTATGGACACCGTGCTTGGTGCGGCCGAACACGATGGCGCCGCGGTGCTTCTTCAAGATGTCGCTGAGCAAGTTCAGCTTGGCTCCAGACTCGGTCCGGATCAGGCCGTGCTCCAGGAGGGACTCTCCCTCCGTGATGAGCTTCACGCGAAGCGGATCTCGGAGGTGTTTCGCGATCATGCGAGAAACCCATTCGGGCATGGTCGCCGAGGCGAGCACCGTCTGCGGCGAGTAGGTGAAGCCGATGATCCGTTCAACGTCGCGGGAAAAACCGGCGTCAAACATCTGGTCCGCCTCGTCGAGGACCATGTACTCGACGCGGCTCAGCGAGAACGACTTCTTTTCGAACAGGTCGAGGATCCGGCCCGGCGTGCCGATGAGCACGTCCGCGCCACCTCGCAGGGCCAGCATCTGAGTTCGGTAGCCGACGCCGCCGTACAGAAGCGCGGTGCGCAGGCCGGAATCGAGCTCTTTGAAAACCGAATCGACCTGGATGGCCAGTTCCCGAGTCGGCGTGACGATCAGGGCCTGCGGCCCCGGCTTGCCGGGCTTGAACCGCTCGACTAGCGGAACCAGGAAGGCGAGCGTCTTACCGCTGCCCGTCGGCGACTGAATGACGACGTCGCGACCGGCGAGGAGGGCGGGTATCGATTCTGACTGGACGTCGTTTGGTGAGGTGATTTTCTGCCGGGTCAGCGACGCGAGAACGCGCGCGTTGACACCGGCTTCGGCAAATGTCTGCAACGAAGCTCCAAGGTGCCTCTCTTTTCTTCTTTATTTGCCGCGATCTACAGGCTCTGTGCTGGGACAGGAAGAGAGGACCCGAGCGGGCGACGCACGAACGCGTCGAAGCAATGTTACCCGATCGGAGCGAGCCTCAATCGTTTGTGGCTACTCACGGCTTGCGCGCCCGGATGTAGGCGCTGCCGACCTTGCCATCGATGCCGGGCGCGCTCTCGGTCGCGTGAATCTCGAAATCGACGTCTGCAAAGCCTGCCGCCGTCAACGCGGCTCGGTAGTCATCGATCGGGATCGTGCCCGAGATGCATCCCGCCCAAGCGTCCAGCGCCTGCTTGACCTTCGGGTCGAGCGGCTCGAGCTCCACCATATCGGCAACCGCGAACCTGCCTCCCGGCCGAAGCACCCGGAACGCCTCTTTGATCACAGCGCCCTTGTCCTCGGCCAGGTTGATCACGCAGTTCGAGATGACGACATCGACCGAAGCGTCCGGCAGCGGCACATCCTCGATCGTCCCCTTCAAGAAGGTTGCGTTCGTGACGCTCGAGCGCTCCATGTTGCGATTCGCTAGGTCGAGCATCTCATCCGTCATGTCGACGCCGTACGCGTGGCCACCGGGCGATACCCGCCGCGCCGAGAGCAATACGTCGAGACCCGCGCCCGATCCGAGGTCGAGCACCACCTGGCCTGGCTCGAGCTGCGCGAGCATCGTGGGATTGCCGCAGCCGAGACTCACCGACTCGCTTAGCCCGATCACCGCCAGCTCGTCCGCCGAGTAGGAGCCGCTGCAGCCGCAGTCGGGTCCATCGGCCTGGCAGCAACCCGCCGCGGGCGTGGATCCCGGCGCGTTGATCACCGCGATCTGCCTTGCGGCGTCGGCGTATCGGGAACGAACCGCTTCTCTCACATCGCTCATCTCGATTTCTCCTTCCATCGATGACCTTCGATGGGTCGAGCCTAGCACAAGCCATCGACGAATGTCTATGGGTCAGGTATGATCTCCTCATGGCCATCAAGGAGCTCCCCGTTCTTCGCCAGCGTGGGACGTGTTGCGCACTGCCGGCAGTCGATGAGGACTGGGCCGAAGAGCGGTCAGGGCTGCTGAAGGCTCTCGGCGACCCGACGCGGCTCACCATGCTCGCGGCCCTCTGGAAGGCGCGTCAGCCGATCTGCATCTGCGACTTCACGGCCGACCTCGAGCTGAGCCAGCCGACCATCTCGCATCACATGTCAAAGCTCAAAGACGCGGGCCTCGTCGAGTCGGAGAAGGACGGGATCTGGATGTTTTACCGGCTGAGGCGCGACCTGGCGCCAGGCACGCGGCGGCTGCTTGCCCAGCTGGTGGAGAGCTAGGTTGAGCGCTATACCCGAGGTGCTGTTCGTCTGCGTGCATAACGCCGGCCGCTCGCAGATGGCGGCGGCGCTCCTGGACAGCCGAGGACGGGGCAAGATTCACGTGCGCTCCGCCGGCTCTGAGCCCGCCGGGGCGCTCAATCCCGCCGTCGTCCAGGCGATGAGCGAGATCGGGCTCGACCTGAGCAAGGAGTTCCCCAAGCCACTGACGGACGAGTTCGTGCAGGCGGCGGACGTCGTCGTGACTATGGGCTGCGGCGACGCCTGCCCCGTCTATCCGGGCAAGCGATACCTGGACTGGGAGCTTCCGGATCCCGCCGGCAAGAGCGTCGAAGAGGTCCGCGAGATCCGCGACGAGATAGGCCGGAGGGTAACGGCGCTTCTGAACGAGCTGTCGGCTGTGAGATCGCCCGAGTAAGCTCCCGGACACAGGGCGAAGTCGATTCGCCCCGAGCGTTGTCCGCGGGGCGGGGCGGTGCTTCCAATACGCCGCCCGCCCCTCCCACGCCGCCGGACTAGAAAGGGCTTCTCTAAATCAGATCGGCCCGGACCTCCCGCCTGCCAGGTCGTGCTCGTGAACCCGATCTCTAGCCACCCTCACGATCTTCATGAACTCCTCACGCGGCAGCTTTTTGACCGGGCGCAGCCTGTGAAGTTCCTCGATCACGAACGCTTCAAAGACGTACTGCAGCTCGCGGCTTCCTTGACTCCTGTTTCGACGTAGCTTGATCATCGGGCTCAGGCTAAGGGGCCGGGGTTAAGGTTCGGCTAACCGCACGTCCCACACCGGTTAACCGGGTGGCCTGGCTTCGACTCGATTCACCTGGCCCGTGCCAGGCCCTTCTCAGGCCGCGGCGGCTGGCGGCACGGGCGTGCCGGTGAGCCCCTCGCAAGCGGCTAGCAGCCCATCCTGGGTGGTCACGTCGCGCGCGGCAGGATGGATGTCTTGCCGCCTCTTGTGATAGAGGTATGCGCCGCTGACCATCGCGGCAGAATCCTGACTGACCGCCAGCCATGACTGCGTTTCGGAACCGAGGTCGAGATCGTCCGGCGCGCCCCTCCCGCCCATCTTCGTGGCGACCCAACCTGGGTCGACGGCATTGGACCGCACCGCCGGCCAGCGCCGCGCCATAGCAAGAGCCAACACCGCGTCGAACAGCTTGGAGTCCGAGTAGGCCTGGGACCCATTCCACCGCCGGCGCCTCCACTGCAGGTCGGTCAGGTCCGGATCGCCGCCGCGATGCATGCCGGAGCTCAGATAGACAAGCCGCTTGGGTTGTTCTATCAGAGCCGTCAGCAGGTAAGGGGCGAGCACGTTGATGGCAAAGATGTGCTCGAGACCATCGACAGTCTCGATGCGTCGTTCGCCGTCACCGACGCCCGCGTTGTGAATGACGGCATCGAATGGCCCTAAGCGGTTGGCCTGATCGGCCAGCGCGCGAGTCTCGGCGATGCTCGCCAGGTCGCCGACCACCACGCCGGAAGCCTTTGGCACCGCGGTCTGCACATCTCGGGCACGCCCCTGGTTGCGGGCATGGAGGATCACCTGGTGACCCGCGGCAATCAATCGTTTCGCGGCCATGAGGCCGAGACCGTCGGATGATCCGGTGATGAGCACCCTGCTCATGACCCTTCGCTCGTCATTGACTACCTCCTACTTTGCCGGCCCGCCCCGCCGCGACACTCTTAACAACCGCGGATTTCTGAAGGTAATGCCGCAACATCTTGCCCATGCCAGTGCAAACCTGGGATGGATTGACCGGATTTAGGGCCGTGGCGCCCGGAACGAAGACCACTCGGAGGACGCTGGTGATGGTCGGCGCTTTCACTGCCTTCGGGGCCGCCCTGACCCTGGCAAATCTCGCCGCCCGAACCAATTTCGGCCGCAGTTTCGCGACGGGCGCCACCCTGCTGATCATCGGGGCGCTTGGTCTCATCGGCATGTGGCTGTGGTTGATCAATGTTCGATTGCTGATCGGACAAGGAGTGGTCGGCTATCGCAACTTCTTCGGGCGAAGTCGCTTTTGGTCTGGCGTTGAGATCGACCGCGTCGTCAGCATGGCCGTCAGCTACGGAAAGTCGTCGCAGCCTGTGCGCGCGATCTACTGCTTTGGCATCGACGGAAAACGCCTTCTCGCACTGAACGTTCGTGCGTGGCGGCCGGACGACCTCAATGACTTTGTCGAAGCGACCGGTCGCCCGCTGGACCTCCGAGATGCCCCGATCAGGGTGAGGGATGCGCGGCGTGAGTTTCCGCACGCATTCGGATGGGGCGCGCAGCACGTCATGTTGCTGACCAGCCTCACGATGCTTGGCGCACTCGTGCTCGCTGTAGCGGTCTACGTGCTCGCATCCAAGTTGCTCGTTAGGTAGACGCCGGAGGTGATGACTCGAGGCTCTCCACGCGAGATGAACTCGAATTTCCCGTCCAGTCCGCGTGGTGGGCTGAAAACGGCTCGAAGGCGGGTACTAAATGACTACCTTCCGATCCCTAAAGATCGCCTAGTCCAATCACAGGCGTCAGGTAAGCTCCGGCCCGTGCCAATCCTCGCCGCGCTCGCGTTCGCGGCGCTCGTCGCTTCGCTGCTTCTAGACGTAGTAGCGAGGCTCCGACCTCCTCGATCTCATGAATTGCGGGTGACCTGGAGCGAAATAGCAGCACCTGGGGCTCCAGTGAAAATGGACCAGCCCGCCCATTGGGCCTTTCGCAGATCAGCTACCCGGTCGTGGCTCTGGAACCTTGGCCGCTTTGAGCTCGAGGCTCCGCTGCCGCCGCACGAAGTGGCGAAAAGGCTGAAGCAGGCGCTCCGAACCGAGCCCGCTTACGCCCTGTTCCTGCCAATCGGCGGCCGTGCGGTCGGCTGGGTTGAGGACGGGCGGTTTCAGGCCAGCTTGATTGGAGGATTGTCTCGGCATCCGTCCAGCTGGATCGCAAATGGAGCGCTCGTTCCCGCCGGAGATGGCACCGTCTTGCGGAGCGACTTCATCGTTCGAAAGTCGCGCCTCCTTCTCATCGGCGTATTTGCTGCTTGGATCCTCGTCGGAGCGTTGTGGCTTGCGTCCGCGGAACAATTGACCGTCGCCGTCCTCACAGTCGTCGGGTTGGCCGTGTATCTGGGTCTACTTTGCGGGGCGTCTTGGTTGAGCGGACGGCGCCTGCAGCATTTTCTGGTTGAGACCGTGTCGCCAACCGGTCAGCACGAATCCGAGTCGGTCGGGTACGCATCAATGATCCGGGATATCGAGGATGAGATGAACCCAAGCCACAAGGTCGGTCAGGAGCGAAACTCCGAATCAGCGGCGCCCAAAGCTCGACCGAGACGCCGGAATCGCTAGGCGGTCAGTACCCGGCCACAAGAGCTTCCAGCGCCGGCCGCTAGTCGCGTAGAGCGCGCGGAGCCTCGGGAGGAATTTTCGTCTCCTATCTCTGAGCAGGCTCGTACGTGGCGATCAACACGCCCGTGCTGGTGGTGCTGCTGTCAACCAGCCGCAGCGATGCTTGCGTGCCGCCGCCAAACAGACGCCGTCCGGTGCCCAGCACCAGAGGAGCAATCATCAGCAGGTACTCGTCGATCAAATCGGCGGCCATCAGCGAGCCGATCAGCACGCCGCTACCCATGATCACGAGGTTCGTGCCGGACCTCTCCTTGAGGTCCGCCACGGCGGCCGGAACGTCCCCGTGCAGCAGAGTCGAGTTCGGCCAGTCGAGCCTCGTCGCCGGGTTGCTCGAGGCGACGTACTTGTGAGCGTTGTTGAGCGCGTCTTTGAATGGGCCGCCGCGGGCGTTCCAGGAGGAAAGGAGCTGCTCGTAGGTGCGCCGCCCGAACAGCCACGCGCGATCCTCGCCCATCCGTTCGCCCATCTTGGCGACGCTCGCCTCGTCGCCGTAGGGGATCCCCCAGCCGCCTCGCTCGAAACCATCCCGCGTGTCCTCGTCCGGGCGGCCGGGTCCCTGCATCACGCCGTCAAGCGTCACCCAATTCATGACGATTACCTTTCCCATCTCGTCTCCTATCCCGTTCGATTCGGCAGCGCCACCAAGATGCGCCGTCTTTCCGGCCTCTCACCTCTCGCGATCAGGCTGGCGGCTCAGTCCGGGTATTCGTCCTTCCGCAAGGTGCTGGCGTCGTCGGGTTGGGCTTTCGGCGTTCGCTCGAGCAGGAAGCTGAAGTACGGCGCGACGAACGGGTCGGGCGCCGACACCGTGTAGGTGTGGTAGACGGTGCCGTTCTCGCGCGCGAAGGCGATCCAGCTCGGATTCTCACGCAGACCATCCTTTAGCTCAGCCCCGATCTGGCGCGACCACTCTTTGAGGAACTCGGGCGGGTTGTCGATCATCTCTTTGACCTCGGGAGTCTGCTGCGCCTTCTCCTCGGTCAGCGCGAGGCCGAAGTCGAACGCGAAATCGCTGTTGTAGGTGGAGACATAGGGGAACTGCCAGCCCATCC
>WNGO01002654.1_pt1 | contig 15397 bp, 17 predicted proteins | sample 5400511 | NCBI WGS metagenome assembly WNGO01 (sample SAMN13153380, study PRJNA577476) | soil metagenome | isolation source: 20 cm soil or saprolite under Garry oak tree replicate 2 | place: USA:California | collected 2016-06-15 | reverse complement strand
AAGGGCATCGTCGACCCGGCCAAGGTCGTGCGTACCGCGCTGCAGGACGCTTCCTCGGTCGCCGGCCTCCTGATCGCCACCGAGGCCATTGTCGCCGAGCTGCCGACGCCACCGCCTCCACCTTTGCCGGGGCATGACCATGACCACCATCACGGCGACATGGAGTTCTGAGCCGATCGCGACGCTAACACGATAGAGGAAGATCTCGCGTTGGAGAAAACCAGGCCACTCGGTTTTACGCGCCGAACCGTCTTGACCGCCGCGGTTGCGGGGAGCGCCGGATTTGCGAGCGCCACCCTCGCCTCACCGCTGCCCCCGAGCGATGATGCGACGGAACTTGTCAAGCAATTGACCGGAAAAACCCCGATCGCGTCGGAGCGCCTTCATTTGGTGATGCCGCGGGTCTTTCCGAATGGCTACACCGTGCCCCTCACGCTCGCGATCGACAGTCCCATGACCGAATCCGATCACGTCAGGCATGTCTCTGTGCTGGCGCCGCGAAACCCGCTCGTCGAGGTTGTCACGTTTCATTTTGTCGCACAACGCAGCGAACCTCGCATATCGATGCGCATTCGCCTCGCCCAACCGCAGTATGTCCTGGCGGTCGCGGAGATGAACGACGGTGCGCTACTGATGACCGAGACCTGGGTCGAGGTCGCCACCAACGGATGCAAGTGACATCCCGGGAGGAGGTGGAGAATGTTCACTCCGGCACCCCGTGTGCAAGTGCCAAGCGCCGCTGCGAAGGGTGAGGTATTTCCGGTCAAGACCCTGATCAGCCATCAGATGGAGACCGGCTTGCGCCGTGATGACCAAGGCAACGTCATCCCGCGCAAGATCATCAACAAGTTTACCTGCCGCTACAATGACGTGGTGGTGTTCAGCGTCGATCTCCACGAGGCCGTTGCGGCGAATCCTTTTATAGAATTCTACCTGCGCGCGACCGAGAGCGGCCGACTCGCGTTCGTCTGGGAAGAGGATGGCGGCGACACCTACGCGTTGGAGCACCACCTCACTGTCGCTTAACGATGTCGTATTTGATGTCGCCATGCTGCTTCGCGCCACGAGCAAAGGAATCGGCGATCGCAAATACCATGGAGCCAGCCGCAGCATGCGCCAAATTATCGCCGTTTCGATTGCTGCAGGTTCGTTCATTATTCTCGCGGATCGCAGCCAGGCAGCGGACCGCGATGGCGGAGCTCAGCTCGCCGCGATGTGCGCGTCCTGCCATCGTCCGGATGGCGGCGATCGGGGCATTCCGACGATCCTCGGCATGGGTCCGGAGATGCTCACCCGCGCGATGCTTGCGTACAGATCGAGTGAGCGCCCGAGCCACATCATGCGCGCCGTCGCCCTGTCGCTCAGTGATGAAGAAATCGCGACCGTGGCGCGCTATCTCGCTGCGCTGAACAAGTAGGGTCAGGCCATGAAGCCCCGGACGCGTCGAGAGTTCGGCTGCTTGACGGGAGCAATGGCCCTCGCGGCCCTCGGCCCTCGATTGGCAGCAAGCGAGGCCAAGGCGAGGGTTGTCGTCGTCGGTGGCGGCATCGGCGGTGCCACGGTCGCCAAGTACTTGGCCGCCACCGCGCCAACGATTGAGGTGACCCTGGTTGAGCCAAAGCCGCATTATACGACGTGCTTTTTCAGCAACCTTTATCTCGCCGGGCTACGCTCGTTCGAGTCGCTTACGCATGGCTACGAGACACTCGCGCAACGATACGGCATCAATGTCATTCATGACTCCGTAGCAGCGATTGATCCGGTAGCGAAAACCGTCGGGCTCAAGAGTGGCCAAAAACTGCCTTACGACCGCGTCGCCGTTGCCCCTGGCATCGCTTTCAAATACGACGCCCTCGCGGGGTATGACGAGGCGGCAACGCAGGTCATCCCGCACGCCTGGAACGCGGGCCCACAGACGAAGCTGCTGCGCCAGCAACTCGAAAGCATGGAGGACGGCGGCGTCTTCGTGCTCGTCGCGCCCCCCAACCCGTTCCGCTGCCCGCCTGCCCCCTACGAACGCGCCTCTCTGGTTGCTTGTTATTTCAAACAGTACAAACCGCACTCGAGGATCCTGATCCTCGATGCGAAAGATAGCTTCAACTCGCAGGATCTATTTCTGGATGCCTGGGAACGCCACTATCGGGGCATGATCGAATGGCTACCCGCCCAGTTCACCGGCGGGATAAAGGCAATCGATGTGAGGGAGCGATCGGTCAAGACTGCGAGTGAGACGTTCAAGGCCGCGGTCGCCAACGTCATACCTCCGCAAATGGCTGGCCAGTTCGCGCAGCAGATCGGCCTGGCGGATCAATCTGGCTGGTGCCCAATCGATCCCGTGACGTTCGAGTCGAAGCTGCAGCCCGGAATCCACGTGCTGGGCGATGCGGCCAGCGCTGGCGATATGCCGAAGTCGGCCTTTGTTGCCAATAGCCAAGCCAAGGCCTGTGCCTTCGCCATCGCGGAGTCGCTGACCGGATCCGCGCGGTTCGCGTCTCATTTGTTCAACAGCTGCTACACTTTTCTCGCCCCCGACGATGCGGTGAGCAACGCCATCAGCTTCGAGCCCGTCGCCGGGACGATCAAGATCGCCCACAGCTTCGTCAGCCAGGTGCAGGAAAGCGCCGAGACCCGCCGCCGGGCTGCGCGCGAGGCGCAAGGCTGGTACGATACCTTTACACATGACACGTTCGGCTAGAGTAAGATGAGTTGAGGTTGAATCATGTTCACCGTCATCCTGAGGTGCGAGCGAAGCAAGCCTCGAAGGATGAACGGCTTGGCCGGATTGCTATGCACTTCAGGACGACGGACTAAGCTGGTTCAGTTTGAAGTCATCTTACTCTAGATAGTGGTCAACCTGTTTTGATGACTTGGCCAACAGGGACCCGAACGGCGGCGCTGCGAGGTGCAGGAGCTCTCTCCGCCTCGGTCACTAATTGCTGCTCGGAAATCGGCGATGGGTCGGGCAGCCGCTCCAGCCGCAGCGAATTCAGCACGACGACGATGCTTGATCCAGCCATCACCGCCGCCGCCAGCACCGGCTGGAGCAGTCCGACCATCGCCATTCCTACGGCGACAAGATTATAACCGAACGCCCACATCAGATTGGTGAGGATGGTCGTGCGAACGGCGCGGGCGACGTCGATCACCCACGGCAGCGTCCGCAGCCCCCCGAGGGGGAGCACGACCGATGCGGTCTCGCGGGCGAGGTCGGTTGCCGAACCGACGGCGATCCCGACATCGGCTCCTGCCAGCACCGGCGCGTCATTGAGGCCGTCGCCGACCATCGCGACCATGCCATGGTCGTGCCGTCGCCGGTCCAGCGCCGCGCGTTTGGCCCCGGGCGCGAGGCCCGCCTCGATATCGCCGCTCTCGATCCCGACCGCAGCGGCAATCCGCTGCGCGGCTGCCGGAAGGTCGCCGGTCAATAGCGTCACGTGCACCCCGCGGTGGCGCAACGCCTCGACGGTCGCGCGGGCCTCTGGCAGCGGCGTATCGTCAAGCGACAGCACGGCATGCACCCGCTCGCCCCAGCCGACATAGATCACCGAATGGCCGCTCGCTTCACGCGATCGCCCGCGCTCGGCCAGATCTGGCACCAGCGACCAGCCCAACTCGTGCATCAAGGCGGCGCTGCCGGCCGCTACCGTCTGACCGTCCGAGCTGCCACGGATTCCGCGGCCCGCCACGACCCGAACGTCGCGAATGGCGACGGGCTGGAGTCCGCGCGCAGCGGCCGCTGCAGTGACGGCGCGGGCCAAGCCGTGTTCGGAGTGGCGTTCCAGCCCGGCGGCGCGCGCGAGCACCTCGTCGGCATTGGTGCCGTCGATGTCAATGGCGACAACGCGTGCCTGACCCGAGGTGAGCGTGCCGGTCTTGTCGAAGGCGATCAGTCGCATGCGCGCGAGCACCTCGAGCGTGGCGGGGTCGCGCACCAGGCAGCCGTGCCGGGCCAGCCGTCCGATACCAAGCGAGGTGGCCATCGGTGCCGCCAGCCCCACCGCGCAGGGACAGGCCACCACCAGCACCGCAAGGCCGATCAACAGCGCGCGGTCGAACGGCAGGTGCTGCGCCCAGTACACCGACGTTCCGACGCCCAGCACGAGGATGATCGGCACGAAGACGCCGACAATGGTGTCGGCAAGGCGCTGGCTCGGGCTGCGTCGGCTCAATGCATCCCGCACCGATCGACAGATCAGCGCCCACCGGGTCGCGTTTGCCACGCCGCTGCTTTGGATCAGGAGCGGGCCGTCGAGATTGATGCTGCCGGCGATCACATCCGAGCCGACGCCCTTGGCGATCTGCCGGCTTTCGCCGGTGATCACGGCCTCGTCGGTGTGCGATTCGCCCTCTTTGATCACGCCGTCGACGGGAATGCGCTCTCCCGGCCGAACCCGCACCAACATACCGGGGCCAACCTCGCGTACCGGCCGGCGGCACTCTCCGTCGCCGTTGACCACGGTGGCCCACTCGCTTTCCGCCGCCAACAGCGGTTGCAGGTCACGCGCCGCCCGTGCACGCCCGGCGGCATCGAGATAATAGCCCACGGTGAACAGCATCAGCACCATGCTCGCGGTGTCGAAGTAGACATTGGGGCTGTGCTCGATGACGGCGAAAGTGGAATAGAGATAGGCGGCACCCACGCCGAGCACGATGAGCGCCGAGGACGTCAAGCGGCCCTGCATGGCATGGAGCCAAGTCTCGCGTAGAAATGGTCCGCCGAGAATGATCACCGCGGGCGTGGCGAGCAGCCAGAGCAGGAGATGAATCCAGGGAAGCATCTCGGCATCCGCGCCGCTGAAGGCGTCGGTATATAGGAGCAGGCTGAACAGCATGATATTCATGGAGAGGAAACCGCCGACACCGAGCCTGATCAACAGCCAAGTAGCCTCCCACTCCTCAGTTTTGCCGCTCTTGATTTGGTAGGCGATACAGCAGCCGTAGCAACAGAACGCGCAAGCCTCACCGTTCACCGTGCGTCGCATCGCCCGCCGCCCGATGGGTAACAGACAATGGCTGCACAGGGCATGGTCCTGTCCCGTCATGCCGGATATCCTCCCGACCAACCATGGGCGATGTGCGCGGCGAAGGGCAGGATGCCGCGGCCGACGGTAACGAGACCAAACAGCAGGATGCAGCTGCCGGCCAGCCACACGCCACGCTGCCGCCACGCCGGCGCCAGCGCTCGGCCGACACCGCCCATCAGCAGCATCGCGGGGAAGGTCCCTAATCCGAACGCCGCCATGGTGAGAAAGCCGGGCACCGCTCCTGCCGTGCTCGCGGCCTGGGCGGCAAAGGCATAGACCAGCGGACAAGGCAGGAAGCCGTTGAATACGCCAAACGCGAGCGGGGCGGCATGTCCCGGCGCCGTCAACAGGCTGCGCATAGACGCGGCGAGGGTGCTGGCGCCGAAGCCGGAGGCGACGCGATGCAACCGCGGCAGCAGGCCGAAGAATTGCAGCGCCATAGCGATCATCAGCAGTCCGGCGAGGATCGCGAGAATCCGCTGAGCGGTGTCAAGCGGGCCGCTCAGCAGCGGGACCGTCGATTCCTGCGACGTGCATATGACCTGACCGAGGGCGCCGGCGAGTCCGCCGAGAAAGCAGTACGTTGTCAATCGACCCGTGTTGTACAGCAGATGGCGCAGAACCGTCGCGCCGCGTCCTTGCGGATCGCGGCCCAACGCGCAGGCGAAGCCGCCGCACATACCGATGCAGTGAAAGCTGCCTGCGAACCCTGCGGCGAAAATCACCAGATAGGCGGTCATCGGCAGATTATCCTGCCCAACCAAAGCTTATGCACCGGCGGCACGCTTCGCCGCCGCTACTCACGCACGAGGTAGGCGATCCAAACAAAGAAGGCGATGGTGGCTATCACGAAGCCGACAAACGCGATGACCTGGATCGCACTCGCATCGGCGAGGGAAAAAACCGGATTCTCGATCATGCGCCCTCCTGGTCAACCGAAATAGACACGGACTACGTTCATGGCTAGCTCGGTGAACAGGAACAGCAGATTCAAGGCCACGAGGGCGAGAATGATCCTGGCTACCAGCACCTTCTGCTCCTTCTGAACCAGCAATTCCTGCTCCTTTATTTCGAATCGATATCAATCACTCACTGGCTTGCACGAGGGCCCGCGACCGCTAGACGCGTCCCGGTCCCAGCCCGCCCCAATAGACGACGAGATAGTACATCGCCCAGATGAAGAGGACGATGTAGACAACCAGCAGCCACACGGGGATGTAGCCGTGGATCGCTTGAATAGTGCCGCCGGCATACTCCTCCATTTCAGGGTGCGAGCTCTCACGCACCTCTGGTTCGGGGGGTGTCGGGCTATCCGAGTCGCTCTTCTGAATGTCCGTCATCGCCCACCTCTCTCTGATAGAACCGCATCGCCGCGTCATCGCCTCCCGTCAACGCGCCGGAGAGCACCGCCCAAATGAAAATGCACAGCGCACCGAGGCTCATCATCAGGGCGGCAATATAGGGTCCGACGATCTCGAAGTAGATGATCATCGCTCATTACTCCTTGGCGGCCCGTTGCTCGGCCACGCTGTCCCCGGTGGGGCCGGCGAGGGCGTGAATGCCGCCGCGGCTCGCTGCGGCGCGTCCGCTTGGAACGTAGGCTTTGTCCGGCGTGCCCGCCTCGAGCTTGGGATCGTTAAGCGCCCTGCGATCACTGGCAGCGATCGGCAGCGGTTCGCCCGTCAGCGGATCCTTGTAGGCGGACAACGCAAGCACGTAGTAGGAGAGCGCCCAGCGGTCCTCCTCCGACAACGAGTCCCGGTAGGACGGCATCGGGGTGCCGCTCAAGCCGGTCGTCATGGTGCGGAAAATGTCCTCAACCGCCGGACCTGACTTGAACTGGCCGGCGGTGAGATCCGCGGGCTTGGCCGGGAAGCCAAGGTCGTCCTTCAGCCCGGGAGCCTTCTCGCCGTCACCCTTCCCGGTCTGGCCGTGGCACTCCCAACACTTCGCATTTCGCCACACATCCTTGGCGTGAGCGAGCATCTGCTCAGACGGAGCCGGCGGCCGCCTAATGTACAGGGGCGGGCCAGGCGGTTCCTCCGTGAAGAAGGCATAGGGCTTTGCCGGATCGGCGCGGTCGACCGCCAGTTCGTACTTGATGTACTGAATGACGGCGAGGCGGTCGATTATGTGCAGCTCGTGCCAGGCTGGCATCGCCGTGCCCCGAACGCCGCGTGTAATGGTGCGCAGAAGGTCGCCGTCAGTCGGCAACGGCTCCTTGGTCAGCCTGAACTTGAAAACCGCCGCCGAGAAGTTCCGCGGGCGCTGTTTGTACAGAAAGGTTGCAGCCGGCCCATTGCCGTCGCCATTCACCCCGTGGCAGCCGAGGCATCGGCGTTCATAGACTTCCTTGCCGTAGGCGATCCATTCGCTCGATCGTGGCAGCGTCGCATCCGTAACTTCGAGCTTCTGCGGCTCAAACAGGTCCCGCCACTTGCCACGATTCATGCCGAGTTTTTGGAGATAAGCGATGAGACCCTGCAGCGCTTCCGTCTCGGCGGCGATTTTGACGATGGCGCCGGTATATTCCTTGTTCGGGATCACAATGATCGGAGCCTTGCTGCGCGCCTCCATCGGCACAAACAGGAGTCCATCGGCGTTCGGCGTGAGCCTGATCTGCTCCTTGCTCGCGAAGTCGAACAGCTTCTCGGTAACGGGCGTTTTTTCCAGGCTGCGATTGCCGGCCTGGTCATCGACGATCTTGACGGGCTCTGCGGGCGTGTCGAACAGGCCTCGAAAAGGCGCCATGATCGAATCCGGCGAGAGCATCCGGGGATTCCAGAAATGCGCGAGATGCCATTCGTCGCTGTATTTGAGCCCGACCCGCGTCAGATCCGGCCCGATGCGCCGGGTGCCCCACAGGTGCGGCACATCATAGGCATATTCGCCGGCCTCGGATACCGGGCCCCAGCGGCGCGTCTCGCCGGTCACCGGACGCACGTATTGCGAATGGCAGTACCAGCACCCCTCCCGCAAATACACTTGCCGACCGAGCTTCTGCTGCGGCGTGTAATCGGTGGCATCGGTCATCAGCCATTTGAGCTGGCCGAAATCGGTCCGGACCACCGCGGTCACGTTGGTGGTCCGCGCCGATGGTTCGATAAATGGTAGGATGCCTTGGGTGACGACAGCGAGGAAGAAGAAGAAGACGCCGGCCACCAGGGCGACGAAGCGCGCGCTCATTCCGCAGCTCCCCCAGCTGGAACCGGAGCCACGCCGGGCGACGGGACTGGTCTCGTCTCCGCGGCCGGCCTCGTGAGCGCCGTCATCATGAGATTGAAGACCAGCAAGGACATCCCGAGGTCCATGGTGATGCCACTGAGAGTCCGTACCAGCCAATAGGCCCTCATCCGGGTCACCGTGTCGAGCCACTCGGTGCCATTCATCCATTCAAAGCCTTGCTGCAGACCGCCGGCGGTCAGCACCAGACCCATGGTGGAAATGCCGACGGTGATCAGCCAGAACGACCAGTTGCCAAGCGTCCATGACCAAAGCTCGCGCTTGAACGCGCGCGGCCAGACGTAGACCAGACCGCCCATCGCCCAGACCACGAACGTCCCGAACACGGTGAGATGAGAGTGGGAGATGACGAAGTCGGTGAAATGGGTGGGCTGCTGGATCGAACGCAATGCCTCGGTCGAGCCTTGAAAGCAGCCCGCCAGATACATCAACGAGCCCATGATCAAGAACTTGGCCGGGAGATTCTTCCCGAATCCGTCCCAGCGGCCCTTCACGGTACCGAAGAAATTCACCAGCACCGTCCACACCGGAATGATCAGCAGCATGGAGGTGACGATCGCAAGAGTCTCGGCCCAGTCGGCGATCGGGCTATAGAGATAGTGGTGGATGCCGACGAAGGGATAGAACAGGGCGAGCGACCAGAAGCCGACCAGCGAAAGTTTATGGGCATAGAGCGGATTGCGTACGCTGACCGGCAGGAAGTAGTAGATCAACACGTAACCCGCGGGCGTGATCCAGAGTCCGACGATGTAGTGGATGTAGAGGCCGTGGAAAGCGGCGCTGTTGATGCCCGAGATCGTGTAGGGCAGGATGAAGCTGCCCAGCACGAGATTCATCGTCGTCCACACGAAGGCCCCGATCAGATACCACAGCGCGACATAGAGCGGCGCCTCGAGGCGTTGCGCGATGGTGAGGAGGAACTGTGCCGTCGTCGCCGCGATGACGATGAAGATGGGAATCTCGGCGAACAGCGGGAGCTCGCCCGCCTCCAGGCCGTGATTCTGGGCGAAAGGCAGCGAGATGAGCCCCGCCGCCAAGCTGATGTTATATAGCCACGCCAGCGGTACGCCCCATTGTGCCCATGGCACCCGCACCCCGCAGAGGCGCGGGACCAGATAGTGGCATTCGCCGATGAAGAGGGCGGAAAAGGCACCGAAGATGACGCCATTGACATGGACCGGCCGCAGCCTGCCGAAGGTCAGCCCTAGATTGTTGGTGCCGAGATAGTCCGGATAATTGAAGAGACCCGAGATCGTCACGCCGACCGACGGCGTGACGAGGAGCCAGAACATGCCCCAATAAAGCCAGGTTCGAACCACGCGCCAATCAACCAGATCATCCAGGTCGATGCCGCTGAACCTACCGCGCAGTCTCTCCGCAGGAAACACTTCCGCCATGGAGCTTTCCCCCTGGTTTCTTAACGCGTTCTTTCGTGCTCTCCTGTTGATGCGGCTTCGACTGCCGCGCTCCTTCCTGATTGATCAGACGTCTCCGCCGTCGCTGTCGGGCGCCGAACTGCGGGACAGCGATAACTTTTGCTAGGAGCCCCGGCTTCGCAGCGATCGGGATCAGAACTTGCCCGGAGTCAGCACCGAGCCGCTCTGCGACCAGTAAATGTACGTCTCCAAGGCCTTCATCGCGTCCGAGTCAACGTCGATCTTTTCTCCCTGGTTGGGCTTCTCGATGCACCAGTTGATCATGTCGCGCAGCGTCGCGAACTTGGCCATCTGCGCCTGGTACTTCGGGAACGTGAGCGGGTGGGTGTCGGCCGTCATGGGGTGGCACATGGCACAGGCCATTCCCGTCTTGGACAACTCGACCCCCATCGCCTCCTCGGTCGCGGCGTCACCGTGGAACAGCAGGTCGCCCTTGCGGACCTGCTCCATGAACACCTGCTGGTAGGCTGTCAGTAGCTGCTGCGTCACCGGATCCTTGTGCGCACCCGCAGGGCCGATCAGAACGGCAAGCGCCCCGAGCGCTCCCGCAAGGGCTGCGCGCGACAGGACGAAACGACATGTCATCGGCGCGGTCATGACCATTCCTCCTAATACGGCCACATATTGTCGGCCATCCGAGGCCGCAGGACCTCGGAAATGCTCTTGGCAGAGTCGTCCGGGGTCTGCGCGAGCACCTGCTTGCGCCACATCACGTATTCGACGTCGACCTTGTCTTGGGCGCTGACGTCGATCTTTTCCCAACCGACCCCATCAAAGTGATCCCCGGGGTCGACCCGGATCATCGGCTTGGTGAGCTTTGGCACCCCCTCGGGGGCGTACGGCCACGGCCACGAGGTCGCCAGCATGCCGATTGAGCGCATGGTGCCGATTTCGTTGTAGAGCACCTGATGCACGTGACCGTGGATGTTGGTGACCTTGGTGTAGGGTTTGAGTACCTCGTTCACCTCGCGCCAGTCGCGCACCCAAAAGTTCCACGGTGGATAGTACTCGTAGAGCGGATTGTGGCTGAAGATGACGACCGGCCGGTTGCGATCCCAGTTGGCGAGGGTCGCTGCCAGCCAGTCGAGCTGGTCGCGGCCGACACCCGCCCACGGGCCGGCGACGGTGCCGTCAAGCGTGGCCATGTGGCCCATGCGCTCCTCGGGGCTCATCTTCTTCGCCGTCCAGTAGTCCGGGCCGCGACTGACCGTGTCGAGCCCGACAAAGCGCACACCCTTGTGATCAAAGGTCCAGTTGGGCTGACCGAACAGCTCGCCCCATTTCTTGCCCATGTCGAGGTACCAATCGTGCTCGCCCGGGATGTAGACCTTGCGGATTTTGATTTCTTTCAGGATCTCCACGCCGAGCGCGAGCTCCTCGACCTTGCCAAGCTGGGCCAGGTCGCCGCCGAAGATCAGGAAGTCGGCGGGCGGACTCATGGCCTGGACCTCCTTGGCGGCACGCACCACTTTGTCGACGAAGCGGGTATTGAGCGACTTCGGATAAAGATGGGTGTCGGAAATCCAGGCAAACTTGAAGGGCGCCTCGGCGGCATAAGCGACGTCGCGCACTCCGGGCTGTTGGAGTACCGCAGCCATCTCACGTCGAACTTTGTCGAGTTCAGACATGGGGGTTCCTCCTTGGGATGTGTCGTTAGTCGTTACAAGGCATTCCGCTCAGGCGAGGCGCCTCCAGCTGTTTGTCACCTCGCCGGAATTGTTGTTTCTTCTTTCTTCGGCTCGGTTGTCGCGGGTCGAGCCGCAGAAGCCCGTTACCGCGCGCCGGAGCCGCCTTGAGCCGAAGAGGCGCCCTTCTTCAGTTCGATATTCAGATCGCTCGACTTCCCCGCCGCAACGGTCACCGTCTGCTCGTTCGGGCCGGTGAAGGGTTGGTGCGCCACCAGCTTGTAGGTTCCGGCCGGAACGTCGGAGATGGCGAATTTGCCGTCGGCGCCGGTGACGGCATAGTAGGGATTGTCGACGACATAGACCCACCCTTCCATCCAGCCATGTGCATCACAATCGATCCGCACCTCGCCCGGCCGCGGCAGTTCGACGGGAATTCTCTGACCCTGATTGGGGAGAGCGAGGTTGAACACGGTGCGCTTGCCGTAATAGCCGTGCGTGTTGTGTAGCATCGGATCGCTATTGACGACGTCCAGGCCGCCCACGCGTGTCACCTGAATGTTGGGTTCGAATTTGCATTTGTTGTTGTTGATTTCCGGCTTCTTGGCTTCCGCCGGCCAGGCTTTTCCCTTCGCGATATCGGCCAGATACACGACGGCATTCTGCACGCTCTTGTCCGGCCCGACCTGAACGAGCGTCTCCTCGTAAGGACCGCCGCACACCTCGATGTCCTTGGTCGGAATGACCTTGCGGGTGCTGGGGGTCCCGTTGAAGACGACCTTGCCGGTGATCGATGCGCCGCCCGTGACCGTGCCCGCGTCGTAGGCTTGCGCCGGCATCGTCATCGCCGCAATGACCATCACCGACAGCCCGGTAGGCCATTTTTTTATGGCTAAGCTGGTCATGATGGCGCTCTCGTTGATGTCCGCGATGTCCGAACGAAACCGTATCGAAAGGAATGTAACCGCCATTTTGCATGAATTAGGAAATCAGAATTCCTTGGCGAGACTTTAAGCAATGCTTATGAATCGTTCCGGGCAAAATCGTTTAGAAGAGATATCTGCACGCCACAGCCGCACCCACGTTTGTGGCAGGCCGTAGGAGCAATTGATCGCTGCGTTTTGCGCATCCGGAGGCACACGATGTGTCGGCGCCTCATATCCCTGTCGGTTCCCGGGCTGCCGATCCTTTCCGGCATCGCTCTCGTGATCGCGTTGATGTCGAGCCAACCGCTCGTACGCGCGGCCAATTCGCCCGTGACGATCGGCGGCCCGTTTACGCTCACCTCACCTGACGGCACGACGGTCACCGAGCAGGCCTACCTTGGGAAATGGCTTCTGGTTTATTTCGGCTTCACCTCGTGCCCCGATACCTGCCCGACGGCGCTCCTCGAGATTGCCACCGCGCTCGGGAAGCTCGGCCCCGACGCCGACAAGCTGCAACCGCTGTTCATCACAGTCGACCCGTTGCGCGACACGCCGGCGGTCATGGGGAACTACACTCAGTCATTTGATCCGAGGATCGTCGGGCTTACGGGCACGCCGCAGCAGATCGCTGCCGTTGCCCAGGAATATGGAGTCTATTACGCACCTCGTAAGAGCGGGCCGGGCGCTGAAGACTACGTCATGGACCACGGCACCTATCTTTACCTGATGGACCCTGAAGGCAGATTCGTGCGCGGTTTTGATGCCGACACGCCAGGCGACCGCATCGCCGAGGCCGTGCGTAGCGCCATGGCAAAGACGCGCGAGAATGCAAGTCATCAGGGACGGTCGACGCAATGAGAGTGCGTCCTGATCAAGGGGTGTTGCGCGGACGTTTGATACCGTCGCAGCGGGGAGGGCTCTCATGAATTACGACGGCTATTTCCTTCACGCCCTCGCGCGGTTACGGGACGAACGGCGTTACCGCGTCTTTGCCGACCTTGAGCGCATCGCCGGACGCTATCCCCATGCCGTCTGGCACTCGCCTGCCGGCCCGCGCAGCGTCGTGATCTGGTGTTCCAACGACTACCTCGGCATGGGACAACACCCGAAGGTGATCGGCGCCATGGTCGAAACTGCAACCCGCATGGGCACTGGGGCGGGCGGCACCCGTAACATCGCCGGCACCAATCATCCGCTGGTCGAGCTTGAGCGCGAGTTGGCCGACCTACACGGCAAGGACGCGGCGCTCCTGTTCACCTCCGGCTACGTGTCGAACCAGACCGGAATTTCGACCATCTGCAAGCTGATGCCGAGCTGCCTGATCCTATCCGACGCCCTCAACCACAACTCGATGATCGAGGGCGTGCGCCAATCGGGGTCAGAGAAGCACATCTGGCGCCATAACGATCTCGGCCACCTCGAAGAGCTGCTCAAACAGGCCGAACCCGAACGGCCGAAGCTGATCGTGTTCGAGAGTCTTTATTCGATGGACGGCGACGTCGCGCCCATCAACGGCATTTGCGATCTTGCCCAGCGCTACGGCGCGATGACCTACTGCGACGAGGTGCATGCGGTCGGCATGTACGGCCCACGCGGCGGCGGCATCACGGAACGCGACGACGCGGCGCACCGCGTCGACGTAATCGAGGGGACGCTTGCCAAGGCGTTCGGCTGTCTCGGCGGATACATTGCGGGCAAAGCCGCAGTGGTTGATGCTGTGCGATCCTACGCGCCCGGCTTCATTTTCACCACAGCCCTTCCGCCGGCGATCTGCGCCGCCGCAACCGCGGCGATCCGCCACCTCAAGACCTCCAGCCGGGAGCGTGAGCAGCATCAGGACCGCGCGGCGCGCACGAAGGCGGTGCTTACGGCAGCCGGCCTCCCGGTCATGCCGAGCGAGACACACATCGTGCCGGTCCTTGTCGGCGATCCGGAGAACTGCAAGGCGGCGAGCGACCTCCTGCTCACCGAGCACGGAATCTACATCCAGCCGATCAACTACCCGACCGTGCCGCGCGGCATGGAGCGGCTGCGCATCACGCCTTCGCCCTATCACGACGACGGCCTGATCGACGCGCTCGCCAAAGCACTGATCGGTGTCTGGGACCGACTTGCCCTGCCGCGCAAGGACCGGGCGATCGCACAGAGTCACCTTTGCAAAGGATTGAACGCCGCCTTGGCTCGACCGAGCGATCGAGTGCCTGCCCGGTCAGATCATGGTGTCGTTGGCTACTGAAGAAGCCCAAATATGCCTCGGCTTGAGCTGTGGCTTCCGACCGATGATACGACCGCCATTCCAGGTGGTCGTTGGGCGGGCCTAGTCGCGCTCTTGCGACGAACCTCCACGGCGGAACCCGCTCGAGTACTCCGCCCTACGCGGAGAAGGTTCGATCCCAGGTTCTCTCCCTCCGCCATCGACCTCGGCAGTCCGCTATCGAGCTCGGTCGACCAGCCCCAAAATCCCCAACAGATTGAGACCTTCTAGGTGAATAACCGTACTAGAGATTGTCGAAGGGACGGCAATTTACGGTTGGAGACGACATTTTTCTCCAAAGCTTCGTACTTCACAGTTTTAGCACAGTTCTGAAAACCAAAGGGTGAGCGCAATAACTTGCGCTCCAGTTCGCTCAGGGTTCGAATCTTTCTCCGACGAGCGAGAGTAACCGCCCTCTAACCTCACCAAGAGCTTTCAACGGTCCCGCCCAGGAATGTCCGCTATCGGCGGAAGAGCGGAAAACATATGCTCGTAGTGAGTTCTTCTCAGTTTGACCCCATCTGAGACATCGGCGAACATTTCATGTTGCAGTAGCGAACCAGGTTGCAACCCCTAACAAAGTGCTTGCTCGACCGGCTACGATGCGGTGTCTCGGACCTTTGGCGGTGGACATGACACGGCGCGAGTTCATGACGCTACTAGGCGGTGCGGCTGCGTGGCCGATGGCTGCGCGGGCGCAGCAGATGTCGAAAATGCCGCGCATCGGTTATTTCATGGATCGATCTGGTCCGGGACTTTTTGACGAGGCGTTTTTGGTCGGTCTGCGTGAAAATGGCTACGTTGTGGGCCAGAACATTGCGATCGAATATCGGTGGAGTGAAGGCCAGACCGAAAAGCTTCCGACCCTGGTGGCCGATCTGGTTTCCCG
>WNGO01005649.1_pt1 | contig 15402 bp, 12 predicted proteins | sample 5400511 | NCBI WGS metagenome assembly WNGO01 (sample SAMN13153380, study PRJNA577476) | soil metagenome | isolation source: 20 cm soil or saprolite under Garry oak tree replicate 2 | place: USA:California | collected 2016-06-15 | reverse complement strand
TATCTGGAGCTCCTGGCGCGTCACCTCGACCGTGATCGCTTCGAGCTCGCGGTGATCGTGCCGGAGCCGGGGCCGCTGGCCGCGCGCCTGGCGAGCCTCGGAATCCCCGTTGCCACCGTGGATCTTCGCCGTCTGGTGAGCCTGCCGGCGGTCGCTCGTCTGGCCGCGCAGATCCGCGCGTTCGCTCCTCACGTCCTGCAATCACACGGCGCCCGATCGAACTTCTACACGCGGCTCGCCGGCGCGATGGCGGGCGTGAAGGCTCGCCTGTCCACTGTTCACAACGCGCTCGGCGATTATCCTGTGTCGGCCACGCGTCGGGCCGTCTACGGTGCGGCGGACCGCCTCACGTTGCCGTTGACGTCGGCGGTGGTCTGTGTGGCCGAGGCGCTCGGGCGCAACTATCCACGACGCGCGCTCGTCATCCCGAACGGCATCGAGCTCGATCACTTCGATCCCAGCGCCGTGTCCGCGACGGGGATGCGCCAGCGCTGGGGCCTCGACGCCGGACCTGTCCTGGGTTTTGTCGGCCGGCTCACTCCGCAGAAGGATCCGCTGACGTTCCTTCACGCGGTCGCAGAAGTGCGACGGCACCGGCCGAATGTGAAGGCCCTCGTCGTCGGAGACGGACCGCTGCGCGGGGCGGTGGAGGCCGAGATCGCCCGCCTGGAGTTGCGGTCGTCGTGCCGGCTGACGGGGATGCAGGCCGAGGTGGCGCCCTTGCTCGGCGCCATGGACGTCTTCGTGCTGTCGTCGGTCTCCGAAGGATTTCCGTTCGTCGTGCTCGAGGCGATGGCGATGGAGCGGCCCGTCGTCGCCACCAACGTGAACGGTGTGGCTGAGATCATCGAGCCGGGCGAAAGCGGCCTCCTCGTGCCCCCTCGCGACGCCGACGCGACGGCCCGCGCCGCTCGACCGCCGACGCGTCGCCGAGGTCTCTGCCTGATGTGCGGCATCGCCGGCTACGTCGGCGGCGTTGCCCCGAGCACGCTCTCGGCCATGTTGCGGACGCTGAAGCATCGCGGCCCCGACGACGAGGGGGCGTGGGTCGGCGACGATGGTGCGCGCATCGGGCTCGGCATGACACGGCTTGCCATCATCGATCTCGTCACCGGTCGTCAGCCGATGACGAGCCCCGACGGCCAGCTCCACGTCGTCTTCAACGGCGAGATCTACAACTTCCGCGAGCTTCGCACCCGGTTCGCCGCGGCGGGCCGGTCGTTCGCCACGACGAGCGACACCGAGGTGATCCTGGCCGCCTACGAGCGTCACGGTGACCTCTGCGTCGAGCACCTGCGCGGCATGTTCGCGTTCGCGCTCTGGGACGCCCGGCGGCGCCGGCTGTTGCTCGCCCGCGATCGGCTCGGCAAGAAACCGCTGTACTACTGGCGCGGCGACGGCGTCCTGCTCTTCGCATCGGAGATCAAGGCCCTGCTCTGTCATCCGCGGATTTCCCGGGCGGTGGACTGGGATGCGTTGCATCACTATCTGGCGTTCGGATACACGCCGGCCGACCGCTCGATGTTCGCCGGGATCGCCAAGCTGCCGCCCGGCCATCTCCTTCGTGTCGATGCGACGGGCGCCGTGGAGCGCACGTCGTACTGGTCGCTGCCCGACGCCGCGGCCACCGAAGCGGCCCGCGTGACGGCCAAGGAAGCGCCAGCGCTCGTCCGCCACGAGCTGCGCGAAGCCGTCCGCCTGCGCCTCGAGAGTGACGTGCCGCTCGGCGTGTTCCTCTCGGGGGGCATCGACTCGAGCGCCATCGTCGCCAGCGCCCGCGAGGTGACGAGCGGCCGGCTGTCGACGTTCACGGTCGGGTTCGGTCCGGCGGCACCCTCGTTCGACGAGCGCGTGTACGCCCGGGAGGTCGCCGAGCGATTCGCCACCGATCACCACGAGGAGACGCTGCACCCGGTCATCGCCGACGTCCTGCCCAGCGTGATTCGCCACTTCGACGAGCCGTTCGCCGACTCCTCGGCGCTGCCGACCTTCATGGTCGCCCAGGCGACCGCCCGCCACGTGAAGGTGGCGCTCTCGGGCATCGGGGGCGACGAGACGTTCGCGGGCTACCCGCGCTATCTGGGGCTGCGTGTCTCAGAAGTCTTCGCGCGGTTGCCGCGAAGCCTGCGCACGATGTCGGCTCGGGCGGGACAACGCCTGCTGCCCGAGTCGGAGACGAGCAGTAACTGGGGCGATCGACTCCGCCGCTTCGCCGCCGGCGCGGAACGGCCGCCGTTCGAGCGCTACGTGCGGTGGACTCGCTTCTTCACCGACGAGCAGCTGGACAAGCTCGTCGTTCCCGGCGTCCGGGCGAGCTGGCGGATGCCCGTCGACGCCGGGCACCGGGCCGCCTGGGCCGGGCAAGGCCACGGCGATCCCGTGGACGGCGCGTTTCGTGTCGACCTCCTCACGTATTTGCCCGACGACCTGCTCGTGATGGCCGACCGCATGTCGATGGCGCACTCACTGGAGCTGCGGGCGCCCTTCTGCGACCACCGCCTGATCGAGCGAAGTCTCGCCATCGCGCCTCGCGTGAAGCTTCCCGGCGTCCGGTTGAAGGGCCTGCTGCGCCAGGCGTTCGCCGGCGTCCTGCCGCCGAGCGTCGTCCGGCGTCGCAAGCAGGGCTTCATGATTCCGCTGGCGGGCTGGCTGCGTACCGATCTGCGGCCGCTGATGGAGCAGCTCCTCGCCCCCGACGTCGTCGCGGCGCGGGGTCTGTTCGCGCCGGCCGCGGTCGACGCTCTGATCCAGGAGCACCTGCGCGGCCGCAAGACTCACGCCGATCGGCTGTGGGCCCTGATGATGACCGAGCTGTGGCTGCGGGAGTACCTCGACGGCGCGACCGCCTGGAAGGCGGGAACGTGAAGATCGTCGTCGTGTCCGATGTGTCTCCAGTCCAGCTGCTCGGCGGTGGCGAGCGCGTGCTGTGGGAGCAGACGTCCCGGCTCTCCGCGCGCAAGCACGTCGTCAAGGTCGTCAGTCGGACGCCGGACGGCGGCGTGCCCGGTGACCTGGTGCACGGCGGAGTGGCGGTTCACCACTTCCCGGTCGATCGGCGCTCGCTGGCCAACCGATCGGCGCGTTCGGCGTGCTGACGTCAACGCTCGGCCGCCGGCTGCCGAGCCTCTACACGTTTCACTCGCCGGCGCCGCTCGAGTACCGGTCCCGGACCGGGATGTCGGGTCTGCACCGCGGCGGACTCGTGGGCCGGGCCGGCGCAGCTCTGCTCTGGACGCTCGAGCGCGCGTCACTCAAGCGGGCGAGCCGGATCCAGGTGCTGAGCGACTTCTCGGCCCGTCTGCTCTGGGATCTCTACGGCATCAGCGGAGAGCGGATCGTGAAGATCGTGGGGGGCGCCGACGTCGAGCGCTTCCATCCCGGCGGCTCGCGAGAGGCCCAGCGGCAGGCGCTGGGGCTGCCGAGCGATCGCCCGCTCCTCTTCACGCTGCGCAACCTCGAGCCGCGCATGGGGCTCGACACGCTGATCCGGGCGATGGCCACCGTGCGGGAGCGCTTTCCCCGCGTGCTCCTGCTGATCGGCGGCTCCGGCTCGCTGCGCCCGCTGCTCGAGACCCTCACGATCTCGCTCAGCCTGTCCGAGCACGTCCGGTTCCTCGGCTTCGTGCCCGAGCGTGACCTGCCCGCCTACTACGGCGCGGCCGACGCGTTCGTGTTGCCGACCCGCGAGCTCGAGGGATTCGGCCTGGTCACGGTGGAAGCGCTGGCGTGCGGCACACCCGTCCTCGGCACGCCGGTCGGAGCCACGCCGGAGATTCTCGAGCCACTCGACCGCTCCCTGCTCTTCGCCGACGTCGGCCCGACGGCGATCGCGGATGGGATCGGTCGCTTCCTCGAGCGCAGCGAGCAGGATCCCGCGGTCGTGCGCGATCTGCGCCGCGCCTGCGTGGCCTACGCCGAGCGGCAGTATGGCTGGAGTCGCTCGGTCGATGCGCTGGAGGACATGCTCGGCACCCTCACCGAAAAAAATGTCACGGCGACTGGCGCCGTCCGCTGCGTGGCCTGCGAAGCCGCCACGCCGCTTCGGTGGTTCCGTCATCGCGGAGAGGACTACCGGGCCTGTCCGGCCTGCGGCACCTCGGTGGCCGCAAAGCTGCCGACGGCGGCCGGGCTCCGACACTTCTACGAGGTCGAATATCCCGCGCGCTTCGTACGCCCGGAGGTGCCGGCGTCGCGGCTCGATCTCTTCGGGGAGCTCATCGCTCGCCTCGGACCGCCGCGCAGCCGGAGGCGGCTGCTCGATGTCGGCTGCGGCCCCGGCCATTTCGTCGCGTCGGCCGCCGCCGCCGGCTGGCGTGCGGTCGGCCTCGAGCTCGCGGCCGAGATGTGCGCAGCCGCGCGGACGACGGCCGCGTGTGACGTCGTGCAGTCCGACTCGGTCCTCTTGCCCTTCGACACCGCGTCGATGGATGCCGTGACCTTCATCAACGTCCTCGACCATCTGGTCGATCCGTACGGCGCTCTGGCCGAGGCCCATCGCGTCCTGGCTCCGGACGGTCTGCTCGTGATCCGCGTGCCGAACGGGGCGTTTCATCGCCGCGCCACGCAGTTCTTCTCGATGCTCGGTCGTCGCGGGTGGCTCGGGAAGTTCGGAGCCTATCCGGTCTTCCACGTCTTCGGGTTCACCGCCCGCGGACTCCGCCGGCTGGTGGAGCGGTCCGGGTTCCACGTCCTCTCGCTGCGGAATTCACCGCTGAGCGCGGAGGGGCCCTCAGCAGCCGACAGCCGCGCGCCCGGACTCCCACGCTGGTTCCGCGGAGCGGGTGAGACGGTGGCGGCCACGCTGCATGCCGTCACGGCGAGCCGTTGCCTGGCGGCGCCTTCCATCGAGCTGTACGCGCGCCGGCTCGGTGATGAGGAGGTGCCGCCCTCGTGATCCGGGCGCTGCACGTCATCACGCGGCTGACGCTGGGTGGCTCCTCCGAGAACACCATCGGCCAGATGGTGACGCTGGCGCGCGCCGGCTACGACTCCGCGCTGGCGGTCGGTCTCGCCGAATCGGACGTGGTGACCGTGGACGACGCGCGCCGCCGCGGTTGCCGCATCGTGAACGTGCCCAGCCTGGGCCGCGAGGTGACGCCGACGCGCGATCTCGTCGCGCTGCTGCAGCTCGTCCGCCTCTTTCGGCGCGAGCGGCCGGCGATCGTTCACACGCACACATCCAAGGCCGGGTTCATCGGGCGCCTGGCCGCGCGCATCGCGCGTGTGCCCGTCGTGATCCACCAGCCCCACGGCCACATCTTCTACGGGTACTCCGGCCCCCGACGGACCTCGGCCTATATCACGCTCGAGCGGCTCGCCGCGCGCTGGAGCGACCGCATCGTGACGCTCACCGACGTGGGCCGCGAGGAGCATCTGGCCCTCGGCATCGGACGGCCCGAGCAGTTCGTCACCATCCCGAGCGGCGTGCCGGTGAACGACCTCCAATTGCGCGCTCCGCTCCCGGCCCGGGCTCGCGCATGGCTCGGCCTCGGCCCGTCGGCCTTCGTCGTGCTCGGCCTCGGCCGGCTGGTTCACGTGAAGGGCTTCGATCTCCTCGTGGAGGCGCTCGCTCGGATTGCCCCGCAGATCGGTGACGCACGCGTCGTCATCGTCGGTGATGGACCCGAGCGTGATCGTTTGACGGCGCGGGCCGCCGAGCTCGGCGTCGTCGACCGCCTCACCCTGGCCGGTGCCGTGGTCGTGCCCGAGATGGTCGCGCGCTACTTCGCCGCCGCCGACGTCTTCGCGGCTCCCGCCCGCAACGAAGGCATGGGCCGCGCGCTCGTGGAGGCAATGGCCTTCGGCGTGCCCGTTGTGGGCACCGCGGTCGGCGGGATCCCGAGCGTGATCGGTGACGACGTCGCCGGCCGGGTCGTCCCGCCGGAGGACGTCGATGGCCTCGCGTCGGCCCTGATCGACCTGGCCAGCGACCGCGGACTCCGCTTCAAGCTGTCCGAGGCGGCGCGGCGTCGCGCGCACGACTTCTCCGCCGACGTCGCCGACGCGCGGCTCCTGGCGCTCTACGCCGAACTCGTCGAGGCGAAGCGACTCCGGTGACCCCGTGTCCCGTCTGCGGTCGTGCTGGCGGTCGGCCACTGGCCCGGCTGCAACGTCGAGCGCTGGTTCGCTGCCGGGGGTGTCGACTCGTCTTCCTCGATCCGCCGCGCACCACCGATGCCGTGCGCGAGTATTTCGAAGACGTGTACGTCGATCCCGCCGCCAGCCGGCGGATCGACTCACGGCGGCACCGCCTGTTCCTCGACTTCCTCGATGGCGTGCGGCAGGCCGGCCGGTCACGTCTGCTCGACATCGGATGCGGGACCGGTGAGTTCATCGAGCTGGCCCGGGCGCGCGGCTGGAACGCCTGGGGCGTCGAGGTCTCACGAGAGGCCGTACAAACCGCGCAGGGGCGGGGGCTGCAGGTCGCGCTCCGCGCATCGGAGGGCGTCGAGGCCGAGCGGCTGCCCTTCGCCGACGACTTCTTCGACGTCATCGTGCTGTGGAACGTCATCGAGTTCTTCATGTGGCCGGACGCCGATCTCGCGGAGATCGGCCGCGTCCTCAGCCCGGGCGGGCGCATCGTCGTCCGCACGCAGAACGAGCCCTTTCACCTGACCGCGTACCGCCTCCATCGTCTGTTCGAATGGCTGCCGGCGTCGCATGCCTACCTCGGCCGCAGCTACGTCTTTCATCCGCTGCTCTGGAGTCGGCAGACGCTTTCCGATGCCCTGGCCCGCGCCGGCTTCGTCGACATCGTGGTGGCGAACAGCGCGCCCACCGCTGGTGATCCCTATGGGGTTGGCCCGCGCCGGGAAGCCATCGTCCAGGCCGGCAAGTGGATCCTCGATCGTGCTGCGCGTGTGGTCGCCCGCCTCTCAGGTGGCGCCTGGCTCATCGGAGCCTCGATGACCGCCGTGGCCAGGAAGCCCGAGTGATGCGTCACGACGGTCTCCGTGCCTGGGCCGGCGTGATCGGCGTCGCCGTGCTCGCCCTCGTGATTCCGACGCCCGCGCCCGCGCGTGAACAAGTGGCGGCCGTGCTCCACGTCCACTCCGACTTGACCACCGGTGACCTGCCGCTCGACGAGGTCGCGCGTATCGCCGAGTCGAGCGGGCTCTCGGCCATCTTCCTGGCCGAGAACTATCTCCTGCGCGTGGAGTACGGGCTCCCGCCGTTCCGTGCGCTGACGCGCGTGACCAAGGAAGAGACCAGCGTCCTCGGTGGTGCGGGAACCACGCAGTTCCTCGAGCGCGTGGCGGCCACGCGCCGGAATTACCCGCGCATGCTCATCGTGCCGGGCGTCGAGGTGATGCCGCACTACTTCTGGACGGGCTCACCGGCCAGCCTCTCCATGACGCTCCACAACGTCCAGAAGAATCTGCTGGTGTTCGGCATCAGCGATCCGAAGAAGCTGTCGTCGCTCGCCGCCACCGGCAACCGCTACGAGTCACGCTATAGCTGGCAATCGCTGGCCGACGTCACCCCCGCGCTGCTGGTCATCCCCGGCCTCGTGCTGCTGCGACGCAAGCGCCGTGAGCACCGGCGCTTCGGGCGCACGATCGTCGTGGTGTGGCGGCGGCGCTGGGGGTTGGGCCTCGTGCTGCTCGCCGTCGGCCTTTTCGCCGTCGTGCGGGGCTGGCCCTTCACCGTGGATCGCTATCCGCCCTGGCAGGATGCCGGCCTCGAGCCGTATCAGACGTTGATCGACCAGGTCGATCGCCTCGGCGGCGCGAGCATGTGGTCGTTCCCGGAGACGGCCGACGTCGGCCAGCGTAACGTGGGCCCCGTGCAGGTGTCGTGGCTGACGGAGCCCTATCCCGACGACCTCCTGCGCACGTTCCGGTATACGGCCTTCGGCGCCGTGTACGAGCAGCCGACGCGTTTCACCGAGCCCGGGCTCGGCTGGGACCGCATGCTCGGGCAATACGTGCGCGGAGAGCGGAGCCGTCCAGCGTGGGGGGTCGCGGAGTCGGGATTCCACGGCCTCGCCCGAGGCAAGCGCCTCGGCCCGGTGCGGACGGTGTTTCTCGTCGACGAGCGCTCCGAGGCGGCGCTGCTCGACGCGCTCAAGCGCGGGCGACTCTACGCCGTCCGCCGACCCCCCGAGGTGGCGCTGGTGCTTTCCGACTTCTCGATCGCCGCGGCCACGGCGACGGCGGCGTCGGGTGAGACGCTGCGCGTTCCCGAGAGCACGCGCGTGGCCGTCAGCGTCGGCGTCACGAGCAGCGACGGCGGGAGCCATCCGCTGCGTGTCACGCTCGTGCGGAACGGCGCCGCGGTGGAGACGTGGGCCGGTCAGACACCGTTCACGGCCGTTCACGAGGAGACGTTCGACGGCACCCCGCTCTTTTTCCGCATGGAGGCGCGTTCGGGCGCGGTCCACCAGCTCCTCACGAATCCCGTCTTCGTGAGAAAGCCGTGAAGGTCGCCATCCATCAGCCGCACTACCTGCCGTGGCTCGGCTACCTGGCCAAGTGGGCTGAAGCCGACGTGTTCGTCTTCCTCGACACCGTGCAGTTCGAAAAGAACGGCTGGCAGAATCGCAATCGGATCAAGACGGCCGCCGGGCCGCAGTGGCTCACGGTGCCGGTGCGGGCACGGCTGGGGACGGCGATCGCGGACGTGGCGATCGACACGGCCCAGCCGTGGGCGCGGCGGCATCTGCGCGCCATCGAGCTGGCCTACGGCCGTGCCGCGGGCTGGGCCGGCTACGGCGAAGACCTCCGCGCCTTCTACTCCAGGCCCTGGGGGGAGCTGGCGGCGCTCGCCGTGGCGAACGCGCGCTGGCTGGCCAGCGCGCTCGGTATCGCGACGCCATCTCGGCTCGCGTCGGAGCTGACGGTGACGGCGACCGACCCGACCGAGCGCCTCGCCGAGATCTGCCGGGCCGTCGGTGGGACGACCTATCTGGCCGGTCGGGACGGCGTCCAGTACATGGACCTCAAGCGGTTTCGGCACGCCGGGCTCGAGGTCCGCGCTCAGGCCTACGAGCCTCCGATCTACCCCCAGCTCCACGGCCCATTCGTGCCGGCTCTCTCAGGACTCGACCTGCTGCTGAGCAACCCTCTGAGCGCGCTGGCGATTCTGCGCCGCGGTGACACCTGGGCCCCGCTCGGTCCGTGATGGTCGAGGTCGCCATGAAATCTGCGGGGGCCTCCGGGGCGCCGACGTATGATGAAAAAACGTCCCCATGAACGTCCTCGCCATCGGGGCCCATCCCGACGACATCGAATACGGCTGCGGTGGCACGCTGACGCTGTATGCGCAGCGAGGTCACGACGTCTATCTCTTCGTCGCCTCCGATGGCTCACTCGGCGGCGACGCCGCCATGCGCGAGCGCGAGCAGGACGAATCGACGCTGGTGATCGGTGCGCAGCGGGTCTTCTGGGGCGGCTACCGCGACACCGAGGTGCCCTACAACCGCGAGCTGATCGTGCGGCTGGAAGCGGTCATCCGCGACACCCGGCCGTCGATGATCTTCGTGAACTATCCCGACGACACGCACCAGGATCATCGCAACCTGGCCCAGGCCGCGGTGTCGGCGACGCGCTACGTCCCCAACTTCCTCTTCTTCGAGGTTCCGTCCACCCAGCATTTCACGCCGAACTGCTATACCAACATCGAGAAGGTGCTGGACCGGAAGCTCGCGTGCCTGGAGGCCCATCGCTCGCAGGTGGCCAAGACCAACATCGAGGACCTGACGATCCTCGAGCTGGCCGTCTCTTGCGCGAACTTTCGCGGGATCCAGGCGCGCGTGAAGTACGCGGAGGCGTTCCAGTCGGTCCGGCTGTTGCTGGACATTTGATCCCGCACTCGCGACCCACCCTCGTCGAGGAGGATGCCCAGGCGGTCGCCCGCATCGTCCGCGGCGGCATTCTCGCCCAGGGCCCCGAGGTCGCGGGGTTCGAGCGTGCGCTCGCCGAGCGTCTCGGCACCGAGGACGCGGCGGCGGTCGCGTCCGGAAGTGTGGCGCTCGAGCTGGCCCTGCGCGGGCTCGGGATCGACACCGGCGACGAGGTCCTCATCCCGTCCTACGTGTGCGACGCGCTCCACCATGCCATCACCCGCTGCGGCGGCGTGCCCGTGCTCGTCGATGCCGATCCCGCGACGCTGTCGCTCTCTCCTCTCGACGCCAAGCGTCGCATCACGCCGCGCACGCGCGCCGTGATCGTGCCTCACGCCTTCGGTCTGGCTGCCGATATCGACGCGTTCGCGCCGCTCGGCGTGCCGATCGTGGAGGACTGCGCCCAGGCGCTCGGCGCCGTCAGCACGGGCCGGCCGGTGGGCAGCCGCGGCCAGGCCGCCGTGTGCTCCTTCTACGCGACGAAGCTGCTCACCACCGGTGAAGGGGGCCTCGTGGGTGGGCCGCGCGCGCTGGTGGAGGGCGTGCGCGCGGCGCGCGACTACGACGAGCACGTCGACCTCGCTCCACGGTTCAACGCCAAGCTCACCGATCTGCAGGCGGCGCTCGGGCGCAGTCAGCTCGCGCGGTTCCACGGGTTCCTCACCCGCCGGCGAGCGATCGCGGCGCGCTATCGGGTCCGGCTGGCGGGCCTGCCCTGCCGACTGCCGGCCGACACCGGTGGCCGTCACGTGTACCATCGCTTCGTGATCGAGATCGAGCGTCCGGTCGATGAGGTCATTGCGGAGCTCGAGCGTCGAGGCATCGCGGCCCGGCGCCCAGTCTTCCGGCCGATCCATCGCGCCCTCGGCCTCGGCGGCTATCCCGAGGCCGAGCGCCTGTGGGCGCGCGCGCTCTCGCTGCCCTGCTACCCCTCGCTGAGTGACGCCGACGTGGATACGGTCGCGGCCGCGCTCACGGCGGCGCTCGAAGAGTAATGGAACGCGTCGCGGCGCTGTGGGTCGGCGGCACGTCGGAAGTCACGCTGGGAGCGGCGCGTCTGGTGATCGTGCTGGCGTTGCTGGCGCCGCCCACGCGCCACTGGTTCCTCGACGCCGGTTTTCGCTGGTCCTACATCGTCGTCGTCGCCTTCACCGTGTCGCTGTTCCTCGTGCCCCTCGTGCGGCGCTATGCGATCTGGCGCGAGGTCCTCGACCAGCCGGCGGCGCGCAAGGTTCACATGGTGGCCACGCCGCTCGCCGATCTGCCCGCCTGGGTGAAGCTGCTCGGCCAGATCGGCGGGGCCTCGCTCGCCATGCTCTACGGTGTGGTCCTCTCGGTGGCGCCGTCCTGGTGGCCGGGCGCCGTGGTGATCAACATCGTGCTGACGCTGCTGTGGTTCCTCACCGTGACGAATGCCGTGCAGTTCCTGGACGGCATGGATGGTTTGGCCGCCGGGCTCGGGGTCATCGCCGGACTCTTCTTCTCGATCTCCGCGCTCCAGACCAACCAGCGGTATCTGATGTTCCTCGCCGGCGCGCTCGTCGGGGCCTGCCTCGGCTTCCTGCCCTACAACTTTCGCCCGGGCGGCGCGCGCATCTTCCTCGGAGACAGCGGCGCGTCGTTCATCGGCTTCACGCTGGCCGGGCTGGCCGTCATGGGCGAATGGGCCGACGACGATCCGTTGATCGCGCTGTTCACGCCGACGCTGATCCTCGGCGTGCCGCTGTTCGACATCGCCTTCGTGGGCGTCGCCCGCGTGGTGACCGGGAAAGTCGCCTCGCTGCACGAGTGGCTCGCCTACACGGGCAAGGACCACATCCATCACCGCTTCGCGGCGCTCGGGCTGACGCGACCGCAGAGCGTGCTGCTCATCTACTTCATCTCGGCGACGCTCGGGCTCTCGGCGATGCTGCTGGAGAACGCCACCACGCGGGAAGCGGCCCTCGTCCTCTTACAGGCGGCCTGCGTCCTCACCATCCTCGCGATCCTGGAATCCGTCGGCCGCGGGCGCCCCGACTGATGCTCAGTCGACGGCGTCTTTCCGGCCGGCTGCGCGCCGTGCTCGAGCTCGACGATCCGCCGCCGCGCATCGCGCTGGCCCTGGCCGTCGGAGTCTTCGTGGGCTGTACACCGTTCGTCGGCGTGCAGACGCTCCTGTCGCTGGTGATCGCGCTCGCGTTCCGGCTCAATCGCGCGGCCACGATTGCCGGGACGTGGCTGAACCTTCCCTGGCTGATGCCGCTGGTGTACGGCGCCGCCTTCAAGATCGGCACGCTCCTCGTACCCGATCCCGACGGCCTTCGCCGCGCCTGGCTCAACTACCTCGTCGAGCATCCGGGCGGGCTGCGCTGGAGCGACCTGGGCGCACTGGTCGAGCACCTCTCGATCCCGCTGCTCGTCGGCACGACGGTGGTGGGGGGCGTCGCCGCGCTCGTGACGTACGTGATCGCACTGTCGGCGCTACGCGCGATGCGGCGGCGGAAAGTGCAGGTGGGCGAACGGCGAGCCGCCTGAGGCGGCGGTATGATGGATGTGAAGGAGCCAGCCCTCATGACCGTACGCAAGGGTGTCTTCCCCGCCGCCGGCCTCGGCACGCGCTTCCTGCCCGCCACCAAGGCCCAGCCGAAAGAGATGCTGCCGCTGGTCGACAAGCCGATGATCCAGTACGTCGTCGAAGAGGCGGTCGCCTCCGGCCTGAGCGAGATCATCATCGTGACCGGACGGAACAAGCGCGCGATCGAGGACCACTTCGACGCCGCCTTCGAGCTCGAGTACTACCTGAACGACCGCGGCAAGATGGACGAGCTGGCCCAGATCAAGACGATCTCCGAGCTGGCATCAGTTTGCTACGTTCGGCAGAAGGAGCCGCTCGGGCTCGGTCACGCCATCCTGTGCGCGCGCTCGCTCGTCGGCGACGAGCCGTTCGGCGTCTTCCTGGGCGACGACATCATCGGCTTCGCCGACTCGCCCTGCATGCGGCAGCTCCTCGACGTCTTCGAGCGGCACCGTGGATCGGTCATCGCCGTCGAGCGCGTGCCGCGCGATCGCATCCACCAGTACGGCGTCATCGCCGGGCGGCCCATCGCCGATGCGGGCGGCGCCCGCGTCTACGAGATCAGCGATCTCGTCGAGAAGCCTCGCGCCGAGGAGGCGCCCTCCGACCTGGCGATCATCGGCCGGTACGTGCTGACGCCCGACATCTTCGGCATCCTGGCCGAGACGGCCCCCGACCGCCGCGGCGAGATCCAGCTCACCGACGGCCTGCGTCGCCTGCGCCAGCGCCGGCCCATGTACGCCGTCGAGTTCGAGGGTAAACGCTTCGACACCGGTGACAAGCTCGGCTTTCTCAAGGCGACGGTGGAGTTCGCGCTCGCCCGGCCCGACCTCGCAGACGACTTTCGCGCCTATCTGAAGGGCCTCAATATCTGACAGGGCACGAGAATCCCCCCTCGCGCTCCCCTGGCGTGCCCGCCGCGACGACGCGCGGCGCCTCATCGTCCGCGCCGTGAGAGTCGCGACTTGGCGTCAATCAAGCGCGGGGTGCGCGCTCGCGTTGACTTGATCGGCGCGTTCTGTCAAAATTTCCGCTAAGTTTGGGCCCGCTATGACCATGCCGAGGCGCCCGTTCCACACTGCATCCGACGCCGAGATCAAGCGCGGCGACGTTTCGGACGTGTACTTCGAGCGGACGGTCGAGATCCTCCGGCACCGCAATGACCGCAAGCGCGTGAAGGCCGAGGTCTACGTCAAGAGCCTCCCCGACGACTGGCAGTGGGGCGTCCTGGCCGGCATCCACGAGGCCGCGGCGCTGCTCGAAGGTGTGCCGGTCACGGCGCGCGCGATGGACGAGGGCACGCTCTTTGGTCCGTACCAGCCGGTGCTGACGCTCGAGGGCACCTACGTCGAGTGGGCGCGGTACGAGACGGCCCTGCTCGGCCTGATCTGCCAGGCCTCCGGCATCGCCACCAAGGCGGCCCGTTGCAAGAAGGCGGCGGGTGAGCGGCAGGTCATCTCGTTCGGCGCCCGCCGCATGCACCCGACTATCGCGCCCATGATCGAGCGCAACGCCTTCATCGGCGGCTGCGACGGCGTGGCCGTGACCAAGTCGGCCGAGCTCATCGACGCCGATCCGATGGGGACGATCCCGCACTCGCTGGTGTTGATGGTCGGTGACACGGTGGAGGCGCTCCGCGCGTTCCACGAGGTCATCGACGCCAAGGTCCGCCGGGTGGCCCTCATCGACACGCTGCAGGACGAGAAGTTCGAGGCCATCCGCGTCGCCGAGGCCCTCGGGGGCGATCTCTACGCCGTCCGCCTCGATACGCCGTCTTCCAGGCGCGGCGACTTCTTCCGCATCATCCAGGAAGTGCGGTGGGAGCTCGATATCCGCGGCTATGGCCACGTGAAGATCATCGCGTCGGGCGGAGTGGACGAGTACGAGATCCTGCATCTCAACCCCGTGGTCGATGCCTACGGCGTCGGGACGTCGATCGCCAACGCGCCCGTGCTCAACTTCGCGCTCGACATCATGGAGATCGAGGGACGGCCCATGGCGAAGCGCGGCAAGTGGTCGGGAGCGAAGGACGTGCTTCGCTGCCGCGCGTGCCACGCCACCGTCGTGGTTCCCGCCGGGCGCGCGCCCGCTCCGTGCTCATGCGGCGAAGGCTGGGAACCGTTGCTGCGGCCGCTCGCGACCGACGGCCGCGTCGTCCGCGATCTGCCACCGCCGCGCACGATCCGTGACCACGTGCTGGAGCAGCTCGGGGCGGTACCGCTGGACACGATCCGCCGTGAGGCCGTTCGCCGGGACTATTGATGCCCCGTAACATCCTGGACGACATCGTCCGCGACAAGCGCGACGAGCTCCGGCGGCGGCAACAGGCGACGCCGCTGGCCTCGTTGGAGGCGCGCTGCCGAGATCTGCCGCCCGCGCGGGACTTCGAGGAAGCGCTGCGGCCACGAGCCACCGGCGTGGGGTTGATCGCCGAGGTGAAGAAGGCGTCCCCCTCACGGGGCACGCTGGCGCCGACACTCGACCCGGTCGCCCTCGCCACCACCTACGCCCGTCACGGCGCCGACGCCATCTCGGTGCTGACCGACGAGAAGTATTTCCACGGTCATCTCGATCTGCTCGACGCCATCCGCGGCGCCGTGCCCGTACCGCTCCTGCGCAAGGACTTCACGCTGGCCGAGTACCAGCTCTGGGAGTCGCGCGCTGCCGGCGCCGACGCGGTGCTGTTGATCGTGTCGATCCTCGAAGCATCCGAGCTGCGAGACCTGCTCCAGGCCGCCAAGGGCGTCGGGCTGGCCGCCCTGGTGGAGTGTCACACCGTGGGCGAGCTGGAGACCGCGCTGGCCGTCGGCGCCCGCGTCGTCGGCATCAACAACCGTGACCTGACGACGTTCAACACGCGGATCGAGACGACGCTCGAGCTGCTGCCCCGGATTCCCCCGGGCCACATCGTCGTCAGCGAGAGCGGGTTCTTCACCGGCGACCAGGTGAAGCGTGTGGCTGTGGCCGGAGCGCATGCCGTGCTGGTGGGCGAGGCGCTCGTGAC